>NNBU01000067.1_pt1 | contig 15949 bp, 12 predicted proteins | sample 1173781 | NCBI WGS metagenome assembly NNBU01 (sample SAMN07173937, study PRJNA388173) | plant metagenome | biome: Plant school; feature: Soil; material: Symbiotic tissue of Blasia pusilla L.; isolation source: symbiotic tissue sample KVJ2 | host: Blasia pusilla | place: Norway: Troms, Kvaloya...
CGCCTGACAAGCTTGTAAAATCTCTTGCCGTCCGCCGTAATTAGTTGCTACCGAAAATCGGATACCGCGATTATCCTTAGTTTCTTCCATTGAACGGGAAATTTCTTGTTGGAGCGATCGCGGCAGGTCTTGCAAATTTCCGACAAACTTAATTTGAACATTCTCTTCGACCATTTCCCGCAATTCTTGCCGCAAAACTCTTTGAAACAGAGTCATCAAAAAATCGACTTCTTCCTGCGGTCTTTTCCAATTCTCTGTTGAAAAAGCATAAGCTGTTAGCGCCTGAATTCCCCAATCCTGACAACAGCGAAGTAAATCCTTGAGAGCATCTACTCCTCGCTTATGACCCATAATTCGCGGTAGACCCTGACGTTTAGCCCATCGACCATTGCCATCCATAATCACTGCAACGTGCTGGGGCAATAGTTCTCGTTTTAAGTCAGTAGGCAAATCTTGCAGTTTAGTTTGTTGTGCTGTCATTTTTTATCTCGAGAAGCGGTCGATGGTAATCCGAGTAAGCGTGAGACCAGTGCTAGTGTCTTCCCACCCATCTGACGAACAAAACTCAACAAACCAGGAGCAACAGCTTCCCGATCCACAGTTGGGGACAAAAGAGCCTCTAATGACTCTTTCAGCTTCCTAATCGTCAGAGGTCTATTTAGGGTTCCCCGTTCCGCTAAGGAAATAGAACCCGTTTCTTCAGACACAACAACACAAATGCAATTTTCGACCCGCTCAGTAATTCCCATTGCCGCCCGGTGGCGTGTTCCCAACTGGCGCGAGGCTGTGCGTCCCGAAAGTGGTAAAATTATACCCGATGACACAATCCGTGATCCACGAATCAATGTCGCCCCATCGTGTAACAAAGTTTTCGGCTGAAAAATTGTCTGGATCAGTTCTTTAGAAACTTCCGCGTTTAGCTTTACTCCTGGCACAGAAAAGTCTCGCTCATCAATTGGCCCTGTGGTTTCCACAATTAGTAAAGCTCCAATGCGGTTTTTTGACAATTCTTTAACAGCCTCAACAATTTCATCAATTACACTATCAGATTTAGGGATTGCCAGCCGATCGGGTTGAAACAACTGGCGGAATTCACCACGCCCCAATTGCTCCAAAAAGCGCCGAAACTCTGACTGTAGAGCAACAGCCATCGCCACAGCACAACCAATCACCAATTTTTCTAATACAAAACTTAGCAGAGGTAGTCCTAATCTGCCACTTAGTGCCGAGGCTAGCATTAAGATAATGAATCCCCGCACCATCCATAGTGTCCGGCGCTCACTAATGATAACTAGTATCATGTAAGTCAGCGCCAGCACCAACACAATATCCAGAGTCCCAAGTAGCAAGGACTGTGACCATCCTAGGTTTGTCAGCCATTGCTTCCACCAATCTCTCATGACATCTGGATTACACTTTTGCCTCTAATTACATTCAGTCATTAGTCATTAGTCATTAGTCATTTGTAATTAGTTCCTGACTAATGACTAATGACCAAGGACAAATGACTATTTTTTCAGTCTTTCTGGTAGGCGATCTTGTCGAATTAGGTCTTGATAAGTTTCACGTTGCAAAATTAAATTTGCTTCGCCATTCGCCACTACGACTGCTGCCGGTCGGGGCAAGCGGTTGTAGTTAGATGCCATACTGTAATTGTACGCACCAGTTCCCATAACTACGAGAATATCCCCTGGTTCAGTCTTTGGGAATAGGGCATTTTTAATCAGAATATCTCCTGATTCACAATGTTTACCAGCAATTGTGACTGTTTCGGTTAAGGGAAAAGACATTTTATTGGCAATAACTGCCCGATAAACTGATTGGTAAGTAATCGGGCGGGGATTGTCAGACATTCCTCCATCAATTGCTACGTAGGTACGAATTTCTGGAATGACTTTGGATGAACCAACGGTGTAAGCAGTGACGCAAGCTGTAGCAATTAACGATCGCCCCGGTTCGCTCAGTAATTTTGGCAAAGGTAGATTTTCGGCTACACAAGCTTCTTGGATTACTTCACAAATCGCCTTCACCCACTCTTCAATGCTGGGGGGATCGTCTGATTCTATGTACTTAATCCCCAAACCGCCACCAACATTTAACTCTGTAATACTTAAACCATATTTTGTAGCATCTCGTAGCCACTGCACCATGACAGCCGCCAAATCTTGGTGCGGTTGGCGCTCAAAAATTTGGGAACCAATATGAGCGTGTACTCCTACGCAATTAAGGGCAGGTTGTTGACTGACAAAGGTAAAAACTTCATCTAAATCGTTGGGATCAAAGCCAAACTTGCTATCTAAGTGTCCCGTGCGGATATATTCGTGCGTGTGACACTCAATACCGGGAGTTAACCGTAACATGATGCGGATTGATTGACCAGGTTGAGCTATTTCTACGAGGGTACGCAACTCATACCAGTTATCCGCGACAATGGTGACACCAGACTCGATCGCTAAAATTAATTCTTCACGAGATTTATTATTGCCGTGGAGGTAGATTTTATTGGGACTAACACCAGCTTGCAGGGCTGTGTAAAGTTCGCCCCCAGAAACTACATCGATTCCCAGTCCTTCAGAGGCAGCGATCGCGCAAACTGCTAAACAATTCCAAGCTTTTGAGGCGTACAATACTTGAGATTCACCCTTGTAGTATTGCTTGAAAGCATCTCGGTATTGCTGGCAAGCCGAACGCAGGGTTTCTTCATCTAAAATATATAAAGGTGAACCAAACTGCTCAACTAGGGTTGTGACATCACACCCACCAATTTCCAGGAGGTCATGATGATGAACTCTGGCAGTCAAGGGTAAAAGTTCTTGATTAGGCGATGGATTTGCGTTGGTGTCGTGCCTTTGAGGTAAATATTGACTTCCAGAATGTTGAACCCCAGTGGGGTGAGTCGATACCATAAATATAAAAGTTTTCCTTGTTCAAATTACGGGCTTTGAGTTCGTCTCCCGATTCCCAGTTTACAAAGGGTTTGTAACGTTATTCAATAAATGTGATTTCATTAGACTTAGAAATTAAATTACTGACCCCAGAACATCTGAGCGCATTGTTGGAACTGGATCAAGCCTGTTTTGGTGGTCTATGGACAATGGAGGGCTACCAACGAGAGTTGGACAGTCCCAACAGCGATTTACTGGGTTTATTCTCTCCTGTCTCTAATTCGAGACTACTGGGAATGGGTTGCTTTTGGTCAATTTTAGACGAAGCTCACATTACAATTTTGGCGGTTCATCCCGAATATCACCGTCAGGGTTTAGGACAGGCTTTATTATATTCACTCATTAAGACAGCTTGCGATCGCAAAATGGAGCGAGCTACCCTCGAAGTGCGAGCTTCCAACTTGGGAGCCATATCTTTATATCAAAAATTTGGCTTCAAAACAGCAGGGCGGCGTCGGCGTTACTACCAAGATAACGATGAAGACGCCCTAATCCTTTGGCTTCCAGATTTACAACACTCCAAATTTAAAGCAACTTTAGACCAGTGGTATTCCATTGTCAGCGATCGCCTAGATAAATCCTCTTGGCACTTGCTTTTTAAGTAATTGGGTATCCTTAATTTTGAATTATTGGGGCTGGGATCAGCTTCAGCAAAAAAATGTAACTTTGCTGCGGCTAATAACATTTAAATATTTTATAGAAAAAACATATTTTATAAGTAAAAAATATATAAAATATTTTTGCTTGATATTAAAAAATATATATGTTACATATAAATGTTTGGGATTGAATAAAAAACTCCTAATCTAAGCAGTCAGCTATTTGTAATAAATCCCAAAAACGCTGGTGAACTAAAGCTCCTCAGTACACTAGCCAGATAAAAGTAGTCAATAGTTAACAATTAGCCCATCAACCCAAGTCATAGCTTCAGGATGTCTATAATCTGTTATACAGGCATCCAAAAGCTTTGCCTGTGCTAAAATCAGCATACCGGCACGACCGCAGGTGATGGGAAAAATGCCATGTTTGAACGCTTCACAGAAAAAGCCATTAAGGTAATCATGCTGGCCCAAGAAGAGGCCCGCCGTTTAGGTCACAACTTTGTCGGAACCGAGCAGATCCTCCTGGGTCTGATTGGCGAAGGCACTGGTGTGGCTGCCAAGGTGCTGAAATCAATGGGCGTCAATCTCAAAGATGCCCGAATTGAAGTTGAAAAAATTATAGGACGGGGATCAGGCTTTGTTGCCGTGGAAATTCCGTTTACGCCACGGGCAAAGCGAGTTTTAGAACTCTCCTTGGAAGAAGCACGCCAACTGGGGCATAACTACATTGGTACCGAGCATCTGCTGTTGGGCCTAATCCGCGAAGGGGAAGGCGTCGCAGCCAGGGTGCTAGAAAACCTCGGTGTGGATCTATCTAAGGTAAGAACCCAAGTCATCCGCATGTTGGGAGAAACTGCCGAAGTTTCACCAGGCGGTTCATCCGGGCGCACAAAAACCCCGACTCTGGATGAATTTGGTTCAAACCTCACCCAGATGGCGATAGACAATAAGCTCGATCCAGTGGTGGGACGCGCCAAGGAAATTGAGCGAGTGATTCAGATATTGGGTCGCCGAACTAAAAATAACCCAGTGCTGATTGGGGAACCAGGGGTTGGTAAAACTGCGATCGCTGAAGGTTTAGCTTCACGCATTGCCACCAAAGATGTCCCTGACATCCTGGAAGATAAACGCGTCGTCACGTTGGATATTGGTTTGCTCGTAGCAGGAACCAAGTACCGGGGTGAATTTGAAGAACGCTTGAAAAAAATCATGGATGAAATCCGCTCTGCGGGTAATGTCATTCTCGTGATTGATGAGGTACACACCTTAATTGGTGCGGGTGCAGCAGAAGGTGCTATAGACGCAGCAAATATCCTCAAGCCAGCTTTGGCCAGAGGTGAGTTGCAGTGCATCGGAGCTACAACCTTAGATGAATACCGGAAGCACATCGAGCGAGATGCAGCCCTAGAGCGGCGTTTCCAACCAGTAATGGTTGGTGAACCTACAGTTGATGAAACAATTGAAATTTTATATGGTCTGCGCGAACGCTACGAGCAACACCATAAACTGAAAATCTCCGACGAAGCATTAGTAGCTGCGGCGAAGTTATCAGACCGTTACATTAGCGATCGCTTCCTCCCAGATAAAGCCATCGACTTAGTTGATGAAGCTGGTTCTAGAGTGCGCTTGATTAACTCTCAACTGCCACCCGCAGCCAAAGAGTTAGACAAAGAACTGCGTCAGATATTAAAAGAAAAAGATGATGCAGTGCGCTCCCAAGACTTTGACAAAGCTGGGGAATTGCGCGATCGCGAAATGGAAATCAAAGCTGAAATCCGGGCGATCGCTCAAAGCAAGACCAATGCAACTGGCACAGAAGGTGAAGAACCTGTAGTTACAGAAGAAGACATTGCCCATATTGTCGCTTCTTGGACTGGAGTACCGGTGAACAAACTCACCGAATCTGAATCTGAAAAGCTGCTGCACATGGAAGACACCTTGCATCAGCGTTTAATCGGTCAGGATGAAGCTGTGAAAGCAGTTTCACGGGCAATTCGTCGCGCTCGTGTCGGTTTGAAAAATCCCAATCGACCCATAGCTAGCTTTGTCTTCTCTGGGCCTACTGGTGTAGGTAAAACCGAGTTGGCGAAATCCTTAGCTGCTTACTTCTTCGGTTCCGAAGAAGCGATGATCCGCTTAGATATGTCCGAATACATGGAGCGTCACACCGTCAGCAAGCTGATTGGTTCCCCTCCAGGTTATGTTGGCTATAACGAAGGTGGTCAGCTTACCGAAGCCGTGCGGCGGCGTCCTTACACCGTGGTGTTGTTCGACGAAATCGAAAAAGCGCACCCCGATGTATTCAACATGCTGCTGCAAATTTTGGAAGACGGTCGGTTAACTGATGCCAAGGGTCGCACGGTGGACTTCAAGAACACCTTGCTGATTTTAACTTCCAATATTGGTTCTAAGGTAATTGAAAAAGGCGGTAGCGGTATCGGCTTTGAATTCTCCGAAGATGCCAGCGAGTCAACTTACAACCGGATTCGCTCTTTGGTCAACGAAGAACTCAAGCAGTACTTCCGTCCAGAGTTCCTCAACCGACTGGATGAAATTATCGTCTTCCGTCAGTTGAACAAGCCGGAAGTGACCCAAATCGCCGAAATTATGCTCAAGGAAGTATTTGGTCGTCTGACGGAAAAGGGTATCACCTTAGAAGTCACAGACCGCTTCAAGGATCGTTTGATCACTGAAGGTTACAGTCCCAGCTACGGCGCAAGGCCATTACGTCGGGCAATTATGCGCCTGTTAGAAGATAGCCTAGCAGAAGAAATTCTGTCTGGTCGTATCAAAGATGGCGATACAGCGATCGTTGATGTGGATGAAAATGGCATTGTCCAAGTTAGTTCTCAACAGCGTCGGGAATTGTTACCCCAAGGTGTTGAGTAAGATTTAAAGTTTGGGATTTAGTCTCAAATAAAAAATTAGAAAACGGTAGAGTATTTATTGCTCTACCGTTTTTTTCGGTCTGCGTTAGTATATCGTTCACTAAACAGCCCTTGTATTATAGCTTGGTTAAAATTAGGATACAACATGAACAAAGGAGCAAGGACGTGCAAAGCATACTTTTAAGCCGCGAAGAAGTTGGACGACGTGCTAAAGAATTATATGAAAATAGCATTCGTCAACAAGTGGAACGAGATAAAAACATCGGTAAAATGGTGATTATCGATATAGAAACAGGTGAATATGCAATTGATAAAACAGGCTTAGAATCAGCACGATATTTATGTAATAAACACCCATTTGCTCGACTTTTTGGTATTCGCATTGGTTATAAAGTCGCTGTTTCCTTCAGTGGTGACATGGAGCGCGATTATCGGTGATTTCTGGTATAGCTTTATCGTTACTATGTTAGATTAATCCGATAAGCACTAAAAGGTGTTCTAAGTTATGACCTTCAGTGATATAGTTGAAGCAATTAAAAGTCTTTCCAGTGAAGAAAAGTTAGAAATTCAACTGTTATTGCAGCAATATCTACGCGAAGAAAGGCGCGAAGAGATTTATCAAAATTTTCAGGCGGCGCAAGTAGAACAGCAAAATAGTGAACTAAAGTTTTCCTCGAATATCGATGAACTGAGACAACTGATAGAAGAGTGATGATTAAAGTAAGTTTCAGTTCTTCATTTCAACGTGCTTTTAAAAAGCGAATTCAAAGGAATGTAGATTTAGAAGCACGATTTTGGCAAAAGTTGGAGCAGTTTAAAGCAGATCCATTTGAGCAGGGTTTGAAGACTCACAAATTATCAGGTAAGCTTAAAGACTTATGGAGTTTTAGTATAGATTATGACGAAAGAGTAGTTTTTTACTTTACAGATGATGGGAATGCTGTGTTTGTAGATATCGGTAGTCACGATGATGTTTACTAAATAAAATATATTAATAGGCAGATAAAAATCAATATTCAAAAAATGGTAGAAGACAAAACTTATCTACCGTTTTTTTGTTGTCTATCAACACGACAAAAAGACAAACAGCAGATGAATCTAACCTTATCCCTTCTATAAATTCTGCTTCCCTGTTAATTATGCTCTGTCTGCGGGAAAACTGAGAATAGGCGCTTAAGTCGCTGCAAGCAGTTGAGTAAGAGTAAAGCAGAGTATGGATAACAGTTTACAAATTGACAATGTTCAAAGTTTTGTAGAAGTAATTGGCGATAACGATAGTCTTTGGAAGCTCCTTCTTAACAAAGAAGTTAGCCGCTTTGAAGAAAAACTTAAGTATGAACACACAACACAAGACTTAAGAGGGGTAAAATATAGCGCAAAAGCAAGAGTTTGCGAAGTAAGCGCTTTAAAAAAATCAAAATTAATAATCAGAGTAGATTATGGAGATGGATTCATATTTAGATATGAACAAGAGCAATTTATTAGAAAATTTAATAAATTATCACCACCTCTTTCTCTTGAAACAATTCATGAATTATTACAAATAGATCAAGCAACAAAAAGATTAGAAGTAGAAAGACCGACTGTACTCAAAAGTCTAAAAGAGCAGTTAGAGCAAAACTTTCTCAAAGCTGATAACTTTTATCAAACTAATTGTTCTAGGCACATATCGTTTAGGGATTACCAAACAGAAAAATTAAGTTATGTGCAATCTTGGGTACAAACCAACTTGAATTCCTCACCTGACCTTGAGCAAGCAGCAGCAATTGGTGCTCTAGAAGGTCATATACAAGTAGTAGCACGGGCTGGAAGTGGCAAAACTTCAACATTGGTCAATCGAGCTTTATTTTTACAAAAACATTGCGGTGTTGCACCCAATGAAATATTACTTTTAGCTTTCAATCGCAAGGCTGCGGAAGAAATACGAGAGCGCCTTACTCTACAATTACAAAGCTCTATTCCTCATGTAATGACTTTCCATGCATTAGCTTATGCTTTAGTTCATCCAGAAGAAAGTATTCTTTTTAATGAACGAGATGGACAACAGAACAAAGCCCAAGTTTTACAGACTGTAATTGATGAGTATCGCCGCCAACCAGATGTTTCTGAAAAAATTCGCGTTTTGATGATGGCGCACTTTCGTCAAGACTGGGAGCGCATTGCTTGGGGTGGTTATGATAAAAGTCCAGAAGAAATGTTGCGTTACCGTCGCTCATTGCCAAGAGAAGGGCTTGATGGACACTACTACAAGTCTTTTGGTGAGAAAGTAATTGCAAATTTTTTATTGGAACACAACATTACATACAAATACGAGCGTAATTTTTGGTGGAATAACATTAATTACCGCCCTGATTTCACGATTGTTACTGGAGAAAATCAGGGGATAGTTATTGAATATTTTGGACTAGAAGGCGATCCATATTACGATATCATGTCGGATGAAAAGCGAGAATATTGGCGAAATTATCCTAATTGGCATTTTGTGGAATTATCACCAAGAACCCTACAGTATGAGAAAGTAGAAGATTTTTGTGCTTTACTTAAGCGATATCTTGAAAGTTATGGTATAAAGTGCGATCGCTTGAGTGAAGACGAGATTTGGAAGAAAATTAAACTTAGAGTTATAGACCGTTTTACCAAAGTAGTAGAAGGATTTATCCAGCGTTGTCGTAAACTGTCCCTCACTTCAAAAAAATTAGCCTCTCTAGTTGATAATCATAAGTGTGCTAGTGATGTCGAGCAGCGCTTTTTGGAGCTTGCACAAAAGTTTTATCAGTCCTATTTGCAACAGCTTCAGGTAACAGGCGAGGATGATTTTGATGGACTGATGCAAAAAGCTGCCGCACTTATTGCATCAGGACAAACTGTATTTCGTCGCAAATCTGGCACTGGCGATTTAAAGTGTCTTCGATACATACTCATTGATGAATATCAAGATTTCTCAGAACTTTTTCACCATTTAATAGAAGCAATTCGACAACAAAATCCTCAAGCACAATTTTTCTGTGTTGGTGATGACTGGCAAGCAATTAATGGTTTTGCTGGTTCTGATCTTCGCTTTTACCAAAACTTCGCGCAGTTTTTCCAGCCTTCACAAAAATTAAATATAGCTACTAATTACCGTTCTGCTACTTCAATTGTCGATATAGGTAATACATTGATGCATAGATTGGGTACTCCTGCACGCGCCCAAAAAACCATATTTGGAACAGTTGAAATTGCTGATATAGGACAATTTAATCCAACTCCCAAGGAGCAAGAGGAACATCCAGGGGACAGTATAACGCCTGCTATATTGCGCTTAGTAGACAAAGCTATCAAAGATAGAAAAAATGTAGTTTTACTCAGCCGCAAGAATAGTTTACCTTGGTATGTAAATTATGGTAAAGGTAAATCAAGAGATGGCGGACTCGACAACTTCTTAAACTTGGTACACTCCTACCTTCCTGAAGAATCAAGAAAGGCTGTAACTATATCAACCGCTCACAAGTATAAAGGTCTTCAGAATGATGTAGTTATAATACTTGATGCTGTCCCTCGTTGTTACCCATTAATACACCCTGATTTGATGTTTAGCCGTGTTTTCGGTGATAGCATTAAGCAAGTAGTTGATGAGGAACGTCGTCTTTTTTATGTTGCCTTAACTCGTGCAGTAGAGCATTTATATATTCTCACAGAAACCAAAAACTTGTCACCTTTGCTTGAGGAATTAAAAAGTAGGAAAAGAATTAACTTACTTGATTGGTTAGATTATCCGCCTTTTGTTGGAAACATACAGCGCATTACTGTTAAAGTGGGTAATCAGGCTGGAAAAGGTGGAAACGGAACTTACGCGATCAAACATTTACTTAACGCTGAAGGCTATACCTGGAGGAGAATTCAATGGTCAGCTTGGTGTTGTACCTATCCTGCACAGGATTTCTCAATACAACAATATTTTGATAACGCTCAGTGGATTTCTAGCGCCTCTAAAATCGAGGTGCGTTTTTATGATGATTTAGAGAATCTGCTAGCGAAGTATCTTGTTGATCAAGGGGAATATATTCCTATTATTAACAACACTCCTGAAGTCGATTGAAAAATAAAGTTTTAGGTTAATTCATGAGATAAAAAGATAAGATTTTTCTTACCTTGCCTTTTTCAACAGAAAAATTTAAACCTCCAGGGCTGGGTTCTTCAACTATGTAATTTAAATTGGTAACTTTACCATCTTGAGATATTTCAGTTTTTCCATAGGTTCTAATTACTTTTGATTGTCTGTCACCTACTTTTACTCCATCTATGGTGGAATATTTAGAACTGTTTGCTTTGATTTGATAAACAGTAAAGTTACCTGGTTTAGCACCTTCATATAAATCAACTGTGATGCCTGCATATTTCAGAGGTCACACCAGCACAAAGAGCGTAGGCGTAGCCCGTCGTAGACATCGCACCATATAAAGGCTCTTTTAAAAAACTAACCAAACTCTCGTTACGAAATCTGGGGTACAATACCGCCTTACAGCCGTTGAGATGATTATCCCGATTTTAGATATGCGTCTATTCCGAGAAAAAGAATGGTTATTTAGCTTGCTGGTAATATCTCTAATTCTATGGCTGATATGTTTAGGAAACTCCCCTTTACGAGATTGGGATGAAGGGACTGTGGCACAGGTAGCCCGTGAAATTTGGCGTGCCCCACTTGGTTCAATGCGTTGGCTTTATCCCACCTTGGGAGGTGAACCTTATCATAATAAGCCACCCCTGATACACTTGCTAATTGCTTGGACTTACTCCATCGGAGGCGTGAATGAGTGGACAACACGTCTACCGGGTGCAGTATTAACTGCGTTGGGAGTACCTTTACTTTACTTGGTGGGATGTTTGCTTTTTAACCAAATTTTACCAGCTCTGTTTGCTGCTTTAGTTTACCTGACGATGTTGCCTGTGGTGCGTCACGGAAGGCTAGCAATGCTAGATGGTGCAACTATTACCTTTTTTTTGCTGTTGTTGTTTTGTTTGCTAAAAGCGCGTCAGAATCGTCGGTATGCTCTCGGTGTGGGATTTTGTCTAGGGTTAATCACTCTAACTAAAGGGATGATGGTTTTGCCGCTAGGAGCGATCGCTGGTTTATTCATGATTGCAGATCGGCAGTTTGCTTTGTTAACAAGCCCCTATTTATTAGTGGGAATGTTGTTAGGAAATGCACCTGCGATCGCTTGGTTTGCTGCTCAATGGCTACATTATGGCGAAAATTTCTTCCAAGTGAATTTTCAAGCACAAACTTTTGCTCGCCTGACACAATCTGTTGAAGGTCATAGTGGGCCTCCTTGGTACTATTTAATTGAGATAATTAAGTATAGTTTTCCTTGGCTATTATTTTTGCCGGGAAGTTTTTATCTAGCTTGGAAAAAACGTCATACTACCTGGGGCAGTCTAATTATTATCGGCACAATTGTTTACTTAGTGACTATCTCTTTAATGAGAACTAAACTGCCGTGGTATGTTATGCCTGTATATCCATTTTTAGCTTTGGCTATTGGTGCAAAACTTAGCGAAATTTGGCAGTATGGTCATTTTAAGGTGCGAAGCTGGACAATATTTATGTCTATTATTGCTATTGCTGGTTTAGGTGGTTGTGTTTACTTTTTGATTGCAAAGAAAGAGCCTGTTTTAATAGTCATGAGCATTGTTTTGGCAATAAGTATGGGCATCGTAGCTTGGCTAATTAAACAACGCGATCGCAACTTTATTCCAGTGTTATTTTCTGGGATGTACTTAGTGTTAGCACTATTGATGAGTTCGCAATCCTGGATTTGGGAATTAAAGGAAGCTTTCCCAGTTAAACCAGTCGCAGACTTAATTCGAGCAAATGTTTCACCCGGAACCCAAATTTACACTTCTTTTGCTTATGGGCGTCCTAGTTTGGACTTTTACAGCGATTGTAAGGTAACTGCTGCAAGTGTGCCAATTTTACAGCAAATGTTATCGAATAAATCTTATTTGCTGTTAGACGATGCGGCTTTACAGCAAATCAATTTAGCTGGTAGTAAAATTGTAGGAGCAGCTAACGGATTTACACTGGTTACGAAAAACTAATTATACCAACTAACATTAGATAGTAAATTACCTTGCTGTTAGCGATTAATTTACTCGTTCTATGATATGGAAAATAAAAATTTAACTATGGAAAAACAACCGATACAAGTAATTGGAGGTGGACTAGCTGGGACAGAAGCAGCTTGGCAAATAGCCCAAGCTGGAGTACCTGTGATTCTCCATGAAATGCGTCCAAAGCGATTTAGTCCTGCTCATCATACAGAACATTTGGCAGAATTAGTTTGTAGTAATTCCTTTGGGGCAATGGCGAGCGATCGCGCGGCTGGATTATTGCACGAAGAGTTACGCCAACTCGGTTCTATCGTCATCTCGAAAGCCGATGAACACGCCGTTCCTGCCGGTGGAGCGCTAGCCGTAGACAGGGGACAATTTGGCCAAGACTTGACTCAAACTTTAGCACATCATCCTTTAGTTGAATTCCGTCGGGGTGAAGTGTCTGCGATTCCTGAAGGAATTGTGGTTTTGGCGACTGGGCCTTTAACTAGTCCCGACTTAGCAGAAGATTTACGCCGCTTTACGGGCATGGAATACCTCAGCTTTTTCGATGCTGCTAGTCCCATTATTGTGGGAGAATCGATTAACCGTGACGTTGCTTTTATGGCATCACGTTATGACAAAGGTGAAGCTGCTTATCTCAACTGCCCAATGAATAAAGAGCAGTATTTACATTTTCGAGAAGAACTTTGTAAAGCTGAACAAACAGAACTCAAGGATTTTGAACGAGAAACAGCGAAATTTTTTGAAGCCTGTCTACCCATAGAAGAACTAGCACAGCGAGGGGAAGATACCATGCGCTACGGCCCCTTAAAGCCGGTGGGATTGTCAGATACTCGCACAGGAGAACGTCCTTATGCTGTGGTGCAGTTGCGACAAGAAGATAAAGCCGGTCAACTGTGGAACATGGTAGGATTTCAAACGAACTTGCGTTGGGGTGAGCAAAAGCGCATATTTCAGCTAATTCCCAGTTTAGAAAAGGCGGAGTTTGTGCGGCTGGGAGTGATGCACCGCAACACTTTTCTGAATGCTCCTCAGCTAATGCATCCAACTCTGCAATTTAAAGAGCGTCCAACTTTGTTAGCTGCTGGACAATTGATTGGTACTGAAGGCTACACAGCTGCGGCTGCGGGTGGCTGTTTGGCGGGAATTAATGCAGCAAGATTAGCTTTGGGTAAAGAACCTTTGGTTTTACCACCAACAACAATGATGGGTGCGTTATTAGAATTTATTAGTTCCGCTTCGCCGAAGCATTTCCAACCAATGCCGCCCAACTTTGGGATTTTTCCCGAACTGGGTGCGAAAATCAAAAGTAAACAAGAGCGTTATGGACGTTACCGCGATCGCTCTTTAACTGATTTGGCAAACTGGAAAGCTAATCATAATTAATGGGCATTGGGCATTGGAAATTGCTTATTTCTCCCTCATCTTGCCCACTCCCTATTCCCTATTAGTGACTAATCCATGTATACCTAGCGCTGTAATTACGCCTCCCAATAATCCCCAGGTTCCATCGGCAAATACGTTAATGCGATGAATGTAGGTGCGATGATAGGCATACTCTAACTGTCTATCATTTACTTTTGGGGACTCTACCAGGTTTTCCACATATCTTTCAGCTTTGATAAGTGCTGCATAATCAAGATCAAACCAATATAACGATACTCCCACCACCGCCAAACCTGGAAAAACTAAGGTAATTAAGAGAATTACTAGACGTGCATTCATACACCTCACCCACTGCTATATCTACTCAATGCTGACACAGATGGAATCTTTGTGTTACAACTTGGCAGACCAATTTGATACATAGTGTTGGTGTGGGTAAATCAGATTTTGGGAATAATCCTCATAGTGTTTGAAAGCATCGTTTTAGTTGGGCTTCGCACTATGAGAGCGCGATTTCTAGGAAAAAAGCAGATTTATTACTGTTTCTCTATTGCATTTTGCTGCATTTTGTGGATTTGTTTGGCATTAATTCCAGGCTACGCAACGTCTACAGGTTCTATTGATACTCTGCGACAACAGCAGCAACAAATGAAGCAGCAGCGTCAGAGTGTGGTTAATGATCGCGATCGCTTAACAAATCTCCAGCAAGAGGCCCAAAAACATCTCACTGGTTTAAAGCAAAATCTGCAAACCACAGATAGCTACATTCAAGAGAGTGAATCACGATTACAACTCGCCGCCCAACGCCTCCAGCAGTTGGAAACTGATTTAGCTGTGGCGGAACGTTCATATCAGGAGCGTCAAATAGCAACAGTAGCACGATTGCGTTATCTCCAGCGATCGCCTGCATCTGTTGGATGGGCAGTTTTGCTCCAAAGTCAAAATATTAGTGACTTTATCAGCCGTCGTCATCAGTTGAAATTAGTGTATCAGGCAGACCAGAAAATTTTGCTAAAACTCAACACCCAAGCAAACGGAATCAATAAACAAAAAACGGAAGTAGAAGAACAAAAAAACGAGATTGCCTTGATTCGTGAGCAACTGTTAGCACAAAAAGCCGATTATCAAACCCAGGCGCAATCGCAATCAGAATTGATTCAACGCCTCAATAGCGATCGCCTAGCCTTGGAAGCGGCACAAAATCAGCTAGAAAGGGAATCCAAAAATCTGGAAGTCTTGATTCAACAAAAGGTAGCAGAAGCCCAAGCAAAAACCAACAGCCGGACAAGTTTCATCATTCGGGGAACTGGGGTAATGGCATATCCTAGCGATGCTTCTACTAGCAGTCCCTTCGGTTGGCGGATGCACCCAGTCCTTGGTTATCGTCGCTTTCACGCAGGATTAGATTTTGCCGCTAGCTATGGCAGTACAATTCGGGCAGCCGATTCGGGAACCGTAATTTTTGCTGGGTGGTATGGTGGTTATGGCAGAGCTGTAATTATCGATCACGGCAATGGTATTACAACCCTGTACGGACATACCAGCGAGTTGTATGTTGCTGACGGACAAGCCGTTGAACGCGGACAAGCGATCGCTGCTGTTGGTTCCACAGGTTTATCGACTGGGCCCCACCTCCATTTTGAAGTTCGTCGGAATGGTACACCTGTAGACCCAACTAATTATCTTTAAAGCTACAAATTTGATCACAGACGTGCTATAATCCAAAAGATTAAGGGCGCGTAGCTCAGTGGATAGAGCAACAGATTCCGGTTCTGTGGGTCGGGGGTTCAAATCCCTCCGCGCTCGTTGACTATATATTCAAAAAATATTTGTCTGCGTTAACAAATTAATATTTATATTAACTAATCAGTATCTATCGCAGCGATATAATTTCATATCTAAATTATGGTATAAATTTTTTTGCATTAACCTGCGTAGGTTGGGTTGAGGAACGAAACCCAACAATTAACGCTTGATGTTGGGTTTCACTTCCCTACAGGATGCTACGCGAATCTTCAACCCAACCTTATCC
>NNBU01001150.1_pt1 | contig 15892 bp, 14 predicted proteins | sample 1173781 | NCBI WGS metagenome assembly NNBU01 (sample SAMN07173937, study PRJNA388173) | plant metagenome | biome: Plant school; feature: Soil; material: Symbiotic tissue of Blasia pusilla L.; isolation source: symbiotic tissue sample KVJ2 | host: Blasia pusilla | place: Norway: Troms, Kvaloya...
AACATCCCGAGCCACGTCACCGGAGACCTGACCTTGCAGGCTGCCATCACCGCAGACGAGATCCGCGAACGCATGAGCGGCAATCTCTGYCGGTGCGGCGCCTATTCGAACATCCTCGATGCAATTCTTGACGTCGCGGGGGTGCCGGCATGAAAGAATTTTCCTTTGAACGCGCGTCTTCGGTCGAACAGGCAGCCCAGGCTGCTGCGACAAACCCCGACGCGAAATTCATTGCCGGCGGAACCAACCTTCTCGATCTGATGAAGCTGCAGATCGAGACGCCGTCGCACCTGATCGACGTCAATGGTCTCGGCCTGGACGGCATTGAGCAGGCCGAGGATGGGGGCCTTCGCATCGGTGCCCTGGTTCGCAACACCGACCTTGCGGCGCACGCGATTGTTCGGCGGGATTATCCGCTGCTTTCGCGCGCCTTGCTTGCGGGTGCATCTGGCCAGCTGCGCAACAAGGCAACGACCGCCGGAAACCTGCTGCAGCGGACGCGTTGCCCCTATTTCTTTGATTCGAACCTTCCCTGCAACAAGCGCCAGCCAGGCAGCGGCTGCTCCGCCATCGGCGGTATTACCCGACAATTGGCCGTGATCGGCGTCAGCGAGGCCTGCATCGCCACTCATCCAAGCGATATGGCGGTTGCCATGCGGGCGCTCGACGCGGTCGTTGAGACGGTCAGACCCGATGGCACCCGGCGCTCGATCCCGATTGCCGATTTCTATCGTCTTCCGGGTGATACGCCGCATATCGAAACGGTGCTTGAACACGGCGAATTCATTACGGCCGTGACGCTGCCTGCGCCAATCGGTGGCCGGCAGATCTATCGCAAGGTGCGTGACCGCGCATCCTATGCATTTGCGCTGATCTCGATCGGCGCCGTGATCCACCCGGACGGAAGCGGCCAGGTCGCGATCGGCGGCGTGGCACATCGGCCATGGCGCGTGGAGGCCGCAGAGGCGGAACTGCCCAAGGGGGCCCGCGCGGCAAGTGCTGCCATCCTGGCCGGTGCCCGCCCGACGGATGAGAACCGGTTCAAGCTTGACCTCGTCCAGCGCACGCTTGGCGCAGTCCTGGACGAGGCGAAGGGATAAGACATGCAGTTCGACAAACCAGCCACCACCAATCCCATCGACCGGCTCAAGGTCGTCGGTCAGCCGGTTTTGCGCATCGATGGCGTGCTCAAGACCACGGGCCGGGCCACATACGCCTATGAATGGCAGGATCCGGCCTTGCCGCATGCCTATGGCTATCCGGTAGGAGCCGCCATCGCCAAGGGCCATGTGACATCAATCGATGCGGATGCGGCCAGGAAGGCGCCCGGCGTGCTCGGCGTGCTGACCACGCTTGAGGTCGGCGACCTGCCGAAGGGCGACAAGAACACGGCCAAGCTGTTCGGCGGAAGCGAGGTCCAGCACTATCATCAGGCAGTGGCGGTCGTCATCGCCGAGACCTTTGAACAGGCCCGCGCGGCAGCCGCACTGGTCGAGGTCCAATATGCAGCCGAGCCGGGCGTCTTCGATTTACGCGCCGAAATGGCCAATGCCAGGACGCCGGATCCGTCGACCGAACCGGACAGCAGCTATGGCGATTTCGATGCCGCTTTCCGGTCTGCGGCCGTGACGCTCGACCAGGAATATACGACCCCGGACCAGTCCCATTCGATGATCGAGCCGCATGCCTCGGTGGCATCATGGGAGGGCGATGCGGTGACAGTCTGGACCTCGAGCCAGGTGATCGACTGGTGGCGCAGCGATCTGGCGACCACGCTCGGCATCGACAAGGAAAAGCTGCGCCTCGTCTCGCCCTTTATCGGCGGCGGCTTCGGCGGCAAGCTGTTTTTGAGGGTCGATGCGCTTCTGGCAGCACTCGCGTCCAAAGCTGTGGGTCGTCCGGTCAAGGTAGCACTTCCCCGCCCGATGGTGCCGAACAACACCACCCATCGACCTGCCACCATTCAGCGTATCCGCATTGGTGCTGCACCAGAGGGCAAGATCACCGCGATTGGCCACGAGAGCTGGTCGGGCGATCTGCCGGGTGGCGGGCCGGAGGTCGCGGTGATGCAGACGCGCCTCCTCTACGCGGGCGCCAATCGCATGACGTCGATGAAGCTTGCCACCCTTGATCTGCCGGAAGGCAATGCCATGCGCGCACCCGGCGAAGCGCCGGGCCTGATGGCGCTCGAAATCGCGATCGACGAGATGGCCGAAAAGCTTGGCATGGACCCGATTGCCTTTCGCATCGCCAACGATACGCAGGTCGATCCGGAAAAGCCGGAGCGTCCCTTTTCCTACCGCGATCTGGTTGGTTGTCTGAAGACGGGTGCCCAGGCCTTCGGCTGGGACAAGCGTCAGGCGCCTGGCCTTCGCCGCGAGGGCCAGTGGCTGATCGGGCTCGGCGTTGCAGCTGCATTCCGCAACAACCTCGTCATGCCCTCGGGCGCCAGGGTGCGCCTCGACCGGCAGGGCAAGATCACCGTCGAGACCGATATGACGGACATCGGAACCGGGAGCTACACCATCATCGCCCAGACGGCGGCCGAGATGATGGGCGTCGGTCTCGACAAGGTCGAGGTCAGGCTCGGCGATTCGAACTTTCCGGTGTCGGCCGGCTCCGGTGGCCAGTTCGGTGCCAATTCGGCAACGTCAGGCGTCTATGCGGCCTGCGTCAAGCTGCGGGAAGCGGTTGCCAGCAAGCTCGGCTTCAACTCGGTCGATGCCGTGTTCGAAGACGGCGAAGTCCGCGCGGGCAACCGCGCGGTTGCGCTTTCGGAGGCCGCTGGCGCGGAAGGCCTCGTCGGGGAGGACAAGATGGAATGGGGTGACTTGACTGAGACCCATCAGCAGTCGACCTTCGGCGCTCATTTTGTCGAGGTCGGCGTCGATGTCGCAACCGGCGAGACAAGGGTCCGTCGAATGCTCGCCGTCTGTGCGGCAGGGCGGATCCTCAACCCGATCACCGCGCGCAGTCAGGTCATCGGTGCGATGACCATGGGTGTGGGCGCGGCCCTGTCGGAGGAATTGTCGGTGGATACGCGCCACGGTCTGTTCGTCAATCACGACCTCGCGCTTTACGAAGTAGCGGTCCATGCCGATATCCCGCATCAGGATGTGATCTTCATGGACGAGACCGACCCTTACTGCTCCCCGATGAAGGCCAAGGGTGTTGGCGAGCTAGGCCTCTGCGGCGTCTCGGCAGCGATTGCCAACGCCATCCACAATGCAACAGGCATCCGTGTCCGGGACTATCCGATCACGCTCGACAAGCTGATTGGCGAATTGCCGCCGGTCGCCTGACAGACGTGCTTTCGAGGGGAGGCGGCCTTTCGGGGCCGCCTGCTTTTCGCTCCTATTGGGGAAAGCCGCCAATATGGCTGCAGGTCCGTGCCGCCGTCCGGCATCCGGCAGCAAGGCAGGCGTTGATAGCAAGGCCCGATTTGAAGCCCGCGAGAAACGCTGCAATGAAGCTGTCGCCCGCACCTGTGGTGTCGACGACATCCACCTTTTCCGCATCCACCGCAAAACTCTCGTGACCGTCGGATGCCCAGGCGCCCCGGGCGCCTCGCGTCACGACCGCAAGTTTCGCCCCCTCGCGCAGCAGCCGATCGATCAGATCTGCAGCGGCCGCTTCGTCTTCCCCGGCTGAACCGAAGGCGACGGCCAGTCCCTCGACGCCCAGATGGGCCGGGTCGGCGTTGACGGAAATATCCTGGGAGACGCTGAGGCCCTGGGCAGTGAGCGCCTTGCGCAGCGCGCCCTCGTCGTCCAGCCAGCCAATGTGAATGTGATCCGTGCGGCGGAGTGCGGTGAGGTCTTCGGCCGTCGGACGGTAGCCGGCGCAGACGCCGAAGTCCTCGTGGACAAAGACCCGCTCACCGGATGGCAGGACGTTGACATCCGTATAGGCCGTGCTACCCGGCTTCTGCTGAACAAAGGTGATATCGACGCCCCGATCTGCCAGCGCCGCAATCGTTCGCGTGCCGTCCGGATCGAGACCCACGGCACCGAAATAGTGGGACGCTTGGCCAAGCAGTGCGAGCTGGACGGCCACATTCACGGCATTGCCGCCGAGCAACGACATGCCAGACGGGTGGAAGCGATCAATGCAATTGTCGCCGACGACGGCGAATCGAAGCGTGTTCATGCTCTATCCATAAAGTGGCAGGCGGACCTTGCAAGACAGCAGCAAGGCCTGCGCCATCATGGCAGCGTCCGGTCAGTAGGCGACCCGCTTGTAATAGCGGCGGGTGGTCAAGGGGTGGTCGCGGAGCACTTCGAGATGGGCGCTGATACGCTCGAGGACGGTTGCGAGCAGGACAGGCGAGATCAGCGCCCGCACCTGATGCGAGATGCCGGGAAGCTCCAACGCCGCGGTGTCGAGGACAAGGAGCTTGTCGGTATAGGTCGGGGCAAAGCTCTCGATCCGCTCGGCAAGCGGCCTCAGCGCATCCTCGCCCTTGAACAGAATGAGGCTCACATCCTTGTCGACCAGTTCCAGCGTGCCATGGAAGAAGTCGGAGGCATGTACCGGTCGGGTGCGGATCCACTGCATCTCCTCAAGGATGCACATTCCGTAGTAGAAAGCCTGGGGCCAGACGTTTCCGGCCCCGGTGATGATATGGTAGTCGGATGCGGCGAGCTTGCGGGCAAAGTCTTCCGCTTTCGGCTCATAGGCCCGTTTCACCTCAAGCAGCAAAGCCGGAAGCCGGTCAAGTTCGGCGGCAATCTCTTCATAGTCGGCGATCTCGCCACGATGGCGCAGGATCGAAAGGGCGATGAACAGGGATTGCAGGTAGAAGGACTCGCAGGAGGTGTCGTCTTCTGCAAAATTGACGAAGACATGATCGCCGCCCTGGCCAAGTGGCGTTTCGGCATGGCCGACCAGCGTGATCACCGTTGCACCAATCTTCTTCAAGCGGGCAAGCAGCGCCACGCTTTCCTTGGTCGTGCCGGAGAGAGATGGCATCACGACAATCGATTTCGCCGTCAGATGGGCCGAACCGGTGAGGATCAGTTCGGCAGGCATATCGATGAAGGCGGGGAAACGGGAGCGATGCACAAGGAGCTGCGCTGCCGGTTGCATCAGAATTGCGGCGCCGCCGGTCCCCAGGAAGAAGATGTTTTCGGCACCCGCCGACAGGCACTGGCTGATGACCGTATCAAGGCGCTGTCGCAACGCCACCGCGCCGCTCTGGATTTTCAGGAAACGGTGCTCGTCAAAATTCAGCATAGGCGATCTCCGGTCGAATGGGCCGTCGGCAAACGGACTGAAATGTTGTAAGACAACTGACATCTATGGCGGCATTCGTCAAGTGCGAGAACCGATGGCTGGCCGCCGTTTGAGGCGAGAACCATGGGGTGCCAGCGCGGCGCGGGGTGCTTGACCTCTCCGCCTTTGTCAGACAAGAACAGACAGGAGAAACACAGAGGCCGCCTTGGACGAAGCAATCCGCGATACCCGAACTCTGGTGATCCAGTTGCGCGACCGGATTGCCGAACTCATCCGCGAGGAGGGGCTGCACCCGGGCGACAAGCTGCCGACGGAGGCGCAGTTGACCCAGCGTTTCCGCATCTCGCGCCCGGCGCTGCGCGAGGCGCTGAAACTGCTGGAACAGGACGACATCATCTATGTCGAGCACGGGCGGGGCCGCTTCGTCTCGGCCATGTCCGCCGTCCAGGTGGACCGCCCGATCACCGTCTTTGAAAGCGTCACGGCCATGGCCGGGCATTACGGCTATAAGCCGATGAACAAGGTGCTGTCGATTTCCGAAGAGACTGCTCCGGCCGAGGTTGCCGACAAGCTGCGGCTTGGCAAGGAAGGACGGGTCATCCGCATCGAGCGGCTGCGGCTCAATGGCGACGAGCCGATCCTCTACTGCATCGACTATGTGCCGCGCGCCATTATCCCCGCCAAGCTCTATGATATCGACTGGAGTGGTTCCTTGCTGAACCTGATGGAGCAGTATCGCAATCGTCCGCGCATGTCGGCGGCCAAGGTTTCGGCGGTGCTGCTGCCCGACGATGTCGTCCAGCGCCATGACCTTGCCGATTTCGGTCCGGCGCTGCTGATCGCCGAGACCTGTTTCAACGCCGCCGGTGAGCCGGTGATCTATGCGGTCGATTATCACCGCGGAAGCCATTTCACCTTCAGCCTGGTGCGCAAATAGCCGCGGCCAGCCTGTCTTGCAGTTTCGATTATCGAACGTTGAACCGGCCGAAGCGCTCCTCGATCCGGGACTGCAGGAATTCCAGGCCGATCGACAGGATCCAGTAGATCATCGAGGCCGTGATCAGCATCTCTATATGGCGGAACTCCGTCTGCCCTTGGGTGCGCGCCAGATACATGATCTCCCAGACGCCGACGACCGAGACGAGGGAAGAATCTTTCAGCATCGCGATGAACTGATTGCCTGTCGGCGGAATGATGACGCGCATCGCCTGGGGCAGGATGACCAGGGCCATGGTCTGGCTGGGGCTCAGGCCCAGCGCCGTGGCGCCTTCCGTCTGGCCGCGCGAAATGCTCTCGATGCCGGCCCGGAAGATCTCCGTCATATAGGCGCCGTAGCACAAGGAGAGCGCCAGGATGCCGGCGGGGACCGCCCCGATGACATAGCCAACCTGCGGAAGTCCGAGATAGATGATGTAGATCTGCATCAGCAGCGGCAGGCCACGAAACAGCGAGGTGTAGAAGGTGGCAAGCCCATAGACAACGCCATTGCTGGAAAGCTTGGCAATGGCGCCCGCCATGGCGATTGCCGTCGCGATGAGGATGGAGATGGCGGAGATGAACAGCGTCGTCGTCACACCCTGGGTGATCAGAAAACCGATCTTCTTGGCGATGAAGGCGAAGGACAGGTCGAAGGAATAGAAGAACAGCATCAGCAGGATGAAGAGTTCCAGCCAGACCGCAACGGTCTGTTGCTTTTTCGTCGGCAGCAGATGGAAGAGGCGCCAGTTGAGCGCAATGGCAAGCGCCAGCAGGACGGAGGAAAGGATCCGGCCCGCCGTCTCGTTGTTGGCGATGAACTCGGCCACCTGGGGAACGAACCTGCCGATCCAGGCCGAACTGATGCCAAGCCCGTAAAAGCCCGCTGTGACGACGGCCAGCAGAAGAAGGCTGCCGAGCCGGCGTGAAGTCTCGGGATAGGTGAGTATGAGACGACCGATCATGTCAGGGGTCCTTTCAGGCCGCTCGTTCCCGCCACCAGTCCTGAGCCTGGAGCTTCCAATAGGTAAGTTGTGCAACGGCCAGTCCGGCCATGCCGCCGGCCCAGACAAGGCCGAAAGGTGCAAACAGTCTGTGTCGGTCGCTCTGGCCGAGGATCCCCTCGGCCACCACCTTGCCACCGATCGCCGTGGTGTTGAGACCATGGCCGCCAAAGGCGGTGCAGTGCCAGACGCCGGGCTGCATTTCGCCGATCTGGGGCATCAGGTGACGAGCATAGGACATCAGTCCTGACCAGGCGAGTTCGGTCTTCAGCCCTGCGAGCTGCGGATAGGTGCTCGTCATCTCGCGGCGCAATTCCTCGACGATGCCAGCGGTCGATGCGGCGCGGGTGGTGATGCGTCCGCCCCAGAGCAGCCGCTTGCCACCATCCACGAGGCGGTAATAATCGCCGGCGCGCCGGTTGTCGCCGATACCGTCGCGCGTCAAAATGGCCGAGGCGATCAGGTCCGGGGCCTCCTCGCTGACCATCACATAGGTGGCGATGGGCAGAAAGGCGCGTTGCAGCCGGGCGTTCAATCCGCCGGTATAACCACCTGTCGAGAACACGACCGTGCGGCCCCGAACCGTGCCGTCAGATGTGCGAACCTGTTTTGCCGCTCCAGACAGCTCTGTCGCCAGGGCCGGTGTGTTCTCATGAATCGTGCCGCCGAGCCGTTCGATCTCCGTGGCAATGCCACGCAGATAGTTCAGCGGATGCATGTGGAAGGCACGAGGGTCGCGAACGGCATGGAAGTAGCGCTCGGACTTCAGCACCGACCGCACCGCTTTCGTGTCGAGATAGCGCAGATCCTGGCCATGCGACTGCCGTGCCTCATCTGCGTAGGCTCTCAGGCTTTCCCCGTCGTCATAGCGCAGAACGCTGGTCACGCCGCTGACAGGATCGGTGCCGGGGATGCCAAGCCGCGCGATCGTCTCACGGACGAATTCGACCCCCTCCATGGACAGAAGATGCAACTGATCAGCAGCTTGCGCACCCGAGCGTCGCGCGATCTGGTCATGGCCTGTGGAATATCCCGCACTGACGAAGCCGCCGTTGCGCCCGGACGCACCAAAGCCGACCGACTTTGCCTCCAGGACCACCACGGTCTGCCCGGCACGCGCTAGTTGCAGGGCCGTCGTCAGGCCCGCAAGACCCGCGCCGATGACGACCGTGTCGCAGTCGACGGAGCCGGAAAGCGCCGGTCGTTCGCGTCGCTCTGCGAGCGTCCGTGCGTAATAGGTATCAGGATAGTTCATGAAACACCGCGTCAGGTTGGCACGGCGTGCGGACGGGTGTCCGCACGCGTCGTTGCGTTCATTGCGCGCTGTAGTCCTTGCCATACCACTTGGTGGTCAGCGTCGACAGCGTGCCATCCTTCTTCATGTCCTCGATCAGACCGCCGACCTTCGCGGTCCATTCCGGATCGACCTTCTCGGCGATGATCACCAGCGGTTCGCTGAACGCGCGTTCGCCCTCAAGGATGCGCAGCGGATAGCCGTTCTTGATCGCGTTCATGGCCGTCTGTTCCGGCGCAATCACCGCATTGAGACGAACACCGTCGCCAAGGCGCAGATCGTCGAAAGGCAGCATGGAATCGGCAAAGGTCCGCACTTCACCGGGCTCGAGCTTGTATTCGATCGGCGGCAGGCCCGGCGCGTCGATTTCGAGCTTGCGGTTGACGAAGTCTTCAGATGTCGTCGCAGTCTCGACGCCGATCACCTTGCCCTTGAGGTCCTCGACGGTCTTGGCCGTGCTGTCCTTGTGCACGACATAGACATAAGGGCTGTAATAGTAGATGCCGACAAAATCGATCACCTGGGCGCGGGCCTTGGTGGGCGTGACCGAGCCGACGCCGAGATCGTAGCGCCCCTGCCAGTGGCCGCCTGTGAGGGTCGCCCATTCCGGCGTCTCGAAGGTGACCTCGACGCCCAGCCGCTTGGCAATTTCCCGCGACACGTCGATGTCGAAGCCGACCATCTCGTTGTTGTCGTCGAGATAGCTCTGCGGCGGCCAGCCGCTGTTGGTGGCGACCACCATGGCCTTCTTTTCCAGCACACGGTCCAGGGTAGCACCGGCATGGGCAACGGTGGCAAACGCAAGCGCGGCAGCGCCAGCCGCCAGAGTGGTGATGAGTTTCTTCACGACAGTCCTCCTGTTGAGCCGCCAGACGGTGTTCCCTTTATGTGTAAGATGTCTGACAACATGAGTTGAGGACATTGCCGCCGCCCTGTCAATCGGCAGCACAAACGCGTTGCATGAAAAATGATGATGGACCGATGTTTTTCCGTCATGATTGGCGCGCGCAAGACCATTGAGACCCGTTCAAGTCGTGATTTAGCGTGATTTTTGTCAACAGCAGGCCATTTCTGCTGTTGAATGTCCCGACCCTGTTTCCCTGCATGTTGTCGGTCTAATTCAGGAAGTTGTCAGTCATCCTGCCCGATATGTCGATCACGATCGTCAGGAGGTTCGGCCCTCAAGCAGTGCGGTTGCGCTGCGGCGTCGGGGCCGTTACCAACGACTTCGCCCGAATGCGGGCCGCGCTGCGATAGGATCTCGGCGTCAGGCCCGTTTCCATCCGGAAATAGCGATTGAAGTTCGAGAGATTGTTGAACCCGGCCTCGAAGCAGATGTCTGTGATCGGCATGTCGCTCTCGGAGAGCAGCGTGCGTGCGCGCCAGACGCGCACCGAACGGCTGTAGTCGGAGAAATTCATGCCGGTGAGCCTGCGGAACGCGCGGGAAAAGGCCGAGGGTTCCAGCCCGACACGTTCTGCAACCTCGTGCATCTGCGCACCGGGGCTCGATTGCATGATCTGGATTGCCTGGTCGATCCTTCGATGGCGCCGGTCCGAAAGCTGATTATAGACCGAGATGAAGTGCTCGCTGGCCAGAACGCGTTTTTCCGCGGCAGCCTCGATGGCGTTCAGGATCTCGACGAACAGACCGAGGCCATTGCTGCTTGTGGATGCGTGGAGTTCGAGGATCTTCGAGCCGATCTCGTCCGCTTCATTGCCGAGGATTTCGATGCCGCGTTGTGCCAGGGGTTTGAGGCGATGAAGCACCTCAAATTCGGGGCAGATCGCCCGCACGCCGATCAACGCATCCGCATTGAATTGCAGCACCATGTCACGTCCTGGAAGATCCGGTGCGCCCGGCGTGATCCAGTTGTGCGGCAGGTTGGTCCCGGCCAGCACCAGATGCCCAGGTTTGAAGGGGCCGATATAGTCGCCCACATAGGCAAAGCCTTGGGCGTCCGGGATAAAGTGGATCTCCCATTCCGGATGGTAGTTCCAGATACAGATCGGATTCGGGTAGTCGTCGCGTCGGATCAGGTAGCTCTTGCCGCCCGGCAGAACGATCTGTTCGCGGGTCGCAGTAAAGGTCGCAGAGGCTGACGCCGGAAAATCTGATGCAATTGCCATAAGACGACTCGTGTTGCGCTGCAAAAATGCCAAAATAGTATCAGTTCTTCATCGGAGGTAAACTAGTCCGGTGGGGCCCGCCGCGTCAAATTGCCGGCGTCCATGGCAAGGGAGCTTTGCCATCCACGGGAGGAAATCATGAAATTTGCCAGCCTTCGCGCCAGCTGCGCGGTCATCGCCCTATTCGCCGCTTCCAATGCTTTTGCGGCTGCTCAATGCAGCGCCGACCTTAAGATCCTGGCCCAGCCGCGAGACGGCCTGACGCTTCTCGAAGACTATGTCGACGAGTTCGAAGAGCTTTCGGGTGCCGGTTTCGAGATCAGCTATCTGAACGAGAACGATCGTCGCGCCAAGTCACAGGCCGATGCCTCGACGGTCGGCAGCTTCAACGTCTATTATGTCGATGAAGCCAATCTTGCCCTCTTCGCGTCTTCGGGCTGGATCGTTCCGCTCGAAGGCTATTACCCGGCCGAATACGACTACAATGATTTCGACGCCGGCATGCGGGCGGCAGCAACCTATGACGGCAAGCAGTGGTTCGCCCCGATCCAGGGTGGCGGTGACCTGATGGTTTATCGCACCGATCTGCTCGAAAAGGCCGGCATTGCGGCGCCGAAGACATGGGATGAATATCTGGCAGCGGTTGAGAAGCTGCATGACCCGGCAAACGGCGTTTACGGTACCGCGTTGCGCGGCCAGCGCGGCTCAGGTGCCAATGTCTGGCGCTGGATGCCGCTGTTCAAGGCCAATGGCGGCGAGTGGTTCAAGGACGGCAAACCTGCTTTCAATTCGGAAGCCGCGGTGAAGGCGACACAGACCTATCTCGACCTGTTCAAGTATTCGGCGCCCGGCACGCAGACCGGTTCCTGGGATGAATCGACGGGTGCTTTCCGCGCCGGCAAGGTGGCCATCATCATCGAATCCGCCCCGCTTGGCGGCATGTCCGTCGACAAGGCGCAGAGCCAGGTCGCTGACAAGGTTGGCTTCTCCGTCCCGCCCTCGCCATTGCCGGGTGCCGGCTATGCGCATGGCTTCGCGATTGCCTCCAAGGCCAATGCCACGGATGAGGAAAAGGCCTGCGCCGGTCTTTTTGTTGCCTGGGCAACCTCGAAGGAGCAGGAGGCCCGTCGCCTCGCCGCCGGCCAGCCGGGCGAGCTGACACGCACCAGCACCTACCAGAGCCCGCAATATGCCGAGACCTTCGGCCAGAATCTGGCAGACGCCATGGCAGCAACCGGTGAGAAGACCACCGTCACGTTCTGGCAGGATCCGCGCTGGCAGGAACTGGGCAACCAGTGGGGCATCATGCTGGAAGAACTGATTACCGGCAGCCGCACCGATATCAAGGCAACCCTCAACGAGCTGGATGCCTTCGCCGCCAAGCTCTGACGTCTCCCAAGCCGTCACCTTCGGGCGCGTTGAAAGACGCGCCCCCTTTTCCCATCGAGGATCTGCCATGCGCCGCGGCCGCTCGCTGCCTTTCGTCTTTCTTGGACTCACTTTGGGCATCCTGATCGTTCTGGCCCTCGTGCCGACGATCTATGCAATCAATATCTCGCTGCAGAACCGCACGCTGGCGCAGCCCGATGCGGATTATGTCTGGTTTGCCAATTATCTGGCGTTGTGTTCCGACGCCCGTTTCCTCAATGCCCTCTGGGTTTCGTTCAAATGGGAGATACTGAGTGTCACCGCGACGATGATCACGGGGCTCGCCCTCGGGATTGCGATGTTCGAAGCCGCGAGCCTGCGCATGCGCAATATCCTCTGCGTGCTCTTCATCATTCCCGTGCTCCTGCCGCGTGTCTGCGCTGCCTTTGTGTGGAAGTTCTCCTTTCACCCGCTCTATGGCACGCTCACCTGGCCATTTCGGGAATTGACCGGTAGCACGCCCGACATTCTGTCGACGCCGCTCGGTGCGCTTCTGGCCGTCGCCTTCGTGGATGTCTGGCAATGGGGTCTGTTCTTTGCCGTGATCATTCTGAAGCTCCTGGAATCGCTGCCGCCGCAGCCGCTAGAAGCCGCGCGGATCGATCGGGCGACACGCTTCGAGATCCACCGCTTTGTTACCCTGCCGATGCTCAAGGCACCCCTGATCAGTCTTCTGCTTGTCAAGGCGATCGAAAGCCTGCGCTCCTTCGACCTCGTCTACGTGATGACCCGGGGCGGCCCCGGTATCTCCACCGAGACGCTCGACATGTATGCCTATTCGCAAGGGTTCATTGAATCCGGCAAGATCTCCTATGCCTCGTCCATGGCGGTCATCATGATGGTCCTGACCATCGTCACCTTCACCATTACCTGGAAGAGGCTGAACCGATGAAGTTCTCGACCCTGCTGCTCAGGCTTCTCCTCGTCATCGCCGCGGCCCTTGTCGTGCTGCCGCTCGTCTGGACGCTGCTAAACGCCTTCAAGACCAATGCCGATCTCCTGGTTTCCACCCCCAAGCTGGTCTTCCAGCCGGTGCTCGACAATATGAGCTATGTGCTCAACCGGCGCTCGGTGGCGCGTGCCTTGACGAACTCGCTGATCATCTGCTCGAGCGCCGTCGTGCTCGGCGCCTTGCTCGGTGTGCCGGCGGCTTATGTGATCGCGCGGTTCAAGAACCGGGTCACGGCCGAGGCGCAGTTTTTCGTTTTGTCCCTGCGCTTTCTGCCGCCGGTGGCGATCGCCATCCCCATGCTGGTAATCTGGATTGGCCTCGATCTCTATGACACCCGCTTTTCGCTGATCGTGACCTATCTGATCGTCACGGCCTCGATCACCATCTGGCTATCGGTGCCGGCCTTCGAGCGTGTGAGCCTGCATGTCGAGGAAGCCGCCCGCGTCGATGGCCTCGGGCCCTATGCGACATTCTTCCTGATCGCGCTGCCGATCGCCCGTTTCCAGGTCTTCGGCGCGATCGCCTTCTCCTTCGTCCTGGTCTGGAACGAGTTCCTGCTCGCCATGATGCTCACGACCTCAAGCGCAAAGACGCTGCCCATCATTGCTTCCGAGATGTCGCAGCTTGGCATGAACGTACCCTGGGGTATCCTGAACGCCGCCGTCGTCCTCCTGTCGCTGCCGCCGCTTGTCCTGCTTGGCGTGCTGGCCGGTGGACTTAATGCCGCATTTTCCAAAAAATCTGATCAAGGGTGACCGATCAATGAAAGCACTTGTCCTCGAACGTGTTGGCGAACTCACTTTGCGCGACATCGATCTGCCGCAGGAAATGGGTCCAGACGACGTTCGCATCCGCATCCACACGGTCGGCGTCTGCGGCAGCGATGTGCATTATTACACGCATGGACGCATCGGCGATTTCATTGTCAACGAGCCCATGGTGCTCGGTCATGAGGCGGCCGGCACGGTCACCGAAATCGGCGCCAATGTGACCCATCTGAAGCCCGGTGACCGGGTCTGCATGGAGCCCGGCATTCCGGATCCCAAGTCGCGGGCCTCGCGGCTTGGCCTTTACAATGTCGATCCTGCCGTCACCTTCTGGGCCACGCCTCCGGTGCACGGCGTGCTCTGCCCCGAGACGGTTCACCCGGCGAGTTTCACCTACAAGCTTCCCGACAATGTCTCCTTTGCCGAGGGCGCCATGGTCGAGCCCTTTGCCGTCGGGATGCAGGCGGCGACCCGAGCGAAGATTACGCCTGGCGATACCGCAGTTGTGACAGGTTGCGGTACGATCGGCATCATGGTCGCGCTCGCAGCGCTTGCTGGTGGCTGCTCGCGCGTGCTCATTTCCGACCTATCCGAGATCAAGCTGAAGCTTGCCGAAAGCTATGGCGGCATCACTGGGGTCAACCTGCGCGAGGTGAGCCTCGTCGATGCGGTGAGTGATGCGACCGAGGGCTGGGGCGCGGACATCGTTTTCGAATGCTCAGGCGCTCCAGCTGCAATCCGCGATCTGTTCAAGGTGGTGCGTCCGGGTGGAACGGTCGTGCTCGTCGGCCTGCCGCCGGAACCCGTGGCCGTTGATCTCGCAGCGGCCTGCTTTCGTGAATGCCGTATCGAGACGGTCTTCCGCTACGCCAATGTCTTCGACCGGGCGCTCGCCCTGATCGCCGCCGGCAAGGTGGATCTGAAGCCGCTGGTCTCGGGCACATATGATTTTGACCAGTCGATTACGGCCTTCGAACGCGCAGCCGAAGGGCGTCCGGAAGACGTCAAGCTGCAGATTGTCATGGACGGGGAGGGGAACTGATGGCCACTGTCGAATGCCGGGGCATCCGCAAGGTCTATGGCGCGCTGGAGGTGATGCGCGACTTCGATTTGCAGATCGACGACCACGAATTCGTCGTCTTTCTTGGCCCCTCGGGTTGCGGAAAATCGACGATGCTGCGGATGATCGCCGGGCTTGAGGAAATCTCGGGTGGCGACCTCTTGATCGGCGGCGAGCGCATGAATGATCGCGATCCCGGTGATCGGGGCATCGCCATGGTCTTCCAGAACTATGCGCTCTATCCGCATATGAGCGTGCGCGACAACATCACCTTCGGCCTCGAGCGTGCTGGCATCGGCAAGGCCGCGATCGACGAGCGTCTGGCGCCTGTGGTGGAGGCCCTGGGCCTTGGTGCGTATCTCGCGCGCAAACCGACGGAACTGTCGGGTGGGCAGCAGCAGCGCGTGGCGATCGCTCGCGCCATGATCAAGACGCCCCAGGTCTTCCTGTTCGACGAGCCACTGTCAAACCTGGATGCCAAGCTGCGCGGCAGCCTCAGGGTCGAGATTGCGCGCCTGCATCGTGAACTGAAGACAACCAGCATCTATGTGACGCACGACCAGTTGGAGGCGATGACGCTTGCAGACCGGATCGTGCTGATGAAAGACGGGCGGATCGAACAGATGGGGACGCCGGAAGACATCTATCGCGAGCCGGCGAGTGTCTTTGTCGCCGGTTTCATCGGAACGCCGAACATGAACTTCCTGCCGCTCCAGATGCTGGACGGGGTCCTGGTGGATGATGCTGTGCGCTTTATAGCTCCGGCAGGTGTTCACTCAGGTCCCGTCACTGTCGGCATTCGCCCCGGCGCGTTCCGGTTGACCGATGGGGCTGCGGCATTCCGCGGCTCGGTCGAGCGCAACGAGTTTCATGGCGAAACCAGGCTGGTCAGTGTGCGCAACGAACGACACGAGATCAGTGTTGCCTTGCCGGCATCGACTGTGGTGCAGGATGGTGAGGTGCTGGGCTTGGATGTGGAGATKSGCGATCTGCACATATTCGATCCGGGAACGGGCAAACGGCTGAATTGAAGCAATTCCAGCAAAAA
>NNBU01000811.1_pt1 | contig 15789 bp, 15 predicted proteins | sample 1173781 | NCBI WGS metagenome assembly NNBU01 (sample SAMN07173937, study PRJNA388173) | plant metagenome | biome: Plant school; feature: Soil; material: Symbiotic tissue of Blasia pusilla L.; isolation source: symbiotic tissue sample KVJ2 | host: Blasia pusilla | place: Norway: Troms, Kvaloya...
ATTCCGGTCCTTCATTTGCTGGTTGATGGACACGAGGTTGTCGTGAATGCGGAACAGCAGGATCAGCAATTCGCTATAGACGCGAACCATGATCGCGCCGAACACAAGAACGCCGATGGCCATCAGGATGCGCCCCTGAAACAATGACACGACGGTCATCACGAGCACACCCAGCAGTCCGAGGAAATACAGTATCCGGATGATGATGGGCGTCACCATCTTGTCGAATCCCAGCAAGTCTTGCATTCACCTTCTCCTCATGTGTTGATAAACAGTGGAACTGAGGGATTTGCACCCCCCTTACACGCGCAGAATGCGCTCGCCGCGCCCGATGCCGCTGGCACCGGTGCGGACAGTCTCGAGGATAGCGCTACGCTCGATCGCTTCAAGAAAAGCGTCGTTCTTGCCGTGGTCGCCGGTGAGTTCGATGGTGTAGCTCTTGTCGGTCACGTCGATGATGCGGCCACGGAAGATTTCCGCCATGCGCATCATTTCCTCGCGCTCCTTGCCGACGGCGCGCACCTTCACCATCATGAGCTCGCGCTCGGTGTAGGCGCCTTCGGTCAGGTCGACGACCTTCACCACTTCGATGAGGCGGTTCAGGTGCTTGGTGATCTGCTCGATCACTTCGTCGGAACCGTTCGTGACGATGGTCATGCGCGAGAGGCTCGGGTCCTCCGTGGGCGCCACCGTCAGCGATTCGATGTTGTAGCCGCGGGCCGAAAAAAGGCCCACCACGCGGGAAAGAGCACCAGGCTCGTTTTCCAGCAGCACTGCAATGATGTGTTTCATGTTTGCGTGACTCCTCTTTTCGCCGCCCTCCCCCGCGCACGGTAATGCGCGGGCTCGGCGGGCAATAGATTCGTCAGTGAATAGTTAAGCGAATGCGCCGCTGATCAGAGATCTTCGGAGCCCAACAGCATTTCGGTGATGCCCATGCCGGCTTTCACCATCGGGAACACGTTCTCGGTCGGGTCGGTACGGAAGTCCATGAACACCGTGCGGTCCTTGAGCTTGCGCGCTTCGCGCAGCGCAGGCTCCACGTCTTGTGGACGCTCGATCAGCATGCCGACGTGACCATAGGCCTCGGCGAGCTTCACGAAGTTGGGCAGCGCGTCCATGTAGCTGTGGCTGTAGCGGCCGGAGTATTCGATCTCCTGCCACTGGCGCACCATGCCCAGGTAGCGGTTGTTGAGCGAGCAGATCTTGATCGGCGTGTTGTATTGCAGGCAGGTGGAGAGTTCCTGGATGCACATCTGCACCGAGCCTTCGCCGGTGATGGTGAACACTTCCGAGTCGGGCTTGGCGAGCTTGATGCCCATGGCGTAGGGAATGCCCACGCCCATGGTGCCCAGGCCGCCGGAATTGATCCAGCGGCGCGGCTCGTCGAAGCGGTAGTACTGGGCGGCCCACATCTGGTGCTGTCCCACGTCCGACGTGATGTACGCGTCGGCGTCCTTGGTCATGTTCCAGAGCGTTTCGACCACGTACTGCGGCTTGATGACGTCCTTGTTGTCGCGGTCGTACTTGAGGCAATCGCGCGAGCGCCAGGCCTCGATGATCTTCCACCACTCTGCCAACGCACCGGCGTCGGGCTTGGTGGTGCTCTCGCGGATCATCGAGATGAGCTCGGTGAGCACGTCCTTCACGTCGCCGACGATCGGGATGTCGACCTTCACGCGCTTGGAGATGCTCGACGGGTCGATGTCGACGTGGATGATCTTGCGCTCGTTCTGCGCGAAGTGCTTGGGGTTGCCGATGACGCGGTCGTCGAAGCGCGCGCCCACGGCCAGCAGCACGTCGCAGTTCTGCATCGCGTTGTTGGCTTCGATGGTGCCGTGCATGCCCAGCATGCCCAGGAACTTGCGGTCGCTCGCGGGGTAGGCGCCCAGGCCCATCAGCGTGTTGGTGACCGGGTAGCCGAGCATGTCGACCAGCGTGCGCAGCTCGTTGCACGCATTGCCCAGGAGCACGCCGCCGCCGGTGTAGATGTAGGGGCGCTTGGCCGCCAGCAGCAGTTGCAGCGCCTTGCGGATCTGCCCGCCATGACCCTTGCGCACGGGGTTGTACGAGCGCATCTCGACCTTGTCGGGATAGCCGGCGTAAGGCGTCTTCTTGAAGGAAACGTCCTTGGGGACGTCCACCACCACCGGGCCCGGACGGCCGCTGCGTGCGATGTGGAAGGCCTTTTTCATCGTCATGGCCAGATCCTTGGGATCCTTGACGAGGAAGTTGTGCTTGACGATGGGGCGCGTAATGCCGACCGTGTCGCATTCCTGGAAGGCGTCCAGGCCGATGGCTGCCGTCGGTACCTGTCCCGAGATGATCACCATCGGGATCGAGTCCATGTACGCCGTGGCGATGCCGGTGACCGCGTTGGTCAGGCCTGGACCCGACGTGACCAGCGCCACGCCGACTTCACCGGTAGCGCGCGCATAACCGTCGGCCGCATGCACTGCGGCCTGTTCGTGACGCACCAGCACATGCTGAATGGTGTCTTGCTTGTAGAACGCGTCGTAGATGTACAGAACCGCGCCGCCGGGGTAGCCCCAGATGTACTTGACGCCTTCGGCCTGCAGTGCCTTGACCAGCACTTCAGCGCCCATGAGTTCTTGCGTGATGTTGCCGGCGCCTGAGGACGCAGCGGCTGCGGAAGCGATTTCCGCCTTGGACATTTCCATGATCAACCTTTGTTTATTTCGGGAACGAAATACCTTGGGTGCCCCTTGCCAACCCTTGTGAGGCCGCGCCAGGACTTGAGGCCAAAGCCATGGGCGGACTGATGTTCCGCCGGACCGTGACCCGTTTGCCTTTTGACTTGCAGCGAGGATTATGGCATTTCCGGCCGTTCAGATTCGCTTCAGCTGGCTTGTAAAGCGACAAAGGCATAATTCGCGGCGACAAACACCCGCGATCGCTAGACCTTCCTCCCATGCGGCGCGCTCTGCGCCCCACTCTCGCTTGGCCACTGAACAAGAACTCTCCGACTTCCTGAAAAGCGTCGAACGACGCGCTTTCAAGCGCTCGGTCTATCACGTGCGGGACGAAGAAGCGGCGCTCGATATCGTGCAGGACAGCATGATGAAGCTGGCGCAGCACTACGGCGACAAGCCGCCGGAGGAGCTGCCAATGCTGTTCCAGCGCATCCTGTCGAACTGCACGCTCGACTGGTTCCGCCGCCAGAAAACCCGTCGCGCCCTGTTCTCCAACCTCAGCGACTTCGACTCGGTAGACGACGACGGAGATTTCGACCTGCTGGAGAACTTCGTCTCGCCGACCGACTCTAGGGAAACGGAGAGCGCCGAAGACACCACGCGCCGCGCCCAGGTCTTCCACGAGATCGAAGAACAGATCGCGGCTTTGCCGGGCCGTCAACGCGAGGCTTTCCTGATGCGTTACTGGGAGGAAATGGACGTCGCAGAGACGGCCGCCGCGATGGGCTGCTCCGAAGGCAGCGTCAAAACCCATTGCTCGCGAGCCGTTCACGCTCTGAGCAAGGCGCTCAAGGCCAAGGGAATATCGCTATGAATACGAAGGTTTCAACCACATCATCCGCCGCTGCCGAGGACCGGTTCGGCGAGCGCTTGGCGGCTCGCCTGTCGGTCGGCAACCGGGAGCTGCCGCACGACATCGGCGAGCGGCTGCGCGTGGCGCGCGCCCAGGCCGTGGCCGCGCGCAAGCTGCCCCCGCAGCTGCGAACCGCGCCGGTGGCGGTGCAGTCGGGCCACACGGTCACGCTGGGTGGCAGCTGGTGGACCCGCATCGGCTCGGCGGTGCCTCTGATCGCGCTCGTGGCCGGCCTCATCACCATCAGCGTGATGCAGGACGACGACCGTGCCAGCGAGCTGGCCGAAGTGGATTCCGCGCTGCTCACCGGCGACCTCCCTCCTGCCGCCTATACCGACCCCGGTTTCGCCCAATTCCTCAAGGCCGACAGCGCCTCCGACTGAAATCTTTCACCGACCGAATGCGACGCCGTTCCTCCCCCAGCGCGAACACGCCACGCCTGACGCGCCCGCTTCCGGCGGGCGCGGTCGTTTGGGCCGGTGCGCTTGCAGTCGCAGCCTTCGGCCTGACGCTTGCCCACGCCCAGCCTCGCACCGAGGCGGCCGCCAAATCCGCGAACGGCCCGGCAGCGGCAGCCTCCAGCCCGAAGGCTGTCTCCACGACCAAGCCCCTCTGGAGCGAACTCACCGCCGAGCAGCAACAGGCCCTGAAGCCGTTGGGCGCGCACTGGAATACGCTGAACACCGGGCAAAAGAGAAAGTGGCTGGCGCTGTCGCGCAATTTTTCCAGCATGTCGGCGGACGACCAGACCACCCTGCACAGCCGCATGATCGAATGGGCCGCGCTGAGCAACCAGCAGCGCACCCAGGCCCGGCTGAACTTCGCCGAAGTCAAGCGCATTCCGGCTGACGAGCGCAAGGCCAAATGGGAGCAGTACCAGGCCTTGAGCGAGGAAGAAAAGCGCAAGCTCGCCGAACGTGCGCCAGCCAAGCCACGCGGCGCGGCCGTTCCGGTGCGACCGGTCTCGGCGCAGAAACTCGTGCCGGTGCCGGCCCTCACACCCGGCGGCCAGCACACGCCCCGCATCCTGCTGGCGCCGCCCGCACCTGCTGGCGCGCCTGCCACGATCATGGTGGCATCGCCGCTGGAACGCGCGCCGGTGGCCGCAACACCCGCGGTGTCTGTCGTACCTGCCGCACCCGCACCGTCCAAGGCGACCGCGCCGCCGGTTCCGGCCGAAGCCCAGGTGCCCGCGCCAGCCGACCCGCCCTCCTCGTCTCCCTGACGCAAGGCTTCGATGGTTTCCCGTTCTCCCGAGGCGTCGCGCCCCGACCCAGCCTCGCCCGTCACGCCCGTCGCGCCTGCAACCACCGCTCCTGTTTCGATAGTCCCCGGCCTCTGGCGCCGGATGGCTTGCTGGCTCTACGAAGGCATGCTGCTTTTCGCCGTGGTCTTCGTCTCGGGTTGGCTGTTCAGCACGCTGGGCCAGATGCGTGACGCCATGGATTCGCGGCGCCATCTGTTCCAGGCTTTCCTTTTCGTGGTTTTCGGCGTGTACTTCGTCTGGTTCTGGACCAAGGGCCAGACCCTCGCCATGAAAACCTGGAACATCCGCATCGTCGACGTGCACGGTCGTCCCGTCACGCAGCGCCGTGCCCTGGCGCGCTACCTGCTGAGCTGGATCTGGTTCCTGCCGCCACTGGCCGCCATGGCGCCGTTCAAGCTGTCAGGGGGCGAATCGACTGTGCTGATCGTCGGCTGGATCGCCATCTGGGCCCTGCTTGCACGCTTTCACCCCGAGCGCCAGTTCTGGCACGACGCCTGGGCCGGTACGCGGCTCGTCACCTCCCCACCGATGAGCCGCCAATGAGTGCCCTGCCCAAGCTTCCCGATCCCGCCGTGAATCCGCAGAAGGCGCGCAAGGGCTTCGAGCGCGTCTTTCACGCCACGCTGATCTCGTTGCAGGGCCTGCGCGCCGGCTGGAGCGAGCCGGCGTTCCGCCAGGAGGCCATCCTGTCGATCGTGATGATCCCGGCGTCTTTCTGGCTCGGTCGCAGTTGGGTCGAGGTCGCGCTGCTCGCCGGCAGCGCGGTTCTGGTCATGATCGTCGAGCTGCTCAACACCGCCGTGGAAGCCGCCATCGACCGCATCGGCCCCGAGTGGCACGACCTGTCCAAGCGCGCCAAGGACATGGGCAGCGCGGCCGTGCTGCTGTCGCTCGCGCTGTGCGGGGGCATCTGGGCGACGGCACTGTGGCAACGCTTCGTGTCATGAGAAGGCCTGCCGGCTGCGGCATGATGGCGGGATGAATCCTGAATTTTCGATCTGTGTGTATTGCGGCTCGCGCCCCGGCGAGCGCCCCGAGTTTTCCCAGGCCGCGCAAGCGGTCGGCCAATGGATCGGCCAGCACCGCGGCCAACTGGTCTACGGCGGTGGCCGCACCGGCCTGATGGGCACGGTGGCCGAGGCCACCCGCCTGGCCGGCGGTCGCGTCGTCGGCATCATCCCCAAGGCCTTGGTCGACAAGGAACTGGCCAACCCGCTGTGCGACGAGCTGCACGTGGTGGACACCATGCACGAGCGCAAGGCCATGATGGGCGAGCGCGCCGATGCCTTCGTGGCCCTGCCGGGCGGCATCGGCACCTTCGAGGAACTGTTCGAGATCTGGACTTGGCGCCAGCTCGGCTACCACGACAAGCCGACCGGCATCCTCAACACCGCCGGCTACTACGACGGCCTGCTGGGCTTCCTGGCACACAGCGTGCGCGAGGGCTTCATGGGCGATTGGCAGATGCAGCTGATTCGCACCGGCACGGACGCGACCGAACTGCTCACGGCGCTGCGCGCCGAAGTGCCGCTGCATCCGCGCGAAGACAGGTTGTCGGAAAACCTCTGACACCCCGCCTCGCAAAAGAGCCCCCGTCGCCGGGGGCTTTTTCGTTCAGACCGCGTTTTCGTTCTCTTCGCCGGTGCGGATGCGCACGATGCGGTCCACGCTGGTGACGAAGATCTTGCCGTCGCCGATCTTGCCGGTGCGCGCGGAACTGACGATGGCTTCGATGCAGCGCTCCACATCGGCCTCGTTCACGACCACCTCGACCTTCATCTTCGGCAGGAAATCGACCACGTACTCGGCGCCGCGGTAGAGCTCGGTGTGCCCCTTCTGGCGGCCGAAGCCCTTGACCTCGGTCACGGTCAGGCCGGTGACGCCCACTTCGGCCAAGGCCTCGCGCACGTCCTCGAGCTTGAAGGGTTTGACGATGGCGGTGATCTGCTTCATGGTTTTCGTGCTCCGGCGGTTTCGTTGAATTTGCTGGTGATAGGGTAACGCCAATCCTTGCCGAAGCTTCGGTGGGTGACCCGGATGCCTACCGGCGCCTGGCGCCGCTTGTATTCGTTGATCCTGATGAGCCGCGCAACCCGCTCGACCACCGCACGGTCGTAACCCGCTGCAATGATCTCGTCGATGCCCTCGTCGTCCTGCATGTAGCGTGCCAGGATTCCGTCGAGGACGTCGTAGGGCGGCAGGCTGTCCTGGTCGGTCTGGTCGAGCCGCAACTCGGCGCTGGGGGGCCGGGTGATGATCCGCTCGGGGATCGGCGCCGCGCCGGTGCCATACGGGTCGTGGGCATTGCGCCAGCGGGCCAGGGCGAACACCGTGGTCTTCAGCAGGTCCTTGATGACCGCGAAACCGCCCGCCATGTCGCCGTAGAGCGTGCAATACCCGGTCGCCATTTCGCTCTTGTTGCCGGTGGTCAGCACGATGGCGCCGAACTTGTTCGACAGCCCCATCAGCAAAGTGCCGCGGATGCGGGCCTGGATGTTCTCCTCGGCCGTGTCCTCGGGCCGGCCCTTGAACTCATCGGCCAGGGCGCCCTTGAAGGACTCGAAGGTGTCCTTGATGGAAATCTCGTCGTAGCGCACGCCCAGCCGGGCCGCCATGTCGCGCGCGTCGATCCAGCTGATGTCCGCGGTGTAGGGCGACGGCATCATCACCGCGCGCACCTTGTCCTTGCCCAGTGCATCGACCGCGATGGCAAGCACCAATGCGGAATCGATCCCGCCCGAAAGCCCCAGGATGGCGCCCGGAAAACCGTTCTTGCCGATGTAGTCGCGAACGCCCAGCACCAGCGCGTCCCAAAGCTGTGCCTGCGCGTCGCGCGGGGCTGCCACCGCGCCGGGCTGCGCCACGAACCCGACGCCACCCTGCGCCGTACGCTCCAGTTGCGCGAAAAGCAGCTTCTCCTGGAAGCTCTCGGCCTGCATGGCCGCAGTGCCATCGGCCTGCAGCGCGAACGATGCGCCGTCGAACACCACCTCGTCCTGTCCGCCGACCAGGTGCGCATAGACGAGCGGCAACCCCACGGCCCGCGCGCGGTCGGCCATGCGCGCCATGCGCTCGCCTTCCTTGCCCACGTGGTACGGCGAGGCATTGATCACCGCCAGCACCTCGGCTCCACCCTTTCGGGCGAGTTCGGCCGGCTCGTCGAACCAGGCGTCCTCGCAGATCAGCAGGCCGACCGAGACACCGCCTGCCTCGAACACGCAGGTGCCCTGACCCGGCGTGAAGTAGCGGCGCTCGTCGAAGACCTGGTAGTTCGGCAGTTCGCGCTTGGCATAGGTCTCGAGGATTCGGCCTTCCTTGATGACGCTGGCCGCGTTGTGGCGCAGTTGCACGGCCACCGATCGGCTGCGCAGGCTCCCGCCGGTCGGATGCCCCACCACCACGACCATGTCTTTGAGGTCGGCCAAAGCGGCAGCAATGCCTTTCACGGCATCATCACAGGCTTCGGTGAAGGCGGGACGGAGGAACAGGTCCTCCGCTGCATAGCCGGCAATCGAGAGTTCGGGCGTCAACAAGAGGCGCGCGCCCTGGGCATGCGCCTGGCGCGCGGCGTCGACGATCTTTTTTGCATTGCCGACGAGGTCGCCCACCACAAAATTGAGTTGCGCGATGGCGAGCTTGAGCGTCATACAGAAGGAAGAAAAAGGCTTGAACGATTATGTCATTCGGGTTCTGTCGTCGCCGTCGGACGTGAGCCCGCAAGCCTGGAATGCGCTGCTCGCCGCCGAGGCCGAGCCCTCGCCTTTCATGCGCCACGAATACCTTGCGGCGCTGAACGACAGCCGCAGCGCCACGCCCGAGAGCGGGTGGACGCCGCAGTTCGTCACGCTGTGGCACGGCGAAGAACTGCATGCCGCGTGCCCGTTCTACATCAAGGACCATTCTTACGGCGAGTACGTGTTCGACTGGGCCTGGGCCAACGCCTACGAGCAGCACGGCCTGGCCTACTACCCGAAGGCCGTGGTCGCGGTGCCCTTCACCCCCGTCCCCGGCACGCGGCTGCTGGCTCGCGACGCGGCCAGCCGCACGTTGCTGGTGCAAGGCCTGGTGGCACTGTGCAAGCAGGAACAACTGTCGTCGCTGCACCTGCTGTTCGGCGTCGAGGCCGACATCGCCGCCTGCACCGAGGCCGGACTCATGCTGCGCAACACCGTGCAGTTTCATTGGACGAACGCGCAGTACGCCGACTTCGACGCTTTCTTGGCCAGCCTTTCGCACGACAAGCGCAAGAAGATTCGCCAGGAGCGCCGCAAGGTGGCCGACGCCGGCGTGAGCTTCCGCTGGTCGCGCGGGGCCGACATCGCCAAGGCCGACTGGGACTTCTTCTACCGCTGCTACGAGCGCACCTACCGCGAGCACGGCAACCCGCCCTACCTCACGCGCGACTTCTTCCGGCGCATGGCAGACACCCTGCCCGAGGCCTGGCTGCTGTTCGTGGCCGAACGCGACGGCAAACCCATGGCGGCGAGCCTGATCGCGCTGTCGACCCAGCCCGACGCCCCGCTGGTCGCCTACGGCCGCTACTGGGGCGCGCTGGAGCGGGTCGATTGCCTGCACTTCGAGGCTTGCTATTACCAGCCGCTGGCCTGGTGCATCGCGCATGGTGCACAGCGCTTCGAAGGCGGCGCCCAGGGCGAGCACAAGATGGCCCGCGCGCTGATGCCGGTGAAGACCACCAGCGCCCACTGGCTGGCGCATCCGTCGTTTGCCGATGCGGTCGAGCGCTTCCTGGAGCGCGAGGGCGCGGGCATCGAGAACTACATGGACCACCTGGGCGAGCGCAGCCCGTTCAAGTCCGCCTGATCCCGGCCCTGGCTGTGCCATTCGGGGCTGCTATAAAAGCGCCCGAATCCACAACAACACAGAGGGAAAACGATGCCATTCGTCGGACTGGGCCTGCACGTCATCATTGCGCTGTTCTTTGCCATCCACGCCATGCGGCATGGCAAGCAGCTGTTCTGGCTCATCATTCTTTTCAGTTTTCCGCTGCTGGGCAGCATCGTGTACTTCGTGGTCGAGTACCTGCCTGCCTCGCGCATCCAGAACACCGCCGGCAAGGTGGCCAGCGCGGCGATCGGCTTCATCGACCCCGAGCGCGAGTACCGTGCGGCAGCCGACGCTTACGACCTGGCGCCCACCGCCCAGAACAAGCTGCGGCTCGCCAAGGCCGCACTCGACCGTGGCCAGGCCGGCGATGCCGTCGGGCACTACCGCGATGCGCTCAAGGGCCCGCTGGCCTCCGACCCGGAGCTGCAGTTCGGCCTTGCCAGTGCCCTGCTCGCCGCGGGCGGCCCGGCTTCGGGCCGCGAAGCGCTGCAGGCCCTTCAGGCGCTGCGTGCCACGCGCGACGACTACCGCCGGGACGAAGTCGCGGTGCTCACCGCCCGCGCGCTGGCCGCGGACGGGCGGCAGCAGGAGGCACGGGAAGCCTTCGAGAGCGCGCTGAGCCAGTACAACACGGTCGAAACCCGCGCCCGCTACATCGCATGGCTGGCTGAACAAGGGGATAGCACCGGCGCGCAACGCCAGTGGGACGAGCTCCAGCAGGCGGCACGCCACTGGAACTCGCACGCGCGATCGGTCAATCGCGAGTGGATGCGGCTGGCCGGGGACGCAGTCCGGGCCTGAAGCCGCCGGTCCAGGGGCATGGCGCCCCCGGACGCTGCCTCACGGCAGCAACAACTTACTTTTTGTAAGCCGCGATGCCGTCCAGAATTTCCTTCTTGGCGGACTCGATGCCTTCCCAGCCCAGCACCTTGACCCACTTGCCGGCTTCCAGGTCCTTGTAGTGCTCGAAGAAGTGGCTGATGGCCTTCAGGCGCATCGGGTTCACGTCGTCGACCGACTTCCAGTGGCTGTAGATCGGCAGCACCTTGTCCGTGGGCACGGCCAGCACCTTGCCGTCGACGCCGGCTTCGTCTTCCATCATCAGGATGCCCAGGGGACGGCAAGGCACGACCACGCCCGGCAGCAGCGGGTACGGCGCGATCACCAGCACGTCGACCGGGTCGCCGTCGCCCGACAGGGTCTGCGGCACGTAGCCGTAGTTGGCGGGGTAGTACATGGCCGTCGTCATGAAGCGGTCGACGAAGATCGCGCCCGACTCCTTGTCGACTTCGTACTTGATCGGGTCGGCGTTCATCGGGATTTCGATCACGACGTTGAAGGCATCGGGAACGTTCTTGCCGGGGGAAACTTTGTCGAAGGACATGACGTTTTTCGAGTAGTTGAAAAGTATGAGAAGGATGGGGACAAACCCGGAGTTTACTTTCCGTGTCACCGGACGGTCGCACGCGCGCTCGTTTTTGCCTGTAAATTGCAACCGTTGGCCAATCGGCTCCGCACCCTCGGTGCAGCGAGCTTCGAGGAAGCAACGCGGCGGAAAACATGTCCCGTACGCGTTGCACGCAGGGTCCATGGTGTCCGTCTCCACAAGTCTTAAACGAACGAATGGAGAAGCAAAGCATGATCGGCAACACCCCCTTGATACTGGCCATCGTCTGCGGCCTCGTGGCCGTGGCCTATGGGTTCTGGGCCCGAAGTTGGATTCTCGCGAAAGACCCCGGCAACGCCCGCATGCAGGAAATTGCGGCGGCCATCCAGGCCGGCGCCTCGGCCTACCTCGCCAAGCAGTACACGACCATCGCGGTGGTCGGCGTCGTCCTGGCGGTGCTCATTGCACTTTTCCTCGACCTGACCACGGCGGTCGGCTTCGTCGTCGGCGCGGTGCTCTCGGGCGCCTGCGGCTTCATCGGCATGAACGTGTCGGTGCGCGCCAATGTGCGCACCGCGCAGGCGGCCACGCAGGGCATCGGCCCGGCATTGGACGTCGCGTTTCGCGGCGGCGCCATCACCGGCATGCTGGTGGTCGGGCTCGGCCTGCTGGGCGTGACGGGCTTCTACTGGTTCCTGGCCGGTAGCGCCCCCAAGGCGGACCACACCCTGGCAGCCATCCTCAACCCGCTGATCGGCTTTGCCTTCGGCTCCTCGTTGATCTCGATCTTCGCGCGCCTGGGCGGCGGCATCTTCACCAAGGGCGCCGACGTCGGTGCCGACCTGGTGGGCAAGGTGGAGGCCGGCATTCCGGAGGACGATCCGCGCAACCCTGCGGTGATCGCCGACAACGTGGGCGACAACGTCGGCGACTGCGCCGGCATGGCGGCCGACCTGTTCGAGACCTACGCGGTGACGCTGATCGCCACCATGGTGCTGGGCGCACTGATGGTCACCACCGCGCCGGACCACGCCGTGCTGTACCCGCTGGCGCTGGGCGGCGTGTCGATCATCGCGTCGATCATCGGCTGCTTCTTCGTGAAGGCATCGCCGGGCATGGTCAATGTGATGCCGGCGCTCTACAAGGGCCTGGCGGTGGCGGGCGTGCTGTCGCTGATCGCGTTCTGGTTCGTCACGAGCTGGATCATCCCGGACAACGCCATTGCCCCGAGCGGCAGCCAGCTCAAGCTGTTCGGCGCCTGCTTCGTGGGCCTGGCGCTCACCGCGGCCCTGGTGTGGGTCACCGAGTACTACACCGGCACGCAGTACAAGCCCGTGCAGCACATCGCGCAGGCCTCGACCACGGGCCACGGCACCAACATCATCGCGGGCCTGGGCGTCTCGATGCGCTCCACGGCCTGGCCGGTGATCTTCGTGTGCATCGCGATCCTGGCTTCGTACTCGCTGGCCGGCCTGTTCGGCATCGCGGTGGCGGCCACGTCGATGCTGAGCATGGCGGGCATCGTGGTGGCGCTCGACGCCTACGGCCCCATCACCGACAACGCCGGCGGCATCGCCGAGATGAGCGAACTGCCCGACAGCGTGCGCGCCGTGACCGATCCGCTGGACGCGGTCGGCAACACCACCAAGGCGGTGACCAAGGGCTACGCCATCGGCTCGGCCGGCCTCGCCTCGCTGGTGCTCTTTGCCGACTACACCCACAAGCTGGAGAGCTTCGGGCTGAACATCAGCTTCAATCTGAGCGACCCGATGGTGATCGTCGGCCTCTTCATCGGCGGGCTGATTCCCTACCTGTTCGGCGCGATGGCGATGGAGGCCGTGGGCCGCGCGGCCGGTGCGGTGGTGGAAGAAGTGCGCAGGCAGTTCCGCGAGATCCCCGGGATCATGGAAGGCACCGGCAAGCCGGAGTACGGCAAGGCCGTGGGCATGCTGACTGGCGCGGCCATCAAGGAAATGATGATCCCGTCGCTGCTGCCGGTGGTGGTGCCGATCGTCGTGGGCCTCGTGCTCGGGCCGAAGGCGCTGGGCGGCCTCCTGATGGGCACGATCGTCACGGGGCTGTTCGTAGCCATCTCGATGTGCACCGGCGGCGGCGCGTGGGACAACGCCAAGAAGTACATCGAGGACGGCCACCACGGCGGCAAGGGCTCCGAGGCGCACAAGGCGGCCGTCACCGGCGACACCGTGGGCGACCCCTACAAGGACACCGCCGGCCCGGCCGTGAACCCGCTGATCAAGATCATCAACATCGTGGCGCTGCTCATCGTGCCGCTGGTGGTGAAGTTCCACGCTGGCGATGCGGCGGCGGCGGTGCCGGCCAAGGTGGAAATGCCACCGGCCGTGAGCGCTCCGGCGGCGACCGCACCGGCCACGCCGGCTGCGGTGGTCGCTTCGGGTGCCGTCGCAGCGGTCGAAGCCGCCGCGGTGAAGGTCGAGAACGGGGTCGTGAAGTTCTACTTCGCCAGCGCCAGCTCGGAAGTGGCGCCCAACGCCAAGGAGGCGCTGGCCGACGTCATCAAGGCAGTGCAGAGCGGCAGCACGGTGCTGGTGAGCGGCTACCACGACGCCAGCGGCGACCCGGCGAAGAATGCCGAGCTGGCCAAGCAGCGCGCCATGGCCGTGAGCGACGCGCTCAAGGCCGCCGGCGCGCCCGAAGACAAGATCGAGCTCGCCAAGCCCGAGCAGTCGCAGGCCGACGGGCCGCCCTCCGAGGCGCGCCGCGTCGAAGTCAAGGTCAAGCCCTGACGTGCGTTCCCGGGCCGGTCACCATGGCGCTGCGTACACACTAGCGCCATGCACTACCTCCACGCACTGTTCGCCGGCACCTGGGCCATTGCACGGGCCGAACTGGCCATCGTGCGGCGCTTTCCGCGCATCCTGCTGGCCGTGGTGGCGGTCGGCGTGGTGCCTGCGCTCTATGCGCTGATCTACCTCACGAGCGTGTGGGACCCGGCGGGCCACACCGCCGACCTGCCGGCGGCCATCGTGAACCAGGACCGGGGCGTGACCTACATGGCGCACTCCGTGAACGTGGGCGACGAGCTCACGCGCACCCTGCTCGAAAAACGCGCCTTCGGCTTTCGCACCATGACCGACCCCGAGGCCGCGCGCGCCGAAGTGCGCCGCGGCGCGCTCGCCTTCGTGCTGCTGATTCCGGGCGACTTCAGCGCCAATGCGGTGCCCGGCACGCAGCGCGGTGCAGGCCGGTTGGTCGTCTACACCTCCGAAGGCAACAACTACAGCTCGGCCGGCCTGGCCCGGCGCTTCGCGGGCGAGTTGGGCCACCAGGTCAACGAGATGCTCAACGAGCAGCGCTGGGAGCTGGTGCTGAACGCGGCCTCCGGCTCGCAGCAACGGCTCGAACAGCTCAAGCAGGCGCTGCTGCAGTTGCGCGACGGCAGCCAGGCGCTGGCCACGGGTGCCATCCAGTACAGCGCGGCGGCCCAGCAGGTGGGCGGCGGGTTCAAGCAGGTCAACGGCGCCATCCGCACCATCCAGTCGAAGCTGCCGGCCGATGCGGACCTGCGCGCGCTGAAGTCCGGCGCGCAGCAGCTCACGGCGGGGCAGCGCGAACTCGGCAGCGGGCTCGCGCAGATCGGCGATGGCCTGGACCAGTTGAATGCAGGCGCCGGCCAACTGGGTGACGGTGCACGCAAGATGCAGAAGGAATCCGCCGACATTCCCTTCGTGGGCGACCGGCTCGCGCGGGGCGCCGGGGACCTGGCAACCGGTGCGGACAAGCTGCGCGGCGGGCTCGGCCAGGCCCAGGCCGCGATGACCAAGGCAGAGGACGGCAGCCAGAAGCTGGTGGCCGGCGCTGCGGCGCTCGAAGGCGGCGTAGACAAGCTCACCGACGGCATGGGCGCGCTGTCGGCCGGCATCCGCACCCTGGGCGGCAAGCTGCCTGAAGACCGCAAGCTCGATGAGTTCGTCCAGGGCGGCGCGCAACTGTCACAGGGCGCGCAGCGTCTGTTGACCGGGGTGCGCACCATCGAGGCCGCCCTGCCCGCCTCCATCACACGCATCCAGGGCAGTGCCTCGGGGCTGGCCGATTCGGTCGAGCCGAAGGTCGAGGTGGTCGCCCCGGTGGCCAACAACGGCAGCGCCTTCGTGCCCAACATGGTGTCGGTGGCGCTGTGGATCGGCGCGGTGATGGCCGGCTACCTGTTCAACATCCGCATCGTGCTGACGGACCACACCCACTACCCGAAGCTGGCCAAGGCGCTCGGCAAGATCACCATGCCGGCGCTCGTCGTGCTGCTGCAGGTGGCGCTGGTGCTGGCCACGCTGCTGGGCGTGCTGCAGGTGCAGGCGCCGCGCGTGGGCGCGCTGGCACTCACCATGGTGCTGGCCTCGCTGGTGTTCCTGGTGGTGCTGTTCGCCATCCTCCATGTGTTCGGCGACTTCGGCCGCATCCTGACGGTGCTGCTGCTCACGCTGCAGCTGTCGGCCGGCGGCGGCGTGCTGCCGGTGGAGCTGTCGGCCGGCTTCTTCCGCGACGTGCACAGCTGGCTGCCCTTCAGCTGGGTGGTGCAGGCGTTTCGCGCTGTCATGTTCGGCGCCTTCGACAACGGATGGGCGCATGCCTGCGGGGTGGTGGTGCTGTCCGGCACGGTGGCGGTGGGGCTGATGGCGATCTTCGGCAAGTGGAACGACGTGCTGCTGGCCGACTACACGCCGACGATCCAGGTTTGATCTATGTG
>NNBU01000636.1_pt1 | contig 15777 bp, 14 predicted proteins | sample 1173781 | NCBI WGS metagenome assembly NNBU01 (sample SAMN07173937, study PRJNA388173) | plant metagenome | biome: Plant school; feature: Soil; material: Symbiotic tissue of Blasia pusilla L.; isolation source: symbiotic tissue sample KVJ2 | host: Blasia pusilla | place: Norway: Troms, Kvaloya...
CGTGGGCTCGGAGATGTGGTGAAGAGACAGGTGTCGGTACTGAGCAAGGCAAGCTGATGCTTCGACCTAGCCCGCCCCCCAAGATCCAGGTCATGCCCACGGCGTTCGCCTGTGCAGTTCCGTAAAGCTTGCATACCGTATCGCGGCGATGCCCCTTTCGTGCCGCCGCGAAACGTACACCGGCTCTCGCGTTCCAGAATATTGCACCCGGCTGGCCGGCCAGCCGGCGGGCAGCCGCTCATTTCGTTTCGCCCTCGTAGCGAAGGGCGTGGGAGATGGCGTCGACGAGGAGTCATGCGGCCTTGCGCAGGAACCCTTGGTTGCCGCCGTTGCGGTTCGGCGCGAAACCGTTGGCCAGCAGCGATTCTTCGGTGGTCTTGTAAAACACCCCAATCTTCGAGATCTCGTGCGCTTGCTGCGCTGTCGCAATCGGCCGGCCGAACTCGCGCGCAATGCGCACCAGTTGCTCGATCTGCGCGACAGTGCCGATCTTGGCGGAGCGCGTCTGGTTCCACAGCACGTCCTCGGTGCCGCAGCGCACGTGCAAGCCCATGGCCACGCCGAACATGTTCACGGGCAGCACGTTGCGCACCGAGCTCTCGACCGTGAGCACCGCGCCATCGGGCACGGCACGCACGAAGTTCGAGAGGTTGTAGATGTTGGGCGCGTCCATGCCGCCGCTGATGGCCACCCAGTTCATCACCAGCGGGCCCTTGTAGACGCCGCGGCGCATGAGCCGCTCCACCGACTCGAAGCTGTTGATGTTGTAGCACTGGAACGCGCTCTGGATGCCCGCTGCGGTGAGACGACGGATGTGCTCCTCGACCCAACCGGGCTGCGCCGGCACCGTCATCTCCTTGTAGGCCTCGAAGATCGCGGGGTTCTCGCGTGAGGTGCCCTTGAAGTCAGCCAACTCGGCGTGCTCCGTCACGTTCATCTGCGATGTGTTGACGGTCACCGTGACCTGGTCGGGCGTGGGCTCCAGCTCGGCCAGCATGTGGCGCGTGTCGTCGCTGAGCCACTTGGCGGCCGCGCCTTCGCTCTCGGGCGCGAAGCTGATCGATCCGCCGACCTGGATGATCATCTCGGGCACGGCTTTGCGCACGCCGGCGATGAGTTCGTTGAATTTCGACAGCCGCTTGCTGCCCTTGCCGTCGAGTTCGCGCACGTGCAGATGCAGTACGGTGGCACCGGCGTTGTAGCAGTCGACCGCCTTCTGGATCTGGTCTTCCATCGTGACCGGGATTTCCCCCGGAAAGTCGGAGGGCAGCCACCCCGGCGCGTAAGGGGCGGCCGTAATGATCAGGGGCTGCTGGTTTTCAGGGAACAGGTGGCCGTCGAGGAAGTTCATGTCGTTGCGTCTCGGAAATGCGATGTGAATGTCTGGAAGGGCGCGCGCTCAGTACGGCACGTCGCCGACGATGCCGGCACGCTCCATCTTTCGCGGCGCCGGCCAGTAGTCGTTCAGCGCGTAGTGCTGCGTGCTGCGGTTGTCCCAGACCACCACGTCGCCGGGCTGCCACGACCAGCGCACCTGGTATTCGGGAATGGTGGCGCGACTGAGCAGGTAGTTCAGCAGCAGCGCCGCACCGGGCGTCTTGTCGATGCCGTGGCGCACGTTGTCGGGCGTGCTGTAGTTGGCGAAGTGCGTGGTGAAGCTGCCGACGTACAACACCTTTTCTCCGGTCTCGGGGTGCGTGCGCACCACGGGGTGCTCCACGGGTGGGTGGTCTTGCCCCAGCTTCTTGCGTGCCTCGGGCGTCATGACAGCACCGAACGAATGTTCGATGCTGGCCTTGGCGCGCAGGTTGGCGATCTTCTGCTTGATCTCTTCGGGCAGCTCTTCATGCGCCTGCACCATGTTCACCCAGATGGTGTCGCCGCCGATCTCGGGGCACTCGATGCAGCGCAGCACCGCACCCATCGCGGGCGCCTGGCGCCACAGGCCGTCGCAGTGGTAGGTGTTCTCGTAGCTGTGCTTGTTGTCGCTGCGGTAGATGCGCACGAGGCCCGGATGCTCGGGGTCGCTGCCGACCACGGGGTGGTCTTCCAGCGAGCCGAAGCAGGTGGCGAAGGCGACGTGATCGGCACGCGTGATGTCTTGCCCGCGGAAGAAAAGCACCTTGTGTTTCAGCAGCGCAGCGCGGATCTGCGCGAAGGTGTCGGGGTTGCGTGCGGCCTCGCCGACGTGCACGTCCATGACTTGTGCGCCGATGGCGGGCGTGATGGGTCGGATGTTCATGATTCAGTTCGCCTGGATGTGGTATTTCTTGACGATGGCGGCGTTGCGCTCCGACAGCGTGCGCGTCTCGGCCATCAACGCTGGCGTGTCGACGCTGACTTCGGGCTCCAGCCCCACGTCGACGAGCTTCTGTTGCACGAGCGGCGACCTTGCCGCCTTGTCGATCGTGGCGTGCAGCCTGGCCATCACGTCGGGCGGCAGCTTGCTCGAACCGATCACACCGACCCAGCCGCGAAACTGCAGGTCGGGAAAGCCGAGCTCGGTGGTGGTCGGAATGTCGGGCAGGTAGCGCGAACGGACGTTGCCGGTGAAGGCATAGGGGCGCAGCTTGCCGCCGCGGATCAGCGGCATCGAGGTGACCATGCCGTCGAACATGATGTCGACCTGGCCACCCAGGATGTCCTGCAGCGCTGGCGGCGAGCCTGCATAGCCCACGTGCTGCAGGTCGAGCCCGGCGCGGTCGCTGAGGATCAGTCCAGCGTACTGCGACGTGGTGCCGGGGCTGTAGCTCGCAAAGCTCGACTTGCCCTTGCGCGTCTTCAGCTCCGCGACCAGGCCGGCGAAGTCCTTGGCCGGGAAAGAGGCCGCCGTCACGAGCACGATGCCCGAGCGCGCCAGCGAGGCGATGGGCACCACATCCTTCAGCGGATCGAACGGCATCTTCACGATCTGCGGCGTCTCGGCCAGCACGTTGCTCGCAGCGAGCACGATGGTGTTGCCGTCGGGCGGGGCCTGCAGCATCGCCTGCAGGCCGATCGATCCACCGGCGCCGGGGCGGTTCTCGACGATCACGGGGCGCCCGATGTCGATGGACATCTGCTGGCCGAGCACGCGGGCGACGATGTCCATCGTGCCGCCCGGCGGCGCGGGCACGATGAGCCGCACGGGCTTCTCGCCGAAAGCCCACACGCTGACCGCCAATGACCATCCGACCAGCGCCACGACGGCGCGCGCAAACTGCTGAATCTTCATTTCTGTCTCCGGTTCTTGTGGTCTCGCACCGGTGTGCGGACGCAGTCAGTATCCGGCGCAGGGGCCGGAGTTGACTTGCTTATCGGAGACAGCAAATTGCTTTTGAGAGACAGACGCAGGCCCACGTGCAACAAGGAGGCTCGATGCCAGAATCGGGCTCATGAACGAGCCCGTGAGACCGATCTCCCGACTGATGCGCAGCGCCAGCTTGAGCGGCTACGTCGAGTTGGTGGAGTCGCTCGGCCGGGACCCCCACGTGTTCATGCGAACCGTAGGGCTGCACGCGAAGTTCCTGGAAGACCCCGAGACGCTGATCCCCAGGGATGCCGCGCGCGAGTTGCTGGAGATCACAGCCCGTGCCACGCAAACGGAAGACCTGGCGCTGCGCCTTGCGGCAAGGCGCAAGCTGTCTGCCCTCGGGCCCATCAGCCTCGTGCTGAGGGAAGAGCCCACGCCCAGGGATGCCCTGGAAACACTGTGCCGCTACCTGAAGCTGGTGAACACCTCGCTCATCATCCGGGTTGAAGATACCGCCAGCGTGGTCGTCATCCGGGAAGACTTGCTGCCCAGCCCCGGGCTCGCAATGCGACAGTCGGTGGAACTGGCTGTGGGCACCATGTTTCGCATGCTGGGCGATCTGATCGGGCCGCACTGGCAGCCGCTCGAAGTGTGCTTCACGCATCGCCCGCCCAAGGACGTCTTGGCGCATCGCGCATTCTTCGGACGCAGCGTCAAGTTCAATCAGGAATTTAACGGCCTGGTCTGCAGGGCGTTCGACTTGTCCAGCCCGCGCGAGTCCGCAGACCAGGTGTCGGCGGGATTTGCGCGCAAATATCTGGAAGCGGCCATTAAGGATCGCACTGAAAGCACGCAGGAAAGCTGCCGCCAGATCATCCTGGCATTGCTGCCCGGCGGCGCCTGCAGTGCACAGGAAGTTGCACGCCTTCTACATGTCGATCGCCGCACGCTGCACCGTCAACTCTATGCGGAGGGGCTCAGCTTCAGCCGCCTGCTCGACGACGTGCGATCGGACTTGGTCAAGCGCCATCTGCGCGAGAGCGACCTGCCGCTCGGCGAAGTGGCCGAGCGGTTGGGCTTCGCCGGGCTCAGCAGCTTCAGTCACTGGTTTCGCAACCGCTTCGACTGCAGCGCCTCACAATGGCGTAAACAGGTCGCCGATATGGCGGCTCTTGGCGAATACCGGGCTGAATCGTCCTGTCGCCTGTAGACAGGGGCTTCGCCGTTACAGCATTGGCTCAGGCAATTTTTCGAGATCGTTCTCCGATCAAGGCCAACAGCTCGAGTGCTCTATTCGCAGCGGCCGCACCGCCGGCCATGTCTCCGCGGACGAACGGGGGACGAAGTTCTTCGATTTCTTCAAGTTGTGCGATCAAGTCAGGCTCGGCAAGCTTGTACTTGCGAAGCACGCTGATCGTGCACATAGAGGCATGCACGATGTCTTCCGAAGTTGCACTGACGCCGCTTTCATGCAGCGCATGGTTGATCCAGTGCGTACCTGCAAGCATGGCAGCCTCTATCCGAATTTCCCAATCCGAGTCAGCGAGCTTTGCAAGCGATCGTTCAATTCGTTCTGCTCTATCGCGATGATTTTCAGGGGTCATGAATGTATGTCCTGACGGACCAATGCTTGGTAGACGGATATTGCTTGCGATAGCGCGAGATTGCAGTCGTCGACGATCGCTTGCGTCGGCATGCGATCTCCACGCAAGCAAGGATCACGGTGTTCTTCCAGTGCATGCAATGCGGCTTCCAGGCGCTGAATGGGTTCCGGCATGTCGCCGGGAATAGCAGGCCAGCCGACATGACTCACATCGCCCGGGCCGCGCAGCTCCCTGCGCCAGCTTCCGTCGCTCTGCGGTACGACGTGCACACCGGGGATCGTGGAAAACGCGCGATCTTCGCTGGTGAATCCTGTCGCATGCAGCGAGCTGTTCCAGATGTTGGTTCCCGCTGTCAGGCCCGTCCAATACCAGAGCTCGAGATCGACAAGAGCGTCGAGTCGATCGCGCAGCCGCAGCAGGCGACTGATCTTCTCGACGTGAGAGGCAATCCTCATGATCTCTCGCTCCGCCTTGATGTTTCCGTCCACGACGATCTTGCGCCAGACTGCCAGGTCGTTCGCGATCAATTCTGCGAACGCTTGACGGCTCTCGGGGTTTGCAGGCGGGATGTTCAGCTGGCGGAGCGACTCCGCGAACTCTGGCTGCACCAATTCATGATTGATGGCGGAATGCAGACGGTCGAGCAATTCCGCGGGCGTATTCTTGGGCGCAAAAACACCTTGCCAACCCGTGGCAGCGAGTGGATAGCCTTGCTCGGGAAGCGTCTTGACACCGGGCAGCTTGGGGCTGCGGACGGTGCCGGACAAAGCGATGCCGCGCAGCTTCCCTTGCGCAATGAAGCCCAACGGAGACACGACGTCGATCCAGCCAATGGGAATCACGCCGGCGACGATATCGGTCAGCAGCGACGTCGATGTCTTGTAGGGGACGTGGTTGATGGTCAGGCCAGTGCGCTGCTTGATCCATTCCATCGTCAAATGCCCGTTCGAGCCGACCCCCCAACTTCCATACGACTCGTATTTCTTGGGATCTCGTCGCAGCAGTTCCACCAGTTCGGGGAGTGCTTTCGCGGGCACCGACGGGTGCACGGCAAGCAACACACCACCGACGACCGAGAGCGCCACGGGCTCCAGGTCTCGCAGAGTCTTCGTCGGAAGGTCCGGATTCAATGCCTCGGCCATCACCATGGAGGAGGCCGTGCTGTGCAAGAGCGTATAGCCGTCGGGTACGGCGGCTTTGACTGCGTAGGTACCAATCAATCCATTGGCGCCGGCGCGATTTTCCACGATGAAGGCCTGTCCGATTGCGCCCCCCAGCTTGGTGTAGAGCTTGCGCGCCATGGCGTCCAGAACTCCGCCTGCGCCACCGGGCACGATGACTTTCACGGGGTGCGATGGCCAGCTATTGCCAACCTCGGCGCAAGCCCAATTGCTCATCAGCGCGGCTGCCGTTCCCAGCACGAGCTCTCTCCGGGTCAATGATGTCGTCATCTGTTCTTTCCTTGATCAAGGTTCGCGTGCGCGAAGACGCAGGGGTGCACGCCAGCCCTGGGAGCGAGATCGCCAGGCATGTCTGTTTGAATGTTGTGCACCGAAGCGCCGATGTGGGTTGCGTGTCAGCCGAACGCCAGCGCCCACGGGCGCGGGACTGCGTTCGGCTGTGGCCAGTTCCGCAATGCGCTGGCCAGAAATGGGGGAGCTTCAAATGTGAGCCCCCTCAGGCTTCAGGCCGGCTTGCGCAGGAAGCCCTGGTGGCCGCCGTTGCGGTTCGGCGCGAAGCCGTTGGCCTGCAGCGTTTCTTCCGCCGTTTCATAGAAGACCCCGATCTTCATGATCTCGCGGGCCTGTTGCGCCGTCGCGATGGGGCGACCGAATTCGGTCGAGATGCGCACCAGCTGCTTGATCTGCTCGACCGAGCTCGCCTTGCCCGTGCGCGTCTGGTTCCAGAGCACGTCTTCGATGCCGCAGCGCACATGCAGGCCCAGCGCGATGCCGATCATGTTCACGGGCAGCACGTTGAGCACCGAGCTCTCCACCGTGACCACCGAACCGTCGGGCGCAGCGCGCAAGAAATTGGCCAGGTTGTAGATGTTCGCCTGGTCCATGCCGCCGCTGATGGCGACCCAGTTCATGACCAGCGGGCCCTTGTAGACGCCGCGGCGGATCATCCGCTCGATCGTTTCAAAGCTGTTGATGTTGTAGCACTGGAACTCGCTCTGGATGCCGGCGGCCGTCAGGCGGCGGATGTGCTCCTCGACCCAGCTGGGGTTCGAGGGAACGATCATGTCCTTGTAGGTCGAGTACAGGCGCGGGTCGCCGCGCGACACGCCCTTGAAGTCGTCGATGCCGGCGTGCTCCGTCACGTTCATCTGCGTGGTGTTGACGGTGACCGTGACCTGGTCGGGCTTCGGCGTGAGTTCGGCGAGCATGTGCCGCGTGTCGTCGCTCAGCCATTTGGCCGCTGAACCATCGTCCTCGGGTGCAAAGCTGATGGACCCGCCCACCTGGATGACCATTTCCGGCACGCGTGCGCGCACCCCCGCGATCAGCTCGTTGAACATGGACAGGCGCTTGCTGCCCTTGCCATTGGCCTCGCGCACATGCAGGTGCAGCACCGTGGCACCGGCCTCGTAGCAGTCCACGGCCTTCTGGATCTGGTCCTCCATCGTGACCGGGATGTCTTCGGGGAAGTCCGAGGGAATCCAGCCCGGCGCATAGGGCGCGGCGGTGATGATCAGCGGTTGCTGGTTCTCTGGGTAAAGGTGGCCGTCGAGGAAGTTCATGGTGATGGGTCTCCGGGTTGAAAGTTGATGTCGAGCGGGGTTGCGCGACTTCGAAGCGCAACAGGACCTCATTCAGTGTCCGGCGCACCCCAAATCGAGACTTGCCAATCTGGGACATGCATTTGTCAATTTGGGTCGAGCTCGCTGCCCCTCGTTGAAGGGCCGGCTCGGCATGTGACAGTCGAGTCGCACAAAGCCAAGTGCACGACGCCCGCCGACAAGCGGCCCACGGCGCAAATTCAGAAGATGCACCCGTCCTGCACAACGCAGGCAGCCCATTCCAACGGAGACTCACGCAAGCCATGTTCATTCATCGACTGAAACTTCCCCTGATCGCTCTGGCAGCCCTGTGCGGCATGGCTGCGGGACCTGCGTTAGCGCAGCAGTGGCCAGACAAGCCCATCCGGCTGGTCGTGCCCGCGCCGCCCGGCGGCGTCACCGACGCGTCGGCGCGCCTGCTGGCCGAGCAGTTGCGCACGCAGCTCGGCCAGCCGGTGCTGGTAGAAAACAAGCCGGGCGGCTCCGCCGTGATTGCCGAGCGATCGGTTATGGCCGCCGCGCCCGACGGCTACACTCTGATGGTGGCGCCGTCGAGCGTCATGTCCGACATCCCGCTCACGGTGAAGACGCCGTACGATCCGCTGAAGACTTTCACCTTCATAGGAGAAGTCTCCGGCATGGTCCACGTGCTGGTGGCCAACACGAGCTTTCCCGCAAACAGCGTGAAAGATCTGCTGGACTACGCCAAGCAGCACCCGAAGTCAGTCAGCGTGGCCAACCTGAGCACGGGCACACGCTCCAACCTGCTTGGCGAAATGCTGCGCGAGCGCAGCGGCAACGACATCCTGGTGGTGCCGTACAAGGGCTCGGCGCCGGCGTTGGTCGACCTCATGGGCAATCAGGTGCAGCTGACCTTCGAGGTGACGAGCAACGTGAGTTCGCTGGTGCGCAGCGGCAAGGTGAAGGCGCTGGCGGTGGCGTCGGCCAAGCGCTCACGCTTCCTGCCCGACGTTCCGAGCTTCGGCGAGCTGGGCCTTCCGGATTTCGTGATGCCCGATGCGAGCATCGGCGTCTTCGTGCTGAGCAGCATGCCCAAGGCATTGCAGGACAGGCTTCACGCCGAAGTGGCCAAGGCTGTCGAAGCACCCAGGTTCCGCGAGGCGCTGATCGCGCAGAACCTCGATTCGCCGCGCGCGGCATCGGTGGAACAGTTGCGCCAGACACTCGACGCCACGACGGCCCACAATAAGGCCATCATCGAGAAACTGAAGCTGAAGATCAGCCCCGAATGAGATACGTGGGGCGCGCCAATGATGCCCCCATGAAACCCGTCGGCCGATTGATACGCAGCGCCAGCCTCAGCGGCTATGTCGAGCTGGTGAAGTCGCTCGGCCGGGACCCCTACGCGTTCATGCGAACCGTGGGACTGCGCGCCAAGCTGCTCGAAGAGCCCGAGACCATGATCCCGGAAGACGCGGTGCGTGAACTGCTCGAGATCACCGCGCGAGCCACGCGCACCGAAGACCTTGCGCTGCGCCTGGCGGCACAGCGCAAGCTCTCGCACCTCGGCCCCATCAGCCTCGTGCTGCGCGAAGAGCCTACGCCGCGCGATGCGCTCGACACGCTGTGCCGTTACCTCAAGCTCGTGAACGCCTCGCTCATCACGCGCGTGGAAGACACGGGCAGCGTGGTCGTCATCCGCGAGGACCTGCTGCCCAGCCCCGGCCTGCCGATGCGTCAGGCGGTGGAGCTGGCAGTGGGCATCATCTTTCGCATGCTGCGCGAGCTGATCGATCCTCAATGGCGGCCGCTGCAGGTGTGCTTCACGCACCGTCCGCCGGCGGACGTGTCGGCGCACCGCGCCTTCTTCGGCCACAACGTGAAATTCAACGAGGAATTCAACGGGCTCGTTTGCATGGCCGCCGACCTTGCCAAGCCTCGCGAACTCATCGACGAAGGCTCCGCGCGGCTGGCGCGCAAATACCTCGAAGCAGGCCTGCGCGACCGCGGAGAGACCATGCAGGAAACCTGCCGCGAGCTCATCCTCGCGTTGCTGCCCGGTGGCGCATGCACGGTGCAGGAAGTGGCGCGGCACCTGCGCGTCGACCGCCGCACGCTGCACCGCCGGCTCGACGCCGAAGGGCTCACCTTCAGCCACATGCTCGACCAGGTGCGCTGCGACCTCGTCAAGCGCCATCTGCGCGATAGCGATCTGCCGCTGGGCGAGGTGGCCGAGCTGCTGGGGTTTTCAGGCCCGAGCAGTTTCAGCCACTGGTTTCGCAGGCAGTTCGGATGCAGTGCTTCCGAGTGGCGTTGACCGGCTGCGCCATTATTGCTTATCGGGGACATCGATTTGCTGATCCGGGACATCGCGAAGCCCGTGCTTCCCGACTCGGCGGCTCCTCGCAAGAATCCTGTCTCCCTATGCATCCACCAGGAGACAGACCATGACCAAGGCCATCCGCTTTCATGAAACCGGGGGCGCCGATGTCCTGAAGTTCGAGGACGTCGACGTCGGTGAGCCCGGCGCGGGCCAGGCCCGCGTGCGTCACAGCTACATCGCCGTCAACTTCATTGACATCTACTTTCGCACCGGCCGCTATCCACTGGCGCTGCCCAACGGGCTGGGCTCCGATGCAGTCGGCGTGGTCGAGGCTGTCGGGCTCGGTGTGAACGACATCCGCGTGGGCGACCGCGTGGGCTATCTCATCGGGCCGCAGGGGGCCTATTCGCAGGCGCGCGTGATGCCAGCCGACGTGCTGATCCCGCTGCCCAATGGCATCAGCGACCGCACGGCCGCCACGCTCATGATGAAGGGAATGACGGCGCAGTACCTGTTCCGCCAGGTCTATCCGCTCCAGGGCGGCGAGACCATCCTCTATCACGCGGCGGCGGGTGGCGTGGGCCTCATCGCCTGCCAATGGGCAAGTGCCATGGGCGTGACGATGATCGGCACCGTCAGCACCGACGAGAAGGCCGCCATCGCCAAGGCCAACGGCTGCGCGCACACCATCGTCACCTCGCGCGAGAGCATCGCGCAGCGCGTGAAGGAGATCACCGACGGCAAGGGCGTGCCCGTGGTCTTCGACTCGGTGGGCAAGGACACGCTCGAAGCCTCGCTCGACTGCCTGCAGCCGCGCGGCTCGCTCGTGAGCAACGGCACCTCGTCGGGTGCCGTTGTCATCGACACCAAGGTGCTCGCGGGCAAGGGCTCGATCTGGCTCACGCGGCCGGCGATGATCCACTACATCCACCCGCGCCCGCACATGCTCGACATGGCACGCGAACTCTTCGACCACGTGCTGGCAGGGCGCATCGTCAGCGAACCGCAGCAGGTCTTCGCGCTGGCCGATGCGGCCGATGCGCATCGCGCGCTCGAAGGCCGCAAGACCACCGGCGCGACAGTGCTCGTGCCATGAAGCAGGACGACATCTTCGTGGTCGGCACCGCCCGCACCGCCATCGGCACCTTCGGCGGCGCGCTGAAGGACGTGCCCAACACGCAACTTGCCACCACCGCCGTCAAGGCCGCCATCGAGCGCAGCGGCCTGCAGGCCGACGCCATCGGTCACGTGGTGATGGGCAACGTGATTCCCACCGACGTGAAGGACGCGTACCTGAGCCGCGTGGCCGCCATCGACGCGGGCTGCCCCATCGAGACGCCGGCCTTCAACGTCAACCGCCTGTGCGGCTCGGGCCTGCAGGCCATCGTGTCTGCGGCGCAGGCCATTGCGCTGGGCGACTGCGACATCGCCATCGGCGGCGGTTCGGAATCGATGAGCCGCGGACCGTACTTCGACACCTCGGCCCGCTATGGCGCGCGCATGGGCGACGCGGTGCTGGTCGACTACATGCTGGGCATCCTGCACGACCCGTGGGAGAAGATCCACATGGGCATCACGGCCGAGAACGTGGCCGCGCGCTACGGTATTTCGCGCGAGCAGATGGACGAACTGGCCGCCACCAGCCAGCAGCGCGCCGCAGCGGCCATAGCTGCGGGCCGCTTTAAGGAGCAGATCGTCCCGGTCGAAGTGAAGACGCGCAAGGGCGTGGTGCTGTTCGACACCGACGAGCATGTGCGCGCCGACACCACCGTGGACACGCTCGCGAAGATGAAGCCCGCCTTCAAGAAGGACGGCCTCGTGACGGCCGGCAATGCCTCGGGCATCAACGACGGCGCCGCCGCCGTTGTGCTGGCCGAAGGCGGCCGCGTGAAAGCGCTGGGCCTGAAGCCGCTGGCGCGCCTGGTGGGCTACGCGCACGCCGGCGTCGAACCGGCGTACATGGGCATCGGGCCGGTTCCGGCCACGCGCAAGGTGCTGGAGCGCACCGGCCTGAAGGTGAGCGACTTCGACGTGATCGAGTCGAACGAGGCCTTCGCGGCGCAGGCCTGCGCGGTCATCAAGGAGCTGGGCTTCGACCCGGCCAAGGTGAACCCCAACGGTTCGGGCATTTCGCTGGGCCATCCGGTGGGCGCGACGGGCGCGATCATCACCACGAAGGCCATTGCGGAACTGCACCGCACCGGCGGGCGCTACGCGCTGGTGACGATGTGCATCGGCGGCGGGCAGGGCATCGCAGCCGTCTTCGAGCGCTGGTTCTGACCTCAGAACGCGTGCCGGATGCCGAAGTCGTAGCCGACGGCACTCTTCGGCTCGAACCCGCCGGTGGTGATGTAGCTCGGCTGCGGAAAGATGGCGGGCAGGCTCAGCACCAGCGGCGTGACGCCCATCACGGTCGGATTGTTGTGCGCGTCGCGCATGCGCATGCGTGCCACCGACGCATAGAGCGCCGTGCGCTTCGACAGGTTGTGCACGTAGCTCAGCGCGAGCTTGCTGGTGCTCGCGTCGGAGTCAGGTGCGTTGGAGCCGCTGTTGAATTTCACGTTGGCATAGGACGCGCGGATCAGGCCGGGACCGACCGGCACGGTGACACCGAACATGAAGCCGTTGTACTTGTCGATCAGGCGAGTGCCCGCGAACCGGTTCATGTCGTCCTTCACGCGGGAGAGCTCGCCGAAGAGCTTCGCCGGCCCAAAGTCGTAGGAGGCGCCGAGATTGATCGTCTTGATCACCTCCTTGTAGGCCGCCGTGTCGGCCACGGTGCTCTCGCCATACGCCAGTGCCACGTCGACCGGGCCGCTCGTCCATCCGCCGCGCGTGCCGACATAGCGCCCGCGTTGCCCCGTGCTCTCGGCAGCAGACAAGCCCTTGATGTTTTCCGGGAACGCGTACTGCACCTGACCGTAGAAGCCGCCGAGGTCCGGCGGCAGGAAGTAGCCGATCGAATTGCTGGTGCGCAAGTAGCTGTCGGTGCCTGCGGAAAGTCCACCGTTCAACAAGCCGCCCGTTGCGAGTGCGCGCGAAGCCGCGATATTGCTGTTGATCACGGCGATGAGATTGGTGCCCACGCCGTTGACGGTCATCGGGTCGAACACCGCGTCGCTCCAGAACGACGCGGTGTAGTCGCGCCCCAGACGAACCTCGCCGAACGCGCCGCTCAAGCTCAGCGTGGAGCGGCGTCCGAAGTTCGAGACGCCGCCGCCCGTGTCGTTGCTCAACGGCGCTTCGAGCCAGAAGCTCGCCGCCAGGCCGCCGCCCAGGTCCTCGGTGCCGCGAAAGCCCAGGCGGCTCGAACTCAGGCCGGATGGCGACAGAACGTTCTGGCTCTGCTTTGCGGTGCGCGGATCGAGGCTGTGCGCAACACCGTAGGTCGCGCTCTTCGTCTCGTAGTGGCTGACCCCCGCGTCCATGACGCCGAACACCGTGATGGACGACTGCGCGCCCGCGCTGGCGGCGCAGGCAGAACCCGCAAGAAGAATGAAACGTTTGAGCATGCCCGGTGTCTCCGATGGCTGGTTATGAAAATCGTGGGTGGCTCAGCTGAGCTCGCGAATCAATTCTTCGGCGCGCGGCCATTCGCCGAAACCCGAGTTCGGGTTCAGATGACCGACGGCACCGAGTTCGACCAGGCGGCTGCCCCAACACTGCGCAAGCTCGCGCGTGCGATCAAGGCATGCGAGCGGGTCGTTGCTGCTGGCCGCGACGATGCTGGGGAATGGCAGTTCGGCGCGCGGAACCGGCAGCCAGCCATTGCTGCCGAGCACGCCGGTGGTGGGGTAACCTGCCGGCATTGGTGTCTCGAGGTCTGCGGGCACAGCGAGCAGTGCACCGCGAATGTCGCGCGTATTTCTCGTGGCGGCCCAGTGCGCCACCATCATCGCGCCCGCGCTGTGCGCGACGATGACAACGGGCCCTTCGATGTCCTGCAGCGCGCGGTCGATGGCGTCGACTCGCGCTGCGCAGCTCAGCTTGTCGTGTTCGAGCGGCGGCACGCTGCACACTTTCCGCAGCTTCGCCGCGAGCAGTGTCTGCCAGTGATCGGCCACGTGATCCCGCAGGCCGGGAACGATGAGAACGGTGGGGGTCGTGCTGTTCATGATGCCGCGGATTCTCTGGGGGACCGTGTTCTCCCGATTGACTTTGCGTGCCACGCACTTACCCTTCGATGCCACCCCGCAGCCCAGGCTTTCGATGTCCTCTCTGGTTCGTGCCGCCAGTCTCACCAACTACAGCGAAGTTGCTCGCGCGAGCGGACTCGACCCGGTGCGCATGCTGCTCGATGCGGGCCTGAGCCCGAGCGTCTTGCGCGAGCCCGACCTCATGATCCCGGTCGAGAACGTCGCGCAGTTGCTGCAGGCATCGGCCGCGCATTCGGGCAACGAGAGCTTCGGGCTCTGCATGGCGGAACAGCGGCTGCTGTCCAACCTCGGCACGGTCGGCATGCTGATCCGCGACCAGCCGACCTTGCGCGATTCGCTCAACGTGCTGATGCGTTACCAGACGCTGCTCAACGGTTCGCTGTCGCTGATGATCGAAGAGTTCGACGACGTGGTCGTGATCCGCGAGGAGGTCAAGCCTGGCAGCGCGCAGCAGTCGACTCGGCAACGCATTGAACTGGCACTGGGCGTGATGCTGCGGCTCATGCGCCAGTTTCTCGGCGACGAATGGCAACCGAAACGCGTGTGCCTTGCGCATGCCGCGCCGCGCGACCTGGGCGTACACCGCCGGCTCATGGGCCGCACCATCGAGTTCGACCACGACTTCAATTGCATCGTCTGCGCCAGGCGCGACCTCGACATGCGCAACCCGTGGGCCGACCCCGCCATGGCACGCTATGCGCAGCAGATGCTGGACGCATCGGCCCACGCGCCGGGCGCCGCGGTGCTCGACGACGTCCGGCGCGCCGTGCTGCTGCTGCTGCCGAGTGGGCGCTGCACCATCAAGCAGGTGGCGCAATACCTCGGCGTGGTGTGCCGTACCGTTCAGCGCCGCCTGGCCGAGCACGGGCAGACCTTCTCGTCGGTCGTGAACGACATCCGCAAGGAACTGGCGACGCGCCACGTGCTGGAGGGCGACCGCCCGCTGGCCGAAGTGGCGAGCCTGCTGGGCTTCTCCGCGCCGAGCGGCCTGTCGCGCTGGTTTCACCATGAGTTCGGATGCAGCGCCAAGCACAGTCGCGCCGTGCGCAACGCCGAACGCCGCGAGGCGCATGCCGCACCCGCCCGGAAATGACTCGTTGATTCCGCAAGACCTGGTCCTCAAAGTCACGCCGCCGCGCGTACAGCGCCACGTTGTCGCGCGTGGCAGGCTGTTGTCGGCCGGCGATGCGCTGCACGATGCCACAGCGCTGATGGTGCGCGCGCCCGCCGGTACGGGAAAGACGTCGCTGCTGGCGCAGTGGCGGCTGGAACAGCTGGGCCTCGGCGTGCCGGTCGCGTGGGTCGGCGCGCAAGCCATCGACGACCCGAACAGGCTCGCGCAAAGCCTGGCCCTGTCGCTGCGCATCGCGCTGGCGCGTCCCACCTTCGGCCGCAGCGTGCTGGAGGACGACCGGCCCGGCAACCTCGCCGGCATGACCGCGCTGCTCGCCGAACTGGCTCAGTCCGCCGCGAGCGTGGTGCTCATCGTCGACGAGGTCGACCGGCTGCCCGCCGCATCGCGCGCCGCGCTGGCTTACCTACTGCGCAACGCGCCGCTCAACGTGCGCATCTTCATGGCTGCGCGGCCCGACGGGCAGCTCGACATCGACGACCTCATCGCCCGTCGCCTATACACATCTCCGAACCCACGAGAACAAGGCGAATTTCGTAAGCCGGCATTCGCTCGAAAAAATAAAAAAACACACAACGTGGAGAGA
>NNBU01000642.1_pt1 | contig 15735 bp, 18 predicted proteins | sample 1173781 | NCBI WGS metagenome assembly NNBU01 (sample SAMN07173937, study PRJNA388173) | plant metagenome | biome: Plant school; feature: Soil; material: Symbiotic tissue of Blasia pusilla L.; isolation source: symbiotic tissue sample KVJ2 | host: Blasia pusilla | place: Norway: Troms, Kvaloya...
CGAATCCTGTCGTTCCGTCCTGCATCTGCGCCGCTCCCGCCCGTGCTGCGCAAGGGGGCAGCAACCGTCATCTGACGGGAAACATTCCAATTTTATGGTTAAGGCTCCGTTAAAGGAGCGCTGCGGCCAAAAAAGAGCCGGTCCCGGTTGGACGGGACCGGCTCAGATGGCTCCGGTCGGGGGACGGGTATGCGGGGGGACGGACCGGGCCAGAAATCGTGACGAGGGCAGTCAGAGCAATTCCAGCAAAAGTGCGAAGCGGTTTTGCGTCCGGAATTGCGTGAAAACAATGGGATAGAGCATTGAAGGCAACCCCGTTTTCGCCGGAAATGCTCTAGTTCGAACTGACGCTGCCGACGTAACTCGCGCGGCCATCCTGCAGCTTCACCCAGCGGCTCGGATCTGTCGACGATTGACGCTTGAGATAGGTGTATTCCGTATCCGACCACAGCAGCACCTTGTTGCGCATGTTGTCGAGGATGAAGTCGCCGTGATCGGTCCTGACGGTCAAGACGGCGTGTCCTTCGCCGCTCGGCTGTAGAACGACGGTGAGGAGCAGGTCGGTCGGGTCGAAGCCGCGGTCGATCAACATCTTGCGCTTGAGCAAGGCAAAGTCTTCGCAATCGCCGACCGTGCGCGGATAGGCCCAGCGTTCCTCGACGCCGTAGATTTCCATATCCGTCAGTGGCGTGATCGAGCTGTTGACGGTGTAGTTCACCTCCAGCATCGCCTTCCATAGTGGCTCGGTGAGTCCGAGCGGCCCTGTGTCGTTGAAGCTGCCGGCGCATTCCGCCGCGTAGGTCTGACAGAATTCATAATGGCCGATCGGCGGGTTCGCCTTGCCGGCGATCTGCATATTGGCGGGCGTTGCCTGGGCTTGCAACGCAAGGGTTCCAGCGAAGGCTGTCGCCAGAAATCCGATACCGAGAGTTTTCTTTCTTGTCATTGTTTGTCTCCTGGTTATGGAGGCAGTAATGACAGATATAATTTGAGTGACCGCGAATAATGGCGGCTGTATTTGAGTATAAATAGAAGAGAAATAGATCTTGTATTTATTTATATTTGAATTCTTATTGAGCTAAATTTGAGGTGATGTTTATGAGAATTTTCGCTGCATTTTACGTTTCTGGAACAGTTGGCGGCCTCCGTCAATGGAAGTTTTGAACAAAATCATATGGTTATGTGGTTTGCCGAGGCGGGCGGAAAGGTCGGCGGCGGTCTCTGTTGCTTCCGATGTTCTGGCCTTCGCCCTCTCCTCCGTTGCGGTCATTCCGGCGTCGGGAGGTTTGCCGGCTTGATGTGCGCAAATTGGCCCAAAAATTTTTCTTGTGAGCGTGTCCTGCTTTGGCACGCAGTTGTGCGCAGCACTTGGTTTTCCGCATTGAAAATGGCGCCCTCCGTTTTCGAAGAGCGCCTTGGGCATTCTCTGGGTCCTGCGGCTTAAGCCTAGAGGAATTCGGTCAGGGCTTCGCGGGACTGCAGCGACAGGAATTCGATTGCGACCCCTTCCATGAAGTGGCGCACGACGCGGCCGCGCATATTGCCCAGGCGGATTGCTGTGCCGATCGGCGGGCGGATGTCGATGTCGACAGCCGCACCGGAGAGCGAAAGGTCCATCAGGCGGCACGGATAGCTCTTTCCGTCTTCCAGGGTGAGTTCCGTCAGAACCTGGCGCGGGGTGAGGCGGTCGTGACGGCGATCTTCGGGAAGGCCGAGTTCGTGTTTGTTGGCAATCCAGGTCAACTGCGCGGCCAGCTTTTCCCGCTTGCGCGCGGTGGCCGTGAGCTCGATGATGAAGCCGTCTTCCGTCACCTTCGACACGGAGCCTTCAAGGCGACCGAGGTGATCGATATAGGCGATGATCCGTTCATTGGGGCGCGGGCAGCCTGCGCAGACAAAACGCGCGTCGCCCGGCGACATGTCGACCACCTTGCAGACATATTCTTCGTAGTTGGCCAGCATCAACCGTCCCTGCAGGTTGACGGCGACGCGCTGAAACGCGCGCTGCTGCCCCGACGAGGCAATCGTATTGCTGTGACTGGCCTGCGAAGAATACATCATGAGCGATCTGTCTAATCCTCTACGATGGAACCTTAGACCGGCAGCCGTTAACATAACGTTTGCTTTGCTGTTCGCCTTGCATCCTCTGGGTGCTCCGGACTGGGGCTTTCACTTCGGCAGATTGTCGTTTAACAGAAGTCGGAGATAGGTATCGGGAGCCCGCAATGTCGGACGATTCAACAGCATCGGACGATCTGAGGGCAGCGGCAGAAGGAGCGGGTAAGCGGCTGTCCCGCGAGCCCGAGCCGCCGGTCAATCCGCCGATCTTCAATCTGCCGACGGGTGTTCTGGTCTCGCTTGTGCTGGTTTGCGGGATTTATGCGCTGCAGGCGCTCGTCTTTTCGCCAGGCCTCAACGATTGGATCTCCTTCGAATTCGCCTTTTTACCGCTGCGATACATCTATCCGCTGGCTGAACAATCCTTGGCTTGGCTCTGGTCGCCGGTGACCTATTCGCTGCTGCATGGCAGCTTCGAACATCTGGCCTTCAACAGCCTGTGGCTGGCTGCCTTTGGCACGCCCGTCTGCCGACGCATCGGCGAAATGCGCTTCGTCGTCTTCTGGGTTGTCTCGGCGGTTGCTGCCGCAGCCCTTCATGCCGCGTTCAACTGGGGGCAGCCCTCGGTTATGGTCGGCGCATCAGGCGTGATCTCGGCGTTTATGGGTGCCGCCTGTCGGTTTGCTTTCGGTGGCAGATTGCGCGCTACAGCAGGTGGTCGCGAACCGCCGCTCCTCACCATCCGCGCGGCTCTCTCGGAACGCACGGTGCTGATTTTCATTCTGGTCTGGTTCTTGGGCAATGTGGCAATCGCCGTCGGTCTGCCGCTCATGGGATCCGACTCCGGCGCGATCGCCTGGGACGCCCATATCGGTGGCTTTCTCATGGGTTTCTTCGGTTTCAGGCTGTTCGACCGCGATCCAGCCTGATCACCCCTTCCAATCCACATATTGCATTCTACTTGATTAACAGGCACCCTTTTCAGGCGTAGCCCGGGGAGGGGTCTGCGTACGCACAGCGTCCAATGCGAGGAGGAAATCATGCCTGCATCAGCCAGAAGCATACTCGAGCAAAAAGGCCGTAACGTTATCACCATCAGCCCAAGCGTGACGCTTGGTGATGCCGCACGCGTTCTCGACGACAACAAGATCGGGGCCGTCGTCGTCGTCGGCGTCGAAAACCGGATCGTCGGGATCTTTACCGAGCGCGACGTCGTGCGCGCGCTGGGCTCCGCCGGTCGCGATGCCTTCGATCAACCGGTCTCCAGCTTCATGACGGCGAACGTCTATCGCTGCCGCGAAGAGACCACGGTGGACGAGTTGATGGAAATGATGTCGAGCCGGCGCTTCCGTCACGTTCCGGTCGAAGACAGCGGCAAGCTGTCCGGCATCATCTCGATCGGTGATGTGGTGAAATCCCGCATCCGCGAGATTGAGGCCGAGGCCGAGCATATCAAGGCCTATATCGCCGGTTGACCTGTCCGTGATTTTGATGCGGGCGTACATGAGTGCGCCCGCATGTCAGCGCAGCACGGCTTCCTGCATGCGGCGGATTTCTGTGACGCGAGATTTTGTTTCGTCATAACCGCGATCGATCGCTTCACCCGCCCGGTGGAATTCGGACAGCCCGATGTCGTTCAACCGGGGATGCAAGGCAAGATCCGGCGGATCGCCGGCAAGTCGCGCTCGCGAGATCCGGTCCTGAATAATATTGAAGGCCTGCACCATGACGCCGGTGAGGCCCACCTTAGTCGGCGCGCGTTCTTCGACATGGTCGGCCGGCGCTGATGCCTTGTGCTTTACCACGGCCGAGCGACCGTAGAGATCGTAATGTAGATTGACGGCCATCACGAGCGGCTGCTCATAGGCGCGGCAGACCGATACGGGGACCGGATTGACCAGCGCGCCGTCGATCAGTGTGCGATTGTTGCAGCGGACAGGTTCAAAAATGCCGGGCAGGGCGTAGGATGCCCTGAGCGCGGTGATCAGATTGCCGCCGTCGATCCAGACTTCATGGCCGCTATTCAGTTCCGACGCGACCGCGACAAAGGGCTTCGGCAACTGTTCGACCGTCAGGCCTTCGAGATGCTCCTGCATGCGCTTGGTGAGCCGCATGCCGCCGAGCAAGCCGCCGCCACCGATCGTCAGATCGAGCAGCGACGCAATGCGGCGCATGGTGAGCGAGCGGGCGAAGGTTTCCAGTTCGTCGAGCTTGCCGGCGAGATAGCACCCGCCAACAAGGGCGCCGATCGATGTACCCGCAATCATGCCGACTTCGATGCCCTCTTCATCGAGAGCGCGCAAGACGCCGATATGCGCCCATCCGCGTGCCGCGCCGCCGCCAAGGGCCAGGGCCACTTTAGCCTTGCTGCGGGTCTCCGCAGGCGCCGGCGGCCCTGAAACGGCTGCGGTGCCATCCTTGTTCGGTTGTGCCAAGGTGGCACCCCCGCCTGTCATCATACTCCAGTTCAGCATCTCCAAAACCCCATTCGCTGAACACTCCGAAGCACATTAGGACACTGTCTGCTTACGAATTCGTTATGGTCGCTCGCGGTCAGGCGCCGTAGATGCTGTCGGGATCGAAATGCCGGTGATCGTCCGCGATCGTCAGCACGGGCTTGCCGGCATCGAGCTGCGCTGTTCGATAGAAACACGACCGACGCCCGGTGTGGCAGGTCGCATCATGTCCGGCGACCTCGACCTTCAGCCACAAGGCATCCTGATCGCAATCGACGCGGATTTCCTTGACCGTCTGGAGATTGCCGGAGCTTTCGCCCTTCTTCCAGATCTTGCCCCGCGACCGGCTGAAATAATGGCCGATCCCGGTTTCGAGCGTGAGTGCGATGGCCTCGGCATTCATATGCGCGACCATCAGCAACTCGCCGTCCCGTGCGTCCGTGACCACGGCCGTCACCAGGCCATGGGCGTCGAACTTCGGTGTGAAGGAAAGACCTTCCTCAAGGAGGGACTTGTCAGCGGAGGGGCTATCAAACGCGATGGGAGGCATAAATTCAACTCGATTGCGGGGCTACCGGATCCGGATCATCGACATGAAGCGAGCCTGTTCGGCCGAATTGTCCTTGAACGCCCCGGTGAAGGTTGTGGTGAGTGTCGTCGATCCCGTCTTCTGGATGCCGCGCATGGCCATGCACATGTGCTCAGCTTCAAGGAACACCGCAACGCCGCGCGGCTGCAGCGTCTCATCAATTGCCTGGGCGATCTGCGCCGTCATGTTTTCCTGCGTCTGCAGGCGACGGGCGAAGACGTCGACGACTCGCGCGATCTTGGAGAGCCCCAGCACGCGACCCTTGGGCAGATAGGCGACATGCGCCTTGCCCATGACAGGCAGCATATGATGTTCGCAATGCGAGAAGAACGAGATGTCGCGCACCAAGACGATATCGTCATAGCCGCCGACCTCTTCGAAGGTCCGGCCCAGCACTTCATCGATATCGATTTCGTAGCCGGAAAACAGCTCGCCATACGCCTTGGCAACGCGGGACGGTGTGTCCAGCAAGCCTTCGCGCTGCGGATCGTCACCCGCCCAGAGCAGCAGTGTGCGCACGGCCGCCTCCGCTTCCTCGCGGGTCGGACGCCGCAGCTCGGTCGGCAGTGTCTTCACGATGGCATCCATGCCCTTGATCTCCCGGTCCCGATCCGTATCGGTCGCTGGTTTTGCTTTTGCCGATTGTAAAGGCGTAACGCGGTTCATAATGCAAGTCCGTTCATCAAAATTGAGGACCCTCGCGCGCAAGTGCGACCATCCACGCGTTTGTCCTCGGCCTGCCAGTTGGATATAGTAGCGCCTGACGGTGAGAAAAAGGCACTTCTCGAGACGATGATTGCAGCAAAGCCGCGATCTATCCCTATATACGAGCCGAGCAACAGCGCGGATTGATCATGGACGACATCTACAACGCCAAGATTTTGGATTTTGCCGGTAATATCGGTCGCATCGGCAATCTGCCGGAGGCGCAGGCCGTGGCCGAGAAACATTCCAAGCTCTGCGGATCACGGGTGAAAGTCTATCTGAACCTTGAGGACGGCGTCGTGTCCGATTTTGCCCATGAGGTGAAGGCTTGCGCCCTTGGGCAAGCCTCGTCCGGCATTATGGCGCGGCACGTTGTCGGTGCAACGGCTGATGAATTGCGCACCGCCCGCCTCGACATGCTTGCCATGCTCAAGGAAGGCGGCGAGGGTCCGTCGGGTCGCTTTGAGGACATGCGCTTTCTGAAACCCGTGCGCGACTACAAGGCCCGTCATGCCTCCACCATGCTGACCTTCGATGCCGTGGTCGATTGCCTCGACCAGCTCGAGCGTGGGGACCGGACCGCCGAGGCCAGCTGAGCATGTGCAACGAGCCAGACTGTCGGCACGATGCACTGAAGCAAAGCGGCCGCAACTGGGCGGGGCCCTTCGCCAAGACCCCCGGCCGGCTCGTCGGCATGGGCTTCATCCGGCTCTATCAGCTGACCGTTTCGAGTATCATCGGCAGCTCCTGCCGGCATATGCCGACCTGTTCCGAATACGGCTACGAGGCGGTGGCACGCCATGGCCTCTGGTCGGGTGGATGGCTGACGCTGTTCCGTGTCATGCGTTGCGGTCCGGGCGGTACCTGGGGCGTCGATCCCGTGCCCGAGGCCCTGGCGCCACCGCTGCGCTGGTATGCGCCCTGGCGCTTCTGGCGTGTGGGTCGGCAAGCCTCTCACTGACTTGACGAATCGCGCTGCCGTTCTCCATGAGCGGAAGGGAAAAATCCGTGCTTCGGAGCGCCCACCATGCCCATGCCCCTCGAATATCGGCAGGCCTCGGCCGACTACGACGCCTTTATGAAGGACCTGGTCAGCACCTCGATGCTGACCTCGTCGCATCAGGCCTACACGATGCTGCAGGCCGTCTTCTACGTCTTCCGCCGAAGGCTGACGGTTGCCGAGGCAATCGCCTTTGCCGGTGTTTTGCCGCCGGTGCTGCGGGCGATCTTCGTCAGCGACTGGCATCTCGACGAGCCGCAATTGCCTTTTGTGGCCCGTGACGAACTGCAAAAGGAAATCCGCGCCTTTCGCCACGACCACAACCTGTCGACCGAGACGGCTATCGAGGACGTCGCCGAAAGCCTGAAGCGGCATGTGGATGCCAGAGCCTTCGAACGCCTGCTCGCAGACTTTTCGCCCGAGGCACGACAGTTCTGGAAGCTCGACCCGGCCTAGCAAGATCCTTTACTCTGCAGCGCATTCGTCCTATGCAGCGCCGGTAAATCGCGGGCTCGAACCCGCCCCTTTCACCACCCGCATTCGTTGGCGGGACTGGATCAGGAGACAGAACATGTCCGCTTCCGTATCTCTCACTTTCCCCGATGGTTCCATCCGCGAATACGCCCCCGGCACGACCGGCGGCCAGGTCGCCGAATCGATTTCCAAGTCGCTCGCGAAGAAGGCGGTTGCCATTGCGCTCGACGGCACACTGCGCGACCTCTCCGACCCCGTCATCGACGGCCGGATCGAGATCGTCACCCGCACAGACCCCCGCGCGCTGGAACTCATTCGCCACGACGCAGCCCATGTGATGGCCGAAGCCGTCCAGGAGCTCTGGCCCGGCACCCAGGTGACCATCGGTCCGGTGATCGAGAACGGCTTCTACTACGATTTCGCCAAGAACGAGCCTTTTACGCCCGACGATCTGCCGAAGATCGAAAAGCGGATGAAGGAGATCATCCAGCGCAACAAGCCTTTCACCAAGGAAATCTGGCCGCGCAACAAGGCCAAGGAAGTCTTTGCCGCGAAGGGCGAGAGCTACAAGGTCGAGCTGGTCGATGCGATCCCGGAAGATCAGGATCTGAAGATCTACTATCAGGGTGACTGGTTCGACCTGTGCCGTGGGCCGCATATGGCGTCCACCGGGCAGATCGGCATGGCCTTCAAGCTGATGAAGGTGGCAGGCGCCTATTGGCGCGGGGACAGCAACAACACGATGCTGAGCCGCATTTACGGAACCGCTTTTGCCGAGCAGGAAGAGCTGGACCGCTATCTGCACATTCTGGCCGAAGCCGAAAAGCGCGATCACCGCAAGCTCGGCCGCGAAATGGATCTCTTCCATTTCCAGGAAGAGGGTCCGGGCGTCGTCTTCTGGCACGGCAAGGGCTGGCGCATGTTCCAGACGCTCACCTCCTATATGCGCCGTCGTCTCGACGGTACCTATGAAGAGGTCAATGCGCCGCAGGTGCTCGACAAGTCGCTGTGGGAAACCTCCGGTCACTGGGGCTGGTACCAGGAGAACATGTTCGCCGTGAAGTCGGCTCATGCCTTCACCCATCCCGACGACAAGGAAGCCGATCAGAAGATCTTTGCGCTGAAGCCGATGAACTGCCCCGGTCACGTGCAGATCTTCAAGCACGGGCTCAAGTCGTATCGCGAGCTGCCGGTTCGCCTCGCCGAATTCGGCAATGTTCACCGCTACGAAGCCTCCGGCGCGCTGCACGGCCTGATGCGCGTGCGCGGCTTCACCCAGGACGATGCTCACGTCTTCTGCACCGAAGAACAGATGGCGGCGGAATGCCTGCGCATCAATGACCTGATCCTCTCGGTCTACGAAGATTTTGGCTTTAAGGAAGTGGTGGTGAAGCTCTCGACGCGTCCTGAAAAGCGCGTCGGTTCCGACGAGCTCTGGGATCGCGCCGAGAGCGTCTTGATGGACGTGTTGAAGCAGATCGAGGCGCAGTCAGAAGGACGCATCAAGACCGGCATCCTGCCGGGCGAGGGCGCCTTCTACGGGCCGAAGTTTGAATACACCCTGCGTGACGCCATCGGCCGTGAATGGCAGTGCGGAACAACCCAGGTCGACTTCAACCTGCCGGAACGTTTTGGCGCCTTCTACATCGACGACAAGTCGGAAAAGAAGCAGCCGGTGATGATCCACCGCGCCATCTGCGGCTCGATGGAACGCTTCCTCGGCATCCTGATCGAGAACTTCGCCGGCCACATGCCGCTGTGGTTTGCGCCTTTGCAGGTGGTCGTCGCCACGATCACCTCGGATGCCGACGACTACGGTCGCGAAGTGGCCGAGCAACTGCGCGAAGCGGGTCTCCAGGTCGAGACCGACTTCCGCAACGAGAAGATCAACTACAAGGTCCGTGAGCACTCCGTGACCAAGGTTCCTGTGATCATCGTCTGCGGCAAGCGCGAGGCGGAAGAGAAGACGGTCAATATCCGTCGGCTGGGTTCGCAGGAGCAGGTGTCCATGGACCTCACCGAAGCCGTGGCTGTCCTGTCGGGTGAAGCCACACCGCCGGATGTCCGCCGCAAACTGGCCGCGCGCAGGGCCTGAGGCCGAAGCTGGGAAGAAAGTGAGTGTCTGGCAGGGCGTTCAACGCCCTGTCAGATACTTGTCATCAAAACTGCATATGACAGTATGATGATTGTCGTCCGGCCATCGAGGTGTCTTCGTGAAGTTCAATGAACTGTCCTATGCCAATGCGCGCGATCCCAAGCTGAAGCGCTGGTTCATCCGCTCGATCGAAGGCCTGTCCGGTCGCGACCGCTACACCCGGCTCTACGAGATCTGGCGAAACGACATTGTCGGCAAGACCGACCGCGTTTTCGGCAAGATGCTCGATCTGATCAATGTCGATCTCAAGGTGCAGGGCATCTGGCCACCGGAAAACATCCCGGAAGGCCCGATCGTCATGGTGGCCAATCATCCGTTCGGGATCGGCGACGGGATCGCGGTGCTGGCGCTGGCGGAACAACTCGGCCGCCCGTTCCGCGTTCTGATCAACAACGAACTGTTGAAGGTGCCGGAAATGGCGCCGTATTCCTTGCCGGTTTCCTTCGAAGAGACCAAGGAAGCGCTCGCCATCAACATGCAGACCCGTCACGAGGCGCTGCGGCTGTTGAAAGACGGCGTTACGGTTGTGATTTTCCCCGCCGGCGGGGTCGCGACAGCCAAGAAGGGCTTCGGCCGTGCCGAAGACCTGCCGTGGAAGATCTTTCCAGCCAAGCTGATCCAGGCGGCCAAGGCGAATGTGGTGCCGGTCTATTTCGAGGGCCAGAACGGACGACTGTTCCATCTTGCCAGCAAGATCTCGCTGACGCTGCGCGTGTCCCTGCTGATCCGCGAATTCCGCCGGCTGTCGGGTTCTTCGATTTCCGCCCGTGTTGGTGCAATGATATCCTGGGACGAATTGAGCAGTCTGGCAGACCGCAAGGATCTGCTCGCGCGCCTGTTTGGCGCCGTCTTCAGCATGGCGCCCGTCGAGCGCCGACGCTTCCGCAAGGCCGCCTGACCGGGCTTAAGGGGAAAGTGGCAGTTCAACATCCATGTTGCTGCCTGCCGCGACTTCAAAATCCTTCTGGTAGATCTTGTCCTTGTTGCGGGCAACCGCTGTGTATTGCCCTTCCGACAGCACCATGACCGGGAAGGCACTGACGCTTTCGGCGACGATGTCGCCGCCGGAGGTGAGGACCGACCAAGCCGTATCGGCGATCGCTTCGCCACCCGGTTCCGATACCAGCTTCAAGCCGACCTGCGAGGCGCGGTGCTGGATCGTCGCTTCTGTCAGTTCGCCGGCCTCGACGGTGATATCGGCGCGCACCACGGCGTTCACCGAGCCGTATTCCGACACGACATGGTAGGTGCCGGCATTCAGCCGCACGATCGTGTTCGGCTTGACGTCGGCAAGCACAAGGCCGCGTTCGCCATCTTCGCGCACATCGGATGAATAGATATCGAAGTTGAGCTGCTTGTCGGGGATGTGCGAATCGGTGCCGGAAACGGCGTTGAGCGTCAGCCCACCGGCGTCGAGCACCATCACCTGCTCTTCGACGTCGCCTTCGGCGGGCACGTTGAGTTTCTTCGTCGCACCGGCGCGGCCAAAGGAGACATTGACGAAATAATCGCCCGGCGCGAGTTGGAATGCGGCCGATCCGCCCTCGGCGCTGGCAAGCAGCGGCAACTTTCCGTCTGTGCCGGGAATGGGGCTGAACACCCGCCAGGACAAGCCGTGCTGCATCGCTTCGCCCTTGGTGGTCAGCTTGGCTTCCAGCTTGACGCTACGGCTCGGATTGATGGGCGCGAATGCCTCGGCGCCAGTTGCGGAAAATGCTTTCAGCTTCGGCATCTTGGTCGAGCCGTTCAACTGCTTGAAGGTGTCGAAAGCTTCCTGCGAACGGCTCTCGGGCGCAGCCGTGAGGGCTACGCAAAACCCGACGACGATTCGGGCGAGAATTCCTTGGCAGGTCATGCGATGCACTGTCTGTTGACTTCCTTCCGAATGACGGCAACTTCAAACCGAATGCCGTGGCAATTTCAAGACCGGTCTTGTTATCACAGGACCAATGAAGGTTATCATCTATGAGAAATGACATCAAACTGCTTGATTATCTGGCCGTTCGCCGCTCTGTGCCCGCTTTTCAGATGCGCGAGCCCGGCCCGGATCGGCAGGAAATCGAATCGATTCTCTCGCTTGCGGTGCGCGTGCCCGACCACGGGAAGATTACGCCCTGGCGCTTCATCGTCTACCGCGGCGAGGAGCGTGCGCGGATCGGCGAGGAGTTGCTGAGATTGGCGGTGGAAAAGAAACCGGATCTCTCGGACGAGATGATTGAGGTTGAGCGCAGCCGCTTTACCCGGGCGCCGGTCGTGATCGCCGTGGTTTCGACCGCTGCCCCTCACGTCAAGATCCCGGAATGGGAGCAGGTGATGTCAGCCGGTGCTGTCTGCCTCAACCTGCTGATGGCGGCGAACGCCCATGGTTATGTCTCGAACTGGCTATCGGAATGGTTCGCATTTGACGAGCGCGCCCACTCGCTGCTGGGCATCAAGCCCAATGAAAAGGTTGCCGGTTTCATCCATATCGGCTCGACAGATTTCCCCATTGTCGAGCGGCCGCGGCCGGCACTTGCCGACGTCGTGAGCTGGCAGGGCGGCGAGGATTGATGTTCTACGACACGGAGAGCGATGCTCACGGGATGGCGCATGATCCCTTCAAGGCGATCGTGGCGCCCAGACCGATCGGTTGGATCGGCACAAAGGGGAGGGACGGCAGCCGCAATCTGTCGCCCTATTCCTTCTTCAATGCCGTGGGCGACAACCCGAAAATGGTCATGTTCTCTTCCAGCGGTCGCAAGGACAGTCTGCGCAATGCCGAGGAGACCGGGGTCTTCACGACAAATTTCGTCAGCCGGGCGCTGTTGCGGGCGATGAGCGAGTCTTCGGCAGCCGTGCCCTATGGCACTGATGAGTTCGGACTGGCGGGACTGACGGCACTCGACGGTCGTCTCGTCGATGCGCCCTATGTTGGGGAGGCTGTGGCCGTGCTTGAATGCCGGGTCACCATGGTAACAACGTTGACGGACATCAACGGTGTCCAGACCGACAGCCATGCCGTCTTCGGCCAGGTCATGGGGATCCACATCGACGAGTCCGTCATTCGCAACGGGCGCTTTGATTTGGCGCTGGCCGATCCGATTCTGCGTGCCGGCTACAGGGACTATGCTGGCATCTCTCCGCTGATCGAGCTTGCCCGCCCGACAGTGCCGGACAGGGGTTAATGAACATGGTGAACGTTTCATAAAGACTTTGTCGCTAGGGTCGTGATGGCCGGAATGATCCGGTTGCGTGTCCGTAGCGAGTGGGTCTGACTGTGATCGTTGCCGCATTTCTCAGATGGGTCGAAACTGCAAGAGCGCAGGAGCGCGCCAAGGCCGCCAGCGCCCTTGCTCGTGCCTACCTGAAGTCCCAGATGTCGCCGGAAGAACGCCAGGCAGCCCAGGTTGCCATGACCTATTTGCTGGATGATCCGGCGCCGCAGGTGCGGCTTGCCTTGGCCGAGGTTCTCGCCGCGGAGCCACGCGCGCCGCGCGCCATTATGGTCTCGCTATCGGAAGACCAGCCGGAAATCGCCTCCGCCGTCATTCTCCTGTCGCCGGTCCTGACAGACGCCGACCTGGTCGATATCGCCGGTCGCGGTACGGTGGAAACGCGGGCGCTTGTGGCAGCTCGTGGCACGGTCAGCGTCGGCGTTGCCGCAGCCTTGGCCGAGATTGGCGATGCCGCTGAACTGGAAGTGCTGCTTGAAAACCCGGGCGCACATCTCACACCCTTCACCCTGAAACGCATCACCGAACGCCATGGGCGCGACCAGCGCATCCGGGCATTGCTGCTCGACCGTGATGATCTCTCTGCGGGTCTGCGTCAGTTGCTGGTGCAGTTTGTGGCTGAGGCGTTGTCGGGCTCCGGCCTGGTGCTCGGCGCCATAGGCAGCCGCCGCATCGAGCGGATCGCCCGTGAGGCGAGCGACAGCGCGACCGTTGCCATACTCTCGGATGTGCACGGAGATGAACTGCGCCATCTGACCGAGCAGTTGCGTGATGCCGGCCGCCTGACCCCGGCCTTCCTGATGCATGCGCTTTGCGCCGGCCGAACGGATTTCTTCGCCGCCGCCGTCGAATCAATCTCAGGCCTGGACGAGCGTCGCGTTCGGGCAATTTTGGCAACTGGACGCCTGCATGCCGTGCGGGCGCTTCTCGAATCGACCGGCCTCTCGCGCGAAATCAGCCCGCTCTTTGTCGATGCCATCATGCAATGGCGCAGCCTCATCCAGTCGGCTCACGGCCTGGATCTGGAAAACATCGCCCACCGACTCATCGCCCGCCATCGCGAGCAGGCGGACCTGAGCCAATCTGCACGCGCCTTGCTCGACATGGTGGAGCGGCTGGCGATCGCCGAGGAACGGCGTCTTGCCCGCGATTATGCCAGCGGCTTCGCGCTCGCGGCCGCGTGAGCCGTTTCGTCTTTACGGAATGATCTTTTTCGCGACCCAGGAGTAGCTGTCCGAGACCACGTGGATCGGCGTCTCGAAAATCATCTTGAACTGCGCCCGGCCGGGCAGAACCTCGCGGATGCTGTCGATCGCGCGTGCCGTCAGCGTCTTGTGCTCTTCGGTGAGCTGTGGCGCTGGAGTGGCATTGGCGGCCGCCGCCGCATTGGCCTCAGTTGAAGCGGCAACGGCATCCGCGATCTCCGGCGGCGGCGCCTGGCAGACGGCCACCGCTGTCGGAAAGCCGATATTGCCATACCGTTCCAACACCGATTCCGACGCGGCATCGCAAAGCTCGATCGAGACGAATCGCTCAGGCGGTGTTTCGACGAACTGGCACTGGCTGACGCTGTCGTCACAGCCGAGGATCGTCATCATGATCAGGGCGGTTTTCATCGGCACGGGTGCTCCAGCAATTGATATGCGTGACGAAACACAGGGATTGGAGCGAAAACAAGGCTTTGCATCCGGCCGGCAGATGCTGACGGTCGCCTGCTGCGATGAAACGTCGGGTGCATCGCCTTGGAATTCCAGCTCAGGTGCCGGAAACCTTGCGCTGTCTGGGCTGTGGCGCCGGCTCGTCGGAAATCTCTGGCAGCTCTGACGGCATCGATTGATCCGTGACGTCGACCATCGGTGCGTCCTCGGACAATTCGACCTCCCGGATCCATTCCCGCCAGATCGATACCAGCAGTGCCATCAGCACCGGGCCGATGAACAGGCCGAGGAAGCCCATGGTCTTCACGCCGCCGACAAGGCCGAAGAAGGTCGGCAGGAAGGGCAGCTTGATCGGTCCGCCAACAAGCCGCGGCCGCACCGTCTTGTCGACGATAAACAGTTCCACGGAGCCCCAGACGAGAAGCGCAACGCCCTGGATGACGTGGCCACTGGCGGCAAGATAGATCGACACAAGGGTAAATGACAGCGGCGCGCCCCCCGGAATGAGCGCCATCACGCCGGTGATGACACCGAGGGTCACGGGCGACGGAACGCCGGCAAGCCAGTAGGCAATGCCGAGCACGATGCCTTCACCGATCGCAATCAGCGTCATGCCGGTGACGGTCGAGCTGATCGTGGCCGGAACGACACGCGAAATCCGCTCCCAGCGATTGGGAAGGATGCGTTCGCCGAGCAGGTCGAGCTGGCGGGCAAAGGACGCCCCGTCGCGGTAGACGAAGAACAGCGCGATCAGCATGAAAAGCAGCGTCAGCACCAGATGGAACAGGCCATCACCGGCGGCAATGACCGCCCGGTAGATATTGCCGATATTGGCGCCGCTGACGATCTGGATCATCTCGCCGATCGAGCCGGGCGGGCCGATATGCAGGCGCCACTTCTCTGCCAGCCACTCGCCGGCCCACGGAAGCGCGGTGATCCAGGCGGGTGGCGGTGCTCCCATCCTGTTCGCCTCGAGCGCCCAGGTGATCCATTGGCGCACTTCATCGACGGCATAGCTGATCGCAATCCCGATCGGGACGACGAGGAAGGCGAGGATGAAGAGTATGGCGCACGTGGCGCCGATTGTGGTGTTGCCGTGAACACTGGCGAGAAGGCGCCGATAGAGCGGCCAGCTGGCAAAGGCGACGACGAGAGCCGCCAGCACAGGCACGACGAAACCGTGGAAGAAGTAGATGGAGGCAATGCCGATCAGCACGAGGAGCCAGCGGGCAACGGAGATCGGCGTAATCAGGGCAATGCGGTTGGCCGTGGCCTGGCCAAGCCAGCGCGGTCCCTTTTGCGGGTTCTGTTGGTCGACCTGGCTCACAATCGTCTGCGCCCCTCTGCCTGATGCCCTGCATATGGGGCATTATAAGCCCGGACACAAGCCGCGACCGTGGCCGCACTGCTCGTGGGCGTGGTCGACAC
>NNBU01000747.1_pt1 | contig 15696 bp, 11 predicted proteins | sample 1173781 | NCBI WGS metagenome assembly NNBU01 (sample SAMN07173937, study PRJNA388173) | plant metagenome | biome: Plant school; feature: Soil; material: Symbiotic tissue of Blasia pusilla L.; isolation source: symbiotic tissue sample KVJ2 | host: Blasia pusilla | place: Norway: Troms, Kvaloya...
TCGTCCTACTCAAGATGCTGCCCTTCGACAACAAGTCCGAGTTCCAGGTCATCGTCGACATGCCGGCTGGGACACCCGTGGAGCAGACCGCTGCCGTGCTGCAGGAACTGGGCGCGTACCTGAGCACCGTGCCCGAGGTCACCGACTACCAGGCCTATGCCGGCACGGCCGCCCCGATCAATTTCAACGGACTGGTGCGCCAGTACTACCTGCGCACGGGTGGCGAGGTCGGAGACCTCCAGGTCAATCTCGTCGACAAGCATCGGCGCGAGGCGCAGAGCCATGCAATCGCCACTCGCGTGCGGCCCGCCCTGCAGAAGATCGGCGCGCGGTTCGGCGCCAACATCAAGGTGGTGGAAGTGCCCCCCGGCCCGCCGGTGCTTTCGCCGATCGTCGCCGAAATCTACGGACCCGAAGCCGAAGGACGCCGGCAGGTCGCCAAGGCCGTGCGCGCAGTCTTCGAGAAGACCTCCGGGGTCGTCGACGTGGACGACAGCAGCATCGATGCGGCGCCGAGAACGCTGCTGCTGGTGGACCGCCAGAAAGCCGCGATGTTGGGTGTGCCGCAGCAGGCCATCGTGACCACGCTGAGAGCGGGCTTGGCCGGCGAGGCCACCGCCTACCTGCACGACCAGAGCAAATACCCCGCCGCGGCAACCCTGCAGTTGCCCTCCGAACGCCAGGGAGACCTGAACACGCTGCTGCAACTCACAGTGCGCAGTGCCGCAGGCAACCTCGTGCCCATTCGCGAGTTGGTCAGGGCGACGGACACATTGCGCGAGCAGCCGCTGCATCACAAGGATCTGCTGCCTGTGAACTACGTCGTCGCCGACATGGCGGGCAAGCTCGACAGCCCTTTGTATGGCGTGTTCTCGATGCGCGGCGAGCTGCACGGGATCGCTACGCCTGGCGCAGGCACGCTCGGGGAGTACTTCATCCGCCAGCCCGAGGACGCCTACAGGGACTACTCGCTCAAGTGGGACGGCGAGTGGCAGGTCACCTACGAAACCTTCCGCGACATGGGCGCCGCCTACGCAATCGGCCTGGTACTGATCTACCTCCTGGTTGTGGCGCAGTTCGGCTCCTACCTGACGCCGCTGATCATCATGGCCCCCATCCCCCTGACCATCATCGGCGTGATGCCGGGGCACGCATTGCTGGGCGCCCAGTACACCGCGACCAGCATGATCGGGATGATCGCGCTGGCCGGGATCATCGTGCGCAATTCGATCCTGCTGGTGGACTTCATCAACCTCCAGGTCCGCGAGGGACTGCCTTTCAAGGACGCGATCGTTCACTCGGCCATCACCCGGGCCCAGCCGATCATGCTGACCGGCCTGTCGGCCATGCTCGGCGCCTTCTTCATCCTGGACGACCCGATCTTCAACGGCCTGGCGATCTCGCTGATCTTCGGCATCTTCGTGTCGACCGTGCTGACGCTCGTGGTCATCCCGATCCTTTACTACGTCGCCTATCGCAACCGCCTGGGCGCGATCACGGGGTCTGCGCCGCCGGACCCCGCTTCCTTCACCACCTCACCTCAAGGAGCTTCCTCATGACCTCGTGGCAACTCGTGCGTCTCGTCGCCGGGACTTTCATCTTGCTTTCGCTGGCATTGGGCATTCCCGGCAGCCCGATCTTCGCCAGTACCTGGTGGCTTGCCTTCACCGCTTTTGTCGGCTTGAACCTGCTCCAGAGCGCGCTGACGAAGTGGTGCCTGATGGAGACGATCATGCGCAAGCTCGGCGCACGGCCGGGCTGCTGACCATGGCCGCCGTGCGGGGACGGATCCGGGCCTCGCTGCTCCTGGGCGCCCTCGTGCTCTGCGGCGTCGCGTCTGCGGTGCGCGCCGCCGACCTGCTCGATGCCTGGCACGCCGCGGAGCAGAGCGACATGGACCACGCGGTGGCGCGTGCCGCGCACGAGGCGGCACTGCCTCGCCGCGACCAGGCAACGGCCCTGTGGCGTCCGACCGTCAGCGTGAGCGCGTCCGTCGGCGTCGCCGGCCGCGAGACCCGCACCCGCGGCGCACAGTTCTCCGCGCCCGGCTCCAATCCTTCGGAAGGCGTCAACTTCAATACATCGATCACGGACGGTACCGCCAGCCGATGGTCGATCTCGGCAAGCCAGCCGCTGTACGCCCCCGAGCGGCGCGCCCGACAGCAGTTGCTGGAGCTTTCCGTCGACTTGGCGGACCTCGAATGGCAGGCGGCCCGCCAGAGCCTGATGCTGCGCACGACGCAGCGCTACTTCGACTTTTCCCTGGCGTCGGAATCTCTGCGCGTCCTGAAGCGGCAACTCGATGCGGTGCAGCGCGCCTCGATCGAAGCACAGGACCGCTTCACCCTGGGCTCGACGCCGGTGACCGATACGTACGAAGCCGGCGCCCGCCTGGCAGGCATTCGGGCGCAGGTGCTGGCCGCCGAGAGCGATGTCGTGCTCAAGCGCAACCAGCTCGCCGACAGCACCGGGCTGCCGGCCGCAACGCTCGCTGCGCGCCTGCCGGCGGGCCGTTCGGCCTCCACCCGCCCCCGGCCGCTGGATGCATGGCAGACCGAAGCAATGACCGGCAACCCCGAGATCCGGATAAGGCAGCTCGCCACCGAGGTTGCGAGACGGGAGGCCTCGAAGTTCGACCTCCAATCGTCCGTCACGGTGGACCTCGTCGCGCAGGCCTCACAGGACCGGCTGAGCGGCAGCGGCGATTTCGGGTCGGCCTCCAACAGGAGCGCTGACCGCATGCTCGGCGTGCAGGTTTCGGTGCCCCTCTACACAGGCGGCTTGCGCAGCGCCCGGCAGGAGGAGGCCTTGCGCCTTGCCGACAAGGCCGCCGTTGAAGCCGATCGCAGCCGCCAGCAGGCCGCGCAGCAGGTTCATTCCGCATGGCTCGGGCTGAGTGTCGGCGCCGAGCGCGTGCAGTCCCTCGCGGAAGGCCTCCAGGCAAGCGAGTCACGACGCGACGCGACACACCTCGGCCATCAGGTGGGCCAGCGCACCACGATGGACGTGCTGAACGCCGAAAACGACGCCGCCGCTGCCCGCCTTGCACTTGTGCAGGCCCGTGCCGGGCTGCTGATGGACAGGCTGCGCCTGGCGGCACTTGCCGGGCAACTGGACGAGGCCATGCTGCGCGAGGTCAACGAAGACCTCGAACCAGCGGCCCGGGATTGAGTCGCGCCCATCTGATCAAGGAGACAACCATGGCCCACATCGTCATTCTCGGCGCCGGCACCGGAGGTATGCCCGCGGCCTACGAACTGCGCGCGAGGCTGCATTCGTCGCACCGCATCACTGTGGTGAATGCCGTCGACTACTTCCAGTTCGTGCCTTCCAATCCGTGGCTGGCCGTGGGCTGGAGAAAGCGCGAGGCGATCACCTTTCCGATCCGCCCACATCTCGAGAAGAAGGGCATTCAATTCATCGCCCAGCGCGTCAAGCGCATCGATGCCGCAGGCAACGTTCTCGAATTGCAGGACGGCAGCCCTCTGCCCTACGACTACCTCGTCATTACGTCGGGGCCCAAGCTCGCCTTCGACGAAGTACCGGGCGCCGGTCCCGACGGGCACACGCATTCGATCTGCCTGGTCGATCATGCCGAGGAAACCTGGGCGCATTACCAACAATTCCTGGAAGACCCCGGCCCAGCCATCATCGGAGCGATGCCCGGAGCATCGTGCTTCGGTCCGGCCTACGAGTTCTCGTTCATCTTCAACACCGACCTGAAGCGCCGCAAGCTGCGCCACAAGGTGCCGATCACCTACGTGACAAGCGAGCCCTACATCGGACATCTGGGACTGGGCGGCGTCGGAGACTCGAAATCGATGCTGGAGAGCGAGTTCCGCAACAACGACATCAAGTGGATCTCCAACGCCAAGGTGACACGGGTTGAAGCCGGCAAGATGTTCGTCACCGAGATGGACGAACAGGGCCAGCCCAAGAAGGAGCACGAGCTGCCGTTCAAATTCAGCATGATGCTGCCGGCATTCAAGGGCATCGATGCCGTCGCCGAGGTCGAAGGCCTGTGCAACCCGCGCGGCTTCGTGCTGATCGACGACCATCAGCGCAGCAAGCGATACCGCAACATCTTCGCGGCAGGCGTCTGTGTGGCCATCCCACCCGTAGAGGTGACGCCCGTACCTACCGGTGCGCCCAAGACCGGCTACATGATCGAAACCATGATCGCGGCCATCGTCCACAACATCGCCGCCGAACTTGCCGGTCAGCCGGCCGATGCCAAGGGAACCTGGAATGCGATCTGCCTGGCGGACATGGGCGACACCGGCGCGGCGTTCGTGGCACTGCCGCAGATCCCGCCCCGCAACGTCAACTGGTTCAAGAAGGGCAAATGGGTCCACATGGCAAAGATAGCCTTCGAGAAGTACTTCATCTACAAGATGAAGAACGGCACGTCGGAGCCGATCTACGAGACATACGTGCTCAAGGCACTCGGGATCAAGCGGCTCGACCGGTAAGGGCGCCCGGACTCAGAGACCTGCCTCGCGCGCCCGGTTCGGCAAATCATATTCCTCGTCGTCCTGGCGTGCGCCGCTTGAAAGGCGCGAAGCAGAGGGCAAGTGTTGAGTGGAGTGAACCCCTGCGGCTGGACCACCGGGCTCATGCGAACTAAGCCGCCTTCCGAGCAAGTTGGGATTCGAATTCGTTGGGTGGAAGATAGCCGGGCGCCGAGTGAAGCCGCTTTGCGTTGTAGACCTCTTCAATGAACCGTGGAAGCCGGCTGGCGACATCACCGAAGGTCTCGTAGCCGCCGATGTAGACGTCCTCGACCTTGAGCGTCTTCATGAAGCTCTCGGCCTGCGCATTGTGGTACGGGTTGCCGGGCGAGCTCATCGACCCGCGCAGCCCCGCTTCCTGCAGGGCCCTGCGATAGGTTTCACTTGCATATTGCGATCCCCTGTCCGTGTGAAAGATGCAGCCAGCCGGAGGCTGTCGGTCCTGCACTGCAGATCGCGACGCGGCCAGGGCCAGCGTTGTGTCAATGTTGCGCGAGATCGCGTAGCCCACCACCTTGCGGCTACAAGCGCCCAGAATCGCCGCCAGATAGCAAAACCCCGATGCGATGCGGATGTAGGTGAAGTCGGCGACCCAGACCACGTTCGGCTGCGTCGGAATGACGTTGCGACAAAGGTTCGGGAAGATCGGCGAGTCGTGCCTGCTATCGGTCGTTCGAACGAATCGCCCGCGAAGCTTGATGCTCAGGCCTTGTGCCCTCATCACGCGTGCGACCCGCTTGTGATTGACCACGTGGCCGCGGCGGCGCAATTCGTGTGTCGCGCGCCGGTAGCCGTAGCCCGGCACCTCGTCCTGGACGGACCCGATCAACTCGGCGAGCCGGGTGTCTCCCAGATCTTCCCCCACGGCCGTCGACCGGTAGTAGAACGTGCTGCGCGGAAGATCGATCACTTGGCAGCCCCGTCGAATGGAGCAGGCGTCGGGCCGCTGACGATTGATAGGTTCTCCTGCGATGCCTCCGGTGTTGTTAGAGAAGTATGTGTAACTGTGGTTGCATCGACAGATGAAAACAGCAAGTCGCTACTAGGCCCAGCGAACTCCCAAGCCCCGCGACGGAATCGTCGACATGGCGACGCACTTTATTTTCCCGACGCACTTTATTGAGCATCAGCGATGCATCAGGGAATCTACGGATATATGACTTCCTGAATGCTCTTGATTGCGTGCAGTTTTTGTATACAAATATCGCATCCGACAATCCGGCGCGAGATTTGCGTCAAAACGGGTTCTCAAGACCCAACTCACCCGCACGAGGAAAGACCATGAGCACAGTCGTCAGCCAGGCCCCCGCGGGGGCGAGCGAAGCCGGCATTGCGCCGCACGCGGACTCCAACGCCCTCATCAAGCCGGGCTACCACCCGCGCCTGACCAACGAGGACCTCGCGCCGCTGAAGAAGCAGACCTGGGGCCAATACAACATCTTTGCGTTCTGGATGTCCGACGTGCACAGCGTGGGCGGCTACATCACCGCCGGCAGCCTGTTCGCGCTGGGCCTGTCCAGCTGGCAGGTGCTGGTGTCGCTGCTGGTGGGCATCGTGATCGTGCAGTTCTTCTGCAACCTCGTGGCCAAGCCCAGCCAGGTGACGGGCGTGCCCTACCCCGTGGTGTGCCGCGCGTCCTTCGGCGTGCTGGGCGCCAACATCCCGGCGATCATCCGCGGGCTGATCGCGGTGGCCTGGTACGGCGTGCAAACGTACCTCGCCTCGGCCGCCTTCATGGTGCTGGCGCTGCACATGTTTCCCAACCTCGCGCCCTATGCCGAGGTGTCGCAGCACGGCTTCGTGGGCCTGTCGGCACTGGGCTGGGTCGCCTTCATGGTCATGTGGGTGTTGCAGGCCTTCGTGTTCTGGCACGGCATGGAAGCCATCCGCAAGTTCATCGACTGGGCCGGACCGGCCGTGTACATCGTCATGGCGGTGCTGTGCGGCTGGCTGGTGTGGAAGGCGGGCTGGAGCAAGATCGACCTGAACCTGGGTGGCATCAAGTTCCAGGGCTGGGACGCGCTGCCCGTCATGCTCTCGGCCATTGCGCTGGTGGTGAGCTACTTCAGCGGCCCGATGCTCAATTTCGGCGACTTCTCGCGCTACGGCAAGAGCTTCGACGCGGTGAAGAAGGGCAACTTCTGGGGCCTGCCGGTGAACTTCGTGTTCTTCTCGCTGCTGACCGTGATCACCACGGCCGCCACACTGCCGGTGTTCGGTGAACTCATCACCGACCCGGTGCACACCGTGGGCAAGATCGACAGCACCACCGCGGTGGTGCTGGGCGCGCTGACCTTCATGATCGCCACCATCGGCATCAACATCGTGGCCAACTTCGTCTCGCCGGCCTTCGACTTCTCGAACGTGGCACCGCAGCACATCAGTTGGCGCACGGGCGGCATGATCGCCGCGGTGGGCTCGATCTTCCTCACGCCGTGGAACCTCTACAACAGCCCCGAGGTCATTCACTACACGCTCGACGTGCTGGGTTCGTTCATCGGGCCGCTGTTCGGCATCCTGATTGCCGACTACTACATCGTGCGCAAGCAGCGCATCGACGTGGACGCGCTCTACACCATGAGCCCCCAGGGCGAGTACTGGTACAGCGGCGGCTACAACCCGAAGGCGATCATGGCGCTGGTGCCGTCGGCGCTGGTGCCGATCCTTTGCGTGATGGTGCCGGCGCTGCGCGGTGGCGCGAACTATGCATGGTTCATCGGCATGGGCCTGGGCTTCGTGCTCTACGCGCTGCTGAACCGCAACATCAAGACTTGAAACACTGAAAGAGAAAGGGACGCCCCGTGCGCATCAAGATCATCAACCCCAACACCACCTGGAGCATGACCGAGAAGATCGGTGCCTGCGCCCGCGCGGTGGCGCACGCCGGCACTGAAATCGTCGCGGTCAGCCCGGCCATGGGCCCGGTTTCCATCGAGAGCCACTACGACGAGGCGCTGGCCGTGCCGGGGCTGCTGCAGGAAATTGCGGCGGGCGAGCGCGACGGCATCGACGGCTACGTGATCGCCTGCTTCGGCGACCCGGGCCTGAAGGCCGCGCGCGAACTGGCACGCGGCCCGGTGGTGGGCATCGCCGAGGCGGCCATGCACCTGGCCAGCATGGTCGGTAGCCGATTCAGCGTGGTGACCACGCTGGGGCGCACCATCGGCCAGGCTTGGCACCTGGCAGAGATCTACGGCATGGAGCGCTTCTGCGCCAACGTGCGCGCCTGCGAACTGCCGGTGCTGGAGCTCGAGGAACCCGGCTCCAACGCCCGCGAGCGCATCGTCGAGGAATGCCGGCGCGCCCTGGAAGAAGACGGCTCCGACTGCATCGTGCTGGGGTGCGCCGGCATGACTGACCTGTGCGAACACATCGAGCGCGTGCTGGGCGTGCCGGTGATCGACGGCGTGGCTGCGGGCACCAAGCTCATCGAGTCGCTCGTCACCCTGAAGCTGCGCACCAGCAAGCGCGGCGAACTGGCAACGCCCCTGCCCAAACGGATGATCGGCGCGCTGGAGGGCTTTACCCTCCCGCGCTAGGCCACAATCCTGCATGCCCCGCGCCAGTTCCAAATCTTCCGCTCCTCCTGCCGAACCGGCCGCCCCCGTCCCGGCTGACACCGGGGCGGTCGTTGCCGACAAGTCCAGCTCCATCGAAAGCATCGCCAACGACATCGCCACCGCGATCGTCGAAAAGCGCCTGCCGCCCGGCACCTGGCTGCGCGAAGAGGCGCTGGGCCGGGTGTATTCGGTGAGCCGCACCAAGGTGCGCGCCGCGCTGCTGATGCTGTCGAAGGACAAGCTCATCGAGATGATTCCCGACAAGGGCGCCTTCGTCTGCCAGCCCACGGTGGAAGAGGCGCGCGAGGTGTTTGCGGTGCGCCGCATCCTCGAAAGCGAAGTGGTGCGCCTGTTCATCGCCGCGGCGCGGCCACGCGACTACCAGGCTCTGGAGCAGCACATCAAGTTCGAGCGCACCGCGCTGCGCCAGACCACCACCACGGGCACCGTGCGCGAAAAGCTGCTCGGCGACTTCCACGTGGCGCTGGCCGAGGCCACCGGCAACCGCACGCTGGCCGGCCTGGTGCGCGAACTGGTGGCGCGCAGCTCGCTGATCGCCATGCTGTACCACTCGTCGAACGACCCGCACTGCTCGTCGGACGAACACGCCGAGTTCCTGCGCCTTTGCCGCAAGGGCGAGGTGGAAGGCGCGGTCGCCCACATGAACGAGCACCTGCTGCGCATCGAGGCCAGCCTGGAACTCGGCACCGGCAAGCCGGACCGCCAGCTCGACCTCGTCAAGGCCCTGCTGGCCTGAGCGGCAACGGCAGCGACCCGACCGTCACACAATCCCGTCATGCTGCACCCCGGATGGGCCCCGAGTTTCCCGCGGACACACCACCGTTGAACCGACTCACACCCATGCCCCGGCAACCTCGGCCCAGCGACGCACCGCCTTCGCACCCCGCGATCCTTCCCTTCTTCCAGCCCATCGTGGATCTGCGCCAGGGCACGGTCTTCGGCCACGAAGCCCTGGTGCGGGGGCCTGCCAGCACGGCGCTGCACAACCCCGAGGCACTGCTCGCGCAGGCTGCCAGCGAGTCACGGCTGACCGAATTCGAGCTGCATTGCGTGGAGATCGTCCTCACCGCGTGGAGCCGTCTGGACGATCCGGGCCGGCTTTTCGTGAACCTGAGCCCCGATGCGCTGACCGCGGCCATGGGCGGCGTGGGCTCGGCATGCTGGCTCGAACGCATGCTCGCGCGCTGCGACATCGCCGCGCGCGACATCACGGTCGAGCTCACGGAGCAGCGCGCCACCGGCAGCGCCGAGGCGCTGCAGCGCGCCGTGCAGGCACTGCACGCCATGGGGGCACGCATTGCGCTGGACGACTTCGGCGAAGGCCACTCCAACCTTCGGCGCTGGAGAGACCTGCAGCCCGACCTGGTCAAGCTCGACAAGCAGCTCACGCGCGGCATCGCGAGCTCCCCGCAGAGCGTGGAACTGGTGCGCGCCATCGTCGCCTTCGGCCACGCCATGGGCACCGAGCTCATCGCCGAGGGCGTGGAAGACGCCCAGGACCTGCGCGTGCTGCGCGACCTGGGCATTGCCTACGGCCAGGGCTTTTTGCTGGGCCAGCCGGCGCCGGCCCTGCAGCCGGCGCTGCCCGCGGCAGTGGCGCAGCTCTTGCGCGACACCCGCATCGCGGTGATGCCGCACGCCGCCCAGCCCTCGCAGCCCCACGTGCTGCGCAGCCTGTCGGTCATCCAGGCACCGGCACTCAGCCCGCAGACGCCCATCGACGAAGTCTCGGCCCTCTTCCAGAAGCACCCCGAGCTGCATGCCCTCGCGGTGGTCGACAAGGGCCGCCCCGTGGCGCTGATCAACCGCCAGTCGTTCATGAACGACTACGCGCGCATGTACTTCCGCGAGGTGCACGGGCGCCGGCCCTGCCTGTCCTACGGCAGCCAGTCGCCGCGCATCGTCGAGCGGGAGGACAACGTGGAGAGCCTGCTGGGCATCCTGATGTCGGAAGACCAGCGCTACCTGAGCGAGGGCTTCATCGTCACGCACAAGAAGCACTACATCGGCCTGGGCAGGGGCGACCAATTGGTGCGCGCGGTGACCGAGGCGCGCATCGAGGCCGCGCGGCATGCCAACCCGCTGACCTTCCTGCCGGGCAACATTCCCATCAACATCCATATCGCCCGCCTGCTCGACGGCGGCGCCGACTTTGCCGCCTGCTACGCCGACCTGAACCACTTCAAGGTGTTCAACGACCACTACGGCTACTGGCGCGGCGACGAAATGATCCTGCTGCTTGCGCGCGTGGCGGCGCAGCACGCAGACCCGCACCGCGACTTCGTGGGCCACATCGGCGGCGACGACTTCCTGGTGCTGTTCCAGAGCCCCGACTGGCAGCGGCGCTGCAGCGCCGTGATCGACGACTTCAACCGCCAGGCACGCGACCTCTACGACGAGGCAGACCGCCAAGCCGGCGGCATCGAGGGCGAGGACCGACAGGGCGTGGTCCGCTTCACGCCCTTTTCCACGCTGGCCATCGGCGCGGTGCGCATCCCGCCGGGCATGTTCCGGCACGCTGAAGACGTGGCAGGCGAGGCGGCCATCGCGAAGCACGATGCCAAGCAGGCACCGTCCGGCCTCACGGTGCGCGAGGCGCGCGCACGGCCGGCCTGATCCTTGCGTCGGTGCGGCATGCACCGGCCACCGTGCTTGCGGGCGACAGCCTCCTCGGGTTTTCCTGAAGCAGTTGTGACCATAAACTGTATACAGTTTCGCGTACACGATGTGTGGACGCCGCCCTGAAACGCGCCGTCCATGCCTTCTCTCTCACTGGAGATACACGATGACGGCCGACACTTCCTCCCCAGTCCCTGCGGTGCATCCCGTGGACCAGCGGCTCCCCGCAGGCAAGCTCGCGGCGCTGGGCCTGCAGCACGTGCTGGTGATGTACGCGGGGGCCGTCGCGGTGCCGCTCATCGTCGGGCGCGCGCTCAAGCTCTCGCCCGACGAGGTCGCGCTGCTGATCTCGGCCGACCTGTTCTGCTGCGGCATCGCCACGCTCATCCAGGCGCTGGGCGCCACGCAGTTCTTCGGCATCAAGCTGCCGGTGATGATGGGCGTGACCTTCGCCTCCGTCGCGCCCATGGTGGCCATCGCCAACGCCAACCCCGGCCAGAACGGCGCGCAGCTGCTGTTCGGCGCCATCATCGGCGCGGGGGTGGTGTCCATCCTCATCGCGCCGCTGGTGAGCCGCATGCTGCGCTTCTTTCCGCCGGTGGTCACCGGCACCATCATCGCGGTCATCGGCATCAGCCTGATGCGCGTGGGCATCAACTGGATCTTCGGCAACCCGGTGGGCCCCACGGCGCCGGCGCTGGTCGACCCGGTGTATGCGAAGTGGCTGGCCGAGGTCACCTCACCCGGCAGTTCCATTCCCGCGGTGCCCAAGGGCTTCGCCATCATGCCCACGGTGCCCAACCCCAAGTACGCCGACCTCTCGGGCTTTGGCGTGGCCGCGCTGGTGCTGGTGTCGATTCTGTTGATCGTCAAGTACGCCAAGGGCTTCATCGCCAACATCTCGGTGCTGCTGGGCATCGCGATCGGCGCGGTGGTGGCGTCCATCACCGGCCTCATGACCTACGAGAAGGTGGGCAAGGCCGCGTGGGTCGACATCGTGCTGCCATTTCACTTCGGCATGCCGCAGTTCGACCCGATCCTGATCCTCACCATGACGCTCATCATGATCGTGGTGATGATCGAATCGACAGGCATGTTCCTGGCGCTGGGCGACATGACGGATCGCAAGATCACGCAGAAGGACCTGGCCCGCGGCCTGCGCACCGACGGCCTGGGCACGCTCATCGGCGGCATCTTCAACACCTTTCCGTACACCAGCTTCTCGCAGAACGTGGGCCTGGTGGCCGTTACCGGCATCAAGAGCCGCTACGTGTGCGTGGCTGGCGGCGCGATCCTCATCGTGCTGGGCCTGCTGCCGAAGATGGCCGCGCTGATCGAGTCGCTGCCCACCGTGGTGCTGGGCGGCGCGGGCCTCGTCATGTTCGGCATGGTGGCCGCCACCGGCATCCGCATCTTGTCGGGCGTGGACTTCAAGACCAACCGCCACAACGCGATGATCGTGGCCGTGTCCATCGGCGTGGGCATGATCCCGCTGATCGCGCCCAACTTCAAGCAGTGGATGCCGCACGCGATCCATTCGCTGATCGAGTCGGGCATCCTGCTGGCGTCGATTGCGGCGGTGCTGCTGAACCTGTTCCTGAACGGCGCCAAGCACGACGAGCAGGCTGTCATTGCGGCGGCCAAGCAGGCCGAGGCGCACTGAGTTCCTGCCAGGGCCCTAGATCATCGCCAGCGGCGTCTTGCGTCGCGGCGGTGGGTGCAGACGGTCCAGTTCGGCCAGGGTCGCCGCATCGAGTTGCAGCTCGGCGGCCGCCAGGTTCTCCTTCAGGTGCGCGCTGCGCACCGCCTTCGGAATTGCGGCGACGCCGGGCCGCGCAATCACCGCCGCCAGCGCAAGTTGCGCCGCCGTCGCACCCAGGCGACCGGCCAGTTCACCCAGCCGATCGTCGCCGGCCAGCGCGCCCTGGTCGATGGGGCTGTAAGCCATCAACGGCATGCCGCGCTCGCGCTGCCAAGGCAGCAGGCTGAACTCCGGGCCGCGCTCGCCCAGCGACAGGTACACCTGGTTGGCCGCGCAGGCCGGCCCGCTGCCGGCCAGCTGCGCCAGCTCCTCCATGTCATCGGTGTCGAAGTTGCTCACGCCCCAGTGGCCGATGCGCCCGTCGGCCACCAGTGCGTGCATCGCCGCGACGGTGTCGCGCAACGGATGGTTGCCGCGCCAGTGCAGCAGATAGAGGTCGATGGCGTCCAGCCCCAGCCGCTGCAGGCTGCGCTCGCAGGCCTCGCGCGTGCCGCGCCGGCTGGCGTTGTGCGGGTAGACCTTGCTCACGACGAAGAGCTCGTCGCGCCGCACATCGCCCGCGCGCAGCGCCTCGGCGATGGCCTGGCCGACCACGGTTTCGGCGCCGCCTTCGCCGTACATCTCGGCGGTATCGATCAGGCGGTAGCCCAGCGCGATGGCCTCGCGCACCGCCTTCACCTCGGCCGCGCGATGGCCCGGGTCTTCGCCCATGCGCCAGGTGCCTAGACCGAGAACCGGCATCTCGCCGCCGGTGGGGAGTGGAAGTGTTCGCATCGGCCCATGGTACGGGCGGCGCAAGACCGTGTCAGCCGGTCGACAACGCCAGCCACAGCGGCACATGCAGCCCGCACGATGGCCGGGGCCGGCACGTCCATGAATCGTGCAGGCGCCGGGTGTGCCCAACCGCCTCGACGCGTCGTTTGCCTTCTCATTTTTCGAAGTCCAAGTCAGTCTCGTGACAGCCAATCTCCGTCCTCCAGAGCGCCGATCGCCTTCCAGGCCTTCTGATTTTGTCAAGGCGGTTTGGGTGCCAACCCCATCGATCCGCTCACTGCCCGCTCCTAGAATTTTTCACCTGCCCCGTGCCACGAGCGCGGGCGCCCCTCGCAACGGTCATGCAACGAATTTGGAACAGGTTGAGCGAATGCAGAAAAAGCACAGGATTGCCGTCATCCCCGGGGACGGCATCGGCGTCGAGGTCATGCCCGAAGGTTTGCGCGTGCTCGACGCGGTGGGCCGGCGCTTCGGCATCGACTTCTCGTACGACCACTTCGACTGGGGCTCCGACCACTACGTGCGCACCGGCCTGATGATGCCGGCCGACTGGGCCGAGAAGATCCAGGGCCACGACGCCATCTACTTCGGCGCCGTGGGCGACCCCGACAAGGTGCCCGACCACATTGCCGTGTGGGGCCTGCTGATCAAGATCCGCCGCGACTTCGACCAGTACGTCAACCTGCGCCCCGTGCGGCTGATGCCGGGCGTGCCCGGCCCGCTGGCGCACCGCAAGCCGGGCGACATCGACTTTCTGGTGGTGCGCGAGAACACCGAGGGCGAATACACCTCGGTGGGTGGGCGGCTGTTCGAAGGCACGCCGCGCGAAATGGCGATCCAGGAGTCGGTGTTCACGCGTGTGGGCGTCGACCGCATCATCGAATACGCGTTCGAGCTCGCCAGCCGCCGCCCGCGCAAGAACCTGGTGGCAGCCACCAAGTCGAACGGCATCTCGGTGACCATGCCCTACTGGGACGAGCGCCTGGCCGAAATTGCCAAGCGCCACCCGGACATCAAGACGAGCAAGTACCACATCGACATCCTGTGCGCGCACTTCGTGCAGCACCCCGACTGGTTCGACGTGGTGGTCGCCTCCAACCTCTTCGGCGACATCCTGTCCGACCTGGGCCCGGCCTGCACGGGCACCATCGGCATTGCGCCTTCGGCCAACCTGAACCCGGAGCGCAAGTTTCCGTCGCTGTTCGAGCCGGTGCACGGCTCGGCGCCCGACATCGCGGGCAAGGGCATCGCCAACCCCATCGGCCAGATCTGGTCGGCCGCGCTGATGCTCGACCACCTGGGCAACAACGACCCGCTGTATGCCCAGGCCTCGGCCGCCGTCATCTCGGCCATCGAGACGGTGCTGAGCGAAGGTCCGCGTACGCGTGACATGGGCGGCACGGCCAACACGGTGGATGTGGGCCGTGCGATTGCTGAATGCATTTCGGCCGGCAACTCCGCATGATGCAACGCCCCTCATCCCTTCGCGGCCGAGGAGACTGAGATGGGCCTGTTCCTGCTGAAGCGCACGCTGACGCTGCTCGGCACGCTGGTCGGCGCATCGATCATCGTTTTCCTCGTCCTCGAGATCCTGCCCGGCAATGCCGCGCAGATGCTCATGGGCCCCGATGCCTCGCCAGAGGCCGTGGCCGCCCTCGCCACCAAGCTCGGTCTCGACCTCCCCGCGTGGACCCGCTACTGGCACTGGATCGCCGGCCTGCTCACCGGCAACCTCGGCGACAGCTACGCCTACAGCTCGCCCGTGCTCGACCTGATCCTCGAGCGCCTGGCGCTCACCGTGCCGCTCGCCATGATGGCGATGGCGCTCACGGTCGTGATCGCGCTGCTGGTCGGCGTCACGGCTGCCGCGCGCCACAACAAGCTGGGCGACGTCGGCCTCATGGGCATGGCCCAGGTCGGCATCGCCATTCCCAATTTCTGGTTCGCGATTCTTCTGATCCTCGTGTTCTCGGTGCAGCTGCAGTGGTTCTCCGCGGGCGGCTTCGAAGGCTGGGGCGAAGGCTTCTTCGCGGGCATCAAGTCGTTGTTGCTGCCTGCCCTGTCGCTGGCCGTGGTGCAGGCCGCGATCCTTGCGCGCATCACGCGCTCGGCGGTGCTCGAGGTGATGCGCGAAGACTTCGTGCGCACCGCGCGTGCCAAGGGCGTGTCGCAGCGCATGGTGCTGTGGACCCATGTGCTGCGCAACGCGATGATCCCCGTCATCACCGTCATGGGCATGCAGTTCTCCGAGCTGCTGGCCGGCACCATCGTGGTGGAGAACGTGTTCTACCTGCCGGGCCTCGGGCGTCTGATCTTCCAGGCCATCAGCAACCGCGACCTGATCGTGGTGCGCAACTGCGTGATGCTGCTCGCGGCCATGGTGGTCATCGTGAATTTCGTGGTCGACGTGCTGTACGCCGTGATCGACCCGCGCATCAAGGCCAGCGAC
>NNBU01000477.1_pt1 | contig 15654 bp, 10 predicted proteins | sample 1173781 | NCBI WGS metagenome assembly NNBU01 (sample SAMN07173937, study PRJNA388173) | plant metagenome | biome: Plant school; feature: Soil; material: Symbiotic tissue of Blasia pusilla L.; isolation source: symbiotic tissue sample KVJ2 | host: Blasia pusilla | place: Norway: Troms, Kvaloya...
AGCGAGGCCGACGGCGGCTTCGGAGGCGGCGGCTTCGACATTGCCGTGGTCTTCGAGGCCCTGGGCCGCGGCCTCGTCGTCGAGCCGCTGCTGGGCGCGGTGATGGTCGGCGAGGCGCTCAGCGTGGCCGGCACCGAGGCGCAGAAAGAAAAGCTCGGCGACATCATCAACGGCGTTGCCGTCGTGGCCTTCGCGCATGACGAGGCCGACACGCACTACGAACGCACGCGCGTGGCCACCAAGGCCGAACGCAATGGCGACGGCTGGGTGCTGCACGGCGCCAAGGCCGTGGTGCCGCAAGGCGAGCAGGCCGACCTGTTCCTGGTCTCCGCGCGCACCTCGGGCGTCGTGGACGACGAAGCCGGCATCTCGCTGTTCCTCGTGCCCGCGAAGACCGCGGGCCTCACGGTGCGCGGCTGCCCGGCCATCGACGGTGGCCGCGTGGCTGAACTCGCGTTCGACGGCGCGAAGCTGGGCGCCGACGCGCTGCTGGGCGCCGAAGGCCAGGGCCACGCCACGCTGGAACGTGCCATCGGCCGCGGCGTGCTCGCGCTGTGCGCCGAAGCGCTGGGCGCCATGGAAGCCGCCAAGACCGCCACGCTCGAGTACCTGCGCACGCGCAAGCAATTCGGCACGCTCATCGGCAGCTTCCAGGCCCTGCAGCACCGCATGGCCGACCTGCTGCTGGAGATCGAGCAGGCCCGCTCGGCCGTCATCAACGCCGCGGCCGCCCTCGACACGGGGGACCGCGTGACGCGCGAGCGCGCACTGTCGGCCGCCAAGTTCAGCATCGGGCGCATCGGCGCGCTGGTGGCGGAAGAAAGCATCCAGATGCACGGCGGCATCGGCATGACGTGGGAGCTGCCCCTGCCCCACTACGCCAAGCGCCTGGTGATGATCGACCACCAGCTGGGCGACGAAGACCATCACCTGCAGCGCTACATCCAGCTCGGCAAGGAGATCGCGGCATGACCGACACGACGAACAAGACCGTGCTGATCTCGCAGGAAGGCGCCGTGCGCATCCTGACCAACAGCAACCCCGGCGCGCGCAACGCGATCACGCCGACGCTGTATGCCGAGCTGAGCGCCGCGCTCGCCGACGCCGAGCAAGACCCCGAAGTCGGCGCCATCGTCTTCACCGGCGCGGGCGACTTCTTCTGCTCCGGCGGCGACCTGAACCTGCTGGCCAAGCGCCGCGAGTTGCCGATGGCGGAACGCCGCCAGATCCTGGAAGGCCTGAACAACCTGATCCGCGCGCTGCGCGATTGCAGCAAGCCCGTGATCGCGGCGGTCGAAGGCGGCGCGGCCGGCGCGGGCCTGTCGATGGCACTGGCCTGCGACATGCTGGTGTCGGCGCGCGACGCGTTCTACACCGTGGCCTACGTCAAGGTCGGCCTCACGCCCGACGGCGGCGCCACCGCCTTCCTGGCCGAGTTCGTGTCGCGCCAGGTGCTCACCGAGCTGTGCCTCACCGGCGACCGCATGACGGCCGAGCGCCTGAACCAGTTGGGCGCGGTCAACCGCCTGACCGACAAGGGCGCAGCACTGGCCGAGGCCGTGGCGCTCGCGGCCAAGGTCGCGACCGGCCCGCAGCGCGCCACCACGCGCATCAAGACGCTGTGCCGCCAGGCGCACCACGCCACGCTCGAAGCGCAACTCGACGCCGAGGCCGTGTTCATGGTCGAGTCGCAGGGCGACGCCGAAGCGGCCGAAGGCATCGGCGCGTTCCTGGGCAAGCGCAAGGCCGACTTTGTCGCCTTGCGTCATCAGAACCACAAGGCAAAGGACGCGCCCTGACCCGGCCCGTGCTGCTTTCACTTCATGCCTCGCACGTTGTGCGGGGCTTTCCCGTTTTCCGGAAGTTCCCGTCATGTCCTCACTGAATTCATCGCTGCCGCTTGCCGGCGTGCGCGTTCTCGACCTGTCCCGCATCCTGGCGGGCCCCTGGTGCGGCATGGTGCTGGCCGACATGGGCGCCGAGGTGATCAAGGTCGAGCACCCGGGCCGCGGCGACGACACGCGCGACTGGGGCCTGCGCGTGGGCAAGACCGAGACCGCCTACTTCAACAGCGTGAACCGCAACAAGCGCTCGGTCACGCTCGACCTGCAGACGCCTGAAGGCCAGCAGATCGCGCGCGACCTGGCCAAGCAGTGCGACGTGGTGATCCAGAACTTCAAGTTCGGCGGCATCGACAAGCTGGGCCTGGGCTACGAGCAGCTCAGCAAGGAGCAGCCCGGTCTCATCTACTGCTCGATCTCGGGCTACGACCGCACCGGCGCCGAGGCCGCGCGCCCGGGCTACGACCTCGTGGTGCAAGGCGAAGCCGGCCTGATGGCGCTCAACGGCGAAGCCGACCAGCCGCCGCTGAAGTTCGGCGTGGCGGTGGTCGACCTGTTCACCGGCATGTATTCGGCGCAGGCCATCCTCGCCGCGCTGTACCAGCGCGAGAAGACCGGCAAGGGCCGGCACGTGGAGATGGCGCTGTTCGACTGCGGCCTGATGATCACCGCCTACTACGGCCTCGAAGCGCTGCTGATGGGCGAAGACCCGCCGCGCTACGGCAACTCGCACCCGTCGATCGTGCCGTACGGCGTGTTCGACGCGGCCGACGGCCCGCTGGTGATCACCGTGGGCAACAACGCGCAGTTCGCGCGCTTCTGCACCGAGGTGATCGAGCGGCCCGACCTGGCGGCCGACGAGCGCTTCAAGACCAACATCCTGCGTTCGGCCAACCGCGCGGTGCTGCTGCCCGAGCTGCACGCCGAACTGGCCAGGCGCCCGCGCGCCGGCCTGCTCGAAAAGCTCACCGCCTCGGGCATTCCGTGCGGCGAGGTGCTGGGCCTGCTGGAGGCGCTGCAGTCGAAGCGCGCGAGCGATGCCGGCCTGGTCACCACGCAGCCGCACCCGGTGGCCGGCACGGTCAACGTGCTGGCGCCGCCCTACCGTTTCGACGGCGAGCGCCTGCCGGTGCGCAGCGCGCCGCCCACCCTGGGCGAAGGCACGCACGACGTGCTGCAGTCCCTGCTCGGCCTGTCGGATGAAAAGCTGGCAGCGCTGAAATCGAGTGGCGTGGTCTGAGCAAGACGCGCCGTTTTCCCTTGTTCCCCTGTGCACCCCTGAAGTAAGAAGTCCATGGCCTCCCCCGCTTTCCGCTCCCTCCGCAATCCCGTTCGCCGCGCACTCCTTGCCCTGGCCCTTCCCCTCACCCTTTCACTGGTGGCCGGCAGCGCCTTCGCGCAAGCCTGGCCTAGCAAGCCGATCACGCTGATCGTGCCCTTCCCGCCCGGCGGCCCGACCGACGTGGCCTCGCGCATCGTGGCGCAGAAGATGTCCGTCGCGCTGAAGCAGAACATCGTCATCGACAACCGCAGCGGCGCCTCGGGCACCGTGGGCGCCGCCACGGCCGCGCGCGCGCCGGCCGACGGCTACACCTTCGTGATGCTGGCCACGCCCACGCTGCTGGCCTCGCACCTGTACGGCGCCACCGGCGGCTACGACATCTTCAAGAACTTCACACCCGTGGGCTCGGTGTACGACCTGCCGATCGTGCTGGTGGTCAACCCCAAGTCGCTGCCCGACGTGAACAGCCTGCAGGACCTGATCGCCAAGGCCAAGGCCGAAGGCGGCAAGCTCAACTACACGACGGCAGGCGCCGGCAGCTTCGGCCACCTGACGACCGAGCAGCTGAAGAACATCGGCAAGTTCGACATGCAGCACGTGCCCTACCGCGGCAGCGCGCCGGCCGTGACCGACCTGATCGGCGGCCAGGTGCCGGCGATGTTCTCCGACCTGGTGGCCGTGATTCCGCACATCCGCGCGGGCAAGGTGCGCGCCATTGCGGTGGGCTCGGCCAAGCGCGTGAGCCTGCTGCCCGACGTGAAGACGGTGGCCGAACAGGGCTTCCCCGGTTTCGACGCCACCTCGTGGGGCGGCATGCTGGCCCCCGCCGGCACGCCCAAGGACGTGGTCGAGCGCATGAGCGCCGAGCTGAAGAAGGCGCTGGCCGACAAGGAAGTGCAGGACAAGCTGGAGAGCGTGGGCTCCTTCGCGGCCTACCGCACGCCCGAGCAGACCGGCGTGCGCATGAAGCAGGACTTCGAGCGCTGGGGCAAGGTCATTCGCGACAACCACATCACGAACCAGTAGAACCAGAACCGGCCGGGCCGGCAGGGCGACAACACCAAGGAGACAGACATGACAGACACGCACGCCAACAACTACAAGACCCCGGTCGGCACGCCGTTTCGCCCCGCGTTCCCGGTGCGCAGCCTCGCGGACATCCACCGGCTCGAAGCCACGCCGCTGGACCAGGCGGTCACGGTGCGCAGCACCTACGAGATCTTTCGCAACGCAGGCCATGCCTTCGGCGACAAGACGGCGCTGACCTTCCTGCGCACGGGCAACCCGGCCGACGAACCCATCCGCTGGTCGTATGCCGAGCTGCTCGCGCGCCTGCACCAGACCGCCAACCTGCTGCACACGCTGGGCGTGGGGCCCGGCGACGCGGTGGCGGTGCTGCTGCCCGGTTGCCTGGAGTACCACCTGGCGCTCTGGGGCGGCGAGGCAGCCGGCATCGTGCAGCCGCTGAACCCGCTGCTCACCGACGAGAAGCTGGCGGCGCTGATGACGGCGGCGCGCGCCAAGGTGCTGATCGCCTACGGCTCGGACAGCGAGTCGGGCATGTGGTCGAAGGCGATGCGCCTGCGCGGCCAGGTGCCCACGCTGACCACCGTGCTGCGCGTGGCGCCGCACGACGAGGCGCCCGGCGCGGCGGGCGAACTCCCCGAGGGCGTGGCCGAGTTCGACGTGCTGCGCGCCGCGCAGCCCGACGACCGCCTCGTGAGCGGGCGCGACATTGCGCCCACCGACATCGCGGCCTACTTCCACACCGGCGGCACCACGGGTGCGCCCAAGCTCGCGCGCCACAGCCACGGCGCGCAGGTGTTCACCGCCTGGGCCAGCGTGCAGGTCGCGGGCATGAACGAGAACGGCATCTCCATCAACGGCTACCCGCTGTTCCATGTGGCGGGCGTGCTGCCGGCGTCGCTGTCGGCGCTGTCGGCGGGCGTGGAGGTGATCATTCCCACGCCCTCGCTGCTGCGCAACAAGGAGGTGCTGGCCAATTACTGGAAGCTGGTGGCGAAGTACCGGCCGACCTCGCTGTCGGCCGTGCCCACCGTGCTCGCGGCACTGGCCAACGTGCCGCTGGACGGCGCGGACATTTCGTCGATTACTTACTGCCGCACCGGCGCCGCCGTGCTCTCACCCGAACTGGCCGCGCGCTTCGAGCGCCTGTTCGGCCTGCATGTGCACGAGAGCCTGGGCATGACGGAGATGGCCGGCATCTCGACCATCACGCCGCCGGGCGTGAGCGGGCCCGCGGGCTGCGTGGGCTTTCGCCTGCCGTACATGCAGATGCGCGTGGTGGCGCTCGACGAGAACGGCAACGCCAGCGACCGCGAGATGCCGCAAGGCGAACAAGGCATGGTGCTGTTCAAGTCGCCCAACCTGTTCTCGGGCTTCGTGGACCCGGCCGACAACGCCAAGGCCTTCACGGCCGACGGCTGGCTCGCCACCGGCGACCTCGGCTGGATCGACAGCGAGGAGCGGCTCAACCTCACGGGCCGCTCGAAGGACCTGATCATTCGCAGCGGCCACAACATCGACCCCAAGACCATCGAGGACGCGCTGGGCGCGCACCCCGCCGTGCAACTGTGCGCCGCCGTGGGCGCACCCGACGCCTACGCGGGCGAGCTGCCGGTGATCTTCGCGACGCTGGTGCCCGGCGCCTCGGCGACCGAAGAAGAGCTGCTGGCCTTCACCGCCGGGCGCGTGGACGAGGCGCCCGCCCGGCCCAAGTGGGTGTCGGTGATCGAGGCCATGCCGATGACCAACGTCGGCAAGATCTACAAACCCGAGCTGCGCGCCATGGCCGCGCGGCAGGTGGTGGCCGCCACGGTCGGCGACATCTGCGCGGCGTTGGGCGCCGGCGATGCGGCACGGCCGGTGGTGACCACGCAGGGCGAAGGCCTGGTGCATGTGCAGATCGACGCGGCGGCGGCGGGTGCGCTGGCCGCGCCGCTGCAGGAGCGGCTGCACCAGGCGCTGGCGCCATTGCCCTTCAAGACGCGCATCGCGCTGAAGTGACTTTCATCTTTTTATAACCAGAGACTGGAGACAAGCCATGACTGCACAACGCCCCAACCGCAGGGCCCTGCTTTGCGCCGCCTCGTCGGCCGCCGCGCTCTTCGCGTGGGCGCCCGCCCACGCGCAGGCGCCCTATCCGAACAAGCCGATCCGCCTGGTGGTTCCCTACCAGGCAGGCGGCGCGACCGACGTGCTGGCGCGCGTGCTGGGCCAGAAGATGTCGGCCGGCCTGGGCCAGCCCGTGCTCATCGACAACAAGCCGGGTGCGGCCGGCATCATCGGCACCGACGCGGTCGCCAAGTCGGCGCCCGACGGCTACACCGTCGTCTTCTCGCTCAGCAACTCGCTGCTGACCAACGAGTTCCTCTACGACAAGCTGCCCTACGACACGCAGCGCGACCTCACGCTGGTCTACCAGGTCGCCATGGGACCGCTGGTGCTGGTGGTGCATCCGAGCGTGCCGGTGAAGACCGCGCCGGAACTGCTGAAGTACGTGGCCGCGAACAAGGGCAAGGTCGCCTACGGCTCGTACGGCGTGGGCGCCTACCCGCACCTGGCCGGCGCGCACATGAGCCTCACGCAGCAGGCCGACATGAACCACGTCGCCTACAAGGGCGAGGCGCCGATGATGCAGGACCTGATCGGCGGCCAGATCCAGATGGCCTATGCGAGCGCGCTGGTGGCCAAGCCGCACATCGAATCGGGCAAGGTCAGGGCCATCGGCGTGAGCGGCGAGCGCCGCATGGCCGCGCTGCCCAACATACCCACCCTGGCCGAGCAAGGCCTGAAGGACGAGGCGTACAGCGTGACCGGCTGGCTCGCCTTCGCGGTGCCCGCCAAGACGCCCAAGGCCATCGTGGACCGCATCGCCGACGAGGTTCGCAAGGCCTCGCAACAACCCGAAGTGCGCGAGCGCATCGCGGCCATGGGTTTCGAAATCAAGGACAGCTCACCCGAACTCTTTGCCGCCGCCTGGAAGCAAGAGCGCCCGGTGTGGGAGCGCCTGATCAAGCAATCGGGCGCAAAGCTCGAGTGAACCTCATCCGATATCCGAAGGAGCAACCATGAAGATTCTTGTGCCCGTGAAGCGGGTCGTCGACTACAACGTCAAAGTGCGCGTGAAGAGCGACGGCACCGGGGTGGACATTGCCAACGTGAAGATGAGCATGAACCCGTTCGACGAGATCGCCGTCGAAGAGGCCGTGCGCCTGAAGGAAAAGGGCATCGTGACCGAAGTCATCGCTGTCTCTTGCGGCGATGCCAAGTGCCAGGAAACCCTGCGCACCGCGATGGCCATCGGCGCCGACCGCGGCATCCTGGTCGAAACGACTGAAGAGCTGCAGCCCCTGGCGGTTGCCAAGCTGCTCAAGGCGCTGGTCGACAAGGAACAGCCCCAACTCATCATCCTGGGCAAGCAGGCCATCGATGACGACGCCAACCAGACCGGGCAGATGCTGGCTGCGCTGGCAGATCTTCCGCAAGCCACCTTCGCCTCCAAGGTCGACCTGGCCGCCGACAAGGTCACCGTGTCGCGCGAAGTCGACGGCGGCATGGAAACGCTGACCCTCACGCTGCCAGCTGTCATCACGACCGACCTGCGCCTGAACGAGCCGCGCTACGTGACGCTGCCCAACATCATGAAGGCCAAGAAGAAGCAGCTGGACACCTTCAAGCCTGAAGACCTGGGCGTGGACGTGAAGCCCCGCCTGAAGACCCTGAAAGTCAGCGAGCCGCCCAAGCGCGGTGCAGGCATCAAGGTGCCTGACGTTGCAGCGCTGGTGGACAAACTGAAGAACGAAGCGAAGGTGATCTGAACATGACCGCACTTGTTATTGCCGAACACGACCATGCCAGCATCAAGCCGGCAACGCTCAACACCGTGACTGCCGCGCTGGCTTGCGGCGGTGAAGTGCATGTTCTCGTCGCAGGCGCGAACGCTGCAGAAGCCGCCAAGGCCGCAGCCCAGATCGCAGGCGTGACCAAGGTCATCGCCGCCGACAGCCCCAGCCTCGCCGAGAACCTCGCTGAAAACGTCGCCGCTCAGGTCCTCGCCATCGCGGCCAACTACAGCCACATCCTGTTCCCCTCGACCGCCAACGGCAAGAACGTCGCGCCTCGCGTCGCCGCCAAGCTGGACGTGGCGCAGATCAGCGACATCACCAAGGTGGACAGCCCCGACACCTTCGAGCGCCCGATCTATGCCGGCAACGCCATTGCCACCGTGCAAAGCAGCGACGCCACCAAGGTGATCACCGTTCGCACGACTGGCTTCGATGCAGCAGCGGCCACCGGTGGCACTGCAACCGTCGAAACCGCTGAAGGCGTCGCAGACAGCGGCAAGAGCAGCTTCGTCGGCCGTGAAGTCACCAAGAGCGAACGCCCCGAGCTGACCGCCGCCAAGATCATCGTCTCCGGTGGCCGTGCCCTGGGCAGCGCCGAGAAGTTCACCGAAGTGATGGCCCCGCTGGCCGACAAGCTCAACGCGGGCCTGGGCGCCAGCCGCGCTGCAGTGGACGCGGGCTACGCGCCCAACGACTGGCAAGTGGGCCAGACCGGCAAGATCGTCGCGCCGCAGCTGTACATCGCAGCGGGCATCTCGGGCGCCATCCAGCACTTGGCCGGCATGAAGGACTCGAAGGTCATCGTCGCGATCAACAAGGACGAAGAAGCGCCGATCTTCAGCGTGGCCGACTACGGCCTCGTCGCCGACCTGTTCGTGGCCGTGCCCGAGCTGGTCAAGGCGCTGTAAGAGGCTGCGCCCATGAAGACCCGCATCACCGAGCTGCTCGGCATTCGCTACCCGATCATCCAGGGCGGCATGCAATGGGTGGGCCACGCCGAGCTGGCCTCGGCCGTGTCGAACGCCGGGGGCCTCGGCATTCTCACGGCGCTGACGCAGCCCACGCCCGACGACCTGCGCCACGAGATTGCGCGCATGCGCACGATGACCGACAAGCCCTTCGGCGTGAACCTCACCATTCTTCCGTCGGTGAAGCCGCCGCCGTATGCCGAGTACGTGCAGGCCATCATCGACAGCGGCGTGAAGATCGTGGAGACCGCGGGCAACAGCCCGAAGGACTTCATCGAGGCGCTGAAGCGCCACGACGTGAAGATCGTGCACAAGTGCACCTCGGTGCGCCATGCGCTGTCGGCGGAACGCAATGGCGTCGATGCCGTGTCGGTCGACGGCTTCGAGTGCGCGGGCCATCCGGGCGAAGACGACGTGCCCGGCCTGGTGCTGCTGCCGATTGCGGCGCGCAAGCTGCGCATTCCCATCATCGCGTCGGGCGGCATCGCCGACGGGCGCGGCATGGCCGCCGCGCTGGCGCTGGGCGCCGAGGGCATCAACATGGGCACGCGCTTCTGCGTGACCCAGGAGGCGCCCATTCACCACAACATCAAGCAGGCGCTGGTCGATGCGACCGAGCGCGACACCAAGCTGATGTTCCGCACCATGCGCAACACCGCGCGGGTGTTCCGCAACGCCATCTCCGAAGAGGTGGTGGCCACGGAAAATCGCCCGGGCGGCTGCGAGTTCGAAGAGGTGCGCCCGCTGGTGGCCGGTGCGCGCGGCAAGGCGGCGCTGGCGTCGGGCGAGGTGCAGAACGGCGTGGTGTCGGCGGGCCAGTGCATCGGCCTGATCGACGACATTCCGACCTGCGCCGAGTTGCTCGAACGCATGGTGCGCGAGTGCCGCGAGCATCTGGACCGGGCGCGGTCCTGGATGAACTGAGTCTTTCTGCTCGCGTTCCGGGGGGCGCTCAAGCCGACGGGGTACCTTGCTCCGCGAATGTCCCCCGGCCTTCGGCCTCCTCCTTGATTTCGCTGCGAAAGGCACCCCATCGGCCCGAGCGTTCAGCGGTTGCGCACTGAGACCGCACGGCCCCTGAGGCACGCGCGCGGCGCATGGCGGAAGCTGCATTTGTTGGCGATTGCCGCGACTTCGTGCGGCAAGAAACGGCCACTGCGCCAGCGCTCTTCTCTAAAGTGGATGCCCCTGTCACTCGATATCCCACCAAGGGAAGAAGAAAGGCGCCACACACCCACCCACACCGAAATGTTTGAAGGCTGCTTGCCTCGCGGCAGGTTGTCGGTGCGAAAGCAGCGATGCAGATGCGAGGTATCAAAAGGCGACGGCCAGGGTGTTACGAGCACCCCGACCGTCTAACCAAGTTCGTGCAACTACCTTAGAAGGAAACGCACAAAAATGGCTACCAAGACTATAGCCCGGCCTCGTACGCCCGGAGCTTCCGAAGACAACGCCCAAGACCCGGCGGATCGTCTCGAAAACACCCTCTCGCAACTCGAAGCGCTCCTGTGGGTCTGCCACGGGGAAGACATCGACTGGTGCAGCGGGGATGGGCCTCGACAACTGGACAACCTGCTCTGGCTTGCGGCTGAACTGGCGCGCAAGGCTGGGGAGCTGTTTCAGTTGAACGAGAAGGCGCGACATGGGGCGCCTGAGACTGGCGATTAGCGGCTGGTCTGCGGGCTGCAGGTTTTGCAGCCCGCCTGAAGCCTTCGTGGTGAAGGGAATTCGGTTCGGTTGAGGTTTTTGGGGTGGGCCTCGGTGACAGCTATGTGTTCCACATACTGATCGTCGGCAGACAATGCGGGCTTCCGCTTTGCAGCGGTTGCGGTCGGATGCGCAGCTCGTAACCAGAATCCGGCCAACCAGCTGCGCACTTGGTGGACGCGTAAGGCCGGCGCGGGTCTGACACCACAGGTTGAAACGGGTACTAGTCGGAAAAACTGGAGGGACAGCAATGCAGCCGTCGCCGGAGACGATTCGAAAGCTGATCGACAAGCTCAAGGTCAAGAAACAGGCCGAGGAGGAGTTCGTTCAGACCTACGGCCATGGCCGCACTCCTGTCTCTTTGCAGGTAGACGGGAAGATGATCATTGCCATCGGCGGCACGATCGCTAGGCAGGTGCGCGATGGTCCGTACGACTACCGCAATGTCTACGTTGACACCGCCCTGGATCTGTTCGGGCAAGAGCGCGTCGAGTCCGAAATGGCAAAGGACGCCGCCGAGCGGCATCCCGCAGTGCAGTTCCTATCGGAGGCGCTGGCGCAACAGGACGCCGACAAGGCTACAGGCGAGTACAACAAGACGGGCTCGCTCTCAGCGTGGAGCAAGCTTGGCTACGACCTCTTCACGGTCAGAGACAACGCCCAACTAATGGACAAGCTCAGGGGGGAACTGCTCGATTCAAACGAGTACCAGAGTGCAAGGTGCGAGCTGCGGGCATGCGCGATTGCGGTCACGGCGGGTTTCGAGATCAAGTTCGAGGATGAAAGCGACATTACGCAGCGCCACGTTGAGTTCGTTGGCGTGGACAGGGTTAACAAGGCAGACCGAATCTCGGTCGAAGCCAAGAGCAGACGGCGACGCAATGTGCTGGGCTTCAAGTCTGGCAAGGACGAGCCGCCGGGTACAACGGTGGGCTACCGGAACTTGATGGTAGACGCCCTCACCAAGCCTCACCATCCGCTGTACGTCTTCATCGACCTAAACCTCCCGCCGGGGACCGCCGAGGACCGCACACGCTGGATCGCCGAGATTGAACAGACCATGTCGGACCTTGACGCAGAGGGGTACTTGAAAGACAGCTTGCTGCATGGCGTGTTGTTCTTCAACGACCCGTCGCACTACGTTGGGCCGCGGTTTTTCAACGCCGAGACGGACAGCGCGTGGGCCTACTCTTTTCTAACTCGCGCGCTCAGCGACGGCAAGGGCGATGTGATGGATCGCCTGATGCTCGCCGTTAGACAACGAACGAACCCGCCAAGTACGGGACCATCGGGCTAGAGTAGCCGCAGGTGCCCGTTGTGCGTGTCCCAGTAGGCCTCGGGGTCGCACGCGTCATAGCTGACGGCAACGCGTCTCGCAAAGTGGTCGTTAAGGCGCCACTTTGGCCGCCTTGGCATGAAGTTCGTATGGAAAACGTGAACGGCCGCCCTCACCCGAAAGCGACGGTCTGACGGCTTGACTGAAAGACCGCGACCAGTCTGAAGCGAACATTGAACGCAGTCATTCCAAAGTCGACCGCAGCCGATACCAGCCCTTCGGACTTCTGCTTATCCACCGCCCGTCTCTCACGAAAGCTCAGTAGTCCGCCCCCTCACGTCCATCCGCAATCCGCCACAGCGCTCGCCCCACCAACCCCACAGCCGCACTCATCGTGCACAGGGCGTCGGGTACTCCCCGCAGCGAAATAAAGGAGGAGGCCGCAGGCCGGGGGACATTCGCGGAGGGGAGTACCCGGCGGCCTGTGCACACGCCCTGAACAGCAGCGCCAAGAAACGACAGCGCAAAAAAGCACAGCAAAAGAGAAAAAAATGGCCGACAACGAGTTCCGCATAGACAGCGATTCCCCCGCCAAGGACGACCTCATGTTCTGGCGCATCGTGGGCCACGAGGCGCTGGCGCGTCCGTCGGCCTACGAGCTCACGGTGCTGTCGAAGAACAAGGCACTCGACGCCAAGGACATCCTCGGCCATGCCTTCGACGTCGTCATCGTATTCAAGGACGAAGACGGCGGTACGCACGAGCGGCACTGCCAGGGCCACGCCGTGCGCTTCGTGCGGGCGGGCCACATGGGCCGGCACTGCGAATACCGAATCACCCTGCGCTCCTGGTTCTGGCTGCTCACCAAGCGCGCCAACTCCCGCATCCTGCAGGACAAGAAGATTCTCGAAGTGCTCGACGCCGTGTTCGAAGACAGCCCCATCAAGCGCTTCAAGAAAACCAAGGCCGACAACGTCATCGGCACCCACAACCCGCGGCGGTACTGCGTGCAGCACCAGGAAAGCGACTACCAGTTCCTGTCGCGCCTGCTCGAGGACGAGGGCATCTACTACTGGTTCGACGCGCACGACGCGCCCGGCACCATGCACCTGTCGGACGCCAGCGACCTCGCGCACGACAAGCTGCCCGTGGCCGACACCCTGCGCCACATGGCCGCCAACGCCGCCGAGCCGCGCTTCAACGAAATCTCTCGCTGGGTCAGCGCGCGCCAGTTCGACACCGGCAAGCATGCCTCGCGCGACAGCGACTTCAAGGCCATCAAGAAGAAGCTCGGCGCCGACATCGATTCCTCCGACGACCACGAGCTGGCCAACCTCGAGGTGTTCGAGTTTCCCGGCGGCTACTTCACGGGCGACGACGCCGAAACCCGCGCCAAGCTGCGCGGCGACGAACTCAATGCGCGGCGCGACCGCCACTGGGCCGTGACGCCGTGGCCCGACGTTGCCGCCGGGCGCGGCTTCAAGTTCGAGGGCGACCCCGACGGCACGCGCAACGGCGACTACGTCATTGCGGCATGCACCTTCGTGGCCAGCCACCGCGGCTACGAAGGCGTGAGCGCCGCCAAGACTGCGGCGCGGTCCGTGCACGACGCGCTGGCCGAGGTGCTGCGCGACGACGCCGTCAACGCCGACACGCTGCCCGTGCTCCAGGAGCTGATGGCCGCCACGCCCGCGCTGGCCGCCGCACAGACCGGCGCCAGCATCTTCCTGCTCACCGTGATGCCGGCGGAGCGCCTGTTCCGCGCGCCGCGCCTCACGTCGCGCGTGACCATGCCGGGCCCGCAGACCGCCATCGTGGTCGGTCCCAAGGGCGACGAGCTGCACGTGGACGACCACGGCCGCGTGAAGGTGCACTTTCACTGGGACCGCTACGACGAGAGCAACGAGAAGTCGACCTGCTGGGTGCGCGTGTCGCAACCCTGGAGCGGCAAGGGCTGGGGCGGGTACTTCATTCCGCGCATCGGGCAGGAGGTGATCGTCGACTTTCTCAACGGCGACCCCGACCGCCCCATCATCGTGGGCCGCGTCTACAACGACGACCAGCCCATTCCCTACAAGTCGCCCACGCAGAGCGGCTTCAAGACCCGCTCCACGCCCGGCGGCGGCCCCGCGAACTACAACGAGATCATGTTCGAGGACAAGAAGGGCGAGGAGAACATCAACATCCACGCCGAGCTCGACATGAGCCGCAGCGTGGAGCGCGACGACAGCACCGCGGTGGACCGCGACCAGAGCATCACCGTCAAGCGCGACCAGACCAACCATGTGGACCGCGACCGCAAGAGCACCGTGACGCGCAACGACACCAACATGGTGGTGGTCGACCAGAAGAACACCGTCAAGGGCAAGCAGAACAACCAGGTGGTGGGCAACCGCGACACCTTCGTCGACAGCAACGACACGCTCACGGTGACCGGCACGCACACCACCGACGTGACCGGTGCGCGCAAGGACACCTCGCGCGCCGGCGAAACCCGCAGCGTGATCGGCAACCAGACCGTCACCGTGAGCGGCAACCTGACCTACAAGGCCGCGAAGATGAGCTTCGAGGCCGGCCACATCGACTGGCTGGTGACGGGCGCCAGCTCCAAGTACATCACCGTGCCCACCGGGCCGCTGGGCCTGATGGCCAACAAGATCAAGATGATGAGCAACACCGGCATCGAGATGATGGCCGTGGGCAGCATCGACGCCACCTCGGTCGGGGCGAACACCACCATCCTCGGGCCCAACACCAGCGGCTACATCGGCATGAACAGCGAGGCCAACCTGGGCATCGCGCGCTCCACCTTCATGGGCATGAGCATCGAGAGCGCGCTGGCGATCTCCATCTCCAACTTCGTCGGCGTGGCCATCGAGAACTCGCTGGGCGTGAAGCTGCTGAACGGCGCGGCGCCCGAGATCAAGTCCTTCGCCATCGACCTGCAGCAGGCCGGCCTGCACACCTTCACGCCGGGCGTGGGCGCGGGCGCCGGCGATGCGGCCGCGGTGGCGGGCATCCTGGGTGCGGTGGTGGGCGCGGCGGGTGCCGACGCCGACATTGCCGCCACGCTGAAGCAGTACGCCGACGCGGCCAAGGCGCTGGACGAGGCCGCGCAGGAAGCCGCCGACCAGGGCCTGCCGGGGCTCGCGGGCCGGCTGGCTAGCCTGGCTGGCGCGACGCGGGGCCGGCAGGCGGCCGGCCAGTTCGGCTCGGACTCGCTGTTCGGCACCGTCGGCATGATCGTGGGCGAGGGCGCCATGGCCACCTTCGGCATCGACACGCCGGCGGAGACCCTGGGCAGGGAGCCGTCCATCAACTCGGACGGCTCGGCCATACCGCCACCACCGCCGACCGCGCCCGCGGGGGGCGGTGCCAGCGCGGGCGCCGGCGCCAGTGGCAGCAGCGACGGCGCAGGTGCGGGCGGTGCCGGGGGCGCCGGTGGCGCCAGCGGAGGAACGGGCGCAGGTGGTGCCGGGGGGGGCGGTGGGGGTGGCGGTGCGGGTGGCGGTGCGGGTGGCGGTGCGGGTGGCAGCAGCGCCGGCAGCGCGGGGGGCGCGGGCGGCGCGGGCGGCGGTGATGGCTCGGGCGGCGCAGGTGGCGCGGGCGGTGCCAGCGGCGGCAGCGGCAGTTCGTCGTAGCAGGCGATCCACAGGACACCCGGCCGAGCAGATCCTCAAACCCCAGGCACTCGGCCGCTCCACGGCGCCCA
>NNBU01000854.1_pt1 | contig 15653 bp, 14 predicted proteins | sample 1173781 | NCBI WGS metagenome assembly NNBU01 (sample SAMN07173937, study PRJNA388173) | plant metagenome | biome: Plant school; feature: Soil; material: Symbiotic tissue of Blasia pusilla L.; isolation source: symbiotic tissue sample KVJ2 | host: Blasia pusilla | place: Norway: Troms, Kvaloya...
GACTACAACAACGGCGAGCCCGAGAAGCAGGGCAGCGAAGGCCGCAACTACCAGAAGTACCTGGACCGCGTCGCCGAAATGAAGGCCGAGCTGGCGCGCAACGAGAGCGACATTGCCGGCATCCGCCGCGAAATCGGACGGCTGCCCGCAAAGCAGCCGCAATAACATGGTGTTCGGGAAGAAGGCGAACGGCGCCAATCCGCGCTTCCAGTCCTTCGACCTGCTGTCCACGCTGATCGCGGTGGTCAACAGCAACGGCTCCGTGCTGTTTGCCAACGCAGGCCTCGAAGACGCACTGGGCACCTCGCGACGCACCCTCGAGGGCTCGCAGTTCGGCGCATGTTTCCATGAGCCCCAGGTGCTGCGCACCGCCATCGACGGCGCCGCCAGCAACGACTTTGCGACGCTGCGCTACGAGGCCTTCCTGCGCCGCGTCAATCACGAGCTGATGCCTGTGCAGGTCACGCTGGCGCACGGCGACAAGAAGGGCGAACTCATCATCGAGATGTCGCCGCTCGAGAACCAGGTGCGACAGGACCGCGAAGAGCGCCTCATCGACCAGGCGCAGGCCAACAAGGAACTCATCCGCAACCTCGCGCACGAGATCAAGAACCCGCTGGGCGGCATTCGCGGCGCGGCGCAGCTGCTGCAGATGGAGGTCGAGTCGCGCGACCTCATCGAATACACCCAGGTCATCATTCACGAGGCCGACCGGCTGCAGACGCTGGTCGACCGCCTGCTCGCGCCGCATCGCCGCCCGCATGTGGTGGGCGACGTGAACATCCACGAGGTGTGCGAGCGCGTGCGTTCCGTGATCCTCGCGGAGTTTCCGCGCGACCTGCACATCGAGCGCGACTTCGACGTGTCGATTCCCGAGTTTCGCGGCGACCGCGAGCAGCTCATCCAGGCCACGCTCAACATCGCGCACAACGCGGCGCAGGCGCTGTCCGAGCGCCGCGCGGCGGGCGATGCGCAGATCACTTTCAAGACGCGCGTGGCTCGTCAGGTGATCTTCAACAAACAGTGGTATCGACTGGCACTGGAATTGCATGTAATTGACAATGGACCGGGTGTGCCGGACACGATCAAGGACCGCATCTTCTATCCGCTCGTCTCGGGCAGGGAAGGCGGAACAGGGCTGGGACTGACGCTCGCGCAAACTTTTGTGCAGCAGCATCACGGTGTGATCGAGTGCGACAGCGTCCCGGGCCGAACCGATTTCAAGATATTGATACCGCTGCCTTAGCGCAGCCCCGGCAACAGAGGAGATGCATGAAGCCGATCTGGATAGTTGATGACGACCAATCGATTCGCTTCGTGCTCGAGAAGGCTCTGCTGCGCGAAGACCTGCCCACGCGCAGTTTCACGAACACGCGCGAGGTGCTTGCCGCACTCGAGCAGGCCGCCGACGACGAACAGCAAGGCCCCCAGGTCCTGGTGAGCGACATCCGCATGCCCGGCGGTTCCGGGCTCGACCTGCTCGACAAGATCAAGGCCAAGCACCCCGGCCTGCCCGTCATCATCATGACGGCGTTCTCCGACCTCGACAGCGCCGTCTCGGCCTTCCAGGGCGGGGCCTTCGAATACCTGCCCAAGCCTTTCGACCTGCCGCGTGCGGTCGAACTCATCCGCCGCGCCGTCGATGAAAGCCAGCGCGAGGAAGTGGCCGAGGAGCGCATGGTCGCCGCGCCCGAAATGCTCGGCCAGGCGCCTGCCATGCAGGACGTGTTCCGCGCCATCGGCCGGCTTTCGCAAAGCAACGTCACGGTGCTCATCACCGGCGAATCGGGTTCGGGCAAGGAGCTGGTGGCGCGCGCGCTGCACAAGCATTCGCCGCGCACCAACGGCCCCTTCGTGGCCATCAATACCGCCGCCATTCCGAAAGACCTGCTCGAGAGCGAACTCTTCGGCCACGAGCGCGGCGCCTTCACCGGTGCGCAGACCATGCGCCGCGGCCGCTTCGAGCAGGCCGAGGGCGGCACGCTGTTCCTCGACGAAATCGGCGACATGCCCTTCGACCTGCAGACGCGCCTGCTGCGCGTGCTGAGCGATGGCCATTTCTATCGCGTGGGCGGCCACAACTCGGTCAAGGCCAATGTGCGCGTGATCGCGGCCACCCACCAGGACCTGGAGCAACGGGTCAAGCTCGGCGGCTTCCGCGAAGACTTGTTCCACCGCCTCAACGTGATCCGCCTGCGCCTGCCGGCGCTGCGCGAACGTGGCGAAGACGTGCCCGCGCTCACGCGCCACTTCCTGCAGGTGAGCGCGCGCCAGCTCGGCGTGGAGCCCAAGCGCATTTCCGATGCCGCGCTGGCCAAGCTCGCGGCCTTCGGCTTTCCGGGCAACGTGCGCCAACTGGAGAACATCTGCCATTGGCTGACCGTGATGGCGCCGGCCCAGCTGATCGAATCCAAAGACCTGCCGCCCGAGGTCATGTCGGCCTCGGTGCCCGAGGTCCATGCGCACGAAGCTGCGGGCCCTGCCGTTGCGGCCCAGGCGCCGGTGTTGCCCCTGGCGAGCACCGAACGCGAAGTGGCGCATGTGCCGGTGGCATCGCCCGAACACGCCGAGGCGGCGCCCACCGGCGTCAGCAGCTGGGAAAGCGGCCTTGAGGTCGAAGCCCAGGCCTTGCTGGCGGCCGGCCGCACCGATGTGTGGGACGTGCTGTCGCGCCGCTTCGAATCGCGGCTGATCCTCACGGCGTTGACCAACACGCGAGGGCGCCGCATCGAGGCCGCCCAGAAGCTGGGCATCGGTCGCAACACCATCACCCGAAAGATCCAGGAACTCGGGATCGAATGAAAAAGGCCCTTCAGGGCCTTTTTTTTATCTGCTGCGCTGGCCCAGGGTCAGCGAATCGAGCTGGAAGTTTCCGCTCTTGTCCCAGAGCCACGTGTCCACGTACGTGTGGCCGCCCAGCTTGCCCGGGCTGGGCAGGGGCGAGGCGGCCTTGATGAGCTCGGCGATCATCGGTGCCACTTCCGGCGCATGGCTGGGCGTGCGGCTGAAGGTCACGTTCATCACCTTGCCATTGGCATCGATGTCGGTCTCCACCACCACCACCGCATACACCAGCGGTGGAATCTTGCCCTTGTAGATGCGGCTGGCGTACTTGTTGTAGATGTGGCGCGCGCCGATCTTGCGGTAGGTGCGCACGGCCGGCGTCTGCGCGGTGATGAGGCGCACCGTGGGCACGTTGCGGTCGCCCTGCGCGGCTTCGCCGGTGGGCGAGGTCGTGGCGGGTGCGGCGCCGCCTTCCTCCGCCTTGTCCGAAGGTTTCAGCAGCGAGCAGGCCGACAGGGCAAGGGCCGCGGCCACCACGGCAAGACGGCCACCGATGCGAATGAGCGCCGCCATGGCCTCAGGCTCCGAGTTCGACGTCGAGCACCACCGGCGCATGGTCGCTGGGCTTTTCCCACTTGCGCGGCACGCGGTCGATGACGCAGCCCTTCACTTGCGGCACCAGCGGCTCGCTCACCAGGATGTGGTCGATGCGCAGGCCACGGTTCTTCTGGTAGCCCAGCATGCGGTAGTCCCACCACGAGTAGCTTTTCTCGGGCTGCTCGAACATGCGAAAGCTGTCGGTCAGGCCCAGCGCGAGCAGCGCCTTGAAATGGTTGCGCTCCTCGCTCGTGTGGTGGATCGTTTCCTTCAGGCCCACCGGGTCGAAGCTGTCGCGGTCCTCGGGCGTGACGTTGAAGTCGCCCAGCAGCACCAGCTTCGGGTGGGCGGCCAGCTCCTGGCGCAGCGCGTCGTGCAGCGCGTCGAGCCACTTGAGCTTGTAGGCGAACTTTTCCGAGCCGGGCGCCTGGCCGTTCACAAAGTAGCAGTTGACGACGCGCAGCGGGCCCGCAGCCGTCTCGACGGTGGCCGTGATCACGCGCGACTGCTCGTCGGTGAAGCCGCCGATGTTCTTCACCACGTCACGCACCGGCGCCTTGCTGAGGATGGCCACGCCGTTGTAGGTCTTCTGGCCGAACACCGCGGCCTCGTAGCCCGCGGCCTTCAGCACGTCGAGCGGGAACTTGTCGTCGGTCATCTTCAGCTCCTGCAGGCAGAGCACGTCGACCGGGTTGGCGGTCAGCCAGTCGAGCACGTGCTGCAGGCGCGCGGTGAGGGAGTTGACGTTCCAGGTGGCAATTTTCATGGGGCTGGCAGCGTGTCCGTCGTTTCGAAGAACACAGGATTCGTTGTGTGGGGTGTCTCGCGGATGCCCGCAAGAGAGGCACGACGCGGGGCGCATGAGAGTGTCGGCGGACAGCTTAGCAAAGGCGGCAGCCCGGGGTTGAAAACCCGCCGGCAGCCACGTTTGGCAACGTGCCTCGGGTCCGGGTTGTCCCGGTTGCGGCGCATTCCGAACGATCGTACGGAAAGAGGCCTAAAGATTGCATACATGTACCCCATCCGGGAGGGATATGTTGCAATTCGTCACCCGTCGCCTGAGCCGCCTCAGTGTTGGCCGCAAATTGCTGGTCATCTACCTGCTGGACCTGAGCGCGGTCATCTTCATCAGCGGCATCCTCATCAGCGAGAAATTCATCGCGATCGACTTCGGCCGCAAGGAGATGGCGGGCGCGGCCTACATCGACCGCATGCGCGCCACGCTGCTGGCCACCGCCGGATGGCACGGCGCCGACGCTGCGCCGCCGCAGGTGCTGGAGCGGCTCGAGCAGCAGTACGGCGACGGCATGCAGAGCGCGGAGGTCGGCCGCCAGTTCCGCGACGCGCTGGCGGCGGCCGCGCAGGCGGCTCCGCCCGGGCGCGAGGCGGCCATGCGCACCGCGCTCGAACACGGGCGCGCACTGGTCACGCGCATCGGCAACCAGTCGAACCTGATCCTCGACCCCGACCTCGACAGCTACTACACGATGTCGCTGGTGCTGCTGCGCTTCCCCGAGCTGCTCGAACTGGGCTCCGACATGGCCGCGCGGCTGCACGCCCCCGGTGCGAGCGGCCTCGCGACGACCGAGGCGCGCACGCAGTACTTCATCCTGGAGGGGCGCATCGACGCGATCGCGGCCAGCATCAGGAGCGACTATGCGGAGGCCTTCGCCGCCGCCAAGGGCCCGCTGCAGGCGCGGCTCGACCCCTCGCGTGCCCGACTGCTTGCAAGCATCGAGACCTTTCGCGGCGCCTCGCGCAGCGTGCTGGCGTCCAGCGACAGCACCGACAACAGCGGTAGCCGCCGCAGTCTCGTGGCCTTCGACGCGGCCCAGCAGGCCTTGTTCGGCGAACTCGACGGCGCGTGGTCCGGTGCCATCGGCGAACTCGACGCGATGCTCACCTCGCGCGAGCAGGGCTTCTTCGCGCGCATGTGGCTGCACCTGGGCACGGCGCTCTTCCTGCTGCTGATGATCCTCACGGCGGTGTTCTACGTGGCGCGCCAGATCTCGCTGCCGCTGCGGCGCTTGTCGGGCGTGGTCGACACCGTGCGCCGCACCGGCGACCACAGCCTGCGTGCGCACTGGGACAGCGGCGACGAAATCGGCGTGCTGGTGCTCGGCTTCAACGACATGCTGGCGCAGCTCGACCGCGAGCGCCAGACGCAGCAGGAACTCGCAGCCAGCGCGCGCGCGGCCGAAGCGCAGCGCGACCTGGTCGCGGCCATTCCGATTCCGCTGATGGTCACGGCCATCCCCAATCACGAGGTGCTCAACGCCAACCCCAGCGCGCAGGCCTGGCTCGGCGGCAGCACGCGCGATCCGTGGGCGTTGGGCGTGGCGCCGGGCGTGCGCTCGCGTTTCTTCCAGCAGCTGGCCGACCGCGGCGCCGTCGACGAGTTCGAGGTGCGCTGGCTCGGCGGCGCCGAGCCGTCGTGGGCCGTGCTGTCGGCGCGGCGCCTGGTCTACCAGGGGCAGGACGCGCTGCTGACCGCCTTCACGCCCATCAACCACCTGAAGCTGATGGAGCAGCGGCTCATGCTCTGGGCGAAGGTGTTCGAGGCCTCGTCCGAAGGCATCCTGATCATCGACGAGCAGCACCGCATCCTCACCGCGAACCGCGCGCTGTGCCGCCTCACGGGCCACGACCTGGGCGACCTCGTGGGCGAGCCGCCCGAGCGGCTCATGAGCGACGACACGCTGCACTTCGCCGGCCTGTGGCCGGTGCTCGACCAGCGCGGCACCTGGCAGGGCGAGGTCAGCGTTCGCCGGCGCAACGGCGACAGCTACCCGGCGTGGCTGGTGGCGAGCGTGGTGCGCGACGGGCCGGAGCGCATCTCGCACTACATCTTCACGTCCATCGACGTGAGCGAGCGCAAGCGCAGCGAGGCGCGCATCCGCTTCCTGGCGCACCACGACGTGCTGACCGAGCTGCCCAACCGGTCGCTGTGCATCGAACGGCTGGGGCTCGCACTTCAGCAGGCGCAGCGCAAGGGGCAGCGCGTGGGGGTGCTGTTCATCGACCTCGACCGCTTCAAGAACATCAACGATTCGCTGGGCCACCATGTCGGCGACGCGCTGCTGCGCTCGGTGGCCGGGCGCATGACGCAGGCCGTGCGGCCCGGCGACACCGTGAGCCGGCTCGGCGGCGACGAGTTCGTGGTGGTGCTCAACGACGTGGCCGACGCCGGGGAGATTCTTTCGCTGGTCGAGCGACGGCTGATCACGCTGATCAGGCAACCGCACGACATCGACGGCGCCGAGATCCATGTCTCGTGCAGCGTGGGCATTGCGGTCTACCCCGACGATGCGCAGGACATCGACGCGCTGATGCGCCATGCCGACGTCGCCATGTACCAGAGCAAGGCGAGCGGGCGCGACACCGCGCGTTTCTTCACGCCCGAAATGAACGAGCGCGCGCAGCAACGCCTGCAGCTCGAATCCAGCCTGCGCCACGCGATCGAGCGCCACGAGCTCAGCCTGCACTACCAGCCGCGCATCGACGCCCACAACGGCGAGCTGATCTGCGTGGAGGCGCTGCTGCGCTGGCACAGCGCGGAGCTGGGGCAGGTGCCCCCCGCGCAGTTCATTCCGATCGCCGAGGAGTCGGGCCAGATCGTGGCCATTGGCGCGTGGGTCATCGCGCAGGCCTGCGCGCAGCACGCCGCCTGGCGCCGCGAGGGGCTGGGCGCGATCCGGGTGGCGATCAACATGTCGGCGCTGCAGTTGCGCGACGGCAGCCTGGTCGATGTGCTGCGCGACGCGATCGCGTTCAACGGCGTGCCGCCGGGCGACATCGAGCTCGAGCTCACCGAATCGACGCTGATGGACGCGGCCGAGCAGACGCTGGTGCAGCTGCACGCGCTGAAGGCGCTCGGCGTCATGCTGTCGATCGACGACTTCGGCACGGGCTTTTCGAGCCTGAACTACCTGAACCGCTTTCCCATCGACAAGCTGAAGATCGACCGTTCCTTCGTCCACAAGATGCTGGGCGATCCGACCGACATGGCCATTGCGCGGGCCATCATCGGCCTGGGGCACACGCTCGGGCTGCGCGTGGTGGCCGAAGGGGTCGAGCGGCGCGAAGAGGCCGACACCTTGCGCGCGGCGCAATGCGACGAGTTGCAGGGCTACCTCATTGCCAGGCCGATGCCGGCGTCCAGGCTGGCGGCCTGGATCGAGCACGACAGCCGGATGGGTGCGGCGTCGATCTGACGCCTTTTCCGGGAGCCTGCGCGACTGCTTTCTTTTGGGGCAAGTCGGAGCCTTCAATCCCTTTGTATGCACCGTAATGGGGCTTTGAGCCTCAATCTGGTTCTCCAATCCGGCAAAATGCAAGATCCGCATCAGGTTATGCACCGATTTGGCAAAAAGAAGGATTGGAATGAAGCACGCCACCGCCGAGGGTTTCCTGGCCCATGTCGCCCAGCGCAACCCCGGACAGCCCGAGTACCTGCAGGCCGTGACCGAGGTCATGGAAAGCCTCTGGCCCTACATCGCGCAGCACCCCAAGTACACCGCCCACAGCCTGCTCGAGCGCCTGGTCGAACCCGAGCGCGTGATCATGTTCCGCGTGTCGTGGGTGGACGACCATGGCGAAGTGCAGGTCAACCGCGGGTTTCGCATTCAGCACAGCCTGGCGATCGGGCCGTACAAGGGCGGCCTGCGTTTCCATCCGTCGGTCAACCTGTCGATCCTCAAGTTCCTGGCGTTCGAGCAGACCCTGAAGAACGCGCTGACCACCTTGCCCATGGGCGGCGGCAAGGGCGGCGCCGACTTCGACCCCAAGGGCAAGAGCCAGGGCGAGGTCATGCGCTTCTGCCAGGCCTTCGTGGGCGAGTTGTTCCGCCACATCGGCGCCGACACCGACGTGCCCGCGGGCGATGTGGGCGTGGGCGGGCGCGAGATCGGCTTCATGGCCGGCATGGTCAAGAAGCTCACCAACCGCGCCGACTGCGTGTTCACCGGCAAGGGCCTGAGCTTCGGCGGCTCGCTGATCCGGCCCGAAGCCACCGGCTACGGCAACGTCTACTTCGCGCAGGAAATGCTCAAGCGCAAGGGCCGCAGCTTCGAAGGCCTGCGCGTGAGCGTCTCGGGCGCGGGCAACGTGGCGCAGTACACGGTCGAGAAAGCCATGGCGCTGGGCGCGAAGGTGGTCACCGTGTCCGACTCCAGCGGCACCGTGGTGGACGAGGACGGCTTCACGCCCGAGAAACTCGCCGTGCTGATGGACGTGAAGAACCACCTCTACGGCCGCGTGAGCGACTACGCCGAACGCACCGGCGCGCGCTTCGTGGCCGGCGCGACACCGTGGCACGTGCCGGTCGACGTGGCGCTGCCGAGCGCCACGCAGAACGAGCTGAACGAGGAAGACGCGCGCACCCTCGTGAAAAACGGCGTGGCCTGCGTGGCCGAGGGCGCCAACATGCCCTCGACCATGGAGGCCGTGAAGGTGTTCGAAGGCCACGGCGTGCTGTATGCGCCAGGCAAGGCGAGCAACGCGGGCGGCGTGGCCACGTCGGGGCTGGAGATGAGCCAGAACGCGGCGCGCCTGTCATGGACGCGAGAAGAGGTCGACGCGCGCCTGCTGCAGATCATGCAGGGCATCCATGCCTCATGCATGCACTACGGCGAAGGCAAGGACAAGCGCGTGAGCTACGTTGACGGCGCGAACATCGCGGGCTTCGTGCGCGTGGCCGATGCGATGCTGGCGCAAGGCGTCGTCTGAGGACGCACCCGGCCGTTCGAGCCTGGCTCAGAGTTCGATGAACGCCGAGGTGGCCTTGTTCAGGGCCAGCTGGCCCTTCACCGTGATCGATTCGACCTGGGCCAGTTGACGGATCGCGCGCGACCCGGGTGCGCGGTTCGACGGTGGAATGAAGGCTGTCACCAACTCTGCCGCACGCAGCACGCGCAGCCTGTCGATGTCTGCGGGCGTGTGAATCACGTATGGCAATTTCTGCTCGGAGAGCACCCGAAGAAATTCCATGGACATGAGCCGTCTCCTTGGGGTTGAGGGCGTGACGGACATTGTGCGCACAAACAGTTAGCGCTGTCTAACCCCCTGCCGCGCGCAGGCCTTTGCGCGTGTACCGAAGACCTAGGTTCGGGCCTGCGCTGGCCACGCGGTGGTGTCGGGCATCACGATGTGCCAGTGCACCGGGTCGATGCCGTCGAAGGTCGCGAGGTAGCGCTGCGACAGGCGGTCTTCGCCCGTCACGTCGCGGATCACGACGGCGTCGATGCGTCCGGGGTGGGTGCGAAACGTTTGCGCGTAGATCTCCGGGTCGGCCTCGCCCGAGTCGCCCACCAGCACGAAGCGGCGCTGCGGAAACTCGGCCAGCAGCCGTTCGATCACGCCGAGCTTGTGCGCGCGCGAATCCTCGGCGCCGGGCACGAGCGTGCGCCACGTGGTGCTCTCGCGCAGGTGCATGCTGCCCGCGGGGAAGTCGGCGCCGCGAATGAAATCCGCGAGCGCGGGGTACAGCTGGATCGGGCTGGCGGACAGGTAGTGAAAGCGCGTGTGAGGCGTCTTCGCGATCTCGCGGTACCACTGCGCCATGCGCGGCGCAGGCTCGAAGCGGCGCGAGAAAGTGTTGAGCAGCATCTCGCGCCGGTCGCGCACCTGCGTGCGCTTGATGGTGTCGTCAATGTCCGAGATGACCGACACGCCCTGCGCCGGCACGATCAGCGCCTGCCCGCGGAATCGGTGCAGCAATTCGCCCGGGCCCGTGACGCCGTGGAACTGCACCCACTCCTGCGAGGACGCCGATGGCGACAGGAGCGACGCACGCGGCATGTCGATCACCACGCGCAGGTTGCAGCGCCCGTCCTTGCCCGAAGGCGGCATCGTCACGCGCGTCGGGCTGCCGTCGAATTCGATGGCGATGACCTTGTCTTCTTCCGACTCCGCATGGAACAGCGCGGTGCGCTGGTTGAAGCGCAGCCGCGCGGCGGGCGAGAGCTTCTTGAGGTTCAGGTCCAGGTAGCGCGCGAGCGCGGTGTTCAGGCCCCAGCGGTGCTCGCGCTCGAAGATCCAGCCGTGGATGTCGACCTCGAGCCGGCCGTCGGCGGTGGGGCGCGCCGTGCCGGTCATGAAGAGCGCCTCTTCGTCGGGCTCGAGGGGCTCGGGCGCTGCCTGCGCGGACCGCAGCGGCGCGAGGCCCGCGAGCAGCGCCGCGCCCATCAGCACCGACCGGCGACGCAGGGTCGGGGCGGGCGCGTGGCCAGGGCCGTCGTCGCTCATCGGCTGGGGGAGGCGATCCGCTCGTACGTGACGAAACTGAAGCCGAGGCCTTCCTTCGCCGAGACATGCGAAGCGCGCTGCGTTTCGCGCCACACGGTGGCGTCGAGCGTGGGCGCGTGGGCATCGCCTTCGTAGTCGCGCGCAAGTTCGGTCACGACCGCGCGTTGCGCGAGGGGCTCGGCCTCGGCATAGATCTGCGCGCCGCCGATCACCCACACGTCCGCGGGCTGTTGCTGCTCGCACAGCGCGAAGGCCTCCTGCAGGCTGCCCACGCGCTGCGCGCCGTCGGCCTGCCAGTCGGCCTGGCGCGTAACCACGATGTTCTGCCGGCCCGGCAGCGGGCGAAAGCGCGGCGGCAGCGAGTCCCAGGTCTTGCGGCCCATGACCACCGGCGCGCCGGCTGTCTGCTGCTTGAAGTGCGCCATGTCCTCGGGCAGGTGCCAGGGAATGGTGTTGTTTGCGCCGATCACGCCGTTGGCGGCGCGAGCGAAGATGAGGTTGATGCGGGGCGTGCTCATGCAGTCACACCGCTCATACCGCCACGGGCGCCTTGATCGGATCGCCGTGCTTGTAGTCGAGCACCTCGAAGTCCTCGTACTGGTAGTCGAAGATCGAGTCGGGCTTGCGCTTGATGTTCAGCGTGGGATAGGGGTACGGATCGCGGCTCAGTTGCAGCTTCACCTGCTCGGCGTGGTTGCTGTAGATGTGGCAATCGCCGCCGGTCCAGATGAAGTCGCCCACGTCCAGGTCGCACTGCTGCGCCACCATGTGCGTGAGCAGCGCGTAGCTCGCGATGTTGAAGGGCACGCCCAGAAAGATGTCGGCGCTGCGCTGGTAGAGCTGGCAGCTGAGCTTGCCGCGTTCGCCCTCGGCCTGCGGCGGCGCCACGTAGAACTGGAAGAAAGCGTGGCAGGGCATGAGCGCCATCTTCGACAGCTCGGCCACGTTCCATGCGCTCACGATGATGCGGCGCGAATCGGGGTTGCTCTTCAGCGTCTTGACGACGTCGGAGATCTGGTCGATGTGACTGCCATCGGGCGTGGGCCAGCTGCGCCACTGCACGCCGTACACGGGGCCCAGGTCGCCGTCCTCGCGCGCCCATTCGTCCCAGATGCTGACGCCGCGTTCTTTCAGCCAGTTGTTGTTGCTCGAGCCGGTCAGGAACCACAGCAGTTCCTGAATGATGGACTTCAGGTGCACCTTCTTCGTGGTGACCAGCGGGAAGCCTTCGTTCAGGTCGAAGCGCATCTGGTGGCCGAACACGCTCTTGGTGCCGGTGCCGGTGCGGTCGCTCTTGAACACGCCGTGGGTGTCCACGTGGCGCATGAAGTCTTCGTACTGGGAGCGGACGGGGCGGGCGGGCGAGTTCATGTTGGGAATTTTACGGGGCGGCGCTAGCATTGGCCGATGACCGGTCATGACCACTCCCACGAACACAGCGAACTCGGCGACATGGACCTGCGCGTGCGCGCGCTCGAGAGCGTGCTCACGCAGAAGGGCTACATCGACCCCGTCGCGCTGGACGCGCTGATCGACACCTACCAGACCCGCATCGGCCCGCGCAACGGTGCGCGCGTGGTGGCGCGGGCCTGGGTCGACCCGGCCTTTCGCACATGGCTGCTGGCCGATGCCACTGCGGCCATCGCCTCGCTCGGCTACACGGGCCGGCAGGGCGAACACATGGTGGCGGTGGAGAACACCGACGCGCTGCACCACATGGTCGTGTGCACCCTGTGCAGCTGCTACCCCTGGCCGGTGCTGGGCCTGCCGCCCACCTGGTACAAGAGCGCGCCTTACCGCTCGCGCGTGGTGAAGGACCCGCGTGGCGTGCTCGCCGATTTCGGCGTCACGCTGCCCGAGGCCACGCGCATCCGCGTGTGGGACTCGACCGCGGAGGTGCGCTACCTCGTGATTCCACAGCGGCCCGCCGGCAGCGAGGGCCTGGACGAAGAGGCGCTTGCGGCGCTGGTCTCGCGCGATTCGATGATCGGCACGCGGCTGGCGCAGGCCCCCGCGAACGAAGGCGACCCTGCATGAGCTACGACACCAAGGCCGATCTCGGCGGCCAGCCCGGCTTCGGCAAGGTGGTGCCGGAGGTCGAAGGCGAGCTGTTCCATGCGGACTGGGAGCCGCGCGCACTGGCGCTCGTGCTGGCCATGGGTGCGACCGGTTCATGGAACATCGATGCGAGCCGCGCGGTGCGCGAGACACTGCCTGACTACCGCGACCTGAGCTACTACCAGATCTGGCTCGACGCGCTCGAGCAACTGATGCTGCAGCGCGGGCAGGTCTTCAAGGACGAGATCGCCAGTGGCGAGATGCGCCATGCGCCTGCGCCTGTCGCACGGGTGCTGCAGGCGGCCAACGTGCCGCTCGTGCTGGCGAAGGGCTCGCCGACGCAGCGCCCCGAGCCGGGTCCGGCACGCTTCGCCGTCGGGCAGGTGGTGTGCACGCACCTCGGCAAGGTCGACCATCACACGCGGCTGCCCGCCTATGTGCAGGGCAGGCGCGGCACCATCGCGCATGTGCACGGCGTGCACGTGTTCGCCGACGCGAATGCACAGGGGCTCGGCGAGCAGCCGCAGTGGCTCTACACGGTGGAGTTCGCCGAGGCCGAGCTCTGGGGCGACACGGCGCCGCGCCAGAACCTCTCGGTGTCTGTCGATGCGTGGGAAAGCTACCTGGAGGCCGTCGCATGAACGGCGACCGCCTGCCCCTGTCGCCCGGCATGCCGCGCGATGCCGACGGGCCTGTCTTCGGCGCGCCGTGGGAAGCGCAGGCCTTCGCGATGACGCTGGCGCTGCATGAACGCGGGCTGTTCACCTGGTCCGAGTGGGCCGAGACGCTGGCCGCGCAGATCGCCGCCGCGCAGGCCGCGGGCGATCCGGACACGGGCGAGACCTACTACCGGCACTGGCTGGCGGCGCTCGAGACGCTGGTGGCGCGCAAGGGCGCGAGCTCCGGCGAAGAACTGGCCCGCTACCGGCATGCCTGGGACCATGCGGCGGATCGCACGCCGCATGGGCAGCCGATCGAGTTGCGGGGCGAAGACTTTCCGCGCTGAACGGGGTCTTGTCTTGCTCCTTCCCCCAGCGGGGGAGGGAGGAATACCGACTGCCCGAAGGCCTAGACGCGGATCACGCGGCCCGGGTTCAGGATGTTCTTCGGATCCAGTCCGCGCTTGATGGCCCGCATCATCTCCAGCGCCACCGGCGACTTGTGCTTTTCCAGCTTGTCGACCTTGAGCGAACCCACGCCGTGCTCGGCCGAGAACGAGCCGCCGAACTTCTCGACCGCGTCGTACACCAGCGTGTTGATGCGCTCTTCCTCGTTCTTCAGGAAGGCCTTGGTGTCGATGTTCTCCGGGGCCTGCACGTTGTAGTGCAGGTTGCCGTCGCCCAGGTGGCCGAAGTTCACCAGCCGCACGCCGGCGATCTCGCGCTGCAGCAGCGCGTCGGTCTCCGCAACGAAGGCCGGGATGCGCGACACGGGAATCGAGATGTCGTGCTTGATGTTCAGGCCTTCCTCGGCCTGCGCGAGCGGAATACTCTCGCGGATGTGCCACAGCTGGTGCGCCTGCGTGAGGTTCTCGGCCACCACCGCGTCGGTGACGCAGCCGTCTTCGAAGGCGGTTTCCAGCAACGCCTCGAAGCGCGCGCGGGCGTGGTCCTCGGACTCGCTGTCGGAGTTTTCCAGCAGCACGCAGTAGGGCACCGCCTCGTCGGCGATGAAGGGCACGCGCAGTTGCGGCATGTGCTTGTCGACCAGGCTCAGCGCGAACTTGCCCATCACCTCGAAACCCGTGAGGCCCGAGCCCAGGTGCTTGTGCGCCAGGCCCAGCAGCGTGACCGCATGGTCCAGCGAGGGCACGGCGGCCCAGGCGGTGAGCTGCGCGGCCGGCAGCGGGTAGAGCTTCATGGTCGCGGCGGTGATGATGCCCAGCGTGCCTTCGCTGCCGACGATGAGGTCGCGCAGGTCGTAGCCGGTGTTGTCCTTGCGCAGGCCGCTGGTGCCTTCCCATATGTCGCCCTGCGGCGTGACCACTTCCAGGCCCAGGCACAGGTCGCGGGTGTTGCCGTAGCGCACCACCTGCGTGCCGCCCGCGTTGGTCGCGAGGTTGCCGCCGATGGTGCAGCTGCCTTCGGCCGCCAGGCTCAGCGGGAACAGGAAGCCGGCTTTCTCGGCCGTTTCCTGCAGCGTCTGCAGGATGCAGCCGGCCTCGACCGTCATCGTGAGGTTCGCGCCGTCGATGGTGCGGATCGCGTTCATGCGCTGCAGGCTCAGCACCACCTGCGTGCCGCTCTCGTCGGGAATGGAGCCGACCGCCAGGCCGGTGTTGCCGCCCTGCGGAATGACGGCCGTGCCGGCCGCGGCGCAGGCCTTCACCACGTCGGCCACCTGCTGCGCGGTGCCGGGCCGCACCACGGCCAGCGACTTGCCGCGCGCGCGCTTGCGCCAGTCCTGCTCGTAGGCGGTGAGATCGCCCTCGTGGAGCACGTTCGCGGCGCCGACGATGGCGCGCAGTTGATCGATCAGGGATGCAGTGGTCATTGGGCGGAGGCCTCCAGGGGGCGGTCAGCGGCAGCAGCAGCAGTCTTGGCGTGGCGCAGTCGCAGCCGCACATGCCAGGCGCAGGCCGCGAACAGCACGAGGCACAGCAGCACCTCGACGAGCGCGAGCACCTGGCTCACGCCGCTGGTGTCGCTCCAGGCGCGCACCACGCCTTCGGTGAAATAGAGCCAGACCATCAGGCTGACCCAGCGGTAGGTGTACATGCGGTTCTTCCACAGCCCCGCCAGCGGAATGACGAGCGGCAGCACCTTCAGCGCCAGCAGCGAGCCGCCCGGGCGCAACGGTGCCAGCCACAGCTCCCAGGCCAGGCCCAGTACGATGAGTCCGACAAGGCTGCCCACGGCGGCCCAGCGGGTCGCGCGAACGGAGGAGGGGGCTAGCGGCGGGTGGGCATTCATTGGCGGGATACCGCGGAAACGGCTTTGCCGGGCCGCTGGGATCGCCCCCGGTGAGGG
>NNBU01000773.1_pt1 | contig 15541 bp, 11 predicted proteins | sample 1173781 | NCBI WGS metagenome assembly NNBU01 (sample SAMN07173937, study PRJNA388173) | plant metagenome | biome: Plant school; feature: Soil; material: Symbiotic tissue of Blasia pusilla L.; isolation source: symbiotic tissue sample KVJ2 | host: Blasia pusilla | place: Norway: Troms, Kvaloya...
CCCCCCCGGAACCCCGCTCCAAAGCCCGCATGCCGACCGAAGAACCCCTGCCCCTGTCGCTCTCCACGCCCGCGCTGGCCGATGCGCTGATCGTCGATCCGTTCTACCTGGCGATCTCCGTCGATTTCGAACACGACATGCGCCAGCGCAAGGCGGTGCTCGCCTCGTACTTCGCGTTTTCGCTGGACGAGGCCGCGCGCACCGGACGCTGCCTGACGCCCGAAGACCCCGCGCTGGGCGCGGCGGCATGGCTGCTGCCGCGCGCGGACGACGTCGATGCCGCCGAGTCGGCCGCGAAAAGCACCTTCCTCGCCGGCACGCTGGGCCCGCGCGGCCTGGCCAACTACCACCGCATCGTCGAGTTCATGGCGGCGCGCGCCCTGGCCGTGGTGCCGGCGGGCGCGTGGTACCTGTCGATCCTGGGCATCGCGCCCGCCGCGCAAGGGCGCGGGCTGGGCGCGCGGCTGCTGGCGCCCACGCTGGCAGAAGCCGACGCGGCGGGTGTGCCCTGCTTTCTCGAAACCTTCACGCTGCGCAGCGTGGGGTTCTACGAGCGGCTGGGCTTTCGCAGCGAGGCCGCGCACCGGGAGCCGGTGTCGGATGCCGAATACCTGATCATGTGCCGGCCGCCTCAGGCGACCTGAGCCTGAGCGGGCCGTGCCAAGGCGCAAAAGGACGCCTGGGATACAAAAGGCAATACTTGGCAACAATCCGGGAGAATCAGCAACCGTCCGCCAACTGCCCGGAGCCCTTGCGTCCATGTCCGTTCTCCCCGTTGAAGACGCCGACCCCGTCTCGCTGAGCCCCGCCCTCATCGTCGAGGACGACCCGCAGATGCAGCAGCGCCTGCGCCATGTGCTGGCCACCCTCGGCTGCGACGACGCCCACATTGCGGTGACCGACAGCGTGGCCGGCGCACAGCAGCTGCTGGGCGCCCACCGCTACAGCGTGGCGCTGGTGGACATCGGCCTGCCCGACGGCAGCGGCGTGGAACTGATCGGCTGGCTGCAGGCGCACCACCCGGGCGTGCCAGCGGTGGTGATCTCGGCCTGGCGCACCGAAGAAATCATCTTTGCGGCGCTGCGCGCGGGCGCCATCGGCTACCTGCTGAAGGAGCGCGACGACCTCGAGCTGGCCATGGCGCTGCGCAGCATCGAGCAAGGCGGCGCACCGATCGACCCGACCATCGCGCGGCGCATCCTCGCCTGGGTGGCGGCAGCGCCGGCGCCCGCGACGGCGCAGGCCGGGGCGCGCGGGAATGCGCCCGGGGATGCACTCCTCTCGGCCCTGACACCGCGCGAACACAAGATCCTCGAGCTCGTGTCGCAAGGCCTGAGCAACCGAGAAATGGCCGAGATGCTGTCGATTTCCAAGCTGACCGTCGAATGCCACACCAAGAACATCTACCGCAAGCTGGCCGTCAACTCGCGCACCGAAGCCGTCTTCCAGGCGCGGCGGCATGGCTTGCTGCGCTGATCGGCGCGCTGCTTGTCTGTCTTGCAGCCGGCCCGGCTTGGGCGCAGGCGGTGGCCGCACCGGCCCTGCACGTCGAGGCCGTGCGCGGCGCCGGGTGGCAGGACACCGCGCCGCCCGCCGAAGGCTGGACGCCCGTCACCCTGCCCGACAGCTGGGCGCAGCGCTGGCCCGGCTTCGACGGCGTGGTCTGGTACCGGCTGACCTGGACCCAGCCCGAACAGGTGCGTGAAGCCGGGCTGCTGCTGCACTACCTGAACATGGCCGGCGAGGTGTCGCTCAACGGCACGCCCATTTCGCGCGACGCCAGCCTGGTGGAGCCGCTCACGCGCGCCTGGAACACGCCGCGCCACTGGCTGCTGGCGCCCCCGCTGCTGCGCGCGGGCACCAACACGCTGCTGGTGCGCGTGTCGGGCCTGTCGGTCTACCAGGCGGGGCTGGGGCCGGTCGAACTGGGCACGCCGGCGGCCACGCAAGCCGGGTTCGCGCACGAGCAGTTGCTGCGCCACGACCTGCAGGTGCTGGGCCTGGCGGTGAATGCGGCGGTCTCGGCCTTCTTCGCCGCCTGGTGGTGGCTGCGCCGGCGCGAAACGGCCTATGGCTGGTTCGCGGCGATGTCGGTGCTGTGGCTGCTGTTCGCCTACAACCAGATCGCGACCAGCCCATGGCCCTTTGCGTCCAACCACGGCTGGCAGGCGCTCAACACCTCGCTGCTGCTGGTGTTCAGCCTGTCTTACCTGGTGTTCGCGCTGCGCTACTGCGAACGGCGCATGCCGCGCCTGGAGGGCGCGGCGCTGCTGGTGGCGGCGGCCGGGGTGACCGACCTGTGGGTCGCGCCGCTGGCCAACCTGGCGGCGCACCGCGCGCTCTGGACGCTGGTGGGCGGCCTGACGATCATTGCGGTGAACAGCGCCGCCATCGTGCACGCCTGGCGCCACCGCGACAGCCCGATGCGCTCGCTCGCGCCTTTCATGGCGCTGTCGGCGGGGACCGGCGTGCACGACCTGCTGGTGTTCACGCAGGTGATCGACAGCAACATCTACTACACGAACATGTCGTCGTACGTGCTGCTGCTGGGCATGGCGCTGGCGCAGGCCGCGCGCTTTGCACAGAGCCTGCGGCGCATCGAGAACTTCAACACCGAGCTCATCGAAGAGGTGAACGCCGCCAAGGCCGAGCTGGCCGCCACGCTGGCGCAGCAGCATGCGCTGGAACTGGCGCATGCGCGCATCGGCGAGCGCGTGAACCTGGTGAGCGACCTGCACGACGGCCTGGGCGGCATGCTGGTGGGCAGCATCGCCACGCTGGAGCGCACGCCCGAAAACCTCAGCGCGCCGGAGCTGCTGGCCATGCTCAAGCGCCTGCGCGACGACCTGCGGCTGATCATCGACGCCACCGGCCGCGACGACGGTGCCCGCGCCCTGGGCGAGCTGCTGGCGCCGCTGCGCCACCGCAGCGCGCAGCTGCTGGACGCCAACGGCATCGACTGCCGCTGGCAGGTGTCGAACATCGACACGCTCGAACTGCCGCCCTCGCAGAGCCTCGACCTGATGCGCTTCCTGCAGGAGGCGCTGACCAACGTGCTCAAGCACAGCGCAAGCCGGCGCGTGGACGTGAGCGTGGTGCGCGCCGGCGCGGAACTCCGGCTCAGTGTGCGCGACGACGGCCGCGGCTTCGCGGTGGAGGACACAGCGCAGGGCGCAGGTGCCGGGCTGCGCAACCTGCGTGCGCGGGCGCGCCGGCTGGGCGCGGAGCTGCAACTGCAGTCGCGCCCCGGCGAAACGCAGGTGGCGCTGCGCATGCCGCTCGCCACCTAGAGGGGGCGGGCCGCTCGCGGCCCTGCGCTTCGCTTCGTCAGTCCGCCCAGACCACCGCGCCGCTATACGCGGTCGCCAGCACCACGATGCCGAAGGCGATGCGGTACCAGGCGAAGGGCACGAAGCTGTGGCTGCTGATGTAGCGCAGCAGCCAGCGCACGCACAGCCAGGCGCTGATGAACGAGAACACCAGGCCCACCGCGAACAGCGGCAGGTCGGCCATCGACAGCGCCGCGCGCTCCTTGTAGACGCTGTACACGCCTGCACCGATCAGCGTGGGAATGGCCAGGAAGAACGAGAAGTCGGTCGCCGCCTGGCGCGACAGGCCCAGCAGCATGCCGCCGATGATGGTCGAGCCGCTGCGGCTGGTGCCCGGGATCATCGCGAAGCACTGCACCAGGCCGACCTTGAGCGCGTCCCACGGCGTCATGTCGTCCACGTGCTCGACGCGCACCGAGCCGGGCGGGCGCTTTTCGGCCCACAGGATGATGAAGCCGCCGATGATGAAGGTGCTGGCCACCACGGTCGGAATGAACAGGTGCGCCTTGATGACCTTGCCGAACAGCAGGCCCAGCACCACCGCCGGCAGGAAGCCGATGAAGATGTTCAGCGCCAGGCGCTGCGCCTTGGGCTGCCGGGGCAGCGCCACCACGGTGGAGCGGATCTTCTGCCAGTACACCAGGATCACCGCGAAGATCGCGCCGGTCTGGATGGCGATCTCGAAGACCTTGCCCCGGTCGTCGCCGAAGCCGCCGAGCAGCGAGCCCGCAAGAATCAGATGGCCGGTCGACGAGATCGGAAGAAATTCGGTCAGCCCCTCCACGATGCCCATGATGGCGGCCTTGACCAGCAAAACGATGTCCACGCGTACTCCTTGAAAGAGCGGCAATTATGGCGAGGGGACTGGTCAGGTCGGGTTCAGGTGGCGCGCGGGATACCCAATTCGGGTGATGGTCCTCGGCATTTGGTTGACACATAGTCACAAATGAACCGGACCCCGAGGTCCACAGGAGCTTTACCCATGCAGACCTTCACCCATGGCAATGGGCTCGAAGAGCACGTCTCCACCGCCGACGACCATTGCGAGGACCGGCGCAAGAACGCGCAGGACATCGAGCGCGAGCAATGCGAGTCGGTGCGGCGCGTGACCCAGGCCACCGGCGCGTCGGGCAACGAACTGCGCCAGTTGATGCAACGCCTGCTCGACATCGGCCGCTCGAGCGCGGGCATCGTGGCGCAGGGGCACATCGCGGCCGACCGGATGCAGTCGGGCATGCCGCGGCTCGACCTGGACGACGGCCACACGGCCGACCAGTGCAGCGACGCGGCGCAGAGCATCGACTTCTGGCTGCTGGAGCCGCTGGACCCGGCGCACGACAAGAAGTGGTACGCCCGCTGGAAGTTCTGGAGCTTCATCCTGGGCGCATCCGGGCCCGACGTGGCGCTCACCTTGCAGGGGCTGGCCTTGCGCCCGAGCGAGCCGGGCGACGCCCATGCCGACCTGGCGGCCAAGGCGCGCAAGGTGCTGGAAAGCTGGCGCCGCACCTCCGAGCCGCTGTTCTGGGCGGCGGTCGAGTGCTATGTGCGGCAGCAGTCGTTCTCGCTGGAAACGCAGGCCTACCTGATGCATTGCATCGCCGCGGTCTTCCCGGGCGACGGCATGAAACTGTCGAATGCGCAGAGCGAAGCGCTCACCGCCGTGCTGACCGGCACCTACTGCGACGCGCTGGGCAGCTCGGCGACGCTGCCCTCGGCCGATATCTACCGCCGCCTGTCGCAGGGACTGCAGGCCACCGACCGCGAGACCGCGCTCACGCGGCCGTTGGGGCGCAGCGATGCGGCGCAGATTGCCATCACGGCGCTGTTCTCCATCATCGAGAACGCCCGCGCGCCTTAGCCTGGGCCTTGCCCTGACCTGACCTGACCTGACCTGACCTGCCCTACCCGGCGCGGCGGCGCAGCGCATGCACCGCGCTGTCGACCGTGGTCGACACCGGCAACCCACTCGCGGCCTCGCAAGCGGCACGCGCGCGCGCCATGCTGAACTGCGCGAGCGCGAGGCGCGTGCAGCCGCGCTCGCGCAACGCCGCGGCCTGTGCGGCAATGAGCGCATCGTGGCGCTGCGTGTCGCCGGCGTTCAGCGCGTCGAGCGCGCCGTCGGCCAGCGCCAGTTCGAGCGGCGTGCCTTGCGCAAACTCGCCCGGCATCGACGCCAGCGTGGGCGCGAAGGTGGCAATGAGCCCGAGCCGGCCCTGCCCTTGCCCCACCTCGTCGATCATGGCCTCGTTGGGCTTGAGCACCGCGATGCCCGCATGCCTGCGCGCCACCGCCTCGATGCACGGCCCGAAGGCCGAGCAGGTGAACAGAATGCCCTGCGCGCCCGTGTCGACCGCGTACTGCGCAAGGCGCTGGAAACGCTCGTGCATGGCCGCATCCAGGCCCTTGCCTTCGCGCGCCAGGTCGGCGGAGAGGCTGTCGTCGAGCAGGTTCATGCGCACCGCCTCGGGCCAGTCGCGCGCGAAGGCTTCGTTGATGGGCGCGACGGAATGCGAGAGCGCGTGGATCAGGGCAATGCGTGTCATGGGTTCGAACGGTTCGGATGCAGCTAGATGCCCTTGGACGACGGGTTGGCAAACGCCTCCTTCGTCTCGGCATTCAGCGGGTAGTTGATGTTGATGCCCTTGGGCGGAATGGGCGACATGAACCACCTGGCGTACAGCCTTTCCATCTCGCCCGACTTCATCATGCCCGACACCACCCGATCGACCAGCGCCTTGAAGGCCGGGTCGTCCTTGCGAAACATCAGCGACTGGTTCTCGGTGCGCAGGCTCTCGCCGGTGATGACAAAGTCCTTCGGGTTGCGCGCATTGGCGAGCTGCCCGGCCAGCAGGATGTCGTCGAGCACGAAGGCCTGCGCCCGGCCGCTTTCCACCAGCAGGAACGAGTCGCTGTGGTCCTTGCCCGCGAGGTTGGTCACGTCCAGGCTGCGGCCCCGGTCGGCCTCACGCAGCAGGCGAAACGATGTGGTGCCGGTGGTGGTGGCGACCGTCTTGCCCTGCAGGTCGGCGATGCTCTTGATGCCCGAATCGGCCTTCACCAGCATGCGCACGTTGTAGCGGAAGATGTCCGGCGAGAACGCCACCTGCTTCTGCCGCTCGACCAGGTTGGTGGTGGAGCCGCACTCGATGTCGACCGTGCCGTTCTGCACCAGCGGGATGCGGTTGGCCGAGGTGACGGCCTGGTACCTCACCTCGATGGCCGGCAGCTTCAGCTCGGTCTTCAACGCCTCGACGATGCGGTTGCAGATCTCGATGCTGTAGCCCACGGGCTTGAGGTTGCCGTCGAGGTACGAGAAGCCGAACGACGACTCGCGGTAGCCGAAGGTGATGGCGCCGCTGGCCTTGATCTTGGCGAGCGTGTCGCCTTCCTGCGCCTGCGCGGCGGTGCCGGGCAACAGGGCGGCAAAGGCCAACGCGAGCGCGGCGGCACCGCAGGAAAACGGCAGACGTAGCTTGGGCATGGAACGCTCCTTGGAACGACGGTTGAAGAAAAAACGAGGAAAAAAAAGCGCTCAGCGCATGGCCGCGCGCGTCACGGCGTCGATCGATTCGGCCAGCCGCCCGGCGATGGTCTGCAGGTCTTGCCGCGTGGCGATGAAGGGCGGCGCCAGCAGCACGTGGTCGCCCTGCCGCCCGTCCACCGTGCCGCCGAAGGGGTAGCACAGCAGGCCGCGCGCCATGGCGTCCTTCTTGACGGCGGCGTTCAGCTTCAGCGCCGGATCGAACGGCGCCTTGCTCGCCCGGTCGGCCACCAGCTCGAGGCCCCAGAAGAAGCCGCGCCCGCGGATGTCGCCCACATGCGGGTGCGTGCCCAGCGCCGCCTGCAGCATCGCGCCGAAGGCGATGCCGTCGTCGCGCACCTTGGCGACCAGGCCGTCGCGGCGGATCACCTGCTGCACCGCGAGCGCGGCGGCGCAGGCCATCGGGTGGCCGAGGTAGGTGTGGCCGTGCTGGAAGAAGCCGCTGCCCTGCGACATGGCCTCGACGATGCGGCGCTGCGCCAGCACCGCGCCCACCGGCTGGTAGCCGCCGCCCAGGCCCTTGGCGATGGTGATCAGGTCGGGCACTACGCCCTCTTGCTCGCAGGCGTGCAGCGTGCCGGTGCGGCCCATGCCGCACATCACCTCGTCGAGGATCAGCAGCACGCCGTACTTGTCGCACACCGCGCGCACCGCCTTGAAGTAGCCCGGCACGGGCACCAACACGCCGGCCGTGGCGCCGCCGACCGTCTCGGCGACGAAGGCGATCACGCGGTCGGCGCCTTGCGCGAGGATGGCGGTTTCCAGCTCCGCCGCCAGGCGCAGGCCGTATTGCTCCGGGGTTTCGCCCTCACGCTGCTCGCGGTAGGGATAGCACGGCGACACATGCGTGGCCGGCACCAGGATGGGCGCGAAGGGCTCGCGCCGCCAGGCGTTGCCGCCCACCGCCAGCGCGCCCAGCGTGTTGCCGTGGTAGCTCTGGCGGCGCGCGATGAAGTGGGTGCGTTGCGGCTGGCCGATTTCCACGAAGTACTGGCGCGCCATCTTCAGCGCCGACTCCACCGCCTCGGAACCGCCGCTCACCAGGTACACGTGGCTCATGCCCTCGGGGGCGGCACCGATCAGCTCGTCGGCCAGCCGCTCGGCCACCTCGCTGGTGAAGAAGCTCGTGTGGGCGTAGGCCAGCGTGTCGAGCTGCGCATGCATGGCGGCCAGCACCTCGGGGTGCGCATGCCCCAGCGACGACACCGCCGCGCCGCCCGAGGCGTCGAGGTACTCGCGGCCTTCCGCGTCGCGGATGTACATGCCGTGGGAGCCGGCGGCAACAGGCGGGGTCTGGCGAAGATGGCGGTGGAAGACGTGCGTCATGGGGCCTGAGGGGGTTGGAACCAACGTTACGGACGAATTATTGTTTGGAACATTCGTTCCGTCAACTGCTACAGAAAATCCCGTCCGGTACATTTGTTCCAACGACAGCCGAAGAGAGACACCGCCATGGGCGCCAGAGACCAGATCCGCCAGCGTTTCAACGAACTCAGCCCCGCGCTGCAACAGGTGGCGCGCTACCTGCTCGACCATCCGAACGAAGTCGTCACCGGCTCGATGCGCAACGTGGGCACGCGCTCGCAGAGCACGCCGGCCACCCTGGTGCGCTTTGCGCAGCACCTGGGCTTCGAGGGCTGGCCGCAGCTGAAGGAGGCCTTTGCCGCGGACATGGGCCTGGGCAGCGAGACCTACGGCGGCCGCGCCAAGCAGCTCGTCGGCCGCGCCAAAGACCAGAGCCTGACCGGGGAGTTGTTCGAGGTGCAGCGCCGCAACCTCGAGGCCACGCACCGGCAGAGCGAGCAGGCGCTGCAGAAGGCCTGCGCGCTCATCGAAAAAGCGCCGGCCGTGCATGCCGCGGGGTTTCGCGCCTGCTTCCCGATCGCTTTTTCGTTCGTCTACGTCTACCGCATCTTCCGCGCCAGCGTGCACCTGGTCGACGGACAGGGCGGCTCGCTGGAGATGCAGCAGCGCGCCTTCGCCAAGGGCGACGCGCTGGTGGTGGCGAGCTTTGCGCCCTACTCGCGCGAAGCGCTGCAGGTGGCGCAGGCGGCCAGGGCGGCCGGTTGCCGCATCGTGGCCATCACCGACAGCGTGACCTCGCCGCTGTCGCTGCTGGCCGACGAGACGCTGCTGTTCACCATCCACAGCCCCTCGTTCTTCCCGTCGGTGGCGGCCGGCGTGGCGCTGTCGGAGGCGCTGGTCGAGCTGCTCGCCAGCCGCGCCGGCAAACCGGTGGTGCGGCGCATCGACCAGGCCGAGGCACAGCTGTTCGAGTCGGGGGCCTACCTGGCACCGCCGCCGGCACGCGGCGGCTAGGCCAGCGCGCGGGCCTGCGCGGCGTTCTTGCGCAGGTGGTACACCAGCAGGTCGCGGTTGCCGGTGATGTGGTCGCGCATGATGGCCTCGGCGGCGGCGGCGTCCCGCTGGCCCAGCGCCTCGACGAGGCGACCATGCTCCTCGACCGCCTGCATCGCCTGGGCCTGGCGGGAGAGCTGCATCGACGCATCGCGCTGGTGCGGGCGCAGGCGGCTGTCGAAGATGATCGGCAGCTGGCAGGCCCGTTGCACGGCCTCGGCCAGCCAGCGGTTGTCCGCCACCGCCAGCAGCTTGCGGTGGAAATCGAGGTTCATGTCGTGCCAGCGCAGCGCATGCGACTGCGTCCACTCCTTGCCCTGCAGCAGCTCCTGCTGCGCGGCCACCATGGCCTGCAGCTGTGCGTGCACCTCGGCGTCCAGGCCGCGCTCGCCGATCAGACGGCAGCCCATGCCTTCCAAGCTGGCACGCACGCTGAAGGCGTCGAACACGTCCTTGGCGTTGAAGCGGCGCACCTGGAAACCCTTGTTGGGCACATAGACCAGCAACCCCTCGTCGGCCAGCCGCGCCATGGCGCCGCGCACGGGTGTGCGCGACACGCCGAGTTCATTGGCGAGCGTGGTCTCCATCAGGTGGGAACCGGGCGCAAACACGCCGTCGAAGATGCGGTTGCGCAGTGTCTCGGCCACGGACAACGCGCGTGTCCGGCCAGGGTCGGGAGGGGTCATCGAAAATGGGAAACAGAAGACAGCCGGAAAAGGGCCGGCCGGATCGTACGGTGCGCCGCCCGCGCTTCATATCCCCAGTTCCCGTAGAAATTCGATGCCGTGGCGTTTGGGCCCGCACCCCGGCGCGGCCACCGGGCCGAAAGGACGGGCCCAGGGCCTGCCCGCCAGATCAGCCGTTCACTGCGCGCGGGGCGTGGTGGCGGGGTCCGCCGGCTGCACGCCGGCACTGCTGCCCATCCACCCCGCCTGCCAGCCGCCGCCCATCGCCTGGATCAGCGCGATGGCGGTGGTCTGGCGGTTCACCTGCAACTGCACCAGCGTGCGCCGCGCACTGAGCGCGGCGGCCTGCGCCGTGACCACGTCGGTGTAGCTCACCTGGCCTGCGCGATAGCGGTTGAGCAGCTGCTGTTCGGTCTTGTCGGCCGCCGCCGAGGCCTCGCGGCGCAGGCCCTCCTGCTGCGCGAGCGTGGCGCTGGCGGTGAGCTGGTCTTCCACCGCCTGGAAGGCGGCAAGCACGGTCTGGCGGTAGCGCGCCACGCTCGACTCGTAGCCGGCCTTGGCGGAATCGACATTGGCGGCGATGGCGCCCGCGTCGAACACCACCTGCGCCACCGACAGGCCGAGCGACCACAGCGAGTTGGCCGAGCCGAACAGGTCTTTCACGCGGCTCGCATTGCTGCCCACCGAGGCGGTGAGGTTGATGCTGGGGAAATAGGCCGCGCGCGCAATGCCGATCTGCGAGTTGGCCGACGCCACCGTGCGCTCGGCCGCGGCGATGTCGGGCCGGCGCTGCAGCAGCGTCGAGGGCACGCCGGTCGGCACGCCCGGCACGTTGGGCGTCCATTGCGCGGCCGGCAGGCTGAAGTCCGCCGGGGCCACGCCCAGCAGCGTGGCAATGGCGTGCTCGTAGGTGGCGCGCGTGCGCTGCAGGCCCACGCGGTCGGCCTTGGCGTTGACGAGCTGGGTCTGCGCCTGAAGCACGTCGGTCTGCGCGGCAATGCCGGCGGCATAGCGGTTGCTCGTGATGTCGAAGGCGCGCTGATAGCCCTGGATGGTTTCGTCCAGCAGCACGATCTCCGCATCGGCCTCGCGCAGCGAGAAGTAGTTGGTCGCCAGGTCGCCGACGGCCGACAGCCGCGCGGCGGCGAGGTCGGCCTCGCTGGCTTGCGCGCTGGCCTGCGCGCTGCTCACGGCTTCGCGCAGGCGGCCCCACACGTCGGGCGTCCAGCTGGCGCCGAGCGAGGCGGAGAACGCATTCGACGGGCTCGAGGTGCTGCTGCCGCCCACCGTGCCGGTGCGCTTGCCCGAGCCGTCGAACGCGACCGACGGGAACAGCGCCGCCCGCTCGCCGCGCACCAGGGCCTGGGCCTGCGAGTAGTTGGCCACCGCCGCGGCGATGTTCTGGTTGGACACCTGCACGCGGCCAGCGAGATCGTCGAGCGTGGTGTCGCCGAACAGCTTCCACCATTCGCCACGGTCCAGCGCATCGGCCGGCGCGGCGGGCATCCAGCCTTCGGCGGTCTGCATCTCTTTCCAGTTGGCGGGCAAGGCGGTGGTGGGCTGCTCGTAGCGCGGACCGACGGCGCAGCCGGCGAGGGCCGCGGCCAGCGCGAGCGCCGAAAGCGTGAAGCGGGAAGCGGAAAGCAGTGCGTTCATGGCGGTGTTGTTCTCAGGCAGGCGTTGCACGGCTCAGTTCATGTTCGTGTTTGCTGCGGCGGCGCAGCTTGTCCATCAGCAGGTAGACGACCGGCGTGGTCAGCAGCGTCAGCAGCTGGCTCGCGATGAGCCCGCCGATGATCGCCACGCCCAGCGGCCGGCGCAGTTCGGCGCCCTCCCCGAAACCGATGGCCAGCGGCAGCGCGCCCAGGGCGGCGGCCAGCGTGGTCATCAGGATCGGGCGGAAGCGCAGCAGGCAGGCCTCGCGCACCGCCTCCAGCGGCGTGAGCCCGCGCGAGCGCTCGGCCTCCAGCGCGAAGTCGATGATCAAAATGGCGTTCTTCTTCACGATGCCGATCAGCAGGAACACGCCGATCAGCGCAATGATCGAGAACTCCATGCGGAACATCAGCAGCGCCAGCACCGCGCCCACGCCGGCCGACGGCAGCGTCGAGAGCACCGTGATCGGGTGCACCAGGCTTTCGTACAGGATGCCGAGCACGATGTAGATGACCACCAGCGCCGCAAAGATCAGCATCACCTGCTGGCTCTGCGACTGCTGCGCGCTCGCCGCCGTGCCGGCGAAGGCGCCGCGCACGTTGGTGGGCATGGCGATGTTGGCCTCGGCCTTGGCGATGGCCTCGCGCGCGTCGCCCAGGTTGGCGCCCTCGGCGAGGTTGAACGAGATGGTGGTGGCCAGCTCGCCGTCCTCGTGGCTCACCGAGGTGGCCACCGACTGCTCTTCGAACTTGGCGACCGCCGACAGCGGCACCAGGCTGGTGGCCGTGTTGCTCAGCACGTTGCCCGACGACGCATTGCGCAGCGCCGGATTGGCCGACACCGGCACCGCCGTGCTGGCGGCGCTCGATGAAGCGCTCGAGGTCGACGAGGACGTCGACGCCGTGGCGGTGGATGCCGCCACCTGCGTGGTCACCGTCTGCCCCGCCACCACCGAGGTCTTGGTGGCCGGCACGTAGATGTCCTTCAGCGCGTTCGGGCTGCGCGTGTAGCGCGGCGCCCACTCCATCACCACGTGGTACTGGTTCAGTTCGGTGTAGATGGTCGCCACCTGCCGCTGCCCGAAGGCGTTGTACAGCGCGTTGTCGATGGACGTGGACGTGAGGCCCAGGCGGCGCGCGCTGTCGGGGTCGACCTTGGCGACCGTCTCGACGCCGTTCTCGTCCTGGTCGGTGTCGACGTCGGTCAGCACCGGCTGCTGCTTGAGCTCGTCGGACAGCTTCAGCGCCCAGGTGCGCAGGTCGGCCAGGCTGTCGCTCTTGAGCGTGTACTGGTAGGTGGAGTTGCTGGCGCGCCCGCCCGAGCGAACGTCCTGCACGGTGCCCAGGAACACGCGAAGGCCCGTCACTTCGGCGAGCTGCGGGCGCAGCCGCGCGATGACCGCCAGGCCGCTGTCCTTGCGCTGGCTGGCCGGCTTCAGGTTGACGAACATGAAGCCGCCCCCCGCACGCCCCGCGCCGGTGAAGCCGACCACCGTGTCCACGGCCGGGTCGGCGCGAATGATGTCGACCACCTGCCGCAGCTTGGCCGCGAGCGCCTGCGACGAAATGCTCTGGTCGGCGCGCAGGCCGCCGTTGAGCTGCCCGCTGTCCTGCTGCGGGAAGAAGCCCTTGGGCGCGGCGCTGAAGAGATACACGTTCAGCCCCACCACCGCCACCAGGATCAGCATGACCAGCGCCTTGCTGTCGAGCGCCCAGTCGAGGCTGGTCTCGTAGCGCTTGAGCACCCAGTCGTAGCTTCGCGCGGCCATGCGGCCCAGGCGGCCCTGCGGCTTGTTCTTGTCATGCTCGCCGCCCGGCTTGAGCAGCCACGCACACATCATGGGCGTGGTGGTGAGCGAGATGACCAGCGAGATCAGCACCGCCGCCGACAGCGTGATCGCGAACTCGCGGAACAGCCGGCCCACCTGCCCGCCCATGAACAGCAGCGGAATGAACACCGCCACCAGCGACACGCTGATCGACAGCACCGTGAAGCCCACCTCCTTCGCCCCGAGCAGCGCCGCCTTCATGCGCGTCATGCCCGATTCGATGTGCCGGCTGGTGTTTTCGAGCACCACGATGGCGTCGTCCACCACGAAGCCGGTGGCCACCGTGAGCGCCATCAGGCTCAGGTTGTTCAGGCTGAAGCCCAGCAGGTACATGACCCCGAAGGTGCCCAGCAGCGCCGCCACCGTGGCCACGGCCGGCACGATGGTCGCGCGCACGCTGCGCAGGAACAGGCTGACCACCAGCACCACCAGGATCACGGAGATGACCAGCGTGAACTCCACCTCGCGCAGCGAGCCGCGGATGGAGTTGGTGCTGTCCGAGGCCACCTGCAGCGTGACGTCGGGCGGCAATTGCGCCTGCAGCTCGGGCAGCAGCGCGCGCACGCTGTCGACCGTCTCGATGATGTTGGCCGAGGGCTGCCGCGTGATGAGCACGATGATCGCGGGCTCGCCGTTGAACAGGCCGAGCGTGCGCGTGTCTTCCACGCCGTCGAGCACCTCCGCCACGTCCTGCAGCCGCACCGCGGCGCCGTTGCGCCAGGCGATGACCATCGAGGCGTAGTCGCTGGCGCGCAGCGCCGGCGTCTGCGTGTAGATCTGCAGCTTGCGCCCGTCGCCCTGCACCGTGCCCTTGGGCCGGTTGGCATTGGAGGCCTGGATGGCGGCGCGCACGTCGTCGGTGCTGATGCCGTAGCGGCTGAGCGCGAACGGCAACAGCTCGATGCGCACCGCGGGCAGCGAGCCGCCGCCGATCTCCACGTCGCCCACGCCGTCGACCTGCGACAGGCGCTGGCTGACGATGTTGGAGACGGCGTCGTAGATCTGGCCCGGCGTCTTGGTCTTGGACGTGAGCGCCAGGATGATGACCGGGGACGCGGCCGGGTTGGCCTTGCGGTAGGTCGGATTGCTGCGCAGGGTGGCGGGCAGGTCGACGCGGCTGGCGTTGATGGCGGCCTGCACTTCGCGCGCGGCGCCGTCGATGTTGCGGCTCAGGTCGAACTGCAGGGTGACACGGGCTGAACCCACCGAGCTGGTGGAGGTCATTTCGTTGACGCCTGCGATGGTGCCCAGGTGGCGCTCCAACGGCGTAGCCACGCTTGTTGCCATCGTTTCCGGGCTTGCGCCGGGGATCGATGCTCTTACCGAGATGACTGGGTAGTCGACTTGGGGGAGTGGGGAGACTGGCAGTACGAAGAAGGCTGCTATGCCGGCCAGTGCGATGCCTATTGTGAGGAGCACTGTGCCTATGGGGCGCTTTACGAACGGGAGCGACAAGTTCATCGTTGTGCTCCTTTTTGGGTTCCGGGGCCGGGACTCGCCCCGGCGGGCGACTTACTTTCTTTTGCTTCGCCAAAAGAAAGTAAGCAAAGAAAAGGCGACCCCACTGTCTGCGACCCCTGCGCTGCGCTACGGGGCAACCTGCGGTGCTCGCGTTTCGCGGGGTCTCGCAGAACTCGCTTCGCTCAGACAAGGGCGAGCCCTGATCCGCGAAACGCTGCGCTCCTCGGCGCATCCAGAAGGGGTGGATACCGAAACGCCTTCGCTGCGCTCGGCTCCAGACAGCCAACAGCCAGCAACCAAGACCGAAGACCCGACACCAACCGCAGCAGGCGCGAAGCGCCTGCTGCGGCTTGGTGGCCGAGCGAAGCAATGGCCCGATGGGTCTCCACCCCCTCTGGCTGCGCCGAGGAGCGGAGTGTTTCGCGGATCAGGGCTCGCAGCTGTTTGAGCGAAGCGAGTTCTGCGAGACCCCGCGAAACGCGAGCACCGCAGGTTGCCCCGTAGCGCAGCGCAGGGGTCGCAGACAGTGGGGTCGCCTTTTCTTTGCTTACTTTCTTTTGGCGAAGCAAAAGAAAGTAAGTCGCCCGCCGGGGCGAGTCCCGGCCCCGGGAAACAAACCAGGCAGCAAGAAAGCAGATTCAAACCGCTTCCTCCTCAACCACACGCCGAGTGTTACCCCCAC
>NNBU01000616.1_pt1 | contig 15540 bp, 11 predicted proteins | sample 1173781 | NCBI WGS metagenome assembly NNBU01 (sample SAMN07173937, study PRJNA388173) | plant metagenome | biome: Plant school; feature: Soil; material: Symbiotic tissue of Blasia pusilla L.; isolation source: symbiotic tissue sample KVJ2 | host: Blasia pusilla | place: Norway: Troms, Kvaloya...
CGTGGGCTCGGAGATGTGTAGAGGAGACAGGCACGAGGCGGCCGAAGGCGTCGCGCTCGAGTTCGAAAGAGGGTTGGGTGTCGGTATTCATGCGTCCCCCGCCGGATGGGCTGCATGCGTCACAGCCAACGATGCCTGCACGCCCGCGCGTTCGTCGACCGCGCCTTCGCTCGCATCGTCGTCCGCCTGGCGCAGCTGCGCCTGGTACAGGCGCCAGTAGGCGCCCTGCTTGGCCATCAGTTCGTCGTGCGGCCCGACCTCGACCACCTCGCCGCGGTCCATGACCACGAGGCGGTCGGCCTTGCGCAGCGTCGACAGGCGGTGCGCGATGGCAATGGTGGTGCGGCCCTGCACGAGGTTGTCCAGCGCCTTCTGGATTTCCTTCTCGGTCTCGGTGTCCACCGCCGAGGTGGCTTCGTCGAGGATCAGGATGCGCGGGTCGATCAAGAGCGCGCGCGCAATGCTGATGCGCTGGCGCTCGCCGCCCGACAGGCCCTGCCCGCGCTCGCCCACCAGCGAGTCGTAGCCGTGCGGCAGCCGCAGGATGAAGTCGTGCGCATGGGCCGCGCGGGCCGCGGCCACCACCTCTTCGCGCGTGGCGTCGGGCTTGCCGTAAGCGATGTTCTGCGCGATGGTGCCGAAGAACAGAAACGGCTCCTGCAGCACCAGCCCCACGTGGCGGCGGTAGTCGGCCACGGCGAAGCGGCGGATGTCGGTGCCGTCGACCTTGATGGCGCCGTCGGTCACGTCGTAGAAGCGGCAAATGAGGTTGACCAGCGTGCTCTTGCCCGAACCGCTGTGGCCCACCAGGCCGATCATTTCGCCGGGCTCGATCACCAGGTCGAGGTCGTGGATGACGGCGCGCGAGCCGTAGCGAAAGCCCAGCCCGCTCATCTCGATGCGGCCTTGCACACGCTCGACCTTCACCGGATTTGCAGGCTCGGGCACGTTGCTCACATGGTCGAGGATGTCGAAGATGCGCTTGGCGCCCGCGGCCGCCTTCTGCGTGACCGAGACGATGCGGCTCATGGAGTCGAGCCGCGTGTAGAAACGCCCGATGTACGCGATGAACGCGGTGAGCACACCCACGGTGATGCTGCCGCGCGCCACCTGCCAGATGCCGAAGGCCCAGACCACCAGCAGGCCGATTTCGGTCAACAGCGACACGGTCGGCGTGAACAGCGACCAGGTGCGGTTGAGCTTGTCGTTCACCTGCAGGTTGTAGACGTTGGCCACGCGGAAGCGCTCGGCTTCGCGGCGCTCCTGCGCAAAGGCCTTGACCACGCGAATGCCGGGAATGGTGTCGGCCAGCACGTTGGTCACCTCCGACCAGACGCGGTCGATCTTCTCGAAGCCGGTGCGCAGGCGGTCGCGCACCACGTGGATCATCCAGGCGATGAAGGGCAGCGGCACCAGCGTGACCACGGCCAGCAGCGGGTTGATGGAGAACAAAATGATCGCGGTCATCACGATCATCAGCACGTCGTTGGCGAAATCGAGCGCGTGCAACGACAGGAAGACGTTGATGCGGTCGGTTTCCGAGCCGATGCGCGACATCAGGTCGCCGGTGCGCTTGCCGCCGAAATAGTCCAGCGGCAGGGTCAGCAGGTGCTCGTAGGTGGTGGTGCGCAGGTCGGCGCCGATGCGCTCGGACACCAGCGCCAGCAGGTAGGTGCGCGCCCAGCCCAGCCCCCAGCCGACCAGCGCCGCGATCAGCAGGCCGCCCAGGTACAGGCCCACGCGCATGCTGTCGATCTTCTGCCCGTTCTGGAACGGAATCAGGATGTCGTCCATCAGCGGAATGGTCAGGTACGGCGGGACCAGCGTCGCGGCGGTGGAAATGAGGGTCAGAACGAACCCCAGGATCAGCTGCTTGCGGTACGGCCCGGCAAAACGGCCCAGCCGCAGCAGCACCCAGGTCGAGGGCGGGGCCTGGATTTCGGTGTCGATCGCGCCTTCGTCGCCGTCGGCCGGATCGACGGCCCGAGGCATTTCCTTGGCGGCACCCTGTGTTCGTTGTCCGAACAATTTGAGCAGCCGAAGCGCCGCGGCCTGGCTGCCCAGCGTGTAGCGCCAGCGGCCCAGACGGCCCGCAGGCCCCGTCAAATCAAGGGTTCCGACGCCGGAATGGTCCGAAAGACGCAGTTCGAGGGCCGAATCAGTGAGCGACCACTCACGCCATTCGCCACCCGGTTCGCATGCAATCAGCCTCCGGTCAGTGAGGGCGACCAGGCCGCTGGCGAAGCGAAGTTGGTGGTCGAGGTCAACCGTCAGTGTTACCAGAACGTTTTCCGCGACTGCGAGACGGTTTTTCAGCGCCGCTGAAGCCGCCTCTGTTTCGCCCTCCCGGGTGCCGACTGGATCGTGATGTTGCATTGTGTTTCTTTGACTCTTGCCCGTCGCGGGCCGCATGGACCGCGTCATGGCGCCCTTGGTCGGGCGCCGATTCTGACCGATCACCATGGGCGCGCTTGAAGGCGCCGCAGTGCTCGGCCAAAGCACATCGAACGTTTGCATGACCCGTTTCGACGACATCCAATTGCTGCGCATCAACTATTTGCGCGGTCCCAATCTCTGGACTTACCGTCCGGTGCTCGAAGTCTGGCTCGATCTGGGCTCGCTCGAGGACTTCCCCTCCAACAAGATCGACGGCTTCACCGACCGCCTGACCGGGCTGCTGCCGGCGCTCATCGAGCACCACTGCGGCGTCGGCGAGCGCGGCGGCTTCATCCAGCGCCTGACCGAGGGCACTTGGTCGGGCCACGTGCTGGAGCACGTCGTCATCGAGCTGCTGAACCTGGCCGGCATGCCCACGGGCTTCGGGCAAACCCGCAGCACCTCGGAGCACGGCGTCTACCGCATGGTGTTCCGCGCCCGTGACGAGCAGGTCGCCCGCGTGGCGCTGGCCCAGGGCCACCGCCTGCTGATGGCCGCCATCAACAACGACCCGTTCAGCGCCGCCGACGTGCAGAAGGCGGTCGATGCGGTCAAGGCCAAGGTCGAAGACTGCTACCTCGGCCCGAGCACCGCGGCCATCGTGTCCGCCGCCACCGACCGCGGCATTCCGCACATGCGCCTGAACAGCGGCAACCTGGTGCAGCTGGGCTACGGCGCCAACCAGCAGCGCATCTGGACCGCCGAGACCGACTACACCAGCGCCATCGGCGAATCGATCGCCAGCGACAAGGAGCTGACCAAGTCCCTGCTGGCGAGCTGCGGCGTGCCCGTGCCCGAAGGCCAGGTCGTCAACAGCGCCGAGGAAGCCTGGGAAGCCGCAGAAGACATCGGCCTGCCGGTGGTCGTGAAGCCGTCGGACGCCAACCATGGCCGCGGCGTGTCGCTCGAGCTGACGACGCGCGAAGAAGTCATGGCCGCCTTCGCGGTGGCCGAGCCCGAAGGCAGCGACGTGATGGTCGAGCGCTTCATCCGCGGCCACGAACACCGCCTGCTGGTGGTGGGCGGCGAAGTGGTGGCGGCCGCGCGCGGCGAGATCATCACCGTGACCGGCGACGGCCAGGCCAGCGTGCGCGAGCTGATCGACAAGCAGCTCAACAGCGACCCGCGCCGCGGCGCCGAGGAAGAGTTTCCGCTCGACGTGATCGTGCTGGACACCGACGCCAAGCTGCAGCTGGAGCTCAAGCGCCAGGAGCTGGACGGCAACGCCGTGCCGGCCGCCGGCCGCGTGGTGACCATTCAGCGCAACGGCAACATGGCCAACGACTGCACCGACCAGGTCCACCCCGAAGTCGCGCACGCCGCCGTGCTCGCCGCCCGCGTGGTGGGCCTCGACATCGCCGGCATCGACCTGGTGGCGCAAGACATTTCCAAGCCGCTGGGCCCGCAGCGCGGCGCCATCGTCGAAGTCAACGCCGGCCCCGGCTTGCTGATGCACCTGAAGCCGGCCGTCGGTTCGCCACGCCCGGTGGGCCGCGCCATCTGCGACCACCTGTTCCCCAACGACGCGCCCGGGCGCATTCCCGTGATCGGCGTGGCCGGCTCGCGCAACACCGCGGTGCTGGCACGCCTGGTCGCCTGGCTCGTCAACCTGGGCGGGCGCCACACCGGCCTGGCCTGCCGCGACGGCCTGTTCCTGGAACGCCGCCGCGTCGACGCACGCGACAGCGCCAACTGGGACGCCGGCCACCGCCTGCTGGTGAACCGTGCCGTGCAGGCCGTGGTGATCGAGAACGGCGCCGAGACCATCCTGCGCGACGGCCTGTCGTACGACCGCTGCGAAGTCGGCATCGTCACCGACCTCGACGGCTTCGAAGCCCTCACCGACTACGACATCACCGAGAGCGACCAGCTGGTGAAGGTGCTGCGCACGCAGGTCGACGTGGTGCTGTCCGAAGGCACCGCCGTGCTGAACGCGGCCGACGCGCGCGTGGCCGGCCTGGCGCCGCTGTGCGACGGCGCGGTCATCCTGTATTCGGCCGAACCGCAGGCCGCCGCGCTCACCGCGCACCAGACCGCCGGCGGCAAGGCCGTGCTGGTGCGCCAGGACCGCGTGGTGCTGGCCAACGGCAGCAGCGAATCGTTCCTGCCCGGCCTGGGCCGGCTGACCGTGTGGCGCGCCACCCATGCCGGCGTGAGCCTCGAAAGCCTGCTGGCCGCCGTGGCCGCGGCCTGGGCCCTGGGCATTCCGCTGAACCTGATCGGCGCCGGCGTGGAGGCCTTCGAGGCCGACCTGCAGGCCGCGCTGGCCTCGCTCCAGCTGTCGCAGACCCAGCCCCTACAACCTCAATTCATCTGACGCGTTCGCGCGCCGGAAACGCAAGCCTCGAGCCCTCGCCGCCCCATGAAAGTCACCCGCATCCGAGCCCTTCGCGGGCCCAATCTCTGGAGCCGCCACACCGCCATCGAAGCGGTCGTGGCCTGCGAAGGCGATGAAAACGCCACCGGCAAGCTGGCCGGCTTCGAAGCCCGCCTGCGCGCGCGCTTCCCGACCATCGGCGAGCTGCACCCGATGGTGCTGGGCCAGCCGCTGGCCCTGGCCCATGTGCTGGAAAACGCCGCCGTGGCGCTGCAGGCCCAGGCGGGCTGCGCCGTCAACTACGGCCACACCTCGCAGACGCTGGAAGAAGGCGTCTACCAGGTGGTGTTCCAGTACAGCGAAGAGGCCGTGGGACGCCGCGCCATCGAACTGGCCGAGCAACTGATCGCCGCCGCGCAGGCCGACACCCCCTTCGACGCCGACGCCGCCATCACCGAGCTGCGCGACCTGGACGAATCGGAGCGCCTGGGCCCGAGCACCGGCTCCATCGTCGATGCGGCCGTGGCACGCGGCATTCCGTACCGCCGCCTCACCAGAGGCAGCCTGGTGCAGTTCGGCTGGGGTTCCAAGCAGCGCCGCATCCAGGCCGCCGAAATCGACAGCACCAGCGGCGTGGCCGAATCGATTGCGCAGGACAAGGAACTGACCAAGCAGCTGCTCAACGCCGCCGGCGTGCCGGTGCCGCTGGGCCGCCCGGTGTCCAGCGCCGAAGACGGCTGGGCCGCCGCCCACGAGATCGGCCTGCCGGTCGTGGTGAAGCCGCAGGACGGCAACCAGGGCAAGGGCGTCACGGTCAACATCACGACGCGCGAGGAACTGTTCGCGGCCTACGACTCGGCCGCCGTCTACGGCGAGGTGATGGTCGAGAAGTTTCTCCCCGGCTTCGACTTCCGCCTGCTGGTGGTGGGCGACCGCCTGGTGGCCGCCGCGCGGCGCGACCCGCCGCAGGTGATCGGCGACGGCGCGCTCACCGTGCGCCAGCTGGTGGACACCGTGAACCTCGACCCGCGCCGCGGCGAGGGCCATGCCACCTCGCTCACCAAGATCCGGCTGGACGACATCGCCGTCGGCCGGCTCGAATCGCAAGGCCTCACGCCCGACAGCGTGCCCGCGCGCGGCCAGCGCGTGGTGCTGCGCAACAACGCCAACCTGTCCACCGGCGGCACCGCCACCGACGTGACCGACACCGTGCACCCCGAAGTGGCGGCGCGCGCCGTCGATGCGGCGCAGATGGTCGGCCTGCACATCTGCGGCGTCGACATGGTCTGCGAGAACGTGCTGCGCCCGCTCGAGGAGCAGCACGGCGGCGTGGTCGAGGTCAACGCCGCGCCCGGCCTGCGCATGCACATCTCGCCCTCGTTCGGCCGCGGCCGCGCGGTGGGCGAAGCGGTGATGGACACCCTGTTCGCCCACGGCGACGACGGCCGCATTCCGGTGGTCGCGGTCACCGGCACCAACGGCAAGACCACCACCGCACGCCTCATCAACCACCTGCTCGCCTCCAGCGGCCTGCGCACCGGCATGACCAACACCGACGGCGTGTACGTCGACGGCCGGCAGACCGACAGCGGCGACTGCAGCGGCCCGAAGAGCGCGCGCAACGTGCTGATGCACCCCGACGTGGATGCGGCCGTGTTCGAAGTGGCCCGCGGCGGCGTGCTGCGCGAGGGCCTGGGCTTCGACCGCTGCGAGGTGGCCGTGGTCACCAACATCGGCAGCGGCGACCACCTGGGGCTGAACTACATCACCACCGTGGAAGACCTCGCGGTGTTGAAGCGCGTGATCGTGCGCAACGTGGCCCCCGACGGCTACGCGGTGCTCAACGCAGGCGACCCGAACGTCGCGGCCATGGCCGCGGGCTGCCCCGGTCACGTGATCTTCTTCACCGCCGACCGCATGCACCCGGTGATGGCCACGCACCGCGCCCAGGGCAAGCGCACCGTGTACGTCGACCAGGACACGCTGGTCGCCGCCGAAGGCTCGTGGCGCGAACGCATCGCGCTGCGCGACGTGCCGATCACGCGCGGCGGCACCATCGGCTTCCAGGTCGACAACGTGATGGCCTCGGTGGCCGCGGCCTGGGCCGTGGGCCTTGACTGGGACACCATCCGCAGCGGCCTGGCCAGCTTCATGAACGACGCGGCCGGCGTGCCCGGGCGCTTCAATGTCATGGACTACCGTGGCGCCACCGTGATCGCCGACTACGGCCACAACACCGACGCCATGCGCGCGCTGGTGTCGGCCGTGGACACGATGCCCGCAAAGAAGCGCTCGGTGGTCATCAGCGGCGCGGGCGACCGCCGCGACTCGGACATCCGCGACCAGACGGCCATCCTCGGCCAGGCCTTCGACGACGTGATCCTGTACCAGGACGCGGCGCAGCGCGGGCGTGCCGACGGCGAGGTGATGGCGCTGCTGCGCCAGGGCCTGCAGGGCGCGGCCCGCACGCGCTACATCGACGAGATCCGCGGCGAGTTCGTCGCCATCGACACCGCGCTGGCGCGCCTGCAGCCCGGTGACCTGTCGCTCATCCTCGTCGACCAGGTCGAGGAAGCGCTCGCTCACCTCGCACAGCGCATCGCGGCCGGCTGAAGCCCCGCTTGCCGGACAGGTCCCACAGAGAGGGGCGCGTCCGGCCCGGCCAGAGGGTGCGGCTGTCCCACAGACCCGACACCCCCGCCGACACCACACTGTGGCTCCGGTCACGCACCTCCAGGAGGGCGTGCCCCAACCAGGAGCCCGCATGACAACAACAGTTCGTTCCATCCTTTCCGCCACGGCCCTCTTCGCCGCCAGCGGATTCATCGTGTTCGGCGCGCAGACCGCCGGCGCACAGGCGCCGGGCTCGGATGCCCGCATGCAGAAAGAGCGCGCCGTGTGCGACGGTGTGCAGCAAGACCGCGCAGCATGCCTTCGCGAAGCCGGCGCCGCGAAGCAGGAAGCCGGCCGCAGCGGCCTCACCACGCCGAGCCCGGCCCGTGGCCAGGTCAATGCCCTGGCCCGTTGCAGCGAGCAGCCCGGTGCCGACCAGGCCGACTGCGAAGCTCGCATCAAGGGCGGCGCCCGCACCACCACCGAAGGCAGCGTGATGGGGGGCGGCGTGATCCGCGAAACCGTGACGCCGCTGCCGGCACAGACCGTGCCGTCGCGTTAAGCCCTTTTCACTTCCCAAGGAACACATCATGCAAAGCAAGACCTCGCGTTCGATGATCTTCGCGCTGCTCGCCCTGGGCGGCGTGGCCAGCGCCACCGTGGCCTCGGCCGCCGGCCCGCGCCGCGGTGACGGCGGCACCTACCAGCAGGAACTGGCCGTGTGCGGCCACAACCAGCAAGACCGTGCCGCCTGCATCCGCGAAGCCGGCGCCGCGCGCCAGGCTGCGGCCCAGGGCGCCCTGACCGGCGCACCCGACTACCGTGCCAATGCCCTGGCGCGCTGCGGCCTGCAGCAACCGGCCGACCGTGCCGACTGCGAAGCCCGGGTGCTGGGCGGCAGCGGCAACACCAGCGCAGCGGTCGAGGGCAGCGTGATGGGCGGCGGCGTGATCCGCGAATCGGTCACCACCACCGTGCGGCCCGCACCGCCCATGCGGCCGATGCCGCGTCCCATGCCGATGGAGCGCGCACCCGAGCCGGTGATGGTGCCCATGCCGGCACCGATGCCGATGCGCTGAACGCCGGCCGGCCCCTGCCTTCCGGGTTTGCGCCCGGAAGGCGGCCGATGACCTTGGCTGTCATAAAACCGTCATAAAAGGCGCGGGAGTGCTAGCTATAGTTCTCGGTCCCTGCCTACCGAGGAATCCCTTCCCATGAATGCCATCAAGGTCGCTCGCCGATTCATCGAAACGGACCCGGCCAACGAATCGGCCAAGATACTGGCCCAACTCGTCTTGGCGCTGGAGTCCGAACGCAGCTTCGAACTGATCACGCTCTACAACCTCGACTACAAGAGCTTCCAGCTCGCCATGGACATCCTGAAAGAGTGGCGGCTCGACCGCTACTACGCCAGCAAGTCGAAGCTGTTCGACCTGTCGCTGCAGGTCACCGAACTCGAGAAGACCTGAGTTCACCCGGGCACGCCGTGCCCGGTCCCCGTCAGGGCGCGCCCCGCGCTCAGACCATCATCCCGCCCGAGACCTCGATGCGCTGGGCATTCACCCAGCGGTTCCCCTCCCCCAGCAAGCCCGCGATGGCATCGCCGATGTCATCGGGCTTGCCTGCGCGTCCCAGCGCGGTGAATCCCGCGACCATCGCGTTCACCTGCGGGTTGTCGCGCACCATGCCGCCGCTGAAGTCGGTTTCGATCGCGCCCGGCGCCACCGTGTTCACCGTGATGCCGCGTGCGCCCAGCTCCTTGGCGAGGTAGCGGGTGAGCACTTCCACGCCGCCCTTCATCGCGGCATAAGCGGAGGCGCCAACCATCGAGAAGCGGGTCAGCCCCGACGACAGGTTGACGATGCGCCCACCGTCGGCCATCAACGGCAGCAGCTTCTGCGTGAGGAAGTAGGTGCCCTTGAAGTGGATGTTGAACAGCATGTCGAACTGGGCCTCGGTCGTCTCCTCGAAGCTCGCATGCAGGCCCACGCCGGCGTTGTTCACCAGGAAGTCGAAGCGCTCGCGTTGCCAGGTGGACACCAGCGCCGCCTTCACGGCTTGCGCGAACGCGGCGAACGCGCTGCTGTCGCCAACGTCGAGCTGGAGCGCGACGGCGCGGCGCCCCTTCGCTTCGATTTCCGACACCACCGCCTGCGCGCTGGCTTCGTTCGACACGTAGGTCAGGATCACGTCGACGCCGTCCGCGGCGAGCGCCAGCGCGGTGCTGCGGCCCAGGCCGCGGCTGCCGCCGGTGACGAGGGCAATGCGGGAAACGGGTGTGATGGAAGCGGTCATTTCAAAGTCCTCGGTGGATGAATCGATGGGTGGACTTTAAAAATTACCGGCAGCAAGATAAATCCCGCCAGGCGATGCACACTGTTATCCAATCGAATAACAATCCACCGCAATGAACACCGACGAACTGCGCATCTTCTCCAGGGTCGCCGAACTCGCGAGCTTCAGCCGCGCCGCCGACCAGCTCGGCCTGACCCGGGCGCGCGTGTCGGTGGCCGTGCAGCAGCTCGAGGAGCGCCTGGGCACGCGGCTCCTGCAGCGCACCACGCGCAGCGTCCGGCTCACCGAAGACGGCGAACGCTTCCTGGCACGATGCAAGGACTACCTCGCAGAAGGCGAACAACTGGCCACCCTGTTCCGCTCGAACAGCGGCGGCCTGACGGGGCGCCTGCGCATCGACCTGCCCGCCACCTTGGCGCGCGACCTCGTCATTCCGCGCCTGCCCGAATTCCTCGCGCGGCATCCCGCGCTAGAGATCGGCATCAGCACCACCGATCGCCGGGTCGACCTCGTGAACGAGGGCTTCGACTGCGTCCTGCGCGTGGGCGTGCTCGGAGACTCCGAACTCGTCGCGCGGCCGCTCGGTGTCATGCGCATGGCCAACGCCGCGAGCCCGGCCTACCTGCAGGCACATGGCACGCCGCACACGCTGGCCGACCTCGCGCAGCACCGCATCGTGCATTTCGCGCAAACCGTCTCGCCGAACGATGCGGGCTGGGAATACTTCGACGCGGCAGCAGGCCGCTACAGGATGCAGCCCGTGCGCGCCACCGTCACGGTGAACGGCACCGACGCGTACAACGCCGCGGCGGTGGCGGGCCTCGGGCTGATCCAGGCGCCTGTCGCAGGCCTGCAGCCCTGCTTCGAGAGGGGCTCGCTCGTGCAGGTGATGCCGGCGTTCACCGCGCGCCCCATGCCGGTGTCGCTGGTGTACGTCAACCGCCGCCAGCTCGCGCCGCGCGTGCTGGCGGTGATGGACTGGCTGACGGAAATCCTCGCGCCCTATTTCACCGAGGAACGCGAGGCCGCTAGCGCCCCCAGCGCAGCACCAGCGGGTCGAGCCGCTTCGCCGTCTCGATCAGGCCGGCGCGCGTCTCGGGGTGCATCGCCGGCAGCGGATGCCGCGGCGCCTCGCAAGCGATCACGCCGCCCTCCTTCATGAGCGACTTGCAGGCCAGCAGGCCCGCCTGGCGGTTCTCGTAGTTGATGAGCGGCAGCCACTGCTGGTACAGCGCAAAAGCCTTGTCGCGGTCGCCCGCACGGTGCGCCTCGATGATCGGGCGAATGCCGTCCGGGTAGCCGCCGCCGGTCATGGAGCCGGTGGCACCGGCGTCGAGATCGGGCATCAGCGTGATGGCTTCCTCGCCGTCCCACGGGCCTTCGATGGCGTCGCCGCCCAGGCGGATCAGCTCGCGCAGCTTGGCGGCCGCGCCGGGCGTCTCGATCTTGAAGTACGCGACGTGCTCGATCTCCCTGGCCATGCGCGCCAGGAACGGCGCCGACAGCACCGTGCCGCTGGCCGGCGCGTCCTGGATCATGACGGGGATGCCCACCGCGTCCGACAGCCGCGCATAGAACTCGAAGATCTGGGGTTCGGGCACGCGGAAGGTGGCGCCGTGGTACGGCGGCATCACCATCAGCATGGCCGCGCCCATGTCCTGCGCGCGGCGGCTGCGCTCGGCGCAGACCTGGGTGCTGTAGTGCGTGGTGGTCACGATGACCGGCACGCGGCCTTTGACGTGTTCAAGGATCGTGCGCGTGAGCACCTCGCGCTCTTCGTCGGACAGCACGAACTGCTCCGAGAAATTCGCCAGGATGCATAGACCGTCGGAGCCCGCGTCGATCATGAAGTCGACGCAGCGCTTCTGGCTCTCGAGGTCGAGCGCGCCCTGTTCGGTGAAGGTGGTGGGCACCACCGGGAAGATGCCGCGGTATCTGGGAGTCATGGTGAATCGCTGTGAATGTCGGTGGAATGTCAGTGCGAGTGGCGCGGCACGGCAGAACCTCTGCAGCCGACCAGAAAGTCGAAGTCGCAGCCTTCGTCGGCCTGCAGCACATGGTTGACGTACAGCTTCTGGTAGCCGCCGCCGCGCGTGCTCATGGGTTGTGCGTCGGTGCTGGACAACGACGCCAGGCGCGAGGCCAGCTCTTCGTCGCTGATGTCCAGGTGCAGCCGGCCCGCATCGCAGTCGAGCTCGATCCAGTCGCCGTCGCGCACCGCCGCCAAAGGCCCGCCATCGGCGGCCTCGGGCGCCACGTGCAGCACCACCGTGCCGTAGGCCGTGCCGCTCATGCGCGCATCCGAGATGCGCACCATGTCCTTCACGCCCTGGCGCAGCAGCTTGGGCGGCAGGCCCATGTTGCCGACCTCGGCCATGCCGGGGTAGCCCTTGGGGCCGCAGTTCTTCAGCACCATCACGCAGCTCGCGTCGATGTCGAGGTCTTCGTCGACGATGCGTTCCTTGTAGTGCTCCAGGTTCTCGAACACCACCGCGCGGCCGCGGTGCTTGAGCAGCTCGGGCGTTGCGGCCGAGGGCTTCAACACCGCGCCGCGCGGCGACAGGTTGCCGCGCAGGATGCGGATGCCGCCGTCGGCGATCAGCGGATTGCTCAGCGGGCGGATCACCTCGTCGTCGAGGCTGGGCGCCTCGCGCACGTTGTCCCAGAGCGACTGGCCGTTGACCGTGAGCGCACCCGGGTGCGGCAGCAGGCCGTTCTCGCCCAGGCGGCGCAGCACGGCGGGCAGGCCGCCGGCGTAATAGAACTCCTCCATCAGGAAGCGGCCCGAGGGCATCAGGTCGACGATGGTGGGCGTGTGGCTGCCGATGCGCGTCCAGTCTTCCAGTTCCAGCTCGACGCCGATGCGCCCCGCGATCGCCTTCAGGTGGATCACCGCGTTGGTCGAGCCGCCGATGGCCGCGTTCACGCGGATGGCGTTCTCGAAGGCCTCGCGCGTGAGGATCTTCGACAGCGTGAGCCCTTCCTTGGCCATCTGCACCGCGCGCATGCCCGACATCTGCGCGAGCACGTAGCGCCGCGCATCGACCGCCGGAATGGCCGCGTTGTGCGGCAGCGAGGTGCCCAGCGCCTCGGCCATGCAGGCCATGGTGGAGGCCGTGCCCATGGTGTTGCAGGTGCCCGCCGAGCGCGACATGCCGCCTTCGGCCGAGAGGAACTGGTGCAGGTTGATCTCGCCCGCCTTCAGCGATTCGTGCAGCTGCCACACGGCCGTGCCCGAGCCGATGTTCTTGCCGTCGAGCTTGCCGTTGAGCATGGGCCCGCCCGTGACCACGATGGCCGGGATGTCGCAGCTCGCCGCACCCATCAGCAGCGCGGGCGTGGTCTTGTCGCAGCCCGTGAGCAGCACCACTGCATCGACCGGGTTGCCGCGAATGGCCTCTTCCACGTCCATGCTCGCGAGGTTGCGCGTGAGCATGGCGGTGGGCCGCAGGTTCGACTCGCCGTTGGAGAACACCGGAAACTCCACCGGAAAGCCGCCCGCCTCCGAGATGCCGCGCTTCACGTGCTCGGCAATCTTGCGGAAGTGCGCGTTGCACGGCGTGAGCTCCGACCAGGTGTTGCAGATGCCGATGATCGGCCGGCCATCGAACTCGTGGTCCGGAATGCCCTGGTTCTTCATCCAGCTGCGGTACATGAAGCCGTTCTTGTCGGCCGAGCCGAACCATTCGGTGGAGCGCAGTTTCTTCGGGGGGGTCTTGGATGTGGGGTCCGACATGCGGAAGTCCTGATGAAAGCTGGAGAGAGAAAAAAAGAAGTCGTCAGCGGCGCGGCGCGCGCGACGTGAAGAAGCGCTGCAGCAGGCAGAACACGAACAGCAGCGCGCCGACCACGATGCGCGTCCACCACGAACTCAGCGTGCCGTCGAAGGAAATCAGCGTCTGGATGATCCCGAGCATCAGCACGCCGAACAGCGTGCCCGCCACATAGCCCACGCCGCCCGTGAGCAGCGTGCCGCCGATCACCACGGCCGCGATGGCGTCGAGCTCCAGCCCCACCGCATGCAGGCCGTAGCCCGAGAGCATGTAGAAGGTGAAGATCACACCCGCCAGCGCCGAGCAGAAGCCCGAGAGCGTGTACACGCCGATGAGCGTGCGGCGCACCGGCAGGCCCATCAGCATGGCCGAATGCTCGCTGCCGCCGATGGCGTACACCGCGCGGCCGAAGGGCGTGCAGTGCGCAATGAACATCGCCGCCAGCAGCACCACGATGGCGATCACCGCGCTGATCGACACCGAGGCTTCGCCCCAGATCGGAATGCGGATCTGCGAAACCTCCGAATAGAACGCGTTGGTGATGCTGATGGAGTCGATGCTGATCAGGTAGCACAGCCCGCGCGCCAGGAACATGCCCGCCAGCGTGACGATGAAGGGCTGCAGCCTGTAGCGCTCGATGAGCAGCCCCATGAACGCCCCGAAGGCCGTGCCCATCGCCAGCACCAGCGGAATCACGATGCCCGGGCTCCAGCCGTACTTCTCGACCAGCGAGGCCGAGACCATGGTGGTGAGCGCGATCACCGAGCCCACCGACAGGTCGATGCCGCCCGAGAGAATCACGAAGGTCATGCCCACGGCCACGACGATCAGGAAGGCGTTGTCGATCAGCAGGTTGAGGAACACCTGCGCCGAGAAGAAGCCGTCGTAGAACACCGAGCCGAGCGTGGCCACCAGCAGGAACAACGAAATGGTCGCGGTCAACGGCAGGTACTTCGGATTGAGCCGGGTCCTGCCCTTGCCTGCGGTCTTGCCCCCTTTCCCGCTCCCGCTCTCGGGAGAAGGCTGGGCTGAGGGTCCGCTATCGATCACCGCGCTCATACCTTGGCCCCTTCACCCACCGGTCGCTGCACCAGCGACCGGATCTCGGCGCGAAACTCCGGCGACTGCAACAGCATCACCGCGAACACCACCCCGGCCTTCACGACCAGGTTGATCTCCGGCGGCACGCCCAGCGAATAGATTGCATAGGTCAGCGTCTGGATGATCAGCGCGCCGATCACGCTGCCCACCAGGCTGAAACGCCCGCCGGTGAGTGCCGTGCCGCCCAGCGTCACGGCCAGGATCGCATCGAGCTCGATGAGCTGGCCGGCGTTGTTGCCGTCCGCGCTCTTCACGTTGGAGCTGATCAGCAGGCCCGCCACACCCGCGCAAGCACCGCAGAACGCATAGGCCCCGACAACCAGCCGCCGCGCCTGCACCCCCGCCACGCGCGCCGCCGTCGGGTTGATGCCCACCGCCTGGATGAACAGGCCCAGCGCCGTGCGCGTGATCGCCAGGTACAGCAGCACGAACACCGCCGTCACGATGAACAGCGAGAACGGCAGGCCCAGCAGGTAGCCGCTGCCCAGGAAGAAGAAGGGCTTGTAGTAGATGGTGATGATCTGCCCGTCGGCAATCAGCTGCGCGATGCCGCGCCCGGCCACCATGAGAATGAGCGTCGCGATGATGGGCTGCATGCCCACCTTGGCGACCAGCAGGCCGTTCCACAGCCCGCACAGCAGCGCGATGCCGATGGCTGCGGCGATGGCGAGCGACATGGGGAAGCGGCTCACGTCGTTGGCCACCGAGCCCCCGATCATCCAGGCCGCGAGCGACGCCGCAATGGCCACCACCGCGCCCACTGAAATGTCGATGCCGCGCGTGGCGATCACCAGCGTCATGCCCAGCGACACCAGCACCAGCGGCGCTGCGCGGTTCAGGATGTCGATCAGGCTGCCGTAGAGATGGCCGTCGCGCCACTCGAGGTGGAGGAATCTGGCGTTGAAGGCGGTGTTCACTGCGAGCAGGAGCAGCAGTGTGATGAGGGGCCAGGCGAGGCGATGGCGCATGAGGGACGAAAGGCGGTTCATGTCTTCTGCCTTGCTC
>NNBU01000626.1_pt1 | contig 15514 bp, 17 predicted proteins | sample 1173781 | NCBI WGS metagenome assembly NNBU01 (sample SAMN07173937, study PRJNA388173) | plant metagenome | biome: Plant school; feature: Soil; material: Symbiotic tissue of Blasia pusilla L.; isolation source: symbiotic tissue sample KVJ2 | host: Blasia pusilla | place: Norway: Troms, Kvaloya...
ACGCTCAACGGATAAAAGGTAATCTGGGGATAACAGGCTGATACCGCCCAAGAGTTCATATCGACGGCGGTGTTTGGCACCTCGATGTCGGCTCATCTCATCCTGGGGCTGTAGCCGGTCCCAAGGGTATGGCTGTTCGCCATTTAAAGAGGTACGTGAGCTGGGTTTAAAACGTCGTGAGACAGTTTGGTCCCTATCTTCCGTGGGCGCTGCAGATTTGAGGAAGCCTGCTCCTAGTACGAGAGGACCGGAGTGGACACACCTCTGGTGTATCGGTTGTCACGCCAGTGGCATTGCCGAGTAGCTAAGTGTGGAAGAGATAACCGCTGAAAGCATCTAAGCGGGAAACTCGTTTCAAGATGAGATCTGCCGGGGCCTTGAGCCCCCTAAAGAGTCGTTCAAGACCAGGACGTTGATAGGTCAGGTGTGGAAGCGCAGTAATGCGTTAAGCTAACTGATACTAATTGCTCGTGCGGCTTGACCCTATAACTTTGATCAGTCTGATCAAGGTGTTATGCCAAGTTGACGCATTCAAAATAATTCGCCAAAAGCTGATTCCAAACTCTATGAATTCGTTGTGTTGATCATGTGATCAGCACAACTACCCTTTATGCCTGATGACCATAGCGAGTTGGTACCACTCCTTCCCATCCCGAACAGGACAGTGAAACGACTCAGCGCCGATGATAGTGCGGGTTCCCGTGTGAAAGTAGGTCATCGTCAGGCTCTTACAGCCCAGAAAACCCCAGTCAGAATATGACTGGGGTTTTTTGCTTTGCGCAACAGCAGTCCAGCATTCGCTAATACGGATACCCGAACGCGCAAAACAACGCAGACGTAAAAAAGCCCGATGAATCCATCGGGCTTTTTGCTATTGAAGCAGCTGAAAATCAGGCCGCTAGACGCTGCTCAGTGACCAAGCCAGTCTTTCAATTCGTCGGCATGCTCTTCCTCGTCGGAGAGGATGTCCTCGAGCATGCGGCGTGTAGTTGGGTCCTTGTCCCCGATCAGCGCGATCATCTGTCGATACGACTCCACTGCAATACGCTCGGCAATCAGATTGGCGCGCACCATGGCTTGCAGGTCGGTTGACTCGTCGTACGCGGCATGGCTTCGCTCCAACAGGTGAGAGGGAGCAAAGTCTGGTTCACCGCCGAGTTGAACAATTCGTTCGGCAATACGGTCGGCATGACCGGACTCTTCATTGGCGTGCACGAGAAACTCGTCCGCAATGGCTGGTGACTCCACGCCATTGGCGGTGAAGTAGTGACGTTTGTAGCGCAGCACGCAGACGAGCTCGGTCGCCAGTGCATCGTTCAGAAGCTTGACAACATCGTCACGCCACGGCCCGTAGCTGGGCGTCACCGCACCGTCGTCCAGACTGTTGCGCGCGGCATCAAGGCCACTCTGATCTAGCACCAGGTGCTTGTGTCCTGAGGCCTTGGCTGAAGAGGAAACGTCGGTTTTCATGAGGGGTCCTTTCGTGGGGGGCTTGAGTTCTTCTGCATCAACGTGTTGACAACGTCAGCCACGTCGGATGTTTTCAGTACCGCTGCCAGCACGGCCGTGACCGACAACAGACGCCACGGCTTGACGAGCACCACAACCGCCCCTGTGGCGGCTGCAATTGCCATGAGCTTGGCTGGCTGCTTGCGTGCGTAACTTTCCAGCAACGGGCGCGCCAACTGGCCGACCGCTTGCGCAGGGTGTCGCTGCCACCAGCGCTGCACCACACTACGGCCCATGGAGAACCACACGTTGCCGGAGAGCCCGGCAGGCCGCCCGCTGTGCTCGCCAAGTGGCGACAGCGCAGCAGCAGCTTCAGTGTGCGCATATTCGAGTTCGTCTTCGGCCGCTTGGGTTGGCCGGTAGTGCTGGTCTTCATGAGGCTCAGAGTCCCCATTGAGTTGGCGCACCAGCGCACGGCGTGACAGTGACAACCGTTGCTGCGGCGTCAGAGGCGCACGTTCAGCGGCGGCCATGTCGAGTTCCCGCTTCATGCAATGCCTGCAGATCAGCATCGAGTTGCGAACGCAGGTCGTCGAAACCGTGGCTCGCGCTGGGCCGGGTGGCGTACCAGGCGCAGAGGGCCGCAATCACCACGGCCACGCCGGGTACGGCGATCAAGACCCAATGAAAGCTGCCGTGGAGCACGCCAAGCAGCACCGCCACTCCAATGAGGCCGAGTGCCAACATGGCGCTTGCGGCCGCCAGCACGCCGGCGACGATGCGGGTGACAAGGCCGCGTCCCGCTTGCGCAGTTTCCTGGCGAACGAGGGCGGCGTAGTTGGCGAGGTGATCAGCGACGAGTTCCGGATGCCCGAGCACCGTGGAAAAAATCGGATGAAGCATGGTGCCAGAGGTCGGTGAAACGACGGGAACTCAGCGAATCAATAGTCGTCCCGGCTGCGGCGGCTGGCGAGCACGATCAGCGCGGTGATGGCTGCACCTGCGGCTGCGGCAATCAGCACCGAACGAACCGGCTGGTCGGAGATATAGCGACCTGTCACGTCTGCGGCCTGTCCGAGGCGGCGCTGGGCGCGTGCACTCGTGGTGGAAGCAGCATCAAGGCCACGTTGAACGGCTTGCTGCACGCGAGCAGCCAGTTGTTCAACGGCCGGCTCTGCATCGCGGCGCAGATCGCGGACCTTTTCGCCGGCCGCATTCACTGCGTTCTGTGCGTAGGCACGAGTGGATTCCACCGCTTCGTTGGCGGTCTGGCGCGCGTCATCGGCGAGTTGCGAGGCGGTCTTGGTCGTGTTCATGTGAAAGTCCTTTCCGGGAAAATGAAATGCGGGAGCCTGTAGATCGTAACGACGCTACTTGCGTCGTAGCAAGCCGGCAAGGAAGCTGGCAATCGCCAGGACGGCGAAGATCACGAAAAGAATCTTTGCGATCCCCACCGCGCCAGCTGCGATGCCGCTGAAGCCGAGCACTGCGGCGATCAGTGCTATGACCAAAAACACCACCGTGTAATGCAACATGCGGAACTCCTTCGAGGTTGGCCTCGTCGTCTTGAGAAATGGCGCCTTCGGCACCCCTGTGAAGGGATTCGAACAGCACAGGAGCAACCTTAAGTGGGGTAGCGTCACGGACCTGTCAGCGGTCGGGCGCGGGGTGCGTAGGAGATGGCCGAGTTACCCTGCACTGGGGCGTGAAGGAGTTCCGGCCTTCCTCCAATCGTCAGCCGCTTGACGCAGGTTTGACGATGGGCAGCATCGCGCTGAGGTGCGTGCCCTTGCCCGGCGTGGAGGACACCGTGAGCTTGCCGCGCGCGGCTTCCACCCGATGCCGCATGCCCGCCAGGCCATGCGTCGACGGCCGCATGCGTTGGGTGTCGAAGCCCTTGCCGTTGTCTGCCACTTCCACGATCACGTGGCTCTCGTAGTTCTTCATCACGATGGTAGCTTCGCTGGCCTGGGCGTACTTGCCGATGTTGGTCAGGCTCTCCTGCACCATTCGGTAGATGGTGAGCTGGCGCGATTCGTCCATGGCCGCCGGCTCCAGTGCCATTTCGATCTGCAGGCCCGAACGTTCGGCAAATTCGCGTCCCAGGATTTCCAGCGAGGCCACCAGGCCGAGGTTCGACAGGGAGGAGGGCCGCAAGTCTTCGATGATGCGGCGCTTGAGCGCAATCCCGCTGTTGAGCAGTTCGGTCAGATGCTGCAGCCGCTGGATCGCATCGGGCGCGTCGGCGAGGCGCGACTTGAGGCGCGCCACGTCCAGCTTGGCGGCGGTGAGCAGTGAGCCCAACTCGTCGTGCAGTTCGCGTGCGAGGTAGCCGCGCTCGGTCTCACGCACGTCCTGCAGGTGGGTTGCCAGCTCTGCCAGCGACGCCGTGCGCTCGCGCACCTCGTCTTCCAGCGCGTTGCGTTCGCGCTGCAGGGCCTCCTGCTGGCGCTCGCCGATCGAGCGCAGCGCATGGGTCTGGCGCAGGTACAGGAAAAAGGCGATCAATGCGGCCAGCGCGACGATAGCGGTACCGATGCGGGCGAGCCGCAGAGAGCGCAGCACCTGCGCCTGGCTTGCGTGCAGGGTGTCGTTGCTGATCTTCACCAGTTCGCCCGCGGTCGCGCGGATGGCGTCCATTTCCTCGCGGCCGACGTCCGTCGTGATGACGAACTTCCATGCGTCTTCCTTGCCGTCCTGTCGCAGCCGCACGCTCATGTCCATTTCGGCCACCTTGCGCAGTACGTGCTTCGACAGCTCGGTCAACTGATTGAGCTCGGCCGGCCGGCCGGCATACATACGGCGCAGGGCAGCCAACTGGCCGTCGACCTGCTTGACCGCCGTGTCGTAGGGCTGCCGGTAACTGGCCTCGCCTGTCAGCAGGTAGCCTCTGCTCCCTGTTTCGGCGTCCAGCATGCTCTGCAGAATCTGGCTGAGCGTGCCGCGCACCTGCTGCGCCTCTTCGATGTCGTAGAGCGCGCGGCTGGACTGCCGGTAGCCGGCCTCGTTGATCCCGACGAGGGCTAGTGCAGCGAGTGCCGCAAGCAGCAGGCTGACGGCCATTTTTGGAGGGGCTAACCAGTGCATGAAACTTTCAGGGCTGCGTACTACGCAAGTTCGTGAATAATTGACAACAATCAGGGACCCGGAATGTTGCGACCCGCATGTCCGCAACACAACGACGAAAGTAACAGATGATCAAAATTGGAATTGTGGACGACCACGCCATCGTGCGGTCTGGCCTCCGGCAGTTCTTCTCCGAGCACGTGGACCTGCGTGTGGCGGGTGAAGCTGCCAGCGGGCGTGAAGCCATCGAACTGGTGCGCACCACGGAGCTGGACGTACTGGTCATGGACCTTTCGATGCCCGGGCAAAGTGGAATCGACGCCCTGGCCATGATCCGCGCCAAGGCGCCGGACGTAGGCATCCTGATCCTGAGCGGTTATCCGGAAGAGCACTACGCGATGAACCTGATCCGCCAGGGCGCAAGCGGCTACCTGAACAAGGAATGCGATCCGATAGAAATCGTGAACGCCATTCGCACCATTTCGCTGGGCCGGCGCTACATCACCCCCGCCGTGGCCGAACTGCTGGCCCGCCAGCTCGACCGCAAGGACGACGCCGCGCCGCACGAGCAACTGTCGGAGCGCGAATTCCAGGTGTTTCTGAAGCTGGCCAAGGGCGAAACGGCAGGCGACATCGCCAAGACGCTGTCGTTGTCGGTGAAGACCGTGAGCACGTACCGCACGCGCCTGATGGAGAAGATGAACCTGTCCTCCAACAGCGACCTGACGTACTACGCGCTGAAGAACAAGCTGATCGACTGAGATCTGCGCGACGGAAAAGAAGAGGCCCGATGCGGCCTCTTCTTCAGCCCGCCTTGGCCGCCCGCAAGGCCTCGGCCTGGACAAGGCAGAAGTCCACCAGCGCGTCGATTTCGTTCGACTTGTCGAACACAGCATCGACGCCGAACTCCGCGCAGCGCCGCCGGATGTCGGGCGTCGCATAGTTGCTGAGCACAACCACCTTCTGGGCAGGCTTGCGGCCCTCGCATGCCTGGAGGACGCCCAGCCCGCTGCCCTGCTTGAGAAAGAGGTCGACGATGACGAGGTCCCACCCGTCTTCGTGCGCACCGAGCCACGCGCGGACGCCGTCCTCGGTCTCGGCAAAACCGACGACCGTGCTGAGGGTGAGCTCTTCCAGAGTGCCAATGAGGTTTTCACGGATCGTGAGGTTGTCTTCAACGACGTATATCTGCAATCTGGAATCCATGCCGAACCGCGCTTCCTCTCACGTTGGCAGGTGCTTTTGCAGCGCCCGCTGATGGGGGAAAGCCTGCATCCTGAGATTGCAGCCATTCCGTCGCGCATCATGCAAGCTGCGGGGGGCGGGCGTTGTAGGCGGGTTCCGACGCTTTCACCCGCGCCACAGTGATACCTCGCTCGTAGGCGATGCCCCACGGTCTGTGCGGTCCCTTGCCGACCCGGGCGGCTCGATCGATGAGGTAACAAGGACGCCATGTCAACGAATATCCTGCGAACCCGGCCGCTCTGGCTGAAGCTGCTCGGCTGCGTAGTGCTCCTGTTCGCGGCATTGGTGCTGGTGCTTGCGTTTTTTCCCTGGGACGTGCTGCGTGAGCCGCTCAACCGGTACGTCAGCGAAAAGACCGGGCGCAAGTTCGAGATCACGCGGCGGCTCGACGTAGGCCTCGGCTGGCGGCAGGCCACCGTCAAGTTCGACGGCATCGAGTTCGCCAATCCATCCTGGGCGCGTGACCCCTACCTGGTGAAGGCGGACCGCGCCGAATTCGACATTCGCCTCTGGCCGCTCATCACCAGCAAGATCGTGATTCCGCGCCTCGCGCTGTTCGCTCCGGCAGTGGGCCTGCAAATGGAGGCCGATGGCCGCCGTACCTGGGCGTTCGGCAAGGACACCTCGGATACAGGGACCGTACCCAGCATCGGCCTGATCCAGGTGGACACCGGCTCGATCGACTTCCTTGCCAAGCACCTGGGCGTCGACCTGCATGCGGACCTGAGTTACGACTCGGCCCGTGGCGAGATGCCCCTGGCCTATCGCATCAAGGGCCGCTACAAGGGCCAGCCCCTGACCGCCAACGGGCGCGCTGGCAACGTGATGCAGATCGATGCCGCAGGAGCGCCGCCGTTCCCTGTCGAGATCAACGCCGCCGCCGGGCAGACCCAGTTGAAGGCCGCCGGCAGCGTGGCCGCGTTGTCCGGGTTGGACGGCATCGATGCCAGGTTCGAGATCAAGGGACAGACGTTGGGCGCGCTGTTCCCGTTGCTCGGCATCGCGCTGCCGCAGACCTCGCCCTATGCGCTGAGCGGAAAGTTGGGCAAGCGCGGCCAGCTTTGGGAGGCTACCGGTCTCAAGGGCAAGCTGGGCCTGTCGGACATCGCGGGCGACATGAAATTCGACCAGGCCGGGCAATTGCCGCATCTCGCAGGCGATCTGCGTTCGCGCGTGATGGACATGGACGACCTCGGCCCGCTGATCGGCCTGCCGCCGACGGCGCGTACGGCCAACACGGTAGAAGGCGTGGCTCCGCCGCCGACCGTGACGCAGGTCAAGCGGTCTGGCGGGAAGGTTCTGCCCACGGCACCGCTCGACTTCGAGCGCCTGCGCGCCATGAACGCCGACGTCAAGTACACGGCCGACAAGATCCAGAACGTGCGCGATATCCCGCTCGACCGCGGCAGCGTGCAGGTCAAGCTCGACAAGGGCGTGCTCACGCTGGATCCGCTCGATCTGGGCGTGGCCGGCGGCAAGCTGGGCGGCGCGATCCGTATCGACGCCTCGAAGAACCCCGCCGATATCCGCGCATCGCTCGACATCAAGGCCATGCAACTGGCCCGCCTGTTCCCCAAGCTCGAGACCACCGGCAACAGCGTGGGGCGGCTCGATGGGCGCATCAACCTGTCGGGTTCGGGCAGCACCGTGGCCAACTGGTTGGGGGGCGTGTCGGGCGACGTGGCGGTGCTCTCGGGCAGCGGCCAGTTTGGCAACCTGCTGCCTGTGTTCGCTACGCTGGTGGGCGGCGACATCATCAAGTTCCTGCTGCGCGGCGACCGCAATGTCGAATTGCGCTGCGCGGCGATGGCTTTCGACGTCAACAAGGGGCTGATGACCGGCCGCACGCTCGTGGTCGACACCACCAACGCCGTCTTCACGGCCACCGGCCAGGCCAACCTCGCGACCGAGGGGCTGGACTTCGTGATTCGCCCCGAGCCCAAGAGCAAGAGCATCCTGTCGATCCGCACGCCGCTGGTGGTGAGCGGGAGCTTCGGCGCGCCGAAGGGCGGCGTCCAGGTGGCGCCTCTCGCGGAGCGCGGCCTGGCCGCACTGGCACTGGGCGCCATCAATCCATTGCTGGCCCTGGCCGCGACCATCGAGACAGGCCCGGGCCAGGATTCCGATTGCAAGGGTGTGCTGGCGGATGCGAACAAGCCGGCGCCCGGCGCGGCCGCCAACGGTGCTGCCCGCGCCAAGGGCGCGCGCCAGCCTCCTTAAGCGCCTTTAAGCGCCTTGGATGGTGGGGGCCGCGCTCGGCGGCGGGGCAGGGCGGTGTGCACAGACCCCGCATTGCGGGTCGCGGGCCACGCGCAAGGTATCGAACGAGGTGCTGCGACCGTCGAACATCAGCAGCTTGCCCGCCAGCGATGGGCCGATGCCGGCAAGCAGCTTGAGCGCCTCGCTGGCTTGCAGCGTGCCGATGGTCCCAACCACCGGGCCGAACACCCCCAGCACCGCGCAGCGCGTTTCCTCGAACGCAGCATCCGGCGGGAACAGGCAGGCATAGCAGGGCGAGGCGGCGTCACGCGTGTCGTAAACACTCAGCTGCCCGTCGAATCGGATCGCCGCGCCAGCCACCAGCGGTTTGGAATGAGTCACGCAGGCGAGGTTGACGGCCTGGCGGGTGACGAAGTTGTCGCAGCAATCCACCACCACATCGGCTTTGGCGACCAGGCGCGAAAGCAACGGCCCGTCGGCGCGCTTGGCGTGGGTCTCGATGGAAATGCCGGGGTTGATGTCGCGCATGGCCTGCGCCGCGGATTCGACCTTGGCGATTCCGACGCGCGCCTGCGTATGAGCGACCTGGCGCTGGAGATTGGTGAGGTCGACCTCGTCGTCGTCGACCAGCGTGATGTGGCCGACGCCCGCTGCCGCGAGGTAAAGGGCCACCGGCGAGCCGAGCCCGCCGGCACCGATGACAAGAACCCGTCCGGCACTGACGCGCTCTTGCCCGTCGATGCCGAACTCCTCGAGAAGGATGTGGCGCGAGTAGCGCAGCAGCTCGCTATCTTCCATGCGCCACCGGATCAGTTTTCCTTCTTCTCTTCCTTGTTCTCGACGATCACCTGCGTCTTGCTGACCAGCACCGGCTGGCCCTTGAGGCGGTTGAGCGCCTGCACCAGCGGGAAGTCCTTGTCGGTGCCGAACTCGGGCGTCTTGCGGTCCTGCGGCGGCTTCTTGGCTTCTTCCTCGAGGCGCTTGCGGGCTTCGTCGCGGGCCTTTTCGCGTTCCGGGTCCTTGACTTCGGGACCCTGGCCGCTGGCCAGGTGCTTCTCGAGGTCAGCCTCGCGCATGCGCAGGGCGGCAAAGGGGCTGCCCTCGGCGCTTTCGTCGACCAGCACATTCGGCACGATGCCCTTGGCCTGGATCGAGGTTCCGCTCGGCGTGTAGTAGCGCGCCGTGGTGATCTTCAGGCCGGTGTCCGGGCCGAGCGGACGCACCGTCTGCACCGAGCCCTTGCCGAAGGTCTGGCTGCCCATGATGATGCCGCGCTTGTGGTCCTGCAGCGCGCCGGCCACGATTTCGCTGGCCGAGGCAGAGCCTTCGTTCACCAGCACCACCAGCGGCACGGTCTTCAGCGCGGCCGGCAGGCTGCGCAGCGGGTCGCTGCCCGAACGGCGCTGGTAGAACTCCGGCGCCGCCTTGTAGACCGACTTGCTTTCGGCCAGCTGGCCATCGGTGGTGACCACCGTGACGTTCTCGGGCAGGAAGGCCGAAGACACCGCCACCGCCGCGTCGAGCAGGCCGCCCGGGTCGTTGCGCAGGTCGAGCACCAGGCCCTTGAGATTGGGATCTTCCTTGTACAGCTCGTCGATCTTCTTGACGAAGTCGTCGACGGTGCGTTCCTGGAACTGCGACAGGCGGATCCAGCCGTAGCCGGGCTCGATCATCTTGCCGCGCACCGACTGCGTGCGAATTTCCTCGCGCGTGATCGTCACGGGGAAAGTGCGGCTTTCGTCCTTGCGGAAGATGGTCAGCAGCACCTTGGTGTTGGCTTCGCCGCGCATGCGCTTGACCGCCTCGTTCAGCGACAGGCCGCGCACGGCGGTGTCGTCGATCTTGGTGATCAGGTCATTGGGCTTCAGGCCGGCGCGGAACGCCGGGGAGCCTTCGATGGGAGAGACGACCTTGATCAGTCCGTCTTCCTGCGAAATCTCGATGCCCACGCCGACGAATCGGCCGGTCGTGCCTTCGCGGAATTCCTTGAAGGACTTCTTGTCGAAGTACTGGGAATGCGGGTCGAGCCCGGCGACCATGCCCGAAATGGCGTCGGAGATGAGCTTTTTCTCATCGACCGGCTCGACGTAGTCGCTCTTGACCATGCCGAAGACGGCAGCGAGCTGCTGCAATTCCTCGAGCGGCAGTGGCGCAAGCGATCCGCGTGCGACTGTCTGCAACGAGACGGTGGTCAGGACGCCTGCAACGGCGCCGGCGGCGACCCAGCCGGTGATCTTCAATTTCTGGCCCATCATGAGTGCTTGTCCTTGTCGGCGGCTGTCGAACCAATATACACAGCTTGGAAACAATTTGCCTGCCGGGGTTCCACGAAGTGGCCGGCAGAAAGGGGTTTCTTCAGCCTTTACCTTGCGAAGCGACCGCAGCGGCAGCCTGTTCGGCGGCTGCGGCGTCGCCGAGGTAGTAGTGACGCAGGGGCTTCAGGTCGTCGTCGAGCTCGTAGACCAGCGGAATGCCGTTCGGAATGTTCAGGCCGACGATGGCGTCGTCCGAAATGCCGTCGAGGTACTTCACCAGCGCCCGGATCGAGTTGCCGTGGGCCGCTACCACCAGGCGGCGCCCGGTGCGGATGGCCGGCGCCATCGATTCGTTCCAGAACGGCAGCACGCGCGCGACCGTGTCCTTCAGGCATTCAGTCAGCGGAATCTGCTCGGGCGACAGCTTGGCGTAGCGCACGTCGCCGCGCTCGCTGCGCGGGTCTCCGGGTTCCAGTGGCGGCGGCGGGGTGCCGTAGCTGCGGCGCCAGACCAGCACCTGCTCGTCTCCGTACTTTTTGGCCGTTTCAGCCTTGTTCAGGCCCTGCAGGCCGCCGTAGTGGCGTTCGTTCAGGCGCCACGAATGCACCACGGGGAGCCAGGTGCGGTCCAGCTCGTCGAGCGTGTGCCACAGGGTGCGGGTGGCGCGCTTGAGCACGCTCGTGTAGGCGACATCGAAGTCGTAACCCTCGGCCTTGAGCAGGCGGCCGGCCTGCTTGGCCTGCTCCACGCCGGTCTCGGTCAGGTCGACGTCGGTCCATCCGGTGAAGCGGTTTTCGAGATTCCAGGTGGATTCGCCGTGACGGATCAGTACCAGTTTGTGCATGTGGGAGGCCTTTGGCTGCGCTTGCGAAACCTCGCATTCTAAAATCCCCGGTTTGCCATTCAAGGAACCCTCGTGAAATTGATCGAATTCGTCACCGCGAACTGGATGCTGATCCTGATCGCGCTCAGCTCGGGCGCCATGCTCGCCTGGCCGCTGGTGCGGGGCGCGGGCGGCGGAACGCTCACGGCGCAGGGTGCCGTGCAGCTCATCAACCGCGAACGCGCCGTGCTCGTCGACGTGCGCGAGCCGGAAGAATTCGCCACCGGCCACATGATCGGCGCCAAGAACGTTCCGCTGAACCAGCTGGAAGAAAAGCTCACCGGCGCCGTCAAGAACAAGAACGTGCCGCTGCTGCTGGTGTGCGCCACCGGCGCCCGCGCCCAGCGTGCCGTGGCCACCGCCAAGAAACTCGGCTACGAGCAGGCCCAAGCGGTCGCCGGCGGACTCAAGGCCTGGAAAGACGCTAATCTGCCGGTTGAAAAAGCCTGAGTCTTCCCAAGGTAAAGAGCATGCAAGCCGTCAAGATGTACACCACCGCCGTCTGCCCGTACTGCACCCGTGCGAAGCAGATCCTGAAGTCCAAGGGCGTCGAGCAGATCGAAGAGATCCGCATCGACAGCGACCCGCAAGCCCGCGCCGCCATGATGGAGCTCACCCAGCGCCGGACGGTGCCGCAGATCTTCATCGGCGACACGCACGTCGGCGGATGCGACGACCTGATCGCACTCGACGGCCGCGGCGGCCTCGTTCCGCTGCTGCAGGCCGCCTGAAACACAAAGCAACCGGCGTCACGAAGGTGGCCCGGTCGCCGGGCGATAATCATTTGCTCATTCATCTGCAGCCCGCTGCGGGAACCTCTCCCCAGCGGGCATTGTTTTGACTCTCGAAAGTTCAGCCATGGCCGACCAGCAAGCCCAAGATCCCATCTTCCAGATCCAGCGCGTCTACCTCAAGGACCTGTCGCTCGAGCAGCCCAATTCGCCCGCGATCCTGCTGGAACAGGAACAACCCACCGTCGACATCCAGCTCGGCGTGGACGCCCAGCCCGTGGCTGACGGCATCTTCGAGATCACCGTGTCGGCCACCGTGCAGACCAAGATCGGCGACAAGACCGTGTTCCTGGTCGAAGCCAAGCAAGCCGGCATCTTCGAGATCCGCCACCTGCCTGAAGACCAGATGGGCGCCATCCTCGGCATCGCCTGCCCGCAAATCGTGTACCCGTACCTGCGCGGCAACGTGGCCGACGTGATCCAGCGCGGCGGCTTCCCGCCCGTGCACCTCGCCGAAATCAACTTCCAGGCGATGTACGAACAGCAACAGGCGCAGGCCGCCGGCCAAGCCGCCGCGCCGACCCTCACGCAGTAAACCGGCACAACGCCGCCAACGCACGATGAAGATCTGCGTTCATGGCGCCGGTGCCTGGGGCACGGCCGTCGCAGTCAACGCGGCGGCCCGCCACGAGGTCACGCTCTGGGCGCGCGATGCCGCCCAGGCCGACGCCATGTCGGCCGCACGTGAAAACACCCGCTACCTGCCCGGGCTGGCCCTGCCGGCTTCCTTGGCCGTGCGCGCTGGCGAGATCGCCCAGGCGCAGGCCGGCGCCGATCTCGTCATCGTGGCCACCCCTATGGCCGCCCTGCGCGAACAGCTCATTGCGTTGCGCGGCACGACCGCGCAGGTGGCCTGGCTGTGCAAGGGCGTCGAGCCCGCGCTCGATGCATCTCCCTCATCCTTCGGCCTGCTGGCCCACGAGATCTGGGCCCACGTTGCGCCCGACCTGCGGGCGGGCGTGCTCAGCGGCCCGAGCTTCGCGCAAGAGGTTGCCGAAGGGCGGCCCACCGCGCTGGTGGCGGCCAGCCCGCACGCCAGCGTGCGCGACGCGCTGGTCGACGCCTTCCACGGACCGGCGCTGCGCGTCTACGCCAACGAGGACATCGTGGGCGTGGAAGTGGGCGGTGCAGTCAAGAATGTGCTCGCCATCGCCACCGGCCTGTGCGACGGCCTGGCGCTCGGGCTCAACGCCCGTGCGGCCCTGATCACCCGCGGCCTGGCCGAAATGACTCGCTTCGGCCTTGCACTGGGCGCCCGCGCCGAGACCTTCATGGGCCTGTCGGGTCTGGGCGATCTGGTGCTGACATCCACCGGCGACCTCTCCCGCAACCGCAAGGTCGGGCTGCTGCTGGCCCAGGGCCGTACCCTGGCGCAGGCCGTCGCCTCGCTGGGCCACGTCGCCGAAGGCGTGTACTGCGCCCGCACCGTGGTGCAGCGCGCGCGCGGCCTGGGCATCGAGATGCCGATCGCCGAAGGCGTGGTCGCGTTGCTCGACGGCCGCGTGAGCCCGCAGGATGCCGTGGCCGCCCTGACTGGCCGCGACCCCGTGCCCGAATCCGTTCCGCCCGCACTGCCCGGCCTGGCGGCTTCCCCTCGTCAATCCTCTTAAAAAAACGCAGAGACAAAGAGCCATGAGCCTTCGCTTTGATTTTTCAGCGTCGGCCGTGGCCGCGCTGGCCCTCTCCGACGCCACCCGCGCTTTGCAGGAAGACGTCGCCGACGGCGACCTCACCGCGTCGCTGGTCGACCCTGCGCGCACCGCCCGTGCCCGCGTGCTGGCGCGCGAAGCCGCCGTCGTGTGCGGCGCGCCCTGGGTCGAGGCCACGCTGCGGCAGCTTGACCCCCAGGTGCGCATCCATTGGCTGTGCGCCGAAGGCGAGCGCTGCGCCGCCGACCAGACCGTGCTCGAAATCGAAGGTTCTGCCCGCGCGCTGCTGACGGCCGAGCGCACCTCGCTCAACTTCCTGCAACTGCTGAGCGCGGTCGCCACCAAGACGGCGCTGTACGCCGACGCGATCAGCGGCACGCGCGCCCGCATCGTCGACACGCGCAAGACACTGCCGGGCCTGCGCCTGGCCCAGAAGTACGCCGTGCGCACCGGCGGCGGCCTGAACCACCGCATCGGCCTGTACGACGCGGTGCTCATCAAGGAAAACCACATTGCCGCCGCCGGCGGCGTGGCCGCGGCGCTGCGCGCGGTGGCGCCGGTGGCGTCGCAAGCCGCCTTCGTCGAGGTCGAGGTCGAAACCCTGGCCCAGCTGCACGAGGCGCTGGACGCCGGCGCGCGCATGGTGCTGCTCGACAACATGGACCTGCCCACGCTGCGCGAGGCCGTGCGCATCAACGACGCGGTGGGCGACGCGCGCAAGGCGGTGCTCGAGATCTCGGGCGGCGTCACGCTCGACGGCCTGCGCGCCCTGGCCGAGACCGGCGTGGACCGCATCTCGGTCGGCGCGCTGACCAAGGACGTGAAAGCCATCGACTACTCGATGCGCTTTCAATAAAAAGATTTCCCCCATGACGACCCCTTCCGTCATCGACGTCGACTACGAGCAGCCCGCTGAATCGGCCGGTTCCAGTTCCGTCTGCGACACCCGCCACGCCTGGGCCCGCGTGCCGCCCGAGCCCTCGCCCGACGAACGCATCGCGCTGAAGAGCCGCATCCGCCGCCTGCTGCTTGAACGCAATGCGGTGATGGTCTCGCACTTCTACGTGCACCCCGACCTGCAGGACCTGGCCGAGGAAACCGGCGGCATCGTGAGCGATTCGCTCGAAATGGCGCGCTTCGGCCGCGACCATGCCGCACAGACGCTGGTGGTGTCAGGCGTGCGCTTCATGGGCGAGACCTCGAAGATCCTCTCGCCCGAAAAGCGCGTGCTGATGCCCGACCTGGACGCCAACTGCTCGCTCGACCTGGGTTGCCCGGTCGAGCAGTTCAGCGCCTTCTGCGACCGGCACCCCGATCGCACCGTGGTCGTCTACGCCAACACCAGCGCGGCCGTGAAAGCGCGCGCCGACTGGCTGGTCACGTCCAGCTGCGCGCTCGACGTGGTGGGCGCGCTGCATGCGGCGGGGCAGAAGATCCTCTGGGGCCCCGACCGCCACCTGGGCGACTACATCCAGCGCCAGACCGGTGCGGACATGGTCAGCTGGAACGGCGCCTGCATCGTGCATGACGAGTTCAAGGCGCTGGAGCTCGAGCTGCTGATGAAGAAACACCCCAAGGCCAAGGTGCTGGTGCACCCGGAGTCGCCCTCGGACGTCATTGCGCTGGCCGATGCGGTGGGCTCCACCTCGGCCATCCTGGGCGCGGCGCAGCGCATGGACGCCCGCGAGTTCATCGTCGCCACCGACAGCGGCATGCTGCACAAGCTGCGCACGCTGAACCCCGGCAAGACCTTCATCGAGGCGCCGACGGCCGGCAACGGCGGCACCTGCAAGAGCTGCGCGCATTGCCCGTGGATGGCGATGAACGGGCTGGTGGAGCTGGCGAATGCGCTGGAGACGGGCGCGGGGGAGATCTATGTGGATCCGGCGCTGGGGTTGAGGGCAAGGGTGCCGATCGATCGGATGCTGGCGTTCACGGCAGGGCTCAAGAGCGGCC
>NNBU01000661.1_pt1 | contig 15490 bp, 11 predicted proteins | sample 1173781 | NCBI WGS metagenome assembly NNBU01 (sample SAMN07173937, study PRJNA388173) | plant metagenome | biome: Plant school; feature: Soil; material: Symbiotic tissue of Blasia pusilla L.; isolation source: symbiotic tissue sample KVJ2 | host: Blasia pusilla | place: Norway: Troms, Kvaloya...
CCCCGCGACGATGGCCGACGTGGCCGCGCGCGTCGGCGTGTCGAAGATGACGGTGTCGCGCGCGCTCAACCGCGGCGAGAGCAGCGACCGCGTGACCTCCGAGGCGCTGCGCCAGCGCATCCTGCAGGCCTGCGAGGAGATGGGCTACGTCATCGACCAGACGGCGCGCACCTTCTCCAGCAAGCGTTCGGGCTTCATCGCGGTGCTGATTCCCTCGCTCAACAACTCGAACTTTTCCGAGACCGCGCAGGGCATCACCGCAGCGGTGGAAGCACGCGGCCTGCAGGTGCTGCTGGGCTACACCGACTACCGCGTGGAGACCGAAGAGCGCCTGCTGCGGGCCATGCTCGCGCGCCGGCCCGAAGGCGTGATCCTCACCGGCGGCGCGCACACGCCCGCCGCGCGCGCCATGCTGCAGGCCGCGGGCGTGCCCGTGGTCGAGACCTGGGACCTGCCCGCCACGCCCGTGGGGCACACGGTCGGCTTCTCGAATGCCGAGGCGGCCGCGGCGATGGTGCGGCACCTGCACGGCAAGGGCTACCGGCGCATCGCCTACATCGGCGGCACGTCGAACCGCGACACGCGCGGCGCGGACCGCCAGCGCGGCTATGCGCAGGCCATCCGTGAACTGGGCCTGCCCGACGGCCGCGTCATCAGCTTCGGCCAGCCGCCGATCTCGATGGCGCAAGGCGGCGAGGCGGTGGCGCAGCTCATCCGGCAGTGGCCCGACGTGGACGCCGTTCTCTGCGTGTCCGACCTGTCGGCCTTCGGCGCGCTCATGGAGTGCCAGCGCCGCGGCTGGAGCGTGCCGGGCCGCATCGCGATCGCGGGCTTCGGCGACTTCGAGGTGGCGCGTGCCTGCCACCCGCGCATCACCACCGTGGCGGTGGATTGCGTGGGCATCGGCAAGGCGGCGGGGGAACTGCTGCTGCGCGTGCTGGACGGCACCCGCGAAGGGCATCGGCCGCCGGCGGAAACGGTGTTGATCCCGTTTCACATCGAGCAGCGCGAGAGCTCCTGAGCGGCGTCAGGCCGGCGCGGTTTGCGCGGCCGTGTCGGCGCTCGCGTTCGCGCCCACGTCCGCGAAATCGATCAGCACCTTCATCGCCTTCTGCCGATCGCTCGCCAGCTCGAAAGCCGCACGCGCCTGCAGCATCGGGAAGGTGTGCGTCACCACCGGCGACAGATCCACCCGGCCTTCGTTGATGAGCCGCACCGCCAACGCAAACTCCGCATGGAAGCGGAACGAGCCGCAGATGCTGAGCTCCTTGGCCACCACCATGTTCTGCGGAATGCTCACGTCGCCGCCCAGGCCCAGCTGCACGACCACGCCGCGCGGGCGCATCACCTCCAGCCCGTCGCGCAGCGCGCGCTCGTTGCCCGAGCATTCGAGCATCACGTCGAAGGTGCCCTTGTCGGGCGAGTAGCGCGACACCCACTCCTTGTCCTTCGCGACGTTGATGACCTGGTCGGCGCCCATGGCGCGCGCAATGGCCAGCGGCTCGTCGACCACGTCGGTGGCGGTGATCTCGGCGGCGCCGTGCGCACGCGCCGCCGCGATGGCCAGCACGCCGATGGGACCGCAGCCCGACACCAGCACACGCTTGCCCAGCAGCGGCCCGGCGCGCGACACGCCGTGCAGGCCGACCGAGAACGGCTCGGCCAGCGCGGCCAGGCGCAACGGCACGTGGTCGGCCACCTTCACGCACTGCGTGGCCTCGCACAGCAGCATGTTGCGGAACGCCCCCTGCACGTGCGGCGTGCGCATGGCGCTGCCGTAGAAGCGCATGTCCAGGCACTGGTTGGGCAGGCCCTCCAGGCAGAACTTGCAGGCGCCGCATGGGCGGCTGGGGTTGATGGCCACCTTGTCGCCGATGCGAACGTTCTGCACGCCCGGGGCCACCGCCACCACCGTGCCGGCCACCTCGTGGCCCAGCACCATCGGCTCCTTGATGCGCACCGTGCCGAAGCCGCCGTTGTGAAAGTAGTGCAGGTCGGAGCCGCAGATGCCGCCCATGCCGACCTTCACCAGCACCTGGCCGGGACCGATTTCGCCGGCGTCCTGTTCGTCCAGACGCAGGTCGTCGGGCGCGTGGATCACGAGGCACATGCAACGCAAACGCATGATGTTTCTTTCTTCAGTTCAGTTCAGTTCAGGCGACGGGGGTGATCAGGGGCTGGCCTGCAAAGTGGGCCTCGAGGTTGCGGCGCACCAGCTCGCCCATGGCGCGGCGCGTCTGCTCGGTGCCGCTGCCGTGGTGCGGGGTGAGCACCACGTTGTCGAGCGCGGCAAAGCGCGGGTCGATGCGCGGCTCGTTCAGGAACACGTCGAGCGCGGCGCCGGCAATGCTCTTCTGTTCGAGCGCCTGCAGCAGCGCGCCTTCGTCGACGGTGGTGCCGCGCGACACGTTCACCAGCCAGCCCTTGGGGCCGAGCGCCTTCAGCACCTGCGCGCTGACGATGCCGCGCGTGGCCTCGCCGCCGGGCAGGATGACGATGAGCACGTCGCACCAGTCGGCCATGGCCTCCAGGCTCGCGAAGTGGCGGTACGGACTGTCGGCCTTGGCCGTGCGGCTGAAGTAGCCCAGTTCCACGTCGAAGCCCGAGAGCCGCCGCGCGATGGTGCCGCCGATGCGCCCGAAGCCGGCGATGCCGACGCGCTGGCCGAACACGCGCGTGGCCAGCGGCATGCCGCCGTCGGCCCAGGCGCCGCTGCGCACGAAGGCATCACCCGCCGGAATGCGTCGCTGCAGCGCCAGCGTGAGGCCCACGGCCAGGTCGGCCACGTCGCCGTTGAGCACGTCGGGCGTGTTGCTCACGCGGATGCCGCGCGCGCGGCAGGCGGCCAGGTCGATGCCGTCGGTGCCCACGCCGTAGCAGGCGATCAGCTCCAGCTTCGGCAGCGCCGCGATGAGCTCGGCATTGGCGCCCAGCTCGCCGCGCGTGGCGATGGCGCGGATGTTCGCGGCGTGCTCGGCGATGAAGGCCGCCCGGTCAGGTGCCTCCCAGAGGCGGTGCAGCGTGTAGGCCGACTGCATGGGCGTCATGTCCCAGTCCGGGTAGGTGCCGGGCATGAGCACGTGCGGGGAGGTGGCGGTAGCGGTCAAGCGGATGTCTCCTGCGGATGACGGTAAGAAAAGAACCAAAAGAACCAAAAAACCTAAATAAGATACCGGTAACTTTAACCTGCCGCCAATGGAACTGGCAACACAGGTTTCACCGGTTGACGGCCTTCCAAGATACCGGTAACTTACCCGCCATCACGCTGTCATCGCCCCAGGAGCTTTTCTTGAAACTGTTCGATCTTTCCGGGCGCACCGCCCTCATCACCGGCTCCAGCAAGGGCATCGGCTTTGCGCTGGCCGAGGCGCTGGGCAACGCCGGCGCACGCGTGGTGCTCAACGCACGCGACGCCACATCGCTCGCCGCCGCCCGCGACGCCCTGCGCGCCAAAGGCATCGCGGCCGAGGCCGTGGCCTTCGACGTGACCGACGCCGCCGCGGTGGAAGCCGGCGTGGCCGCCATCGAGGCCGACATCGGCGCCATCGACATCCTGGTGAACAACGCCGGCATGCAGCATCGCGGGCCGTTCGCCGAATTCCCGATCGACGCCTGGCACAAGATCACCACCACCAACATCGACAGCGTGTTCCTGGTGGGCCGCTTCGTGGCGCAACGCATGATCGAGCGCCAGCGCGGCAAGATCATCAACGTGTGCTCGGTGCAGAGCGAGCTGGGCCGCCCGGGCATTGCACCCTACGCCGCCACCAAGGGCGCGGTGAAGATGCTCACCAAGGGCATGGCGATCGACCTGGGCAAGTACGGCATCCAGGTGAACGGCCTGGGGCCGGGCTACTTCAAGACCGAACTCACGCAGGCGCTGGTGGCCGACGAGGCCTTCACGGGCTGGCTGTCGGGCCGCACGCCCGCCGGGCGCTGGGGCGACGTGGAAGAGCTCGGCGGCGCGGCCATCTTCCTGGCCTCGGATGCGTCCAGCTTCGTCAACGGCCACATCCTGTACGTGGACGGCGGCATCACCGCGAGCCTCTGACACCGTGCGCGCCGCAGCCTACCCGCCGCAACGACGCCTGAGCGTGGTGGTCATGGGCGTGTCGGGCACCGGCAAGAGCAGCGTGGCCGCCGCGCTGTCGCAGATGGTCGGCGTGCCCTGGGTCGACGGCGACGACCTGCATGCGCCTGAGGCCGTGGCGCGCATGCGCGCCGGCCTGCCGCTGGCCGACGCGGACCGCTGGCCCTGGCTCGACCGCATCGGCGCCTGCCTGGCCGACCGCACCGCCGCGCCGCATGGCGTGGTGGTGGCCTGCTCGGCCCTGCGCCGCGCCTACCGCGACCGCCTGCGCGCCGCGTCGCCCGATTTGCAGTTCGTGTTTCTCGACGGGCCGAGCGCAGTCATCCGCCAGCGCATGGCGCAGCGCACCGGCCACTACATGCCGCCCGCGTTGCTCGAGAGCCAGCTGCAGACGCTGGAGCCGCCCGAGGCGGACGAGACCGACGTTCTGCGTGCTGCCATCGACACGCCGGTCTCGCTGATCGTGGCGGACGTGGGCGCCCGGCTCCTTCAACGCAGGGCAAGCGCCCGCACGACGAAAGTTTCCGCATGACCGCCCCCCGCCAGCGCGTGGCCGTGATCGGCGTCGGCATCATGGGCTCGGCCATTGCGCGACGGCTGCTCGAATGCGGCCATGACGTCCGCGTGTTCGACCCCGACACCGCGAAGGTGGCCGCGCTCGAAGCGCAGGGCGCCAAGGCCGCCGGCACCGCGCAGGCGGCCGCGGCAGCCACCGACTTCGTCATCACCAGCCTCAACGCGGCCGCCACGGTGGAGCGCGCGATCTTCGGCGAGGCCGGCATCGCCTCGGCGCCGGCCGATGCGCAGCGCCTGCTGATCGACATGTCGTCGATCGACCCGCCCTCCACGCGCCGGCTGGCCGAAGCGCTGCGCGAACGCACGGGCATGGGTTTCGTCGACGCGCCGCTGTCGGGCGGCGCGCCCAAGGCGCTGCTCGGTCAGCTCACGGTGATGGCCGGCGGCAGCGAACACGATGTGCGCCGCGCACGCGCCGTCATGGACAGCCTGTGCGCCAACTACACCCGCATGGGCGACAGCGGCGCGGGCCAGACCACCAAGCTGGTCAACCAGCTGCTGTGCGCCATCGGCTTCCAGGCGGTGGCCGAGGCGGTGCGGCTCGCGGAGGCCGGCGGTGTCGATGCGTCGAAGCTGCCCGCAGCCTTGGCAGGCGGTCGCGCGGACAGCCAGATCCTGCGCGAGTTCGGCCCGAAGATGGCCGCGCGCGACTTCACGCCCACCGGCCGCATCGACAACATGCTCAAGGACCTCGAGGCGGTGCAGGCCTTCTCGCAGGGCGAGCGCCTGCCGTTGCCGCTCGCGGGCGCCGTTGCGGAACTGCACCGCAGCTTTGTCGCAGCCGGCCTCGGCGCGCAAGACACGGCCGCGATGATGCGGCAGTTCAGCGGCTACGACGGCAGCTGAGGCGCGGCGGGCCAACCCCGTTTCCACAACAGAAAAGAGACACCCATGTTCATCCGCTGCGCGTTCTTCAAGGGCCAGGTCAAGCCCGGCATGGAAGAGGCCTTCGACCAGCACGTGCACCAGAAGCTGGTGCCCCTGTGGACCCGCTTTCCCGGCGCGCTCGAAGTGCGCGTGCTGCGCCAGCTCGAAAGCGATGTGAGCGACCCCACGCTGGCGATGGTGCTGTCCATCCGCTATGCGAGCCGCGAAGACATTGCCGCGGCGCTCGACTCCCCTGTGCGCTACGAAAGCCGCGAAGTCTCCAAGAAGCTGTTCGAGATGTTCGACGGCAGCGTATTCCACACGGTGTTCAGCGCCGAGGAGTTCGCACTCGCGGCTTCGGCGTCGCCTTCCTCGGCGTCGTCTTCTTCGGCGCCGTCCTCTTCGGCTTAGCCGCAGGTTGCGACGACCGGGGGCCCGCCTTGCCGTCCAGGTCCGCCAGCTCCCACACGCCGCCCTGTGCCGACACCAGCGCATGTGCGCTGTTGACCAGCCCGATGTGCGAGAAGGCCTGCGGGAAATTGCCCAGCTGGCGCTTCGCCACCGGGTCGTATTCCTCGGCGAACAGCCCCAGGTCGTTGCCCAGCGCGAGCAACCGCTTGAACAGCGCGCGCGCCTTGCGCACCTTGCCCATGGCCACGTACACGTTCGACAGCCAGAAGCTGCACGCCAGGAACGCGCCCTCCCCGCCTGCGAGCCCGTCCACGCCCTCCTCGGTGCGGTAGCGGTACACCAGCCCCTTGAAGACAAGCTCTTTCTCGACGCGCGCAATGGTGCCCTGCACCCGCGCGTCGTGGATCGGCAAGAAGCCGATCAGCGGCATCCACAGCAACGCCGCATCGACCGTGTCGGCGCCGTAGTACTGCACGAAGGAATTGCTCACGGCGTCGTAGCCGCGCGCGCACACCTCGGCATGGATTTCGTCGCGCACCGCGCGCCATGTGTCGACGGGGCCTTCCAGGCCGAACTCGGTCGCGCTCGCGATCATGCGGTCGAAGGCCAGCCAGCACATGATCTTGGAATGCACGAAGTGGCGCGGCTCGCCGCGCACCTCCCACAGGCTGCAGTCGGGCTCCTTCCACAGCACCATCAACTGCCTGGCAATGGCGCGCTCCAGGGGCCACACCTTTTCCATGTCCGAAAGCCCGGCCTTGCGCGCCGCATGAAAGGCCGCGATGACCGAGCCGAACACGTCGAGCTGCAGCTGCCCGTGCGCGCCGTTGCCGATGCGCACCGGCCGGCTGCCTTCATAGCCGGACAGCCAGCCGAGCTCGAGCTCCGTCAGGGAGCGTTCGCCGTGCAGGCCGTACATCACCTGCAGCTCTTCGGGTGAACCGCCCACCGCGCGCATCAGCCACCAGCGCCAGGCGCTGGCCTCTTCCACGTAGCCGGAGCCGATCAGCGCGTACAGCGTGAGCGCAGCGTCGCGCAGCCAGCAGAAGCGGTAGTCCCAGTTGCGCTCGCCGCCCGGCTGCTCGGGCAGCGAGGTGGTCGGCGCGGCGACGATGCCGCCGGTCGGCTCGTAGGTCAGTGCCTTGAGCGTGAGCAGCGAGCGCATCACCGGCTCCTGAAACTCGCCCCGGTAGCCGCAGCGCTCGGTCCATGCGCTCCACTCGGCGACGGTGCGCGCCAGCAGGGCGCTGGCGTCGCGCGTCACCGGGGGCTTCAGGTGCGAGGGAAACCAGTCGAGGCAAAAAGCGATGGATTGCCCGGCGGACACGCTGAAGTCGGCAAAGCTCGCGAAGTTCTCGTTGGTCAGCGGCACGCCGGAGGTGATGCGCACGGCGTCGGGACCGGCCGTGGCGAACACCGCGCCGTCGCGCCGGTCCATCCACGGAATCCACTCGCCGTAGTTGAAGCGGATGCGGAACTCCGTGTGCATGGCCACGGTGCCGCGCACGCCCCGCACGATGCGCACCACCTCCTGCGTGCCGTCGGCCGCGGGCCGCGGCATGAAGTCGGTGACGGTGGCGGTGCCCTTCGCCGTCTCGATGGTGGTCTCAAGCACCACGGTGCCGGGCAGGTAGCGCCGCGTGACGCGCGCCCTGGGGTCCTTGGCGCGCATCGTCCAGTGGCCGTTGCGCTCGTCGCCCAGCAGGCTGGCGAACATGGCGGCCGAATCGAAGCGCGGCAGGCAGAGCCATTCGATGTCGCCGCCGCGGTGCACCAGCGCCGCGCTGTGGGTCGAGCCGATGAGCGCGTAGTCGCCGATGGGGCGCACAGCGCGGCGCTTGGTGGGGGTGGGAGATTGCTTTGGCAAGGCTGCGATCGTGACGCCAAGCGCTGCGGCGGCGCGCCGGAAAGCGGCGCGCGCCCGTGCCGGACAAAGCCTGACCGCGAGGTGTGCGAACTTGTTCGCAGTTCGTGCGGGATTCTTCTGGTGTCGCGCACGACTTAACCATTGTTTGCTTTTCGGGCGCGTCGGGCCTTGCAAACTCCGCCGTTCTTTTTTTCGCGATGCGAGTCCCCGATGGCGCACACCCTCCCGCCCCACCCCCTCCAGACCTCCTGCGACCCGCACCTCGCCAAGGCCCTGGCCGTGCTGGACGCGCTCGGCCCCGAAGGCATCGACAGCCTGCGCCGGCCCATGGGCGTGCTCGTGTACCGGCTGGGCAAGCTGCTCTGTGCCGCCGAAGCGCCCACCCTGCCGGTCGGCGCGCTGCTCGAACAGGACCTGGAGGCCTGCCTGCAAATCTATCCCGCGCTGCAATGGCAGGAGGCCGGCCTGCGCAAGGCAGCGGGCGTGCTCACGCAGGTGCTGACCGACCTGGGCCGCCACTGCATCGCAGCCAGCACCGTCGCCGACGCCACGGCCATGCAAGGCCACGACGAGGCACGCAACACCTGGGGCCGCCCACTGCCCTTCCTGCCGCTGTATCGCGCGCTCGGCGCCTTCGCCGTGGCCTTTCCGGTGCGCCCCGACTCACGCTGCTACGAGATGCAGCCCGGCGAGGAATCCGCGGTGCATGCCGGCGGCGACGACAAGCCCAAGGTGCGCAGCGACGCGCATCGCAGCTTCGCCACGCTGCTGGACGCCTGCGATTACCAGGTGGGCTTCTGGCAGGCGCCCTTCAAATCGGAGCTGGCCTTTGCCGTCAACGGCATGCCGCTCATCGGCAACCCGGCCCCCAGGCCGGCGCGCAAGGGCGACTGCCATTGGCGCAAGCCCAAGGGCAGCCTCTCCGCCGACCTGGTGGTCGTGCCGCCGGGCCACACGTTGCCGAGCGCGGCGCTGGTGACGCACGCCGTGGAGCTGAAGCTCACGCCCGACTCGCTGGGACTCAACCAGAGCCAGGCCCTCGTCGAAATGTTCGGCCGCGACCGGTTCCACGTGCTCTACGCGCCCGGCATGCGCGGCCGCGACCATCTGCCCGCACCCGCGCTGCAGCGCTGGATCGACGCCCTGCGCACCGACGCCGGCGCCACGGCCACGGTGCCTGCGAGCGATGCGTCGGGCCCGTCGCAACCGCCCGCCACCTGGCGGCTGGCCATGCACGCCTCGGCCTACTTTCAGGTGCGCTCCAAGGCCGACGCGGGCCGGCTGGCCTTGCTCATTCCGCAGCTGCACGAGGAGTTCCAGGCGCTCACCGGCCACGCGCTGACCCGCTACATGGGCCTGCGCAGCGGCGCCGTCGCGCGCAGGGCGCACACGCAGGCCGACATCGAAACCCACTTCCTCAAGCATGCCGACGACACCGTCTCGCTCGAAGCCTTCGACGCCCCGACGAAGGAAAGCTCGTCGCAGTTCGAGTTCCAGGCGCTCGCGCAGTGCCGCCGCGCGCGCCTTGCCAAGGCCGCGCCCGGCCTGGACTACCTCGCACTGCACTTTCCGCTGGCGTTCTGGACGGCGCGCAAGGACGAACTGCGCGCCTGGTGGCTGGACGCATTGCAACGGTTGCAGCCCGTGCAGGCCTACATGGGCCTGGGCATCGGGCGCCCGCCGGTGCTGGAGCGCTATGCGTTCCAGCAGGTGGCCGAGTTCGCCCTGGCGCAGCGGTTTCTCGGGCTCGACGTGGACAAGCCCTTCTTCATGCGCTCCAGCAGGCCCGACGGCATGAGCCTGGAGGGCGGCATGCGCACGCCGAGCTTCGGGGTGCTGGTGTGCGGCGACCACGCCACGACGCTGGGGGGCGTGAATGCCTTGCAAGGCCGGCTGGGCCAGGTGCCGGGCCTGCGCGTGCAGCCGTGCATGGAAGGCCGGGGCCTGTGGATCGAGGCCGGCGACGCTCCTGCGCTGTACCCGGTCGAACAAGGGGTGCCCGAGCCCCTGCGCGCGCTGGCCGAAGCGCTGAAGCCGGTGCGCCTGCCAAGGCTCTGGCTGGTGAGCCATCCTCCCAATACGGCACGCGAAGACATGTTCACGCCCGACACGTCGGCGCGCTGGCTGCGGCGCTTCGATGCCGACGGCGACTGGGCGGCCGCCGGCCCTGCAGCAGGCCGTGCAGCAGGCCCTATAGCAGGTCCTTGAGCTTCGCGCGCAGCCGGCTGATCGCTTGGCTGTGCAGCTGGCACACGCGCGACTGGCTCACTTCGAGAATGGCGCCTATTTCCCGCAGGTTCAGCTCTTCCTCGTAGTACAGGTTCAGCAGCAGCTGGTCGCGCTCGGGCAAGGTTGCAATCGCGTCGACCAACTGGTGCCTGAAGCCGCTTTCCAGCAACTGCTCCAGCGGGTCGCTGCTCGCGCGTCCGTCCTTTCGCGATTCCTGCGAATGGGCGTCGAGGAAGGGGTTGTCGGCATCGTCCTTGGCGAAGTCCTCGACGTACAGCAGCTGGCAGCCCTGGATTTCCTGCAGCAGCGACTGGTACGCCTCCAGGTCCATCTTCAGCTCCTTGGCGATCTCCCCTTCGGTGGGCGAGCGCCCGAGCCGGTGGCCCAGCGCGTGAATGGCCTTCTCGACGCCACGCGCCGACTGGCGCAGGCCGCGCGAGCCCCAGTCGTTGGCACGCAGTTCGTCGAGCATGGCGCCGCGGATGCGCTGGCTGACGAAGGTCTCGAACTGCGCACCGCGGTTGTCCTGGTAACGGCTGGACGCGTCCAGCAGGCCCAGCATGCCGGCCTGGATCAGGTCGTCCAGCTCCACGCTGGCGGGCAGCTTGGACATCATCTGCAGCGCGATGCGGCGCACCAGCGGTTGATGCTGCGCCAGCAGGTGCGATTTGTCGATGGTTCCCTGTGCGGTGTACACGGCCGTCCTTGTTCCGTTGATGGGGTGCTCGGCGCGTCAGGCGGCCTGCAGCGGCACGGCCGCGCGCCACGGCCAGCGGCCCACGTCGTCGGCCAGGCGCCGGAAGTCCACCGCGGCCGCGCTGGCGGGAAAGGCCTCGGCAATGGTCTGCTTCAGCCGCCACGCATCGGGAATGCGCGCATCGAAGCGCACCAGGCCGGCGGGCAGCAGCGACAGCGCGAGGTAGCGGCTGCCGGCATTGGCGAGGTTGTTCATGATCTGCTGCGCGCCGTCGACATCGACCACGCCGTTGATGAGAAAGCGCAGCTGCTTCAGCCCGTGCGCGTAGTGCAGGTTCTTGATGCCGGCATAGGCCGAGGTGATCGACGCCGGATGCGGCTTGAGCACCAGCAGCAGGTCGTCTGCGGCCCGCGCGAGCGGCGACAGGCGCCCCTCGCTGTCGAAGGCCGCGTCGACGATGACCACGCCTTCGGGCCACAGCGCGCGCGGGTCGGTCGTGTCCGGCGCCACGCCGGGCGGCGCGGGCAGCACGTGCACGCCGCACCCGGCCTGCACCTCGGCCCCGTCCAGCGTCAGCCGATGGCTGGCGACGTCGGCCAGGCTGCCGAGCGGATCGATCGCCCAGACCTCGCAGGCCGAGCCTTCCTTCGGGCAATGTTCGTCCAGCAGCAGCACGCTCTTGCCCTGCTGGACCAGGGCCACGCCCAGGTTCATGGCGGCAGTGGTGCCGCCGGCGCCCTGCCCCATGCCGGCGACGGCGATCACGCGCGTGGGCTTCGGCGCCAAGAGGCGCCGCAGTCCGTCCGCCTGGTCGGCGACCAGCTTGCTCATGCGGTTCTCCTCATCGGCCCAGCGGCTCCAGCGCGCGCGGCGCCTGCACGGGCGCCGTCGATTCGGTGCCCAGCGCCTCCAGCAGCAGGAAGAGCTTGCCCACGCCGGCATACAGCGCGCTGCCGCTCATGAGCCGTCCGTTGCGCGCGGGGCGGGCCGTCAGCTGGCCCAGCAGCGTGCGCGTGCGGTCGGCCCATTCACCCTCGGCGTGCAGCAGGCGCCACACGGTGGTGGTCACTTGCCCGGCGATGAGCAGGCGCTTCATGTTGTCCGGGTCGCCCAGCTCGCCGATGCCGCCCACCAGCTGCACGCCGTCGCGCAGCAGGCGGAAGCAGGGCTCGGCCTCGTTGGCCCAGCCTTGCCATTGCGCGAGCTGGCGCGCGGTCACTTCGGTGCCGATGTTCGACAGCGCAAAGCCCAGCGCCAGCACGTTGCCGGTGCGCGCGTCGAGCGTGCGGGTGGCCACGCAGCGCAGCGCGGGCATGGCGTCGCGCTCGATGCCCGCCGCGGCGGCGGCGGCGTTGAAGCGCAGCACCACGTCGACATGCGCTTCGCATTGCAGCGCCGCCTTGCCGCGAAAGCGCACCGGCCGGCCTTCGCCGAATTCGAGATCCAGCCGGGCCAAGGTGTCGGGCGCACCGGTGCGCGTATCGATCACGGCGGTGGAGCCCGGCGCGCGCGCCAGCCAGCGCTGGCCTGCCGCCTGCCACTGCACCATCGCCTCGATGCCGGGCAGGCGCGTGAGCACATGCACCATCGCGCGGGCGCCGAAGTCCTGCTGGCGCAGCCAGGGCGCCTGGCGCGCGCCTGGCTTGCGTGCCGGGTCCTTCAGGCCGCGCGTGGCGGCGGTGGCGAGCCACTGGTTCGGGGCGGCGAGCGGCAGGCCCGTGCGGTCCGACAGCAGCAGGCTGCCATGGCATTCGTAGGCGTCGCCGCCTTCGTTGGAGCGCAGGCCGATCTGGCCCGACAGCGCCAGCACGTGGGTCTCGCAACCCGCGGCCACTTCGCTGCGCGCATGCACGGCGAGGTCTTGCAGCACGGCCTTCTGGCCGGTCTCTGCGTCGCCCGCCTGGCGCCAGAGGCCGCGTGCGCGATCGAAGCCGATCTGCGCACCGGACAGCGCGCTCGCAGCGGTGGCCAGCTCCTGCGCGTCGTGCGCCATGGCGCGGATCAGGTTCTGGTACTTCAGCCGCAGGCGGTCGGTCTCGCCCTGCGCCTGCACCACCTGCGCCGACGGGCCGGCGCCCGTGGGTTCTTCCTGCAGGTCGCTCTCGGCCGGCACGAACAGCGGGTTGTGCTGGCGCGGCTGGAACACGCTGTCCACCAGTTGTGCGCGGTCGGCTTGCAACAGGTTCTCGGGCACCTTCTGGCCGCTGGAGATGTAGTGCACCGGCAGGCGGTGGCGAATGACGGTGTCGATCAGCGCGCCCGGGTGCGTTGACTCGTCGACCTTGGTGAAGATGCAGCCGGTCAGCTCGTTGCCCTGGCGGTACGCGTGCACCACCTCGTTGAGCGTGTCGCCGTGGCTGGTGGCGTTCAGCAGCAGCAGGCGCTTCACCGGGCGCGGGCTCTGGCCCAGCATGGCGATCTGCTCGGGCACCGCGCGGTCGCGCTGGCTCATGCCGACGGTGTCGATCAGCACCATGTGCTTGTCGCGCAGGTCCTGCAGCACGAGGTGCAGGTCGGCCGCGTCCTTCACGGCGTACACCGGCACGTTGAGGATCTGGCCGTAGATGCGCAGCTGCTCGTAGGCGCCGATCCGGTAGCTGTCGGTGGTGACCAGCGCGAGCTTGTCGGCGCCGAAGCGCATCACGCAGCGCGCGGCCAGCTTGGCGGTGGTGGTGGTCTTGCCGACGCCGGTCGGGCCCATCAGCGCATAGACGCCGCCTTGCGCGAACAGGGCGTCTTCGTCTTCATGCACAGGCACGGCGCGGATCAGCTCGGACCGCACGTAGGCCATGCCTTCGGCGTAGCTCTGGCCGGTGGGCAGCTTCTCGAGCATGGCCTTGGACAGCTTCGCGCTGAAGCCCGCGCCGAGCAGCGTGCGCAGCAGGCGGCCGCGCACGGGGTCGCGGCGCTGCTTGTCGTTCCACACCACGCTGGCGAGCTGCTCTTCGATCATGCCGCGCATGGAGTGCAGTTCGTGGAGCACCGTGTCGGCCGGCGCAGGGGGCACGACCGGGGCCACGGGCGCCGCGGCGACCGGCGTCAACGGCACGGCGCGCGCCACGGGGGCGACAGGGGCGACAGGGGCGACGGGTGCCACCGATGCGACAGGCGCAACCGGCGCGGCAATCGCAACCGGCACAACAGCCGCAGGGACCAAAGGGGCTGCGGGGGCCAAGGGAGCCGCAGGCTTCACGGGCGAGGCATCGCCCACCACCTGCTGCATCTCGCCCTCCACCATGGCGACGATCTCGACGCCCTCCGGTGCCACGCGGTGGCTGAGCACGATGGCGTCGGCGCCCAGCGCCTCGCGCACGAGTCTCAGGGCTTCGCGGCTGGTGGCCGCGACGAATTTGCGTGCGGTGGTGCGCACGTCGGTCTGCTGGGAATTCAAACGCGTCCTCCAATGGCGGCAGTGATCTTGATGGTGCGGGAGTCAGGAATCTCCGCATGCGAAAGCACCTTGAGCTGCGGCAGGCTGCGCCGCAGGAAACGCGACAGCAGCACGCGCAGCGCGTGCTGCACGACCAGCACGGGCGCAAGGCCCAGCTGTTCCTGTCGAACGATGGCGGCCTGCGCCTGGCGCAGCAGGTTGTCGGCAATGCCGGGCTCGATGCCGCTGCTGCTGGTCAGCGCCTGCTGCAGCACGCCGTCGAGCGAGCCGTCCAGGCCGATGACCTGCATCTCGGTGTCGCCCGGGAACAGCTGCTGCGTGATGGCGCGGCCCAGGGCCAGGCGGGTGAGCGTGGTCAGCTCGGTCGGGTCCTTGATGGTCGGCGCATGCTCGGCCATCACGTCCAGGATGGTGCGCATGTCGCGGATCGGCACCTCTTCGTCCAGCAGGTTCTGCAGCACCTTGTGCAGCGTGCTGAGCGACAGCACCTTGGGCACCAGGTCCTCGGTGAGCTTGGGCGCGGTCTTGGCGATCTGGTCGAGCAGCTGCTGCACTTCCTGGCGCCCGAGCAGCTCGGCGGCGTGCGTCTGGATCAGGTGGTTCAGGTGCGTGGCCATCACCGTGCAGGCATCGACCACCGTGTAGCCGTACACCTGCGCCTGCTGGCGCAGGTTGGCGTCGATCCACACCGCCGCCAGGCCGAAGGCCGGGTCGCGCGTGGGCGTGCCGGGCAGCGAGCCCGTCACCTGGCCGGGGTTGATGGCCATCCACTGGTTGGGGTAGGCCTCGCCGCGGCCGATCTCCACGTCCTTCAGGCTGATGATGTACGTGTTGGGGTTGATCTCGAGGTTGTCGCGGATGTGCACCACCGGCACCAGGAAGCCCACCTCCTGCGCGACCTTCTTGCGGATGCTCTTGATGCGGCCCAGCAGCTCGCCCTGCTGCGACTGGTCCACCAGCGGAATGAGCCGGTAGCCCACCTGCATGCCCAGCGGGTCGACCATGGCCACGTCGTCCCAGGTGGCCTCGGCCATTTCGGCCGCGGGCGACACGCTCGCGGCCTGCGCGGCGGCCGCAGCCTGCTGCGCGGCCTCCTTCGGCTTGCGCAGCAGCAGGCGGCGGCCCAGCCACACCAGGCCGCCCGCGATCAGCAGGAACGCCAGGTTCGGCATGCCGGGAATCATGCCCAGCAGGCCGACGATGCCGGCCGTGAGGAACAGCACCTGCGGGTTGGAGAAGAGCTGGCCGGTCAGCTGGCTGCCGACGTCCTCGTCGGTGGTCACGCGCGAGACGATCACGCCGGCCGCGGTGGAGATCACCAGCGCCGGAATCTGCGCCACCAGGCCGTCGCCGATGGCCAGC
>NNBU01000094.1_pt1 | contig 15473 bp, 13 predicted proteins | sample 1173781 | NCBI WGS metagenome assembly NNBU01 (sample SAMN07173937, study PRJNA388173) | plant metagenome | biome: Plant school; feature: Soil; material: Symbiotic tissue of Blasia pusilla L.; isolation source: symbiotic tissue sample KVJ2 | host: Blasia pusilla | place: Norway: Troms, Kvaloya...
CTGTCTCATAGCTAAAGTCCTCTGAAGAAGACTTTAGAGCGCAAAAATTTTCAGTCTACTTCAGTAGACTTGAGCAATTAGTCAGGGATTTACAATCCCTGGCGGACGTGCGGTTTCGCGTCTTTGTTGACACCTATGGGCAATGCCGTGCCCCTACACCTTGCGATATAATGTTGTACCTCATCTGAATGGGAATCGCTATAGCTAAAAGTTAGGCGTTGATTGAAGCAACTGGTACAGCAACATTATCTAGGATAGGCTGACGGGTTTTGAGGTCAAATTTGAATCCATGTGGCAAGATATGAAGCTTTGCTCCACAAATCGCCAAAGACTCATCCTTCAAAATTTCGCCCATATTGTTATACGTAGCCTCTGATTCATCAACAATCGTAACCGCACCTTCACCAATCACTTCAATTTGGTTATCTGTCACTACCATAGCGGTATTTTCGTCAATACCAAATCCCAAAACAGCAGGTTCCAGTATTAAAGCTGAAATTAAGCGTCCCAAGCGTCCACGCTGAGAAAAATGCTGGTCAATTACTACCCCTGGTAAAAATCCCATACCTGGGCCCATTTCAACAGTTTCAATCCGAGGATGTGTCTGCGAATCACCTTCCACGATCATTTTATCTGGCATCACAGCTGCTCCTGCACTTGTGCCTGCGATAACTATACCTTCAGAGAACCGTTGATGAATTGCCACATCGATTTCGGTGTCTTTGAGGATGCTGGTAATCCGAGCTTGGTCTCCCCCAGTAAAAAATACCCCGGTTGCTTTACTAATAGCTTCTAATGCGGTAGATGAAGATGCATCTTCACGGGTTTCTGTATCAATGATGCGAACATTTTCGGCTCCCAGCCGCTCAAACACCCTGATATAATTTTCTCCCACTTCTCTTGGTAATTCTGTCGCTGCTGTCATAATCACAATGTACGCCTTTGTACCGCCAGCGCGCCGAACAAAATCTCGCAAAATTTGGGAATCTCCATCTTTGTCTTCGGCTCCCCCAATAATTACCAACTGCCTTTTGATATTACTTTCAACCATGATGCCCCCTGGATTTGAGTTAATAAATTTCACTAAACCATGACAATTAAAACTATCAAACCATCCCTATGGTAGATTACTTGCGAAAAGTAGGATTAACATTTGCGAATCGCAATTAGACCAAAAGATTTTTCAAAAAAATTACCTAAAAAATAACTCTCCTCAAAATTAATTTTTCACACCAAATAAAACCCACAACGTCAACTGCCTCTAGAGCTATTTTCTAGAGGCATTGATACGATATGTTGATAATTGCTGATTCGTGAGTAATTGGTGTTTACTTTAGCTGGGTGTAATTAGATATCTGACAAAAATTCCTAATGAATCCGACTCCTGTAAAGCAAGTTAGTTAAGAAAAAACGTGCTTGTTCTAGCGGGAGATGTCTGGGTTTACCTTGATAGACAATTTGATACTGATTCATATCTTCCCCATCTCCATGTCCAGAGATCAGCTTTTGGTGAAAAGCTTCCTCAGCAAGTTCTCGAATTTCATCTCTTAGAGCAGCTTGTGTGCTATTCATACCTTTGCTGTCTTTTTAATACATCACTATTTATACAAATTTTTAGGTTAGGTTGCACCTTTCAAAGGTTATATCTTTGATTACTCGTCAGGATGAATTGACCGTTATTGATTCCTCGCTGAGGAATGGGGATTTAATTATGCCTTAAGATAGTTAAAAATACTTAATAATAGAGTTAGCGTGGGTTCTGATTAGCTCGATGGCAGAGCCATCACTCTCCAAAATTAATGTTAATCAATCTACAATCAAGAAGTCTGAAGAAGCACAAATTGTATTTAAATTTCAGGGTGTTTAGCTAAGGGTTTACAATCAATGATTCTCCAAAAAAGTAGTGATTTAGTCCGCATTAATGCTAGAAGAACGGATGTATTCGATATTTTCAACTTCAAGTATTACATTGGCCCCAACCCTTATTTAGATATAGGGTCGCTAGTATTTGATTTTGCTCTAGTTGACTCTAGAGAGCCTTTGCCCATTGAAGATTATATTGCAAGCATTGGCGATCGCTATCCAAATCTGCGCGATCAAACCTACGAATCCCATGCCCATCTATTTGCCCAAGTTGTGTCCGAAGTCGGAAAGCTGGACATGGATTTGCACCTGAACCATTGGAATGTTAAACCATATCCAAATTGGACGCGGATTAGTGTCCAATCACTACATGAACGCACAACCAGAGAGGTAGTTTACTTTGTTTGGGATTGGTTTGAAGCTATTACCCAAGACGAAGACTTCACCTTTGATGGAGAACTAGTAAGGCTACAAGATAGATTTCGCGCATCTGTCTACGGTGGCCCCACAGTTTACGCCCTATTGCGAACAGCCTCCGAGAAAGGTATTCCCGCCTTTTATTTGTGGGAGGAAGGATTAATGCAGTACGGTTTTGGAAAAAAACATATCCGGGGAGTAGCAACAACATTTAACGGTGATAGCCATCTAGATTCGGAATTCACCACCCGTAAAGATGACTGCAAGGCATTTTTAAAAACCTTGGGTTTCCCAGTACCGGAAGGTGATATTGTTTTTTCCGAGAAGGAAGCCTTAGCAGCAGCAAGAAAAATTGGCTACCCAATTGCAGTTAAGCCAGTGGTAGGTCACAAAGGAATTGGCGTCACGGCTGATGTGCAAGACTCACAAGAACTGGTATCTGCTTATAATAGAGCACTGGCAGCCATTCCCGAAGATCAGCTACCCCGAATAATTGTAGAGAAAAGCATCTCAGGATCAGATTTTCGCTTGTTATGTGTCAATGGTAGATTCGTCGCCGCCACAGAACGCCGTCCAGCATCGGTTGTCGGTGATGGGTACTTAACGCTTGCAGAGTTAATTCGCCAAGAAAACCGCAAACCTGCACGTTTAGACACGCCAACCTCGCCGATGAGTAAAATTCAGATCGATGAAGCGATGGAACTCTACCTAGACGAACAGCGTTTATCATTAGACAGCGTGATTGAGAAAGGACGCACTGTTTACCTGCGTAAAGTTGCCAATCTTTCAGCCGGTGGTATGAGCATCGATGCAACCCGGACAGTTCATGATGACAATATTATCCTGGCGCAAGATATTGCCCAACATTTCCAGTTGACTTGTCTGGGAATTGATGTCATTACTAAAAGTCTCGCAGAATCTTGGAAATCCAGTAATTTTGCAATTCTGGAAATCAACGCTGCACCGGGAATTTTAATGCATCTTAAACCTTCAGTTGGTGAAAGCGTTGATGTGCCTGCTCATATTTTAGAAACCTTTTTTGAGTCGGGTACAGATGCCAGGATACCAATTATTACCTTTAATAAAATCTCAGTTGAAGAACTGCAAACGACAATTGACCATATCCTTTTACAACATCCCGACTGGACAATAGGTGCTGTTTGTCGTGATGCAGTTTTTGTGAATCGCTCGAAAAAAGTATTAAGCAAAGATTACAACACCAATGTCCAAACTTTGCTGCGTCATCCCAAACTTGATTTGTTGATTGCTGAGTATGCAGAAGACATCCTAGAAGAACAGGGTATGTTTTACCAGAGTAGTAATCTCGTAGTTTTGGATAATCCCACCGAAACTGAGATGATTTTGGTGCGGGATGTTTTTGATGGGTCAACCGTAGTGATTAGAAAAGGCAACGATATTTCTATTCGTCGCAAAGGGTTGATTGAAGATTATACTTTGGGTGAAGATGAACCATTTACACGGGTTTATTTGAAAGAAACCGGGACGATTTTGTAAGTTAAGTAATTATGGCGTCTGTCAAAATAGCCATAATAAAAAATTTAGTTAGTAGAGAGGGCTAAAGTCCTCACTACGAGACGCGATGCAAACAAAATCAGGATTGATATCATGTTCGGGTAATTAGTTATGATTCCCATAGTCATTGCACCCCATGCCTTAATCCCCTCCCCGCAGGTGAGGTGGGGATTAAGGGATTTAGTAAGTAATTAACCGAACATGACATGAAGTCCTCACTACATACTTTCACAAGGGGCTTAAGCCCCTTGTGAAAGTATGTAAACTTTTGCCAGAGAGTACTAGGCGGATTTAGCTGTTTTCAATTTAATAGAATTTAGTCATTTTTAAATATTCACATTTCTGCATTATTGTCAACTTATATTATCTATGTTTGATTATCACCTACCATATGTGTGATAACTGTTCACTGAATTTAAATAGGTTTCCAAAATATCGAGTATTTTTCTTTTTTCAAATAAAAACTATAGAGCAATTTTCAACTGGGTAGAATACAGATTAGCATAGGGGTGCACAGCCGTGTACCCCTAGCTTTATATTCAATTTCGATGAAATTCACTGTAAATTTTGATATTTTTACGGAATATATATTTTTCGATTTGTAGATCACTAATGATAGATTAATTATACGCCTTAGAACATACCTAATTAAATGCATATCTGCATTTGATTACAAAAGCTGCTGTTAACTCAGTACCCTTGGGATTAGATCATTTGCATGAGTGATAACTTTTATCGAGGTGTTGCCATGTAATGTCCTACAATAATGAAAATTTTACAAACAATTCTTAACACCAAGCGTATTGGTTGTTAACCACACATAGTCTTTTTAAAAAACCAGGATATTTTCTTATGCAGTTACAAAATGTAGTTGAACCATTTGGTGAAGTTAATATCTATAAGCAAAAAAACGGTGAAATAAACATTGTTGCTACTATTCTCACAGTCCCTGATATCGAGGGAGCACGAATGGGTTTAGCTTTGGATGGCTCGGCATCAATGAAAAAAATGTATGGAGTTAGCGGTATTGTTGGTGGAGCTTTTGCTCAAGCTAGCAACACTCTTAACGCTGTTGAACCTATTGCTCACACAATGGTGAATTTTTTATCTAACTTTTCGTCTAATGGCAAAGTAGATTTAATTTATTGGGCTTGTAATCCTGATGGTTCCAAAGTCGAATTAGTAGGAGAATTTGACGGTCAGGATATCCGAAATTTGGCAATTTCGGGCCCCAAAAAATTTACCTGGGGACGGGGAACTAAACTATTACCACCCTTAGAATACTTTGTAGAAAAGTTTAAAAATGCTCCAGCCGCAGGAGTTAAAAAGCCTGCTGCTATTTGTGTTTTTGTCACTGATGGAATTCTTGAAGATTTGGAAGGAGTGAAAAAATACTGCTTGCAGTATGCTCAAGAAGTTGCTCAAGGACAGAAGCCATTTATGAAATTTTGCCTAATTGGTGTTGGTGAGGAAATAGATGAAGGGCAAATGGATCAATTGGACGATATGTTTGAGAACAATCCTATTAAAGATAAGGCAGGGCAAAATATTGATCTTTGGGATCATCAGGTCTCTGATAATATGAACAAATTAGAACAGATATTTAAAGAATTAGTTTCTGAAGACATTATTATTTTCGACTCTGGGCGGATATCTAACCAAATAGGAAAACTTGTCCGTGATTATGCAGATGGGGTTCCTGCTTTACTCAAATTTACTCTACCTGCTGGCTCAACTGCCTTTACTCTGAAATTCTCTGGAGGCAGTATTACTCAAGACATTTCAGAAGCACTATAGACAATTCAAAATTTAAAAGTGAAGACTGTTTCAGATGGGTATTTAAATCCTCGCTGAAACGCAAACTATGTGTAGACGAACACGAGTGAGTCTGCAAGAGTTGGGGTATTAAACCCTTTATTTTCTGATAAACAGCTAAATGTCGGTCAGAGGAGCAGATAAATATGCATAGTAACAACTCTGATTCATCGAACAAACCCAAAAGCCACCAACTACCTAGTCGTATAGTTGCTAAAGAGTTTGGAGAGGTAAATGTTCGGAATACGGGTCAAGAACTCCAAATTGTGTTCACTATTCTAATGGAACCCCAAGGAGAGCAAGCTGAAGGCTGGCAAACGGGTGTTGCCTTGGATGCAAGTGCGTCTATGAAAGACTTTTATGGGCGAAAACTAGAAGGAAAAATACCACCTAATGTCATTGAAGAATACGAAAAAAAAGGTTGGGTGGAATCTCGTACAGAGGAAGGAAGACGTGTTAAATCCTTTCAACCACAAGCTTACGAAGATGCTATTCAACGGGGATATCTTAGGAAAAGTCTGAATATTGTTCAACCTCTTGCCCAACAATTTATCGCCTATTTAGCAGAAAATTTAGATACTAATGGTGGCAGTACAGTTATTTATTGGGCATGTGGTTCTGGTTCAGAAGTTGAGGTTATTGGAGATTTGACAGAGGCTCAATGTCGTACCATTGATGTCATTGGGCCTAGAAACGTTAATTTTGGCAACAGCACCATACTTATCCCTGCGGTGAAGTACTTTGTGGAACGCTTTGTAAATGCGAAACGAGGAATGTTTATTTTCATTACTGATGGTCGCATTTATGATTTGGAAAAAGTTAAAAAATACACAACGCAATTGGCAAATGATATTACATCTGGCAAGCATTATCCAGTTAAATGTGTTTTGATTGGAGTCGGCGATCAAATTGACGAACATCAATTAGAAGAATTAGATGATTTTGATACAGGTACTAATATTGATATTTGGGATCATAAAATTGCCAAAGAAATGGCATCTCTTGTGCAGGTTTTTGCTGAGGTAGTCGATGAGAATCAGATAGTAGCGCCAATTGGTACTATCTACGATTCGGCTGGGAATATTATCAAAAAATATACAGATGGCTTACCAGCTAAGGTATCTATCTCTATGTCACCCAAGTCTCAATGGTTTGAATTAGAAGTCTACGGACAAAGAATTCGTCAAAGCGTCATTTTTCCCAAATCCTAAAGCAAGGAAAGTAAGCATGGAAAATAATAACGATGAAATCTATGTAATGGCTGATCCAAATTCTTCTTCAGTTACTCCTATTCCATCTCAAAGTAAATTTGCTTGGATAACTATTGGGTTATTGGCAGGATTAATTGTAATTTCTGGAGGTACATTAGCATATATTTTAATGAATAAATCTGCTGCTAAACAGCAAACTTCTTCACAAGAAACTGTTGTCAAACAGGGGGTGAAAAATCCTACCAAATCTAAGGGTTATCAATCAGTCGAGATTGGAAACCAAGGAATGAAACAAGAGTTAATCATTAATTTTGATCTGAATAATGCAGAATTAATGCCAGCAGATATCTCTAAAATTAAATCCTTTTGGTCTAAAGCGAAAGGTAGCAAAGGGAAAATGTTAATTGCTGGACATACTGATGATTTAGGTTCTGAGGTATATAATCAAAAGCTTTCGCAGAAACGGGCCCAGAAAGTAGCTGGAATTTTGCAAAGCCTAGACAGAGATAATCACTATCAAGTTACGATTCAAGGATTTGGTGAAACTAACCCTATAGGCAGAAATAGTCAAGCAGAAGGTAGAGCTTTAAATCGACGGGCAGTAATTTCTTTGAGTGTGCAAAAGTAAATTAAAAGAATTTACTAGTAATCCAAATTATCAATAGTTTATCGGATCAAATAGTTATGTCAAACTACTCGCGCCGTCTACCAATATATTTGCTTCTCGATTGCTCCGAATCAATGGCAGGTGATGCATTTGCTGCACTCAAAAGTGGTTTAAATACGATGATTACTGAGTTGCAAACAAATCCTATGGCCTTAGAAACCGTTGCAATCAGCCTCATCACATTTGCTAGTACAGCCAAGCAAGTTATACCTCTAACAGACATCCTAAAATTTCAGATGCCTAAACTGACACTGGGTTCAGGAACAAGGCTAGGAGCGGCTTTAGAACTCTGGGAAAAGTGCATGGATAGGGAGGTAATGAAAATAACAAAAGACCAAAAAGGTGACTACAAGCCAATTTGTTTCATTCTTACCGATGGTGAGCCAACAGATGCCTGGGAAAAAACTGCTGATAGGGTACGAACCACGATTGTAGGCAAGAAAGCGAATGTGATTGCTTTAGCCTGTGGAGCAGATACTGACAAACTACGTCGAATCACTGAAACTGTTGTGATTTTGAAAGAAGCTACACCAGATACTTTCACCAAGTGTTTTAAATGGATTTCGGCTTCTGTATCAACTGCTAGTCAGAAGCTAGAAAATGCCGGAGACCAAGGAGTGACTCTACCAGCGCTTCCTGAAGATTGTATGGAAATGCCACAACTAGACAAGCAGGCTGAAACTGCACCAGACAGTCAAGTTTTTCTCCATGTCAAATGTATTAAAAATCGCGCCTTTTATTTACTACGTTATACCAAAGCTGGCGGATTATTAGACAATAGCCAAGCTGTTTACAAAGCTGTTGCTGCTCATCCACTTGATGAATTTGAATTTGAGGAGAATAGCAAAGGGGGTCTACAGGTTTCTACCACTCAATTAGAAGAATTTCAGCCTTGTCCTTATTGTCGTAACCAGTTGTGGGGTAAATGCTCTCAAGGACATGTTCACTGTTGCCCAGAGTATCAGGGTACAATTACTCTCACTTGTCCTTGGTGTAATATTAGCGACACTTATACAGCCAGAAAATTTGATGTGGGAAGTGGTTTGGGATAGTACATCAATAGGATACTTTATTAGTGCGATCGCAGATGGTGACAAGTGGCAAATCCTCATCAAGTCGTGATATCTATTTCTGCTTTAGAACAACAGATTCATCAATTAATTAATCAGGAGCGGCAAAAATATGATCTGATCTTATTATCCGTTGACTCCAAGTTAGCAGATATAGCTCGCAAACATAGTCAAGATATGGCAATGAGAAATTTCTTCAGTCATGCAACTCCAGAAGGAACAACCCCTACAGATAGGGGAAAAGCTGCGGGTTATAATTGCCGAAAAAATTATCGCAATTACTACACTGAAGGCATAGCAGAAAATATTTTCATGAGCCATCTTTACAATTCTATAACTTACTATAATGTGGTTCCTCAATATGACTGGATGAGCCAAATTGACATTGCTAAATCTACCGTTATAGGTTGGATGTCAAGCCCTGGACATCGCGAAAATATCCTCACTACAACTTATGGCAAGGAGGGAATAGGAGTTGCAGTTTCTTTAGAGCGAAATGAAGTTTATGTAACTCAAAATTTTTGTTGATTACAGAAATTTTTGCCTATTTCTGATGTAACTATGTACTACAATCCGAAATGTTGCTCCGTCATGTTGGTTCAATAATATAGCTCAAGTAATCGCAGATCAAGATTCAATTAATCTACTACAGCCAAATTTGATTTCAGGAGATCAAAATGTCATCACGCCGTTTACCCGTTTATTTAGTACTAGATTGTTCTGGCTCAATGTATGGTGATCCCATCCAAGCAGTTAACCAAGGAGTCAAGGCACTGGTTGCCGAACTCAATAGTGACCCTTTTGCAATTGAAACAGCCTATTTATCAGTTATTACTTTTGAAAGTGATGCTAAACAGGTGGCCCCACTCACAGAACTCACTACATTTCAGCCTCCCAATCTTGTAGCTGGTGGTGCTACTTCTATGGGTGCAGCACTCAAAGTTTTATCAACTTGTTTTGACAAAGAAGTTCAGAAAGCCAACGATACGCAAAAAGGCGACTGGAAACCCTTAGTCTTTCTGATGACAGATGGAGAACCCACTGATAATTGGCAACAAGCAGCAGCCGAACTCAAGCAGAATAACCCTGCGAATATTATTGTTTGTGCAGCAGGTTCCAATGCAAATGAGAATACGCTCAAACAGCTTTCTGAAATCGTTGTTAAGCTCAATGATCTTCAGCCAGATACTCTCAAAGCATTCTTTAAGTGGGTATCACAATCAATTAAGCAGACATCGCAAAGTGTAGCTCAGGTAATGGCAGATAATGCACCAGTGAATCTGCCACCACCTCCACCACAAATCACAATCATACCTTAATAATTCCAGTAGCACCTGCTTGAGGTGCTACTTTAACTAGCATTGATTCACCAAATAATTTAGCAGGGGTGACAATCATGGATACACAAGAAGACGATTTAGACAAATTAGTTAAAGCTATTTCTTGGCAGCTTTATCTTGAGTCGGACCGGAAAGAATACAAAAAAAATTGGGATCATTATCGCGAAACAGATCCAAAATTTAAAGAAAAGATTGGTAAAGTCTGTAATACTTTAGCAGCGATATCGTTTCAAATGTTTGCAGCACTGCTGAAAGAAAATATCAATTATTCTGAATCAGAATCGATACCTCAAAAAGATATTGATGATCTGAAATTACTGTGGAAAGAATGTATAGATAAAGATATTAAAGCAAGATATACTGCGGAGGCTTTAACGGACAAAGGACGTAGTATTTTTCGTGATGCAATACGTCGTGCTTTAACATCTCGTTTACCAGAGGATATTCCATTGACAGATCCATCTTCAGAACCTGAAGCTAATTTATCAGCCCAAAACTCTGACCCACTTCCTGCGCCTACTAGTGCCCAATGGAAGTATCATCCAGTGCAAGATGTGCCAGATATGCATGAAGAATATTCCTGTAAATCTAGCGAATCACCAGAGAAATTAAAGCTAATTGGCGCACGAGTGCGAGGGAAGGCACACAAACATGAAGGCACTAATTGTGATGATTGGTTTGAGTTTGGTGTCAGTGGTAATTGGACAATTATTGCTGTATCTGATGGTGCAGGATCCAAAAAATTCTCTCGGATTGGCGCTCAGGTTTCTTGCGAAGCAGCAGTGAAATACCTCTCTGAAAAACTTAAAAATTTTAATTTACAAGAGCGAAAGACAAAAGAGAATTTGACTGCTGATCTTGGTCGAGATGCAAATTGGGGTTTTTTAGGAGAAGATATCAAGTCTGTTCAACAGTTTTTACACCAAGCAATAGAAGTTGCTTACAAAGCCGTTGAGCAAGCTGCCGCAGAACGTCAAGGAAATCCCAAATACTCCGAAATTCTCAATCAAGAAATTCAAGTTAGCGACCTTTCGGCGACACTACTACTCGCAGTACATACTACTATCAAAGCTGAAGAAAAAACATATAATTTAGCGCTAACTTGCCAGATTGGCGATGGCATGATAGCTGCTATTTCGATGGAAGGAAAACTGGAATTATTAGGTAAACCAGACAGTGGAGATTATGGAGGACAAACCGAGTTTCTGACATCGAAGAACAAGCTCGAATCAGCAAATCTCCGACAAAAGACATTTGTATTTCCCGGAAATCTGAGGGCTTTAATGGTCATGACTGATGGTGTAGCTGATGACTATTTTCCCTATGAACCAGGTATGCTGGCACTTTATGGAGATTTGGTTCTCAATCAAGTAATTAAAATTTATAAGCCTCAAGATACAGAGATTAACAACGAACTAACAAAGACGCGACTAGGAAGTCTTGAAGGTGTAAAAGATGCAAAAGACAAGTTCCAATCAAAGATAGTACGAATTATTGACCCTTCTCAAAAAGATGAACCCGTCATGATTTGCTCTGTTGATGACTATGCAAAAGAACTGGGTAAATCGGTTTTAGAAGTTGTAGATTCTCCTATTCTATTGGCGGCAGGTATTTTGGAAGAGCAGATGTGCAATGAATGCCATCATAAGCCCCCAGAAGAAAAGTTACAATTGTGGCTTGATTCTTACTACCGCCGAGCTTCATTTGACGATCGCACATTGGTTGTTCTTTACCGAGAGGAGTCGTAATGGAAACAGCAATCCTTGCAGACGGCAGCAGTATTGATTATATCCCCGAAATGATTGGGGAAGGCGCGATGAAGCAAGTGTACTTCACCTCTGATAAAAAATCGGTCATTTGCTTCTATAAAGATAAAAATGCTAGTTTGGATACCAATCGGTTGGCAAGATTGAATAAAATTTTAAGTAGTTTTAATCCAACAATTGCTAACAATGGTGGCTATTTTAAGAATCTATTCTGTTGGCCTACAGGTATTGTAGTTAAACCGTATCTGGGCATTATCACACCCACTTATCCAGCCGAATATTTTTTTAAAGAAGGTAACTTATCAGGTAAAGAAAAAGAAAGTACATGGTTTGTTAGACCTAAACTCCGTCCAATGTTACCCAAAGCAGAGCGAGGAACTTGGATTAATTATCTGCAAATTTGCATTCTCCTAGCACGGGCTGTGAGACGCTTACATCAAGCAGGATTAGCACATTCAGATTTGTCGAACAGGAATGTTTTGATTGACCCTAGCTCTGGAAAATGTGTTGTCATTGATATTGACTCATTGGTTGTTCCCGGTTTGTTTGTGCCCGATGTTTTGGGGACACGAGGATACATCGCACCAGAAGTACTAGCAACAATTCATCTACCACTAACAGATCCCAACCGGCAGCATCCATCAGTTACTACTGACCAGCATGCTTTAGCAGTTTTGATTTACCAGTATCTATTGGGTAGACATCCGTTAGAAGGCCCCAAGACATATCCAGCAGCTTCTTCTGAAGAACAAGAGCGTTTAGAAATGGGATCTAAAGCACTTTTTATTGAACACCCTACTGACAAATCAAACCTTCCCAAAAATTTGGAAATACCATACACTGCTCTGGGGCCGTATTTAAGCAAACTATTTGAAAGGGCATTTATCAAAGGTTTACACTCGCACCTAGAACGACCTGCGGCTATTGAATGGGAAAGTGGCTTAATCAAAACCTGGGATCTACTTTTACCTTGTCAGAACCCTCAATGTTCGAGCAAGTGGTTTATTGTTCATGACACAAATAATGTCAAGTGTCCATTTTGCAGTTCAAAAAATAAAGGCACTATACCTATTCTGAAACTGCTTTCACAACGTCGTTCTAGTCAGTGGATGCCCGATGGGCAGTTGGTTGTCTATAATAATCTTTCTCTGTATAAATGGCACGCCTTTGATAATATTTTTCCGGGTGAAGAAGTAGATAAAAGTCCCCAAGCTTACTGCGTCTTTCATAAGGGTAAATGGCTACTTATCAACCAAAATCTCACTTCGCTCACTTCTCCTGGAGGGCATGTAGTTGCATCTAGTTCTGAACCAGGGAAGCCAGGGCAGGCTATTGAGTTAAAGAATGGTATCATATTCAAGCTTTCTCAAGATCCTCATGGTAGGATGGTCGAGGTAAAAATGATTTAGCTGCAAAGTATAAGTTAATTAGTTAAATATTCGCTGTTATCCTTTGATGAATAGATCAGCTTTATGAAATATTTAATCACTAATGTTTGAACTAATTAAGCAATTACTGGGTAAATCTTCTAAGTGGAGTCCTGAACCGCAGAAGGTTGTAGAACCATCTCAAGAACCTGCCAGAGAAGAGTCAGTTAGTAATAATTTGCAAAGTCAAAATGCGGCAGAATCTAAATATCAGGAGCAGCCTTCTCAAGGAAAAACTTCACCTCTACAAACACAACTTAATTCTCTACCAAACGGTGCGAAACTCTCATTGTGGCCTCCCAAAGGAGAGTATGCAGGGCCAGTAGTTATCGATCATCCTCTAATCTTAGATGGGCAAGGTGCAACTATTTGGGCACTCACTGGGCCAGTATTATCTATTCAATCGGATGGGGTCAGTCTGGAAAATCTGAGAATTGAAGTCACAGGTTCAGATGAAGGTACAGGTGGTCAAGATAATAGTAACCAGCAAGATTATTGTGCCATTTTGGTCAAATCTGGACAGAGCTTAAAGTTTCATGATGTTGAAGTGCGAGGAACGGCAATGGGATTACCAGATGAAGCCGGGGAGTGGAAGTATCCCAACCAATTGAATATTGGGAAACTAGCCCCAGAAACAGAATATAATTTACTGCTGCGGATTATTGTTCCAGTTGCTTGTGAAATTACTTCTGAGATATCTGGACTAGAATTAGTCCCTCGCCAACTAACTCCTGGTCGCAACGAGATTCAGTTACATTTTGAGAAGCTATCACAATCTATTTATATTGAAGGCAGTATTTTTATCGTTTCTCCATCCCTGAAAAGACGCATAACTTTAACCGCTCATATTCAGTTAGCAGATGAGCAACTTTCACCTACTCAGAATCAGATTATTTGGGAACCAGAAAACTGGGCTATTATACCTAAACTAAAGTTTGAAAACCCTGAATCTGAGATGACTTCAGTTCAATCGGAAGAGTTAACTTCAAGCCGACAATCGGAGAATAACTATGAAGAGCAACAACAGCAATCTCCACTAGAAAGCAGAATTCGTAGAGGAGTTAAGCCTAACGATAAAATTTTCTCGTCATTATTAAAAAATACTACAGTAGAAGAACAGCCTCAAAAAGATGTTGAAACAAAAAAACAACTGGGTGATGCATTTATAATATCTGGCCAAGAGTCGAAGATTGAGCACGCACCCAACCAGGAACACTTATCAGATCCGTCTTCATCTCTTTTTACGCGTTCCTACCGACCTAATTCTATTTTTTATAATCTTGAACCTATGCCTAGTGAACCTAGCAACAAGCAGGAGGATGGATCTAAGGAAAAGCGATCGCCAAGTATTAATCCTATTTTTGAACAAACGTCCCCCCCAAGTCAAACGTAGAATGTTTAAGCTTCTAAAGGTGGAGACATTAAAGAGCGACTGGAGTCAGTTAAACTAAAGAGGAAATTGCTTAATAAGTTTTAATAATTCTGTTATGAGTACTGATTCACCTCTTAATTCTCCCGAAAAAGCTGAATCGACATTCGGGAAACGTCTGAGAAACTTCTTAATTGTAATGGTAGCGATCGCACTTAGCGTTTCCCTCGTCTTAGGATTGCGAACTGAAACAACCTCGGCAACTCTAGCCAAGTTAAGCGAGACTTCCACACCGTTAGAAGTAGCAATTAGCAACGGCAAACCATCTCTAGTAGAGTTTTATGCTGATTGGTGTACTGTCTGCCAGAAAATGGCCCCAGATATTACTCAATTAGAAACAGAGTATGCTGACAAGATGAATTTTGTCATGCTGAATGTGGATAATACCAAGTGGCTGCCAGAAATGCTGAGATATCGGGTAGATGGAATTCCCCATTTTGTATTTTTGAGTCAGCAAGGGGAAACCATAGCCCAAGCAATCGGCGATCAACCCCGGACGATTATGGCTAGTAATTTAGAGGCTTTGGTTACTGGTTCATCTCTTCCTTATGCTCAAGCTAGCGGCAAAGTTTCTAAATTTTCAGCCCCAGTAGCACCAACTGCTAGTCAAGATGACCCTCGCAGTCATGGCAGCCAAGTGGTAGATTAGCAAAAACAAGTGCCCAATGCCTAAAAACTCCATCCCGAAAGTGGCATGGAGTTTTTTATTTGGCTCTGCTCTGCCTTAGACCATTTCACTAAAACCCTGATACATATAGATTTCACGTAGGGGCACGGCAATGCCCATTGGTGTTAACTTAACGCGAAACCGCACGTCCGCCAGGGAATATAAATCCCTGACTAATTGCTCAAGTCTACTGAAGTAGACTGAAAATTTTCGCGCTATCTTAGTCCTCTTCAGAGGACTTTAGCTATGGGACAGGGATTTACAATCC
>NNBU01000166.1_pt1 | contig 15458 bp, 12 predicted proteins | sample 1173781 | NCBI WGS metagenome assembly NNBU01 (sample SAMN07173937, study PRJNA388173) | plant metagenome | biome: Plant school; feature: Soil; material: Symbiotic tissue of Blasia pusilla L.; isolation source: symbiotic tissue sample KVJ2 | host: Blasia pusilla | place: Norway: Troms, Kvaloya...
AAGCGGCTACAAATTGATGGAGAAACTATCACTGTTCGCATTCCGCCGGGAGTAAAATCAAGAAGCCGCATTCGAGTCAAAGCCAAAGGACAGATGAGTCCTTTTAGTCAGCAACGCGGCGATTTGTATCTGACAATTGAATTATTGCCCCATCCTTTCTTCAAATTTGAGGGCGACAATCTTGCTTGTGAACTACCTGTCAGTCCAGAAGAAGCAGTGCTTGGCGCACAAATAGATGTTCCTACGCCCGATGGCAAGGTAACGATGACGATTCCGGCCGGTGTGGATTCCGACCAAGCACTGCGGCTACGTGGCAAGGGCTGGCGCGATCGAAAAGGTAATCGTACCGCTTTGATCGTGCGGTTAAAAATTGTGACACCCAAAGATTTGAGTCCCCAAGAAAGAGAGTGCTATGAAAAATTGCGACAAGTTAGCAGTTTTAATCCCCGTCAAGGCTTAGAAGAGGTGCGATTATGATTTTTAACCTGAGTTTGTCTAGTGTGGTGTGGTCAGAAACAGGCGATCGCCTCTATAGTTTCGAGCAAGCCGCCTACCTCACCCAGACCTCGGTTTTTTTGCTAGAACGATTTGCCCACCTGGGATTAATTGAACCTGTAGGAATCATGCTGCGCCGACAGGATATGTTTCGCGTTGTGCAGATTCAAAGGTTGCACCGCGATCTGAACTTGAATTGGGTCGGAGCAGCAATGGTGCTGGATATGGTAACTGAAATTGCCCAACTCAAGGCGCAACTGCGTGCCTACCGTGCTGAATTACAAATTCGTAATTAAGAGCGTTAACAAAATAATTTATTTCTCAGCTAAGGAGCACGATTATGCAACCAACCAATCCCGAGCAATTTACTGAAAAAGCCTGGGAAGCCCTTGTTCGTACTCCCGAAATTGCCAAGCAGTTTCAGCATCAGCACATTGAGAGCGAACATTTGATGCTAGCGCTACTGGAACAGGAAGGACTCGCCAGTTCTATTTTCAACAAAGCTGGGGTGAATGTTCAAAAACTCCACGAGCGCACTATCGACTTCATCAACCGTCAGCCCAAAGTATCGGGGGCTAGCAGTGGTTCGGTATACATCGGACACAGTTTAGAGAGGCTGCTCGATCGCGCCGAACAATACCGCAAAGAGTTTGGTGATGAATATATTTCTATTGAACATTTAATACTTGCCTTTGCCAAAGACGATCGCTTTGGTAAAGGGTTGTTTCAAGAATTGGGACTGGATGAAAAAAAACTCCGCAACATCATTCAACAGATTCGAGGGAGTCAAAAAGTGACAGATCAAAACCCGGAAGTTAAATATGAAGCGCTAGAAAAATACGGACGCGATTTAACCCAATTGGCACGTGAGGGCATACTTGACCCAGTGATTGGACGAGATGAAGAAATTCGCCGCACGATTCAAATCCTTTCTCGTCGGACTAAAAATAACCCCGTGCTGATTGGTGAACCCGGTGTCGGTAAAACGGCAATTGTAGAAGGATTAGCGCAGCGCATTATCAGTGGTGATGTCCCGGAATCATTGCGCGTTGGCGTAGCCGGCCGTAGGCATCGCAAACTAATAGCTTTAGACATGGGTGCGTTAATTGCCGGAGCCAAATACCGGGGAGAATTTGAAGAACGCCTGAAAGCTGTCTTAAAAGAAATCCAAGAAGCACAGGGACAAATCGTCTTGTTCATTGACGAAATTCACACTGTAGTTGGTGCGGGTGCAACGCAAGGATCGATGGATGCTAGCAACTTGCTCAAGCCGATGCTTGCTCGCGGCGAACTGCGCTGTATTGGTGCCACCACGCTAGATGAATACCGCAAGTACATTGAAAAAGATGCGGCTTTGGAACGTCGTTTTCAGCAGGTGTATGTCGATCAGCCCAGTGTGGAAGATACCATCTCAATTCTGCGCGGTTTGAAAGAGCGCTACGAGTTACACCACGGCGTGAAGATTTCTGATAGTGCGTTAGTTGCGGCAGCTACTCTGTCTGCCAGATATATTAGCGATCGCTTCCTACCCGACAAAGCTATTGATTTGGTGGATGAAGCTGCGGCTAAACTAAAAATGGAAATTACTTCTAAACCAGAAGAATTAGACGAAATCGATCGCAAAATTCTGCAACTGGAAATGGAGCGGCTGTCACTGCAAAAAGAAACAGACAGTGCTTCCAGAGAGCGTTTAGAACGCATAGAAAGAGAACTTGCGGAGTTAAAAGAACGCCAAGATGCCCTCAATGCTCAATGGCAGGCAGAGAAGCAAATTATCGATCGCATTCGCCAAATTAGACAAGAGATTGAGCGTCTCAATGTAGAAATTCAGCAAGCCGAACGCGATTACGACCTCAACCGGGCAGCAGAACTGAAATACAGCAAACTCACTGAGCTGCAACGACAACTAGAAGAAGCCGAAGCGCGACTAGCTCAAATCCAGACTAGCGGTAAATCTCTGTTGCGCGAAGAAGTCACCGAAGCTGACATTGCCGAAATTATCTCCAAGTGGACGGGTATTCCGGTGAGCAGACTGGTTGAATCGGAAATGCAAAAACTCTTGCATCTGGAAGAAGAGCTACATAAACGTGTGATTGGTCAGGACGAAGCTGTAAGAGCTGCTGCCGATGCAATTCAACGTTCCCGTGCTGGGTTGGCAGACCCGAATCGTCCCATTGCCAGCTTTATTTTCTTAGGCCCGACCGGGGTGGGAAAAACAGAACTGGCAAAAGCTTTAGCGGAATATCTGTTTGATACCGAAGATGCACTGGTGCGGATCGATATGTCCGAATACATGGAGAAACACGCTGTTGCCCGTCTCATCGGTGCGCCTCCAGGTTACGTGGGCTATGAAGAAGGCGGACAACTCACCGAGGCGATTCGCCGCCGACCTTATTCTGTAATTCTGTTTGACGAAATTGAGAAAGCTCATCCTGATGTATTCAACGTCCTGCTGCAAATCCTGGATGATGGTCGCCTAACTGATTCTCAGGGACGCACAGTAGATTTTAAAAATACGATCGCGATTATGACCAGCAATATTGGTTCAATATACATTTTGGATGTGGCAGGAGACGATAGCAAGTACGAACAAATGCGCGATCGCGTCATGGAAGCAGTGCGAGAAAGTTTCCGCCCCGAATTCCTCAACCGCATTGATGAAATCATTATCTTCCATAGCTTGCGGAAGGACGAGTTGCGCGAAATTGTCAAACTACAAGTGCAGCGTTTAGAGGAGCGACTGCGCGAGCGTAAACTCTCGCTCAAAATCTCCGACCAGGCTCTTGATTGGATTGTTCAGGTCGGTTATGACCCAGTTTACGGTGCTCGTCCCCTGAAGCGGGCGATTCAGCGAGAACTAGAAACTCCGATTGCCAAAGCGATTCTACGCGGCGAGTTCCACGAAGGCGACACAATCTACGTCCATGTGGAACACGAACGACTGGTGTTGAAGCGCTTATCACATGAACTGGTCAATGCTTAGAGGGGGCAGAGGAGCACAAGGGAGAGATAACTCTTGGAAAGACTTGGGTTAATCGCGTCTCTCTTTCAAGATTTAACAACATATCAAAACATTTTTGGAAAAGCTATGACTTCTGAAGATTTTAGAGAAACCAGAACAAATTCAGCATTGGCAACTGTCTTAGGTGTTTTGATGATTCTGCTGGGAATTGCAGCGATCGCAGAACCATTTATTGCCACTATTGCCATCACAATCGTATTCTCCTGGACTTTAATTATTGCTGGTATCGTCCGAATTGTTCATGCATTTCAATCACGTCACAAACGAGGATTCTGGACAACACTAGTAGTTGGTATTCTATACGTAATTGGTGGAATTTTGTTGATTAGCAACATCTTCGGTGCTGCACTCTCTCTCACCTTAGCTTTTGGATTTATCATTTTTATTGAGGGTGTATTGGAGGTGATTGCAGCATTTGAAATGCGTCGAGATCCAAACTGGGGTTGGGTACTATTTAGCGGGATCATGGCTATTATTCTAGGGATTTTTATTCTCTATCAATGGCCTGTCAGCGCAGTTTGGGTATTGGGAGTATTTGTAGGGATTAATTTTTTGTTGACGGGTGTTTGGATGATCATGCTTTCATTAGCTTCTCGTAGTCTTCCTGACCATAGGGCAAGAGTTTAAAGCAGTTATCAGTTATCAAAGTTTGAGTTGGGGTCTAAATCTCCAACTCAAACGTAGCACGCAATAGTGGTGAGGAACTTTGACTCCCAACTGAAAAACAGTTTACTGTTAACTATTTACTAATTTGTTGAAATAACTTTCGGTTTTATTGGTGAGCTAGTGCAGCCTCACTGAAATAAGGATAATATGATTACAACAGATAACAAGCACGCTGTTGGAGTATTTACTAACCGTAAAGCAGCGGAGCAATCAGTTAATGAATTGAAAGCCTCAAGCTTTCCAATGGAAAAAGTTGCGATTTTTGCAAAATTTGCAGATCGCATAAATCCTATTGGCGAAGTATCAGTCAGTTCGCGTATCAACAATCAAAGTGTAGATACAACTGGAGCAGTTGGTGACGCTTTAACTACAAGTTTTTGGGGAAGCGTATTAGTTGGTCTTAGCAGTTTGGTACTTCCTGGCGGTATTGGAGTAATAATTGCAGTCGGTTCGGTTGGAACAGCATTCATTATCAGTGTAGCGGGTCTTGCAGTTAGTACTATAGCCACAAATCATTTAGTAAAGGTGCTAGCTAGTTTAGGTATTCCTGAAGACCGAGCTAGACGTTATTGCGATCGCATCCAGTGCTGTGAATATTTACTAGTACTAAAAGGCAAAGATGAGGAGATTCAAAATGCTGAAGTCATTTTGAAGAAGCATGATATTAACTATTGGGGTATCTATGAGCTACCACAGGTTTAAATAAGCCTTCTTCATTGTCCTGATGACATCTATACTAAGATATAGATATGGAAGAAATTATACAAGAGACTATAAGGGATTTGGCTCTAATTGCGATTGGTATAGTTGTCTCTTGCCGAGGCTTGAAAACCATGCCGGACAAGGTATATCGCATTTTAGTGTTTCTCATCGATATGGTCTGTATCATTTTGGGAATTGCTGTCAGTCATTGGATTGAAAAACTGTTGCTGTTCATTCTTTGGTTAAATTCAAATCCCAATCCTAACAAACCTGAATATCAAACTCTCACTTGAATAAACGAACTGACGTGCAGAAAAAGCGATCATAATCTTGCATTACTACCAGTAACTTTGGTATTTTGCGAACTAGCCCGGACGTTGTTGTAATCCCCTACAATATTGGCTCATCAGGATGAATATCCCTATTCTGTCACTCTCGGAAAACAATAATCGAAGCAAGATTCTGAAACTTTGATTGAGCCAAGCTTTGAACCTTTATTTTCTAACAGTAACTAAAATTTGTAGCTGAACCCTGAAGATTAAAGCTCTGAAAGGCTTTCAGCAATTGGCTTCTCCCAAAGTGACAAAACAGGGATGAACCTATCCCACTAATAACAGCAATATGATAATCTGCTGTTGATGAAGGTAAATTGTATTAGAGTATGGCTGGGCAATTTGTTCGCGTAGGTTCCGAAGAAAAGGATTAAACGACCTGGAATAGAAGTTGTTTGAAGATATATTCCCCAAGGAGTCAGACAAGAAAGGGCGGGGAATGCCCCATGCGCAGTTTCGTCATGTAGTTAACACCTTACTGTATGTATTGATAACAGGATGTCGTTGGTGTGATGTTCCCAAGGGAGAAATATGGACATCAAAAAGTGCAGCGCACAGATGGTTGATGCGTTGGGAGACAGACGGAACGTTAGAAAGTTTACAAGCACGTACACTAGGAATTGCTCAAGAGAAGGGTTTAATAAACTGGAGTTACGGTGCCGTGTTTTTGTATACAAATATTGTAACTGCCAATTACTACTTTTGAAGTATCAATTTATTGAACAACTAAGACTATTGAAAGAGTATAAGTAATTTTTTTTTAACTACAACTCTAAGCAATAGAAGAGTTAGAACAAATCAATTTGTCCCAAGTTTGATAATTAAAAGACATATAGCAAGCACAAGAGGCAATGTCATGAGTACGGTCATGAACCAACGGATCAAAGTTGAAAAGACTTTAACCATTAACAAACCAGTAGAGGAACTTTATCGCTTTTGGCGTAACTTTGATCACTTGCCACGCTTTAATGGGACTTCCAAAGAATAAATTATTCCAAGAAAAACAAGAGACAGGTTTTATCAAGAATGATAATCATTTTAAGGGGGAGAAAAGGGGAACTACAGTACACAACGTGTAAAATTTAACTCTAATTCTTCTGCTTAATTCTTTGTTACATACTTGTAAATTTTCTCCCCGACTTACTTAAGATTAACTTCTATAGTTTGGTTGAAATTTTTATATTTAGAGACGACAGAAAAATTCGTTGCATTAGCCTGGAATGCTATTTATAAATAAAAGATGAATTAGAGTATATTACATCACAATACACTTCAGAGATAGGGCAAGTAAATAAACTTGCTTCGGGTTGCCTTTGAAATACTTGGCTCAATTGCCTGAAAAATAGGTTTTTTTATGAAACTGCTTATCGTTGAAGATGATAAAGATACGGTGGCTGCTCTCACCACTTCTCTGGTAGCACAGCAGTTTACAGTTGATACCGCTAGTGATAGTCGATCGGCACTGGAGTTAGCTGAGGCAACAGAGTATGACCTGATCGTGCTAGATGTCATGCTACCCGATGAGAATGGAATTCGTCTGTGTCGCCAACTAAGAACGCAGAATCAGCAAGAGCCTATTTTGTTGCTTACAGGGAAGGTTGATCCGGCAGATAGGATAGCAGGCTTTGAGGCAGGAGCAGATGACTATATTACCAAACCCTACGAGCTATCAGAACTGCTAGCTCGGATTCGGGCATTACTGCGCCGAGGCAGCACAGTATTAACCAAAGTACTCTGCTGGGGTCAGTTGCAACTTGATCCAAATAATTGCGAAGTCATGTGTCAAGGCAAAGGCTTACATCTCACGCCTAAAGAATACAAACTGTTGGAGCTATTTTTGCGACATCCGCGGCGGATTTTTGACCGAAGGACTCTGCTCGATCGCATCTGTTCGATTGATGAATGTCCTGGTGAAGAAGCTGTAACAACTCAAATTCGGGGGTTGCGGCGCAAACTCCAGATGGCTGGGCTAAATTCCGATCCGATTGAAACATTGTATGGGCTGGGGTATCGGCTGAAATCTGTGCCAGAAAAGCCGGAGCAGGGATCGGAGGACGCAAAGACGCAAAGACGCGAGGAAACAGGGAATATATTTGATAGGGTCTCCGCGTTACCCTTCGCCAGTCGCCACAAGTCTTTGCCCTCCGGGTTTGGAAGTGACGCTCCTAAAGTCGCTAACGCTGCGCTAACGGACTCGACGGGAACTGGAGCTACTCAGGTCTTCTCCGAAGGGGAGAAGCCAAGGCCGATGGGGTCTTTGCAAGTCGAGAGTGTGGCATCCAAGACTCCGACTTCCTCATCGCAAAGCGGCTCAGTTCAAGGTGCTGGTTCACCATGTCTCTCCATCTCCGCATCTTCCTCATCCTACTCACTGAATGAAAATCGAGATGATGCAGAGGTGGAGGCAGTGGCGGCAATTCGGCAGATGTGGCAGGATTCTCAGGAGCGATTGCAGGGCCAACTAGCAAAGTTGGAGGAAGCGATTGCCCACCTATTTACTAATACTCTCACCCCTGACGGACGGCAGTTCGCCCAGACCATCGCCCATCGGCTGATTGGCTCTTTGGGGGCATTTGGCATGCCGCAAGCAGCAGAACTTGCCCGCCAGATCGAACGCACCTTGAAAACACCAACGGCTGCTGTCCAATCAGAGGAAGCGGTTCAACTAAAATCGCTGCTTGGGCAACTGAGGCAAGTTATCCAGCAGTTACCTACTTTTGCTACAACAGCGCCCACTCCAGTACTGAAGTCTAGCGATCGCGTGGTTTTGTTGATTGATGATGATACTGACTTGATTGAGCGAATGCAGGCAAATGCCTCAAACTGGAGCATTCAACTGGAAACCGTCACTGACCTTACCCTCGCCCGCCAACACCTTCAGTACCTCACGCCCGATGCCATCATATTGGATCTTACCTTTCCCAATACCACCGAAAGCGGCTTGACCCTACTGGCACAGTTGAAGCACAAATTTCCCACTATTCCTGTGCTGGTGCTGACAGGACTTGGCGATTTAACCAAGCGCGTGGAAGTCACCCGTTTAGGAGCCAACGCCTTTTTGCAAAAGCCTGCCACGCCTACCGAAGTGTTTCAAGCCGTCAGCCAACTCCTCCACCGGATTGACACTATCAATGCCAGACTGCTGATTGTGGATGACGATCTGGCATTGTTGTCCATGTTAGAAGCCCAACTACAACCGTGGGGCTTTCAGGTCACAACCTTGGCAGATTCAAGCCAGTTTTGGCAATACTTGGAAGCCAGCACTCCCGATCTGCTATTACTGGATGTCGCTATGCCGGGGTTTAGCGGCATTGAACTATGCCAGGTAGTCAAGAGCGATCCGCGTTGGAGTCGGCTACCTGTGTTGTTGTTATCGGCTCATGCCGATGCTGATACCCTGTACCGGGCCCTAGCATCGGGAGCAGATGACTATATCTTAAAACCAATCGTAGAAGCCGATTTGATTCAGCGAATTTTAAATTTCAATTCCTGGTAGGGATTTAAAATAAGGGACTTCCAAATAAAAAAATAACCAATCACTGTGTTAGCAGGGGAGCAGGGGGAGTAAGAAAAATAGAATTATGAATAAATTGAATAATTTATTTCTTGGAAATTCCTAATTAGTAATTGATACTTCATCCCTTGTATCTGATTCGTAAAGAAAATCTTAAGGGTACTTAACTCATTACTAGGTCGGAGTTTCAGCGAATAAGCGCTTTATTAACTTAAATGCCTAAAACCCTTACTAGACAAGTAGTTTACTTTAGTTTACAAATTAGCTCTCAAGGGATTGATTCAAATAATGATGCTAGCGGCAATGCTACACGAACGTACTTTGTTATTTTCCATCAATCAATTTAGAGAGAAGTTGGATCGCATGAAACCAGATTAAATCTAACGCCCCTTCATTACGAATAACGAATTGGTATTATGTCCTCTTATACGAATCGATGCATCCTGGTGATTGACGACGAACCTGACTTGTGCAGCATTGTCAAGTTCACGCTAGAACGCCTCAAAAGCTGGAAAATCCTCACAGCTGAGTCTGCACAGGCAGGACTGATGCAGGCAGAAACGCAGCAACCAGACGTGATTTTGCTCGATCTGAGCCTGTATGGTGAAGATAGACTGACTATGCTGCAATCTTTGAAAACTAATCCGACTACGCAGTCGATTCCGGTTATATTGTTTACTGCCACAGACCCGTCAGACGATTCGCTGGGATTTGACCCCTCTGAATTTGCTGGAGTGATCCTGAAGCCGTTCAATGTCTTGCAGCTTGGCGAGCAGATTATTGAGCAATTGGGGTGGTAAGGTTAGAGTGCAATGCCTTTTTTATGGAAGAGACGCAAAGCAAAGAAAGGGGATGCGGAGATATTTCATATCAAATCCAGTTAATCACTTAACGCTCTTTTAGGACTGGGAAGAAGGAATAAAGGTGTACTGAGTTTTGTTCAAAAATCAAATATGGTTACTAAACTCTGCTGGTTCTCTTGAGATTTGCGGTGATATTGCTTCATTTTTGCTTTCGCTTTCTGATTTATTTCTAGCTTGAGCCTGTAAACTGACTAAAAAATAGGCACTCATAACTAGTTCCCACCATTTTTCTATTTGCTGATAATTCGTAAGTCTAAAATCAGCCCATCCCAACTCATTCTTCCCTTGTTTAAACGCATATTCCACCCAATTACGAAATCCATAAAGATTTCCTAATTAGGCAAATGCGGTGGATAAGCTCTGGATTCAGCAAGGATGATTTTCAGAAGATTGGCCCCAAGATTATTTTAATTTTAGATAATGCTAGTTTCCATAAACAATTTGGACAACTGCTGGACGATATTCTGATCCTGGTATGGAATATTATGAGCAAAAATACCAGGATCTGATCCTCAAAAATCTTCAGAAGAAAGCGCAAGCTTTTGGTTTTCAACTTGTCCCCAAATCCCAAGATAAGGAGGAAGCTTCATTTTATCAAACCCTTTCTACATAAGCTTTACGTCAAGTGTTTCTTGAAAGAGCGTTAACTGTCCGCTTGGCGTAGATGTATGCCTGGACAACTACCCACTTTTGACTACACCCCTTACAGTCATATGAGCATTCATACTAGTCTATTGCGTACTTTTGCTTATTGACTAATAGCCCTAAAGCCTAACTTGTTAACGATGATGTTTGTGAAGTTGTTCATAATCCTCAAGAGTATCTACATCAATAAGTCCCTCAGCAAAATAAATGCTTGAACAGTTTGAATAATGCTGACGAATGATTTTTCTAGCACCGATATCATCCTGAAGAAGAGCTAGTTCTGAAAATAACGTTTTGTGAAATATAGTAGGAACACCAAGGATACCCGCGTATTCCGAAGCAACTATCATCGAATTTGTAGCTTGATATCTTGTAACAAGTTGATTAATCAGGTCGGAGGAAACAAACGGTTGATCGCATAACATCAGTACGATCGCTTCAATCTCAGATGCGATCGCCCCAATAGCATTTAGTCCACATTGAATGGAACTGGCCATACCAGTTGACCATTTTTGATTATAAACAATGTGGATATCTAAATTTCTCAGATGCGGCTCAATAGTTTCGACGTAAGCACCCAACACAACAACAACTGGCCGACACTGAGAATTAATCGCCGCCTCTGTGATATGTCGAATTAGTGATTTACCTTGGTAAGCTAGGATCTGTTTAGGCTGACCAAGCCTTGTGGAAGCGCCTGCTGCCAAAATTATAATGCCAATGTTAGACATGGTTGCTCTAAGAGAGAATGGAGCGAGCCTGGGTGATCGCGCAAGAAACTACCCCTACGTCCGCCAATTACAGCTTGAATTTCTGCCACGATGGACAGGGCGATTTCTTGGGGTGTTTCCGCAGCAATGTCTAGTCCTACAGGGTTATAAATTCGTTGTTCTTGTGCAGATGTGGTAATGATATTTTCTTCAGACAGATCATCCCACAATTTTTGCATCCGGCGTTTTGGGCCTAACACTCCCAGGTAACGCACCTGGGACGGAATCAGAGTCTTGAGAAATGCTAGGTCGCTTAGATAGCGGTGTGTCATGACAACTGCTACAGTTTGCGGTGTCAGCAAATGTTTGTATGAGTGGGAATCATTGAGTTCGCACCAGAGAATTTGGTCAACTTGAGGAAAGCGATCGCCCCTCAAATACCCTGGTCGATCATCAATTACGGTAACGTGCCAACCCAGATGTTTCGCCAAATGCACCACGGGAATCGTATCATATCCAGAACCAAATACGAACAGTGGTACTAATGGATGAATTACTTCAATCAACACATCAACGCGTCCTTGAGATAAAGTATATGATTGTACGCAAGTTTGTTTTTTTCTCAGTGCTTGGTGAGTGTCTATTTCTATCTTTTGAGCAATGAAAATATTAGCAACGTGATTGATGACAGTGCCATCTGATTTCAGCATCATTCGAGAACCAACTGTAATATCTGACGCTCCCTCTATTTTAAAGACAGTAGCGATCGCTCCCACTTGCCCAGACTGCAAACAATCTTGAATGAAAGACATTTGGCTCGCAGCAGTTTCATCACTTAAAGATTCAATCAAAACATCGACAACGCCATTACACCCCAACCCAAAGCCAAATACAATGTCTTCACCCGATGTAGTGTCATATCTTACTACTATCGGTTCACCACCGCCAAACATCAGCGATTGCGCCCGTTCAAAAACATCACCTTCCAAACAGCCACCGCTAATCGCACTAATCATTTGTCCATCTTCAACCAGTAACATCCTCGCCCCTGGTCGGCGATAAACCGAGCCACTTGTTTGTACTACCGTTGCTAAAGCACTACGCTGTGCTGACTTTTGGCTATGTACAAATGCTTGCAGGATATGCTGTAACTCGTTCATATAGTTATTGCTCACTTACGGAACTATGTAATAGCGCTAAATTTGCGGCAGCAAATTCTACAAGAGTTTGTCAGGCGTGATGGGCAAATCTCTGATTCGCTTGCCGGTCGCGTGAAAAACCGCATTGGCGATCGCCGCCGGAATTCCGACCATACCGAGTTCGCCCATGCCTTTAACACCGAGCTGATTGACGATTTTATCGTCCTCCTCAACAAAGATCGTTTCGATCTCCAGAATATCGGCATTAACCGGCACATGGTAGTGCTGCAAATTCGGGTTCATGATCCGCCCGTAACGATGGTCGATTTCAGTCGCCTCTTGCAGTGCCATGCCGATGCCCCAGACAACGCCGCCAATTTCCTGGCTGTGCGAGGCCTTCGGATTCATGATCTTGCCGCTGGCAGTCACTTCAATGGCCCGCGTAACGTGAACAGTCCCCACATCCGGATCGACCTTCACTTCAATGAACTGCGCGCCGTGCGCCAACGTCGCATACTTCTCGCGCTCCTCTGAGGGACGCGACTCGAATGTTTCCGTGATTGCGGTGAGACCATTACGCTTCATCACTCCGGAGATGTTGACGAAACGCGATGGGTCGTTTTTTAGTCGCAGTCTCCCGTCGAGCATCTCGACATCGGCGGCGGCTGCCCCCTTGAGCGGAGAATTCGGTTCCTGGTTCGCGAGTGCGAGCAACTTCGTGCCGATCGCCAGAGCCGCGCCGCGCACGGCCGAGCCGACGCTCGCCGTCGTCCAAGATCCCCCCTGCGACGGTGCCAGAGGGAACTTCGTGTCGCCGAGTTCAAATTTCACTTGCTCCAACTTCAGCCCCAGATACTCGGCAGCGATCATGGTCATCACCGTGTAGGTGCCGGGGCCGATGTCACTGGTCGCACTAGCAACTTGCGCCGTGCCATCCACTCGCAGCGTGATGAGGGCGGCAGCAGGCATCTGGAAAGCGCCCCAGACGCCGGTTGCCATACCCCAACCGAGGAGTAGGCGTCCGTCGCGCATTGAGCGCGGCTCAAACTGGCGCTTCTTCCAACCGAATTTTTCCGCGCCGAGCCGATAGCACTCCCGCAACGCCTTACTCGAAAATGGCTTGCCGCTCTCGGGGTCTACTTCGGCGTAGTTGATCAGCCGTAGTTCGAGCGGGTCGATCTTGAGCGCGTAGGCCAGCTCGTCCATCGCGCATTCGAGCGCGAACATACCGCTAACGGCCCCCGGTGCACGCATCCAGGTCGGGGTGGGGAGGTCAGTGTTGGTAATCTTCAGCGGCGCGTAGAGGTTCGGGCAGGCGTAGACCTGGCGCGTGAAAAGCGTGGTTTCGTCTGAGAACTCCTCGATGTTGGAGGTGTTGTGTACGACTTCATGAATCATCGTGGAGAGCTTTCCCGATCGCTCTGCGCCGAGCGCGACCTTCTGAATCGTGTACGGACGATAGCCGTGGCCAGTAAACATTTGTGTGCGCGTATAGACGACCTTGACTGGGCGTTTGAGTTCCCGGGCAGCCATCGCTGTCAGCGCCGGATAATAGTTCGGGCGCAGCGACGATCCGAAAGCCCCGCCGACGAAGGGTGAAAGCACGCTCACGTTTTCCTCGGGCACGCCGAAGCTCGAAGCCAAATGTGCGCGCACGCCATAGACCCCCTGCGTCTTGTCGAAGATCGTGAGCTTGTCGCCTTGCCAGACCGCGATGGCCGCGTGCGGCTCTATGGGGTTGTGGTGCTCGATAGGAATGCGGTACTCGGCCTCTACCTTCACAGCCGCTGTACGCATCGTCTCTTCCGGATTACCGCGCGTTAAAGTATGTTCAACAACTAACGGCTGAGTCTCAATCGCCGCTGTACGCATCGTCTCTTCCGGATTACCGCGCGGCTTTAGAGGCGGCGCTTGGGTGGGGACGCGCGCGATCGCTCGCACCGCCTCGGTGTCGGTCGTGTGCGGCTCTGTGTTGTAGGAGACTTTGACCAGACGTGCCGCATAACGCGCTTGCTCGTATGTCTCGGCGACGACAAGTGCCACAGGCTGCATATTGAAGAAGATTTTGTCGGACTGGAGCGCCTGAAACGACTTGTCTTGCTCATCGGTAGCGCGCGACGGAGCCTGCACCATAGAAAACTTCGGATCGAGCTTTGGTGTGTTCAGGTGCGTGAAGACACGAATTACGCCCGCAGCGCGTTCAGCCTCACGCGTGTCGATTGATTTAATCGTGCCCTTTGCTACGGTTCCCAGCACGATAAAACCGTAAGCGAGATTGGAAACCTGAAATTCTGCGGCGTATTTTGCCTTGCCCGTCACTTTTGCGATGCCGTCTACGCGGCTCATTTCTTTTCCGATGTATCTTGCCATTTCTTTTATATTCTCCCTACTTACGCAACACCGCCCGACATCGCTCGCTGCAAAGCGAGAACAATGGCGCGTTTTCCGAGTTCGACTTTATAACCGTTATGTTCAAGCGGTTTCGCATCTTTGAAAGCCACTTCGGCAGCAGCCCGAAAAGTTTCTTCCGTCGCTGGTTTTCCGATCAAAACTCTTTCCGCTTCGCCTGAACGCCAAGGTTTATGCGCGACGCTTCCCAAAACAACGCGTGCCTGTTTGATGTTGTTGCCTCTTGTTTCTAAAGCAGCAGCCACGGCAAGCAGTGCGAAAGCATATGAAGTGCGATCGCGAACTTTTAGGTAATAAGACTTGTCGGCGAAGTTATTCCTCGGCATTTCGATGGCGACGATCAATTCCCCATGCTGAAGATTGTTATCTTTTTCCGGCGTGTCGCCCGGCAAGCGATGAAAATCCTGGATCGGGATTGTGCGTTCTTGCCCGTTCGTGCCGCGAATCCTCACTACTGCGTCAAGCGCATAAAGCGCATTCGCCATATCGCCCGGGTAAGTCGCCACGCATTTATCGCTGTAGCCAAAAATGGCATGAATGCGATTAAGCCCCTGAAGCGCTCCACATCCGCTGCCAGGCTCGCGTTTGTTACACGGCATAGCGATGTCGTAAAAATACTGGCAACGGGTGCGTTGCATTAAATTTCCCCCGTTGGTCGCCATATTGCGAAGCTGTACGGAGGCACCTGCTAAAATCGCCATTGACAGAAGCGGGTAATTTTGCCGGACGAGCGCATGGTTAGCCGTATCAGTATTTTTGGCTAACGCGCCGATAGAAATTCCGTTCGAGGTCGAGCTAATTTGCGCCAGATTCAAACGTGAGATGTCAACAAGTTCGCTGGGGCGCTCGACATATTCTTTCATCAAATCAATCAAATTTGTCCCGCCTGCGAGAAACTGTGCCGTTTGATTAGCGGAAACGGTGCCAACAGCTCTTGCTGCGTCGGTTGCATTTGAATATT
>NNBU01000143.1_pt1 | contig 15364 bp, 12 predicted proteins | sample 1173781 | NCBI WGS metagenome assembly NNBU01 (sample SAMN07173937, study PRJNA388173) | plant metagenome | biome: Plant school; feature: Soil; material: Symbiotic tissue of Blasia pusilla L.; isolation source: symbiotic tissue sample KVJ2 | host: Blasia pusilla | place: Norway: Troms, Kvaloya...
GATTAGTACCTAGGGACAAAAATATAACCCCCGTAGTCTAGCTAAAAATGTTAGGCTCACTCGTGTAATTCTGTACTAGGAGTTTGAAGATGAACCAGATTTTAAAGGATTTATAGCGGTTCCCATTCAGATGAGGTACAACATTATATCGCAAGGTGTAGGGGCACGGCAGTGCCCATTGGTGTCTACTTTTGCCAAAAATAGCGTACTGATTGGGTGTTGTTCACCCGCCAGGGATTTACAATCCCTGACTAATTGCTCAAGTCTACTGAAGTAGACTGAAAATTTTTGCGCTATGAAGTCCTCTTCAGAGGACTTTAGCTATGAGACAGGGATTTACAATCCCTGGCGGACGTGCGGTTTCGCGTTAAGTTGACACCAGTGGGCAGTGCCCATTGGTGTCAACTTAAGCTCAAACGTTTATTCCACAGGCGTTTTACCCCCCTTAATCCCCTCTTATAAAGGGGGGAAATAAGAAAATCCAGTTCCCTCCCCTTTATAAGGGGAGGGTTAGGGTGGGGTAACGCAGTGAGTGATGGGAAGCGCGTTTTGACAAGGGTTTCACGTTAAGTTGACACCAATGGGCAGTGCCGTGCCCCTACGGGTGTACTCGACTTAGTGAAAGTACTCGAAAACAATATGCTTGAATTCTTGACTAACTATGGCCATCCACCACATCGCCAACTCAACAGTGGATCTAACCTGATTCGTTTTTCTACCGGCATTTTTTTCTCTTTTTTAACGGTGTTTGCTGTGCCCAACTCCAGCCTGATCAAATCGATGCTACCATCACTGAAACTCTCAACTACTTTACTGCCCAGAAGCTGCCAATGTTTTGGTGGATAGGAACACCAACTCAGCCACCGGATTTAGGAAAATATTTAGAAACCCACGGATTAAGCAATTCAGGTGAATTACCTGTGATGGCGATTGATTTATCGACTTTACCTGAGGAGTTTTTTGTGGTAGAAGATTTAGCGATCGCACAGGTTAAAGATCGCGAAACCCTGAAGCATTGGGTGCGAGTTGCAATGGTGGGCTTTGAAATTCCTGATACCGAATATAATATGGAACTAATCTAGGCAATATATAAGTAATTCTTATATACAAGAGAGTTTTTTTATACGTAATATACGCTTTATTGAAAAATTTCCAAGATACTTTAATGGTACAATGTTATGGATTCATGACATTAAGCAATATTCTATTGAACTTGTTAATTTAGCATTAATGGGTGTATCTAAATCTTGCTCTTAAAGTCTTGAATAAATAATCTAGTCGATGCCTTATCTACAATCTAGAAAAGTAATGCTGTGTGCATTGTTATCTTTGGTGGATGAACGAGTTTGGATTTGAGCTACTATTTTTGTTAACGAAATTGAGATAGCTTGTGTTTGTTTATTCCTGTATTTAGAAGCAGCTATAGTATAATTTCACAACTCATTATTTCTAAGTTGCTGCTTATTTATTATGGTGGAGTTTATGAAAAGAAATTTCCCAAAAAAGCCAAATAGTTCTCCCTATTTAAGATTATTAGATAGCAAAAAGCTTCACTTAAAATGGAAGAATTACTGGTTTAAGATAAGTGGAACCTGGCGGTCATGTCCTCTAATATGCCCTATAGATAAACCTCATCACAGACATATTTTTTGGAGTTGGCTTGGTAGTTTCTTAGCGATAGCAGCAACGGCTTACCTGTCTGTGGAAACAAATTCTCCTCTGCTTATGGCTCCGTTTGGTGCTACTAGTGTGTTGATATTTGGTGTACCAGACAGTCCTTTGGCCCAACCCCGTAATGTGATTGGTGGTAATCTCGTAGCTGCCTTAGTCAGCCTAATTATCCTACATCTTTTTGGTTCGTCACCTTGGACAATGGGAATGGCAGTAGCAACAGCGATTGGGATGATGCAGCTTACTGGAACTGTACACCCACCTTCAGGAGCCGTTGCCTTAGTCGTAATGATGACAAAAGCTCCTTGGCAATTTCTATTAACACCTGCTTTACAAGGTTCTATTATTTTGGTGCTTTGTGCTGTGGTTTTTAATAATCTGGCACAAGAGAGGACTTATCCCAAGTACTGGCTGTAAGATTTTTAACGTTGTTTCTATCAAAGGTGGATCTGCTCACTACAAGCGATCCCCCATTGCGTAAAATTCGGCAATACTTTCTTGATCACAATCTGCTTTCGCAGTGTCATCTTCCAGCACTCCACCAAAAACTCTTTTACAGGTTTTTCCTCAAGTATCCCTGCACGATTGATTCAGCTTCTCCATCCACCAAGGTCACGCCTTTGACCTAACAGTGATAGCTTCTGTAACCAAACCCAAAAGTTGCTAGGGTCTGAAAGCATAACAGAACACTTGCTATCAGTTGATAAACGGGGCACTAAGTCAATTATCGCCAGAGTTTATAAGTTCTGAATCTAATGTACAGTCTTTCTAAGTGATCTTGAGGAAAAAACGTGGGATTTCAAAAATTATTGTATATTTTTACTATAGCAAAGGTTGTTACGTTCTCTCTGAATGTACCTGTATTTGCTCAAATCACACAGGCTCCCTCCAATTATTCACAGTCGAGTTGTCGTGCAACTAAAGTAGATACTCCAATTTTCAAAGAACCTTCAACATCATCCAACGCTATCAGTATATTGTCGGCACAAACAAATATTTCTTTAGCATATATACCAGCTAGTGGAGATAGATTTGTCAGAATTAAATCTCCGACTTCAGGGTTTATTCAAACTGCTGTGCTGAAATTTTGTCAGACGAATAACAGCGCTCAAAACCTTTGGAGTAAACCTACTATTGGCAGTGTATGTCGGCAAATTGTACAACCTGTAACTCTACGTAGCCAACCAAGTACAGAAGGAGCTTTTATTACAACACTTAATCCAAACACAATCTTGTTTGTAAACTTGGTTACAGGTAATATAGTTAAGTCATACAAATCTGAAAATTATATTTGGGTAGAAATCGACCTTTCCAGAAGTTTCCCTGGAGAGTTGTCCGGTAATGGTTGGATAGCCAATACTGACTTAGTAAATACTCCCAGATTAAGCAGTCTGGCAAATTGTAGTTAGTAGCTTATTTCGCTAAATATCTCTACCTGGCATGGCTTTCTCCATCCGCTTTATTTGCACCTTCGACTGCACAACTATAGCTTCACTGGTTCAGTTTTCAGACATCATCGTTCGCCTTTTAATCAAGGATAAGCCATTACGAACAGCATCCTGGTTAACCTGTAAGCCTGCAAGCATCTCCAGTAACTATCTACTCAACCCGCTTAACTTCAAATCCCCGCAACCCTTCCGGTACTTCATACTCAACCACAACATCTTTAACCACAGCAGCAGGTGGCCCAGAGTGACACCAGCGAACCATATCATCTACAACTTCTCGCGCTCCTTCAAAAACTGCCTCTACTCGACTATCAGGGAGATTCCGTACCCAACCGGTTAATCCCAACTGGCTAGCTGTATCCACAGTGGAATAGCGATAGCCCACTCCTTGGACTCGGCCAGAAATGAATACATGGGCACGGATGATCTTTGGCAGTGCTGTGGAATTCTGCATAGACTGGTCTAATCTTTACGATTCCAGTCTACCTAGTTTGTGTATATGTACACAAACCTGTTTTTAATCCCGGAATGCACTACTTTAGCCTTGCCACGCCATTAGGACTGTAAAGGGGAAGCATTTCAACTGATTCTGCGATCGCTAAATCATAGAAAATTGGTTAGGTTATTGCAACAAGATTGCTAACAGTTGTCCACAAAATTGCTGTATTTTAATCAGTAATTAGTTTTCCAACTTGTAATCTTGAATTACTTATGTCTAACCTGCCACCACTTAATACAGAAACAATTTGGTCAATTATTGACGAAAAACTTGATGATGCCACAGTTAATCAGTTGCTATGGCATTATTTAGGCTATCGCTATGACTCTTCAACTGCACAATGGGATACTAGCCAAGTTGCACCAGAATGGCAGAATGAGTACCCAGAACCACCAAATTTCATTGAATCTCGTCCTGCAACAGTCAAGTTAACTCGTTCTATTCCTGCTGAAAATAAACGAATGCTCAAAGAAAAGCTGGGTTTCAAAGGCTACAAAATTGGTGAATTTGGGCCTCGGCAAACTCGCAGAGCGACAGCAGCAAATTGGTTGTTAAGTTATCTGCAACAAACTAACGGCAAAATTGAGTAATCGTATCAGCAGATATTTGGCAAAAAATCTCCTATTTTTACCGAAAATAGCAATCCAATTTGGTTTTTGAAAAGTTCTAATTGTTACGGTTTTCGCAACGCACTAACAGAAGATTAAGTGCTTTAGAATACGGTACAAATACGTATATTTTAAAAACCAAATATAAGTCCTATATCTGCCATATTAGAGTTTAGTAAAAAACTGTTGATTTATTTACTTAATTTTTGCAATTGGATTCCTATAGTGTTTTAAAAAATTAGTTTTATCAGTAAAATTTTTAGTACAATAAATTTGTATATTAGTCAATCAACAAGTTCTATAAACAGCCAAAAATCAAAAAATCACAGTTAAATTTTATAAATCATTCATAAATTATTCCTGAAGATAGAAGCACTCCTGATCTAATTATTTCTTTAGAGCGATTTGCAAATTCAATTAAGCATCAGAGAATACTTCTATCAACCCTTGATATTACAAACACTTCTATGGCAAAGCCAATTGAATTTAATTTATTTGCACCTTATAACAAAGGAGCCGCATTAATTGGTTCTTTTTCTGATTGGCAAGAAATTCCAATGGAAAAAGGTGATGATGGTTATTTTCGCACAAGTGTTGAACTAGAAGATGGCGTTTATAAATATAAATTTCGTGTCCAATCAAATTCATGGTTTTTTGAACCAGAACAATGGGTTGAGGTTACAGACCCTTATGCAAAAGATATAGATGAACTCAGTGGAAAAGACGATGGTGTTATCCAGGTCAAAGACGGTGAAAGGATTACTGATACTTATGTTTGGCAACATGATGATAAACCTTTACCTGCTGACCACGAATTGGTAATTTATGAATTGCATGTCGGTGACTTTTCTGGTGGTGAGGATGATCCTTATGCACGAGGCAAGTACAAACACGTGATTGAAAAATTAGATTATCTATGTGAATTGGGAGTTAACGCTATTGAGTTGATGCCACTTAAAGAATATCCTGGTGATTATAGCTGGGGTTATAATCCGCGCCACTTCTTTGCAACAGAATCAAGTTATGGTTCGACTGCTGAGTTAAAAAAATTGGTTGATGAGTGTCACGCTAGAGGAATTCGTGTAATTCTTGACGGTATTTATAACCACTCAGAAGCATCTGCTCCATTAACACAAATTGACCACGATTATTGGTATCATCACGAACCTCGTGACCCTGATAATAACTGGGGGCCTGAGTTTAATTACGAACATTATGATGAAAAATTAGATATTCGTCCAGCATGGAAATTTACTGGTGAGGCAATCCGTTTTTGGATATCAGAATATCATCTTGATGGTATTCGCTATGATGCGGCGCGGCAAATTGCTAACTACGATTTCATGCACTGGATTGTTCAGGAAGCTAAAAAAACTGCTGGTGCAAAGCCCTTTTACAACGTTGCCGAACACATTCCTGAAACTACCAGCATTACCAATGTAGATGGGCCAATGGATGGTTGCTGGCATGACAGTTTTTATCACTGCATTCTAGAACACATTTGTGGTGATACATTTGATTTAGAGCGTTTAAAAGATGTTATAGACTGCAAGCGCCAAGGTTTCTTGGGTGCCACCAATGTGGTAAATTACCTCACCAACCACGACCATAATCATGTCATGGTTGAACTGGGGAATCGTGAGATTTTTAACGAAGAAGCATTTCGGCGGGCCAAATTAGGAGTAGCCATCCTCATGACTGCTGTTGGTGTGCCTTTGATTTGGATGGGAGAAGAATTTGGCGAGTATAAACCTAAACAACCTGAATCATCCAAAATCGATTGGACGCTGTTAGGGAATGATTTAAATCGTAGTTTATTTGAATCATACAAAGGCTTAACTAACCTGCGTAAAAGTAATCACGCTCTTTACACAGAAAATATTGATTTTATCCACGAGAATGCAGAGGCAAAAGTATTAGCCTACACTCGTTGGAATGATGAAGGTTCTCGTGTAGTCGTAATTGCAAATTTCTCAGAAAACTTCCTAGCTGGCTATCATGTTCCTAACTTTCCTAGCCCTGGTACATGGCACGAGTGGACAGGCAATTATGATGTCGAAGCTGGTGATGATGGCATCATAACTGACTTGGGGCCATACGAAGCCAAAGTGTTTGTATGGCAGTAATGATATACACTACCCCTCAGTCAGTAGTTCAATAGCAAAGAAAAGGGGGAAAATATTTCCCTCTTTTCAGTTATTATTTGAACTTGCATATACAGTTTAATTAAAAATTTGTCAAGCAAAAAATAAGCCATTTTAAAAGTTCATGGGTTTGTGTTACACTTTTTAGTTGAAGTGCGTATATAAAATTGCCAGAGCATCCCCATGCACAACAAATTATTTAATAGTAATATCGACAACGCTAACATTGAGAACGATCGCATTTTATTAACTCCCAATGAAGTCAAATCAAAATTACCTTTAACACAATTAACTGAACAAAGAGTTTTAGCGTATAGGCAAGAAATAGAACATATCCTAGATTTTCAGGATCGCCGAAAGTTTATAGTAGTTGGCCCATGCTCAATCCATGACCCCAAAGCAGCGCTCGAATATTCTGAGAGATTGAAAGTATTGGCGGAGCGAGTTCAGGATAAGCTGCTAATAATTATGCGAGTGTACTTTGAAAAGCCAAGGACAACCGTAGGCTGGAAAGGGTTAATTAACGATCCAGATATGGATGATTCTTTCCATGTAGAGAATGGCTTATTAATTGCACGAGATTTATTATTGAAAATTACAGAGTTGGGATTACCTGCTGGTACAGAAGCGCTAGATCCAATCATACCTCAATACATTAGTGAACTGATTACATGGTCTGCTATTGGAGCACGCACGACCGAATCACAAACTCACCGTGAAATGGCAAGTGGACTTTCGATGCCTGTGGGTTTTAAAAACGGTACTGACGGCAATATTCAAGTGGCATTGAATGCCCTCCAATCGGCTGGAAACCCACATAATTTTCTGGGAATTAATCAAAACGGACAAGTTAGCGTCTTTCAAACTAAAGGTAATGGCTACGGTCACGTAATTTTAAGGGGTGGTAGTCAACCCAACTTTGATGCAGCAAATGTCAAACTGGTAGAAGAGAAATTAAAACAGGCAAATTTGCCACCAAGAATTGTTATTGACTGTAGCCACGGCAATACCAATAAAGATTACAAATTACAAGGTGCTGTTTTAGAAAATATTATTCAGCAAATAGTAGATGGTAATACATCAATAGTTGGCATGATGCTGGAATCGCACTTGTATGAAGGTAGTCAACCAATTACTGGTAAACAGGAAGAGTTAAAATATGGTGTTTCTGTAACTGATAAATGTATTGGCTGGGAAGAAACCGAGAAAATTATTTTGGCGGCTCACGAAAAACTTAGATAAAGACCAATTTAAGGCAAAAGACGCGATGAATCGCCGTCTCTACAATAATCAGTCTTTTGTCTTGACGGCAATTGATAGCATCTTTGTTATCTAGAATCTTCATCGAAAAACCTTAACCAAACCGTATTCAATACTTGTCGGTTAAGGGGGAAAGGGGGAAAGGGAAATTAAAAACCTTTAACCCTTACCCTTTAACCCTTACCCTTTAACCCTTTCCCAAAACCAAACTTTGGGTTCAAAATGCTTAACCGAGTAGTATTGAAACCGTATTGTACTTCATGCAAAAGAAAACTGCTGTAAATGTGCGATCGCTAAATTCTTATTTACAGCATCAAAACTCTACTAATTGACTAAAAAGCCACCAGAAAGGCGCGTTTTTGTGTATGCTTTGCAACTAAATGCCTTAGCGATACATTTTCGGGAGTAAGTATGGAACGCGCCATTTCTGCGTTGGGAATTTTAGTTTTTATCGGTATATCCTACACCTTCTCTATTAATCGTCGTGCGGTGCGTTGGCGAATAGTGGCGTGGGGTTTGGGATTGGAGTTTGCATTTGCGCTAGTAATTCTTAAAACTCCTTGGGGTTTAACTGTGTTTAAATCTCTGGGAGATTTTGTCAGCCAATTTTTAGCATTTTCTGATGTTGGTGCAAAATTTGTCTTTGGAGAAAATTTTAAGGATCATTTCTTTGCTTTTCAAGTGCTGCCCACAATTATCTTTTTCTCTGCTTTCATCAGCGTCTTGTATTACTACGGCATTTTACAACGAATGGTAAATGTGGTGGCGTGGGCAATGATGAAGACGATGAAAACATCGGGTTCTGAGTCTTTATCCTGTGCAGGTAACATCTTTTTGGGGCCAACAGAGTCGGCGCTGATGGTTAAACCTTATATAGCGAAGATGACGCAATCGGAACTTCATGCTGTGATGACGGGTGGTTTTGCCACAATCGCCGGTGGAGTACTAGGAGCGTATCTTTCCTTTGGCTTACCAACAGAACACCTGATTGCTGCTTTCTTTATGACTGCTCCCACGTCGTTGGTGGTATCAAAATTACTTTACCCAGAAACAGAAGTATCAGAAACAGTCGGAAAGGCAAAAGCGTATGTGGAAACCAATTATGTAAACGTAATCGATGCTGCTACTACGGGAGCAATTGACGGCGTGAAGTTAGCAGTTAACGTTGGGGTGATGATTATCGCCTTTTTAGGATTACTAGCCGCCCTGAATGCACTTTTGGGATGGTTAGGGGCATTTGTGGGCTTACAGCAACTCTCATTACAGTGGATTTTGTCTTTTTTCATGGCTCCCGTGGCGTGGCTGATGGGCATACCTTGGGCTGATTGTCGGCAAGTTGGGGCTTTATTGGGTACAAAAACAATTTTGAATGAGTTTATTGCTTTTTTGGATTTGAAGGCACTAATTGAAAGTGGCAAAATCTCTCAACGGGCAGTAATTATTACGACTTACGCATTATGTAACTTTGCAAATATCGGTTCAATCGGCATTACCATTGGCGGCATTACCGGGATAGCACCTAATCGCCAACATGACTTAGCTCGTATGGGTGTCAGGTCAATGATTGGCGGATTGTTGGCGGGTTTTATCACCGCTTGTATTGCTGGGATGTTGATTTGAAAAAGTTAGAGAGACGCGATAAATCGCCGACTCCAACTGTCTTTAATTTTGAAGTAATGAGTAATAAGTAATAAGTAATGGGTATTACTCATTACTCATGACTCATTTATTTATTGACAGACTACTACTCATTTGTAGAGTATAGTTGTTGGGCGTAAAAACGAGCATACCGTCCTTCCTGAGACAGGAGGGAGGTGTGAGTACCAGCTTCAACCACCTGTCCTTGTTCGATTACGAGAATGCAGTCAGCCCGACGAACGCTGCTCAAACGATGGGCGATAATAAACACGGTACGGTTTTGCATGACTCGTTCCAGTGCTTCTTGAACTAGTGCTTCTGATTCAGAATCTAGGGCAGAAGTGGCCTCATCCAGGATGAGAATTCGAGGATCGTTGGCAACTGCTCTGGCGATCGCTAATCTTTGGCGTTGTCCTCCCGATAGGTTAACTCCCCGCTCTCCCACCCAGGTATGATAACCCTGGGTAAACTGGCTGATAAAGGAGTGAGCGTTGGCAATCTTTGCTGCTTCTTGAATCGCTGCTAAATCTAATTTTTCCTGACCGTAACCGATATTTTCAGCGATCGTTCCCGAAAAAAGAGTAACATCTTGGGGAACAATGCCAATTTGATGGCGCAAACTGGTGAGTCTGACATCACGGATATCAATATCATCAACCAGAATTTGACCCCTCTGAGGGTCATAAAAGCGGAGTAAAAGGTTGATTAACGTCGATTTGCCTGCTCCAGAAGAACCAACCAAGGCAATGACATCACCAGGAGATGCGTTCAAGCAGAGATCCTTGAGAACTGGCTGATCGGGATTGTAGGCGAAATCGACATGACGATACTCTACTTTGCCCATTACTCGTGGCATTGCCTGAGCATTCGATTTTTCGCTGATACTAGGTTCCTTCGCCATCAGTTCAAAGATGCGTTCAACAGAAGCTTCGGTCTGTTTGTATTCGTTGTAATTGCTAATCAGCATATCGATTGGCTGAATCAGTATAGCCACAGCAGCTAAGAAACTGATAAACCCTTGAGTGGTCAGTTGCCCCTGAGAAATCTGCCATCCTCCCAATAGAAACAGCAGTATAATACTAACTGCTTCCAAAAAACCGACAACAGGAAACTGAATAGATTTGAGTTGTAGAGCGCGATATTTAGCTTGGCGATTGATTTCTGCTTCTTTATTGAATCGCTTTACTTCATATTCTTGGGCTGCAAAAGCCTGAACAACGCGAATCCCGCTAAATACTTCAGTTAGCATCGCCGACAAATTGGAAACCTGATTTTGGCTCTGGCGAGATAGCACGAGTAATCGCTGACCAAATTGCCCGATCAACCAAGCCATTAAAGGAGCCAAAATCAAACCCGCAAGAGTGAGCGGCCAATTCAGGTAGAGCATGTAAATGGGAATCGCAATTAACTGCAACGAATTGGAAAGAAACTGATGGGATAACTTGTCCACAATCTCGCCGACGCGATCGATATCTTCAGTTAGGCGATAAGTCAAGTCTCCGGTCTGTGTCGTTTCAAAGTAATCTAATCCAAGTTTGTGCAGGTGAGCATAAACCCGCTTACGCAAGTTTAAAACCATGTTCAGGGCAGCAGCGATCATAAAGACATTCTGCCCATATTGACAAAGCCCTCGAACAAAAAATACCAAAGTGGCTAGTCCGAGCCAGTAGGCAATCTGGTTAACATTTCCCTGACCAAGATAAAAAGAGACCTGACCTGCTAAATAGGGTACTGCTAGGGTGAATAACACAAATCCTAAGATGCAAGCAAATCCCCGAATTAACAGCGACCATTGGGGCCAGAGATAAGGCAAGAGTTGCCAGTAACTAGAGCGGACTTTCATAGGTAAGTAAGAGTTCAGGAATCAGGAGTCAGAATTGAGACGCGATTCATCGCGTCTGTACAAGAGTCAGAATTGAGGTGCATTAAGGCGTTAGCCTACCACACCATGTTACCCAACCATGCCGACTCCTGAATTTTGACGCAATTTCTACTCAGTTTCTCCTAGAGAGTTTAGTAGAAAGCGGGCAATTCTCTCAGATGCGCCGGGTGGGCCAAATCGCTCAGGGCCATTTTCTTTGCACTTAGCGAGGTAGTCTGAATCTTGTAAAGTTTCAACTACTCGTTTAGCTGCTTGCTTGAGAATCTCAGGGGTTGCTGGCTTAGTGCCGATGGTTTGGGCAGAAATGCCCAACAGCCGCGTTTGCGCTTCTGCAAATTGATAGGTAAATTGAGGGCCCTCTCCGGGAATCTGGATAATAGGTTTCCCGATCGCTACAGCTTGCTCCACTGCCAACCCTGCCATACCAATCACGAGAGTAGAGTAACATAGGATGTCACTGAAGGCATCTGAATAACATCTCACTTCCACAATCGGTGATTCGTCAGGAGAACTTCCTGGAGGAGAATAAGTGAGTATGCCTTGAGTCAGCTGCCAACCTTGACTTTTGGCAATGTCGTCTAGTTGCTCCATCAAACTTGGTATCAAGGCTGCACGAAATTGTAATCCTGACTCAGGCATCACCTTGGCGATTTCTACCACCAGTTGCAACAGCAAACAAAAATTTCGCGCGGCTTCCGGCATCCGTGATCCTGGTAAGATTGCGATCGCTCTCTCGTCCGGTTTCAGGTGCAAGTCTTTGCCAGTAGGGACGAGCCAATCTAAAGCCGGAATGCCAGCTAACTGAGTTTTGGTTAAACCTTGCCGTTGGAGGTCATAAGCCGTATGGGAATCCTTGGTGAAAACTGCTAGACATCTGGAAGAATTAAGCTCGTGCCACAGCAGTGGATTGAGACGCAATCGCCCTTCATAGAGAGCAGAAAGACAGGAGATAAACGAGACGAAGGGACGCTTTGTTAAGTAAGCAAATGTCTGGGAGACAAAATCCCCAGTAGCCATAATCAAATCGCAGTTAGGAGCATACTGCAACACCGCTTGTAATTGTCGCCACGTTAACCCAATCAATCCCGATTGAAAATCTTTGAGCAAATAGAGACGCTTCATGTAAAAGAATCCCCCAGAGGGCATTGTTTGTGTGGGCCCAATAATGGGAATGTCCAAGCTGCGGTAAGCTTTTCCTTCCCCCACAATAGGCATTGCCGCCATCTCAATCGAAGGACACAATTGGCGCAGGCTCTGAATAACATGAGAGGTGTGGTTGTCCTCTCCGTGGCCGTTACTGATAAACAAGATTCGCTTAGAAGACATCTTGGGATTTTTATAGGTCTAAAATGCTTGTTTAGTGAGATTTTTAACCTACATTGGGTGAGTAGGCAAGGAGATTGATAGTATTTTTACTTTTGAGAGTTTGTAATTTTATAGGCAAATCTACAAAGTTACTTTTTTTGCTGTAAACCGGAATGGAGTTACTGCTAATCCCTGTTTTTGCAAACGCTAATCTATCAGAGAATACAGTATTAGGAGTACAAGCGCTATGGGTACATCGATCTAAGTTCAATTCAAATAAGTTGCAATTTCTGCATTATGTAACTTCTTGGTAAATATCGGTTAAATATTCTATTTTGTTAAAATTCAAATTCTTTGTAGATACTCAGGTGGCACGCGATCGACTAGCCAAACACCATTAGCAGAACAATAGAAGATGTAACCCGCTTGATGCATTGCCCCAGTATGCACAGCAAAAACCACTGGTTTCCCATGTCTTGCACCAACAGTTTGTGCTGTTGCAATATCCTTTGATAAATGGACATGATGGCGTGACATTTTACAAAGTCCTGTTTGCAGAATTGACTCTACAAATTTGCGTCCCGTGCCGTGATAAAGCTCATCTGGGGGAACAACAGGTTCTAATTGTAAATCAACTTTTATACTATGTCCTTGGTTCGCACGAATCAGAGTACCTGTGGAATCAAAAGAAAAGCGTTGTTTCTCGTTGGATTCAACTACTACCTGTAATTCCTGACGGGTAATCGGAAACTTATTTTGAGCACAAGCTGTAAGTAGGTCATCAACAGCAACCCAACCACCAGGAGCAAGTTTAATTCCAATGGCATCCGGTGTGTGTCGCAGATATTTGCTGAGATATTTGCTGATTTTGACGAGGCGAGAATCACTCATTTGATGAAGTAGTCATTTGTCATTTGTCATTTCTCATTGGTTATTGGTCAATTCAAAATATGTTAAAAGGTGGGTGTGGTATCTCAAGAACTAATGACTTTCGCGTTCCGGTTTGATTGTAGTTGGCATCTTTGTATTACAGATATATCACTCCATGCTACACTAAAACTTTTATTGCTGGCTTGACTTTGTGTAAATTGACAGAATTTGTCTGCCCATCATGACTAATGCCACTCCAATCATTAGAATGAGTGTCACCTTTCCACCAGGAACAAGTGGTTGATTTGTGCTATCTGAGTTTTCTTGTTCTTGACGTTGTTTCCAACTCATTAACGCTGGAATAATTCCACCTAGAACTGAGATACTAAATGTTCCAGTGTAATCTAGAGCAGTAAAAAAGATGCTGGGATTGAGCGTTCCGAGAGTCATAGGAGGGAAAAGAACCAGCGAATAGAGAGGTAGGCGGCTAGTAGAAAGTCCGCCCTGTGCAATTAGGAAAATATCTTTGAACAAATCCAGCAATCCGTACACAAATCCAATAAATGATGTGGCGATCGCAAACTCTGAAAAAATGGATACTAGCACTCCTAACCATTCCCCAGCGCCACCTGCTCGGAGAATTTGCAGTGGGTCAAAAACAGGTCTACCGTCAGATGTACCATTTAGCATATCAGGACTGACGCTTCCTAAAATTACGGCATTCCACGCCAAGAACATAATTAGAGGAATCACAGAACCAATAAAGATGGACTGACGAATTTTGCGGGCATCCCCTTCGAGTTGTGTCACAACTAACGGCACAACATTTTGGAAAAACAGCGCCACAGACATCACTGAAATGGCACTACCAAGGGCACTCCAGTTCTGAAATAATAGCTGGGCACTCTGAATATGTCTTCCCCCCAGAAATAATAGTCCTAAGAAAGAAACGATGACAATTCCGACAAAGGCGCTGTTTAATTTCTCAATAAACTTTTCTCGCCCAAGATACATAATGCCACCAAATAAGAGCGTGAAAGTCGTTGTGCCCACCCACGTAGGCAATATCTGCATACCCCAGATTTTTGCCGCAGCCGCTCCTAAAATTTCTCCTCCTTCGGTGATGTATGCTACCAAGAGAGCATAGTGCATGAATAAATACGCACCGCCAGCAATTCGCGCTCCCACTTTACCAAGAATCTTCTCAACAACTCTCAAAAAACCGATACTTGGATGCCCTTCTGTTCGCATCGTGTTTAAGGTAACTTCTGCAACTAATAATCCTGAAACTAAGGCATAGAGCCAAACTGCAATTAGTCCAGACGTAGATGGCACTATACCAGATGGCAGAGTAACGGCTGGTAGGGCGAGAATCCCAGCCCCAACGGTTGTTCCGGCAATCAACGCAGTACTTCCCAATACACTACCCGGTTGATGATTGAACTTTTTTCCATCAAATTCGAGATGAGAAAACAACCGAGTGACTTGCTCTGAATTGTTGAGAACAGTCTTTATGGGAACCATACTGAATATCCGTACTTAAACCAAGCAATATTAACATACGTAAATATTCTTCACAAAAACCCTGATTTTGTGTCTTGCCACGATTTCAAGCGATCGCTTTCCAGCCTATTTCCCCGTGAGGGTAATCAAATATTTTATACTAATGCGAAGAGACTTATAGCGTTTCCTAATCAGATGAGGTATCTCACTCAATCGAAAACCGCATACTATTTCGCTTTTAGGCGTTGCATAATTAAGGGATGAACTGTCCACATTGTGCATCCAACCTTATCCGTAAGAACGGGCATCGTCGTGGTAAACAGAACTACATCTGTGTCGATTGCGATCGCCAATTTATAGAATCATATTCAAAACGCGGCTACGACGACGAAATTAAACATCGATGTCTAACCATGTATGTAAATGGTATTGGTTTTCGTGCTATTGAGCGGCTGACTGGAGTCAATCATAATACGGTAATAAATTGGGTGAAAGAAGTCGCTCTAAAATTACCAGACGCACCAGAACATTCAGAA
>NNBU01000686.1_pt1 | contig 15250 bp, 16 predicted proteins | sample 1173781 | NCBI WGS metagenome assembly NNBU01 (sample SAMN07173937, study PRJNA388173) | plant metagenome | biome: Plant school; feature: Soil; material: Symbiotic tissue of Blasia pusilla L.; isolation source: symbiotic tissue sample KVJ2 | host: Blasia pusilla | place: Norway: Troms, Kvaloya...
CAACGACCAGGGCTACGACGGCCACAAATCCATTCACGCCGACAGCATGGCCGAGGGCCTGGGCCTGCGCGCCGGCCCCATCGAAGGGCCGACGCAGTTCAGCCAGTTCGATCCGCTGCTGTTCGACGTCTTCGGCAAGGCCTGGTTCGAGACCGGCTGCATCAGCGCGCACTACCAGAACATGGTGGTCGAGGGCGAAGAGGTGCGCGCCTTCGTGCAGCGGCCCGCACCCGGCGCGCGCTTCGTGCGCCTGTGGGCAGAGAAGCGCGACGGCACGCCGGTGCTCACGGGCTCGGCCTCGGTGGGCGATGCCGCCGGCCTGCCGCATGAACTCGAGCAACGCATCGCCAAGCTGCGTCCGGCCACCGGCCTCGTCATCCACCGCGACCTGAAGGTCGGCCAGCGCGGCGCCGTGACCGAGAAGGTGCGCATGGGCTTCGACCAGCACATGGGCAACTACTACCCGTTCAGCCTGGCCGACAAGCTCCAGGTCATCACCGAGCCGAGCCCCTGGTACACGCCCGAAGGCGCCACCGGCTCGCCATGGGGCCGCGCCATCATTCCGTTCGAGATGATCTCCGTGCTGCTGGGCAGCACCGTCGGCGAGGCCGGCTTCAAGGGGCGCGGGCCGGCCGTGGGCCTGTTCGCGGGTCAGCAGATCCGGCTGCTCAAGGGCCCGCTGTTCGTCGATCATCCGTACACGCTGGAGCGCGAAATCATCGCGCTGAGCGAGAGCGCGCGCACCGAGTCATGCTGGGTGCGCGCCCGCGTCCATGACGGCCAGCCCGGGGCGGCGCGCGAGCCGCTGGCCGAGATGATCCTCAACGGCGCGGTGCTGAAAGCCTCTTACGCGAACTACGAGGCCGAGGCTCGCGAGCTGGGCCTTGCTGCCTGACGGCATATTTGCTGCTCACACCGCGTGCAAGCGCGTCACCAGGCTGCCGCTGGCCTTGCGCAGCGCCGGCAGGAAGGTTTCGCGCACCTCCGCCAGTGTCATGCGCTCCGCACGCACCGCGATGCTCATCGCCGCCGTCACCTCGCCCGAGCGGTCCCGCACGGGCACGGCCATCGAGCGCACGCCGAGTTCGAGCTCGCCGTCGTTGCTGGCGTAGCCCTCCTCGCGGCAGCGCGCGACGAGCGCCAGCACCTCGCCGACATCGGTGACCGTGCGCGCGGTCAGGCGCGGGCGCGGCATGGCGCGCACGCGCCGCGCGGCCTCCTCGGGCGGCAGGCCTGCGAGCAGCACGCGCCCCAGCGCCGCGCAATAGGCCGGCAGCCGCGAGCCGATGCCCAGCCCCGTGCTCAGGCTGCGCCGCGCGGTGGAGCGCGCGATGATGATCGCATCGTCGCCCTGCAGCATGCCGAGCGACGCCGACTCTCTCGTGCGCTCCGACAGCGCGTCGAGCAGCGGCTGCGCCAGCGAGGGCGCGGGCCGCGACGCGAGGTACGCGTGCGCCACCAGCAGCGCTTTCGGCAGCATCCAGAAGCGCTTTCCGTCGCTGTCCAGGTAGCCCAGCGTCTGCAGCGTGAGCAGCGAGCGCCGCGCCGACGCCGGCGAGCTGCGCGTGAGGCGGCCCACTTCCGACACGGTGAGGCGGCTGTGCTGACGGCCGAAGCAGGTCAGCACGTCGAGGCCCTTTTGCAGCGAGGCCACGAAATTCTTGTCGGGCGGCGCTTCCGCTCCTGGGGCAATGGTCTGATTTTTGCGCATTGCGCAAATCTAGCTTGTTGCGCCCTGGCTGCAAAGTGACACTGGAATCCCCTCGACGCACGAAGAACACGGAGACAGTCAATGTTCCAGACCATCGCCCGGCGCATGCGCGCCCTGCCGGCTTGCGCCTGCCTGGTCGGCCTTGCCGCACTCGCAGGCCAGGCCTGCGCACAGAACGACAACAAGATCGCACGCCTCGTCGTGCCCTTTCCGGCCGGCGGCACCGCCGACATCCTGCCGCGCGTGGTGGCCGACAAGCTGCGCGACCTGTACCCGGCCGGCGTGGTGGTCGAGAACCGCACCGGCGCGGGCGGCAACATCGGCGCGGACGTGGTGTTCCGCGCCGAGCCCGACGGCAAGACGCTGCTGGCCTCGCCGCCCGCGCCCATCGCCATCAACCAGCACCTCTACAAGAAGCTCGGCTTCGACCCGGCGCGCTGGGTGCCGGTGACGGTGCTGGCCACCGTGCCCAACGTGCTGGTGGTGAACCCGAAGCTGCCGGTGCACAACGTGGCCGAGTTCATCGCCTACCTCAAGGCGAACCCCGGCAAGGTGAGCTTCGCCTCCCAAGGCAACGGCACCACGTCGCACCTCACGGCCAGCATGTTCATGCAGCTCACGGGCACCGAGATGACGCATGTGCCGTACAAAGGCACCGCGCCCGCGCTGGTCGACCTGATCGGCGGGCAGGTGGACGTGTTCTTCGACAACATCTCCTCGTCGCTGCAGTTCGAGCGCACCGGCAAGGTCCGCATCCTCGCGGTGGCCGACGAGCAGCGTTCCAAGGCATTGCCCAACGTGCCCACCTTCGCCGAGCAGAAGCTGCCGGCCATGAACGCGGTGACGTGGTTCGCCGTGGTCGCCCCGCCGGGCACGCCGCCCGCCACCGTTGCCGCGACACAGAAGGCGATGGCCGCCGCGCTGGCGCTGCCCGACGTGAAGCAGAAGTTCGCCGAACAGGGCGCCGAGCCGCGCGGCTGGGACAGCGAGCGCACGGGCCAGTTCATCCAGGCCGAGTCGGCCAAGTGGCACAAGGTCATCCAGGCCGCCAAGGTCACCATGGAATAAGCGACCCAGCGAAGAACCCATGCACAACGACATCCAACCCCAACCCGTCCACTGGTCCGGACCCGGCCTCACACGCATCCCGTTCGCGGTGTACAGCGACGCGCAGCTCGCCGCCGACGAGCAGTCGCGCCTCTTCCGCGGCGAGGTGTGGAACTACCTTTGCCTGGAGGCCGAGCTGCCCGACGCAGGCAGCTACCGCACCACCTTCGCAGGCGAGACGCCGGTGGTGGCGGTGCGCGACAACGACGGCGAGATCTACGCCTTCGAGAACCGTTGCGCGCACCGCGGCGCGCTGATCGCGCTCGAGAAATCGGGCCGCAGCGACAACTTCCAGTGCGTGTACCACGCGTGGAGCTACAACCGCCAGGGCGACCTGACCGGCGTGGCCTTCGAGAAGGGCGTGAAGGGCCAGGGCGGCATGCCCGCGAGCTTCTGCAAGGAGGCGCACGGCCCGCGCAAGCTGCGCGTCGCGAGCTTCTGCGGTCTGGTCTTCGGCAGCTTCAGCGACGAGGTGCCGTCGATCGAGGAGTACCTCGGCGACGAGATCTGCCAGCGCATCGAACGCGTGCTGCACAAGCCGGTGGAGGTCATCGGTCGCTTCACGCAGGCGCTGCCGAACAACTGGAAGCTCTACGTCGAGAACGTCAAGGACAGCTACCACGCCAGCCTGCTGCACATGTTCTTCACCACCTTCGAGCTCAACCGCCTGTCGCAGAAAGGCGGCGTGATCGTCGACGAGAGCGGCGGCCACCATGTGAGCTATTCGATGATCGACGCGGCGGCCGAAAAGGACGCGTCGTACAGGGAGCAGGCGCTTCGCTCCGACAACGACCGCTATCGCCTGAAAGACCCGAGCGTGCTGGCCGGCTTCAAGGAATACGACGACGGCGTGACCCTGCAGATCCTGTCGGTGTTCCCCGGCTTCGTGCTGCAGCAGATCCAGAACTGCCTGGCCGTGCGCCAGGTGCTGCCCAAGGGCACGGCGCGCACCGAACTCAACTGGACCTACATCGGCTACACCGACGACACGCCCGAGCAGCGCAAGGTGCGCCTCAAGCAGTCGAACCTCGTGGGGCCCGCCGGCTTCATCTCGATGGAAGACGGCGCGGTCGGCGGCTTCGTGCAGCGCGGCATTGCCGGCGCGGCCGACCACGAGGCCGTGGTCGAGATGGGCGGCGACACGGCCGTCTCGGGCGAGGGCCGCGCCACCGAGGCCTCGGTGCGCGGCTTCTGGAAAGCCTACCGCCGGCACATGGGCGCCTGAGCCACGGAAGAAAAACGAGGACTCAACACATGATCGACCTGCTGGCGCTGTGCGCCTTCAACGCGGCCTACGCCGATGCCATCGACAGCGATGCGCTGGAGCAATGGCCCGGCTTCTTCACCGAAGACTGCCACTACCGCATCACGCACATCGAGAACGAGCGCGAGGGCCTGCCGGCCGGCATCGTCTATGCCGACTCGCGCGCCATGCTCGAAGACCGCATCGCGGCGCTGCGCGAAGCCAACATCTACGAGCGCCAGCGCTACCGGCACCTGCTGGGCATGCCGCTGCTGCAGAAGGGTGGGGCCGACGCTGCTGAGGCGCGCACGCCCTTCCTGGTGGCACGCATCATGGCCACGGGGCAGACCGAGGTGTTCGCCACCGGCGTCTACCAGGACCGCTTCGTGCGGCAGGACGGACAGCTGCGCCTGCAATCGCGCGTGGCCGTGTGCGACAGCACGGTGACCGACACCCTGCTCGCGCTGCCGCTGTGACCATGCGTGCACCGTCCCAGAAGCGGAACAAGCTGGCGTTGGCCGCCGGCGATCCGAACGGCATCGGCCCGGAGATCGCGCTGAAGGCGCTCGCCGCGCTGCCCGACACCGAGCGCGCGCGCATCACGCTCTATGGACCCACCAGCGTGTTCGACCGCACCGCGGCACAACTGGGCCTGGCTGCGCTGTTGCGCGATGTGCGGTGCGTCGACGCGGGCGAGCTGCCCGCGAGCGCGGCGGTCCCCGGTCGCATCGATGCGGCGGCGGGCGCATCGGCCGTCGCCTCGGCCACCGCCGCGCTGCAGGCCTGCCGGCGCGGCGAGGTCGATGCCGTGGTGGCCTGCCCGCACCACGAGACCGCGATCCACCGGGCCGGCATCGCCTTCAGCGGCTACCCGTCGCTGGTCGCGCGCGTGTGCGGCGTGCCCGAGGACCGCGTGTTCCTCATGCTGGTCGGCGGCGGACTGCGCATCGTGCATGCCACGCTGCACGAAAGCGTTCGCACCGCGCTCGACCGGCTGACCCCGGCGCTCGTGGCGAGCGCCGTGCGTGCAGGCGCACAGGCCTGCGCGCTGCTGGGCGTGAACGACCCGTCGATCGGCGTGTTCGGCATCAACCCCCACGCATCGGAAGGCGGGCTTTTCGGGCCGGAAGACGCGGCCATCGTCGTGCCGGCCGTGCAGGCGCTTCGCGCCGAGGGCCTGCGCGTGAGCGGCCCCACCGGCGCGGACATGCTGCTGGCACAGCGTGGGCACGGCGGGCACGACCTCTACGTCGCGATGCTGCACGACCAGGGCCATATTCCCGTCAAGCTGCTCGCGCCCCAGGCGGCCAGCGCGCTCAGCATCGGCGCCGATGCGCTGCTGTCGAGCGTCGGACATGGCAGCGCCATGGACATCGCAGGGAAGGGCATCGCCGACCCGCAGGCCGTGCTGCGCACGATCGCACTGCTGTCGGGGGGGCGGTCATGAGCCATCGCATCGCGATCGCGGGCAGCGACATCGCCTTCGAATGCGCCGGCGACGAGAGCGTGCTCGATGCGGCCGCACGCGCCGGCATCGAGCTGCCCTACTCGTGCCGCAAGGGCGTCTGCGGCAACTGCGCCGGCTCGGTGGTTCGGGGCGAGGTGGATGCCGTCGGCCACGGCGCCATCGTCAACGAGACCTGCCTGCCCGGCCAGGTGCTGTTCTGCATGTGCGCGCCGCGCGGCGACATCGAAATCGCACCGCTGGCGGTGCGCCGCATCGACCCGTCCGCGCGCAAGCGCTTCAGGGCGAAGGTGTTCCGCAACGACCTGGCCGCGTCCGACGTGTCGGTGCTGCAACTTCGCCTGCCCGCGGGGCAGCGCGCCAAGTTCAGGGCCGGGCAGTACCTGCAGCTCACGCTGCCCGACGGCAGCACGCGCAGCTACTCCATGGCCAATGCGCCGCACGAGAGCGACGCCGTCACGCTGCATGTGCGGCATGTGCCGGGGGGCGCCTTCAGCGCGCGCGTGCCCCGTCTCGCGGCCGGCGAGCTGCTGGACATCGAACTGCCCTTCGGCGCGTTCTCGCTGCGGGAGGAGCAGACCCGGCCGGTCGTGTTCGTGGCGGGCGGCACCGGCTTCGCGCCGGTGAAGTCCATCCTCGACGACATGGTCAAGCGCCGCATCGACCGGCCAGTCACGCTGATCTGGGCGGCACGGCAGGCCGACGGCATCTACCTGCGGCCCGCGGTCGCGCGCTGGCAGAAACAATGGCCGCGGATGCGCTTCATCTCGGCGCTGAGCGCCGAAGGCGCAACCGGCACCGACGACTTTGCAGGTCGCGCCGACGAAGCCCTGCTGGCCGCATGCCCCGACCTGCGCGGGCACGAGCTGTACTGCTGCGGATCGCCAGCCATGGTGAATGCCGTGCGGGACGCAGCGCTGCGGCAGCTTGGGCTCGAAGCGAGCGACTTCCACTCGGACGTGTTCGTCGAAGGACCTGCGCACGCCGCCTGAAGACAGGCATCGCAGACCTACTGGCGTTCCTTCTCGACGAGGAAATCAATCAGGGTGCGCACGGCCTGCGTCTGGTAGCGGCTCGGAACGTAGAGCAGGAATTTCTGCGTGGACAGGAAGTCGAGGTCGCCGTCCTTCAGCGCCAGGAGTTGCATCTCTCCTCTGTCGATGGGCGCCTGCACCATGTAGTCGGGCACCAGCCCGACGCCCAGCCCTTGCACGATCGCATCGCAGAGAAAGTGAAAGTTGGCGGAAATCAGCCGGGGCCGTGTCCGCAATGACCGGTGCCCGCCCGCCTGTACCCCCGCCATGCTCAGCCGCTCGCCGGTTTGCGGCGAGGTGATCAGCGGCAGTTGCTTCAGCGCTTCCAGGCTCGTCGGCATTCCGTGCTGCGCGATGAACGGCGCGGTCGCGCAGGCCACGTAGCGCACGCGCCCGAGTTCTCTCGCGACCAGGTGCGCCGGCGGCTCGGCCATGACGCGCACCGCGAAATCGACCGAGCCCTTCACCAGCTCCTCGATGTCGTTGTCGAAGATCACGTGCAGCGTGATCTCCGGATGCCGCTCCATGAACTCCGCCAGCCAGCCCGACATGCGCAACTGGCCGTAGCCGCTGGGCACGCTGAGCCGAATCATTCCCTGCAGACCTTTGCCGAGGCTGCTCACGGCTTCGGCCGCGGCCTTCACCTCGTGACGCACGGCGCGCCCGTGCGCGTAGAGCTTCATGCCCAGCTCGGTGGGCTCCAGCTGGCGCGTGGTGCGCCTCAGCAGCTGCGCGCCGAGTTCACGCTCGAAGCGGTTGATCCGCTGGCTCACGTTGGCCCGGCTCATGCCGAGCATGGCGGCCGCCTTGCTCAGGTTGCCCGCTTCGATGATGTCGACCAGCAGGCCCAGGGCTTGAACATCCATTGTCAATTCCAGATTTACACAAACGTCATAAATGTCGCACGATTGTCAATTCCCTCCTGCGGACGAATAATCGCGCATCCCCGGCCTCCCGTCCGCGCGCATCGCAAGCTCCACTTGCGACAGCTGTCTTTCTTCGCTCTTTTTTCGCCCGTTCGCTCGCCCCCATGCCCCAAGCCGCCCCTGTCCAGCCCCTGGCTGGCCTTCGTGTTCTCGACCTGTCCCGCGTGCTCGCGGGCCCGATGTGCGCCATGGCGCTGGCCGACCTGGGCGCCGACGTCATCAAGGTCGAGCACCCCAGCCGCGGCGACGACACGCGCGACTGGGGCGTGCGCGTGGGTGCGAAGAACACCTCGTACTTCAACAGCGCGAACCGCAACAAGCGGTCCGTCACCATCGACCTGCAGTCCCCCGCCGGTGTGCAGATCGCGCGCGAGCTCGCCGAGAAATCGGACGTGGTCATCGAGAACTTCAAGGTCGGCGGCGCCGACAAGCTGGGCCTGGGCTACGAGCAGCTGAGCGCATCGAACCCCCGCCTGGTCTATTGCTCCATCTCCGGCTATGCGCGAAGCACGTCGGAGGCGCAGCGCCCGGGCTACGACCTGCTGGTGCAGGGCGAGGCCGGCATCATGGCCATGAACGGCGAGGCGGGCCAGGGCCCGCTGAAGTTCGGCGTGGCGGCCGTCGACATGTTCACCGGCATGTACGCGGGCCAGGCCATCCTTGCCGCGCTGTACGAGCGCCACACCACCGGACGTGGGCGCCATGTGCAGATGGCGTTGTACGACTGCGGCCTGATGATCACCTCGTACTACGGCATGGAGGCCCTGCTGAAGGCCGGCGATCCGCCCAAGTTCGGCAACGCGCATCCTTCGATCGTTCCCTACGGCGTCTTCGATGCCGCAGACGGCCCGGTGGTCATCACCGTGGGCAACAACGGCCAGTTCGTGCGCTTCTGCCAGCAGGTCGTCGGCCACCCCGAATGGGCCGCCGACCCGCGCTTTGCCACCAACTCCGACCGCTCGGCCAACCGCGAGATCCTTCTGCCCCTGGTGCGGGAAGCCTTGCGCGGGTTCAGCCGCCGCGACCTGCTGGCCAGACTCACCGAAGCCGGCATCCCCTGCGGCGAAGTGCTCGGCATGTACGAGGCGCTGACATCGCAGCGGACCAGCCAGGCCAAGCTGCTGCACCACTTCGACGATTCGCAGGCAGGGCAGCAAACCGTGCTGGCGCCCCCCTACGTGATGGACGGCGAGCGCACGCCCGTGCGCCGGCCTCCTCCGCACCTGGGGCAGCACACGGACGAGGTCCTGCGCGAGGTGCTGGCCATGGACGAGCAGGCCATCGCCGCGGCACGGGCGCAGCAGGCGATCTGAATCGCCGAGAAAAAAATCCATCCTTCAACGAGTCAGACATGAACCAAGCTCACATCACTCGCCGGCATCTGCTGGCCACGGGCGCCGCCGGCGCACTCTCCACGCTCGGCCTGCCGGCCTTCGCCGCCGACGCCGCATGGCCGGCCAAGATCGTCAAGATGGTCGTGGCCTTCCCCGCCGGCGGCCCGACCGACACCGCCGCGCGCATCACGTCGCAGAAGCTCGGCGAACGCCTGGGCACGTCGATCATGGTCGACAACCGCCCGGGTGCGTCCGGCTCCATCGGCACCGCCCAGTTCATCAAGTCGCCGGCCGACGGCAACACGCTGTCGATGTTCGGCATGCCGGCGCTGCTGGCCCCGCTGCTGTACAAGAACGGCGCCTACGACGTGGAGAAAGACTTCATGTGCGTCGCCACCGTATACGACCTGCCCATGGCCATCGTCGTCAACCCGACGCTGATGCCAGGCGTCGATTCGCTGCAAAGCCTCATCGCCCATGCCAAGGCCGCGAAGACGCCGCTGAACTACACCAGTTCGGGTGCAGGCAGCTTCGGCCACCTGGCTATGGAGCAGCTGAAGGACCTGGGCGGCTTCGACATGCAGCACGTGCCCTACCGCGGCAGCGCGCCGGCGGTGACCGACCTGCTGGGCGGCCAGCTGGGCGTGATGTTCGCGGACGTGGTGGCGGCCCTGCCGCACATCAAGTCCGGCAAGCTGCGCGCCATTGCCGTGAGCTCGCCACGCGGCAACGTGCTGCTGCCGGGCGTGAAGACGGTGTCGGCCCAGGGCTTCCCGAAGTTCGACTTCGATTCGTGGGGCGGTCTCATCGCACCGCTGGGCACGCCCGCGTCCGTGGTGGCTCGCATCAACAAGGAGCTCGCCGACATTCTTGCCAAGGACAAGGACGTGCAGGACAAGCTGGTTCACGCCGGCGCCATTGCCGCGTACCAGCCCGCCGAGGCCATGCGCAAGCGGCTGTCCGCGGACGCCGCGCGCTGGACCAAGGTCGCGCAGGACAAGAACATCAGCGCTGTTTGACCATGAGCGGCGCGCACGTCGGCGCGCGCCGTGAAAATGCAGGCATGCTTTCCCCTCCTCCCAGCAATTCCGAGCGCGTGCAGTCCATGGCGGCAAGCCTTGGCTGCACCGTCGGCGTCTACGCCCCGCCCTCCGGCCCCGCGCACCCAGCACTTCTAGGCAGTGCCGCCAGCTTCTCGGCAACGCTGGTCGAATTCGGCGCCCGTTTCGATCCGCAAGAGAAGATCTATCTTTTTTCGAACTGGCCCACGCTGGAGGCCGCGTTGCGGCACGTGCTGGATCAGCGGCAAGCGGCTCGCTGACCAGGCTTCTGCCTGGGGCCCAGCACGCGGCGCTTTCTCCCGCGCATCAAGCGGCTCGCCTACGGCCGGGCCCTGCGTTCCGACATACAACTGCGGCGAATCCCGATGGCGCGCCGCATGTCCGAGGCGCAGAGTCAGAGCCTGACTCAAGAGGTCGTGCGCCATGAGCATGGCGAATCCAGGAGAGTTTCGTGCCCAACCCGCAAGTCCACGCCGGACTCTTGCTGCTCATTTCGAGAGGCGCCCTCCCGGCCTTGCTGTTGGCCGCAGGTTTGACTTCGCGGCCATGCCATGCCGACCCGGACAGCCATGCCATCGACGCGGCGCTGCAGCGCGAGGCCGACTACCGTGTGATTGCGGCCCGATGCGGCACCCCGGCCTTCGAAAAGCAGTTCTTCAAGCAGTCGAAGGCGGCTGTCGCCGGCGGCCTTGTGGAGGGCCTCTCGAACGCTGCAGCGGCAGAAAAGCAGATCGAGTCGCGGCGGCGCAACCCCTTGCAGCTCGTCGCCACGAGTGCGGATTGCAGCGAAAAGCTGGCGCTTCTGAAGACGATCCAGCTGCAGCGGGCCACGGCGCTTCGCACCGGCCGCCGGTAGGCCGCCCGCCCTAGCGGCCCAGCAGCTCGCCGACCTTGCGCAGCAACGCATCGGCATCGAAAGGCTTGACCATCAGCTCGACCTCGCCGAGCAGCAGCGCCGCGTCGGTGGCGACGTGCGCGGCGTACCCGGTCATCAGAATCACGCGGATGTCCGGCATGCGCGACAGCGCGAAGTCGGCGAGCTGCCGGCCGTTCGGGCCCGGCAGCCCGACATCGGAGAGCAGCAGGTCGATGGAGACCGAGCGCTCCAGCAAGGCCATGCCCTGCGCCCCGTCGCTCGCCTCCAGCACCTGGTAGCCCTGGTCGCGCAGCAGTTCGACGGCCATGCGCCGCACGACCTCGTCGTCTTCGACCACCAGGATCTGGCGCGGCGACACACCCGGCGCCGGCGTGTCGGGAAGCGCCGCGCTGGGCGGCGCGGGTTGAACGGTGGCGCGCGGCAGGTAGAGGTTCACCGCAGTGCCGATGCCTTCCGTGCTTTCGAGCACCACCGTGCCTTGCGACTGGCGGGCATAGCCGTAGATCATGGAAAGCCCGAGTCCGGTGCCCTGCCCGAGGGGCTTGGTCGTGAAAAAAGGCTCGAAGGCCTGGGCCATCACCGCGCCCGACATGCCCACGCCGGTGTCACGCACGGCCATGCGCACATAGTCCCCCGCCGCGAGGCCCTCGATCCGTGCGGCTTGCAGCGCCGTGAGGGCGACGTTGGAGACCGAGATGGTCAGGGTGCCGCCGTCGGGCATCGCGTCGCGTGCGTTGATGGTGAGGTTGAGCACCACGCTGTCGAACTGGTGGGGGTCGGTCAGCACGTCCCAGGCGTCGGGTGCCTCGTCGATGACCAGGGTCACGTTCTCGCCGACCGCGTTGCGCAGGATCGCCTCCAGGCCGCGCAGGGCCGCCGTGATGGAGATGCTGCGGTTGACCAGCGGCTGGCGCCGCGAAAAGGCCAGCAGCCGCTGCGTGATCGAGGCGGCGCGGCGCGCCGAGTCGAGCCCGGCCTCGATGTAGCGCTCCAGGCCCTCGTACTTCTGCGAGGCCACGCGCTTGCGGATGAGTTGCAGCGGCATCACGATGCCCTGCAGCATGTTGTTGAAGTCGTGCGCGATGCCGCCGGTGAGCTGGCCCAGGGCGTCCATCTTCTGCGACTGCCTGAGCTGCTCTTCCAGCTGGCGCTGGCGCGTCATGTCGATGCCCACGCCGGTGCGTCGCACGGCGTTGCCCGCGTCGTCGAAGTAGGTGTGGCCGCGCGACAGCACCGAGCGCACCGAGCCGTCGGGATGGCAGATGCGGTATTCGAGCTCGAGCCCGCCTTCCACCTGCAGGCCGCCCGCCATGGTCTGCCGCAGCCGGGGCATGTCTTCCGGATGCACGTGGGCCAGGAAGCCGGCGCGGGAGATGCCCTTGGCGGCAACGGCCGCGTCCAGGCCATAGAGCTCGGAGATCGCCGCGTCGCAATAGAACTTGTCGACGCCCACCAGGTACGACCACACACCCACGCCACCCGTGGCACCGAGCGCCAGGCGCGTGAAGTCTTCGGAGTCCTGCAGCGCACGCGTGCGGTCTTCCACCAGTTGTTCCAACGACGCGGCCAGCTCCCGCAGGCGGGCTTCGCTGTCGGCCAGGTCGGCCTTGGCCCGCACATGGTCGGTGATGTCGTAGCCGCCGACGAAGACGCCAAGCACCTGGCCGTCGTCGCCGCGGATGGCTTCGAAGACCAGGTCGATGTAGCGGATACCTTCCTGGCCCTGCAGCTTCAGCGGCAACGCCTTGGCGTGCACCGGCTGGCCGGTGGCGTACACGCCGTCAAGCAGCTCGAAGATGCCCTGCCCCTCCAGCTCCGGAAAGACCTCGCGCACCGTGCGCCCGAGAAACTCGCGCGGCCCCGAGATCGCCATGTACGCGTCGTTGACGTAGGTGTAGACGTGGGTCGGGCCCGAGAGCACGCCGACGAAGCCGGGCATCTGCTGCAGCAGGTGGTTCTGTCGCTTGCGTTCGGTCTGCAGCCTGCGCTCGGCCAGCACCTTGCCGGTGGTTTCCACGACGGTGTCGAGAATGCCCAGCACCTGGCCGTGCTCGTCGTACAGCGGGCTGTAGCAGAAGGTGAAGAAGGCGTCCTCGAGGAAGCCGCGGCGGTCCACGCGCACAAGGAAGTCTTCGATGAAGGTGGACTCGCCCTGCATGGCCTTCTCGGCGATGGGGCGCAGCTCGGCCCAGGCTTCGCTCCAGGTGACGCGCATCGGCTGGCCCAGGGCCTCCGGCTTTTCGCCGAGCATGCGTCGGTAACCATCGTTGTAGAGGGCGATGAAATCGTCGCCCCAGAAGATGCATGAAGGGAAGGCCGAAGACAGCATGCTGTCGACCGAGGTCTTCAGCGCGCTGGGCCATTCGGCCATCGGGCCGAGGGGCGTCGCGGCCCAGTCGAAGGCGCGCATCCTGGCGCCCATGGCGCCGCCGCCGGATGCGAAGGCGGATGTCCGGAGCGCTTTCATGCGGGTTGGCCTCGTGTCGAAGGCGCTCGGGGCTGCGTGGAGCCGGTGTGAGAAAGGCCGAGGCACATGGAAGGCAGGTGAGGGGCTGGAGGCTCGATGCGGCACGCCGCGCTGGAGCCGAATCTTAATTTGTCGCCACCAGGGGCCATGTCAGCCGACAGGACGTGGCCCTCGCCTACAGGCAATGCGCCGGCGTTCCCCTACAACCGTGTGCATGAAAGATCGGCGCCACCTCATCGAACTCATTCAAGGCTTGTCGAAGCAGGAGGGCACCCGACAGCCCACGCCGGAAGAATGGCTGCGTGAACAGGACGAAAAATCGCGGAACATCGCACGGCCCGTCCCGGACACCACCACAGCACGCGCCCCCGTGGATGCCGGCGAGGGCTCCGACGACAATCCTGACCGCTAGCCAGGCATTTCACCCCCACCCCATGCTCAAGATTCACCACCTCGGCCACTCCCAATCCGAACGCATCGTCTGGCTCTGCGAGGAACTGGACATTTCCTACGCACTGACGCACCACACGCGCGATGCCGTCACCGTGCTCTCGCCGCCCGAGCTCAAGGCGCTGCATCCGCTGGGCGCGGCGCCGGTGATCGAAGACGGCGACGTGCTGCTGGCCGAGTCGGCCGCCATCGTCGAATACATCATCGTGAAGCATGGCGGCGGCCGTCTCAAGCCCGGCCCCGAGCACCCGGACTACGCCGCCTTTCTTTACTGGTTCCATTTCTCCAACGGCAACCTGCAACCGGCCATGGGGCGCCTCATGATGATGAGCCGGGCGAAGTTGGCCGCGGACCATCCGGTGCTGGTGTCGGTGCAGGGCAGGCTCGACCGGGTGCTGGCGCTGGTGGAGTCGCGGCTGGGCGAGGCAGACTGGCTCGCTGGCAGCGAGTTCACCGCGGCCGACATCATGAGCGTGTTCTCGTTCACCACGATGCGGCTGTTCCAGCCGATCGACCTGGCGCCTTATCCGAACATCCGCGCCTACCTGCAGCGCATCGGCGAGCGGCCGGCGTATCGCCGTGCGATGGCCAAGGGCGACCCGGACCTGGTGCCGATGATGGACTGACGCGGCGGGCGCGGAAGGCGCGGGAGGCCGGCGATCACGTTCGCTCGACCCACTGCGCGCGCCAGGCGGGGGCATCGAAGGGGTCTGCGAAGTATTGCGTCTCGCGCGCCACCTTGATGCCTTGGAACTCCATGATGCTCACGGTGTACGCGCTCTTGCCGCCGTAGTCGATCGTGTACTCCGTGATCCACAGACTGCCTTCCCCCGCGATCCGGCGCACCGTGAACCCCGATGGTTTGCCAGGGTGATGGCTGCGAAGCGCCTGCAGGTTGTGGCGACCGTGGATGACCTCGCCCGACTGCGGATAAACGCACACGGCATCGTCGTGATAGATCTCATGCTCGACGACCTGATCGCCCGCGGCGGACGCGAGCCAATGCCGCTCTACAGCCAACCGGATGTTGTGCTCTTCCATGATCGACCTCCATGCGGTTCGGCCGGCTTGCGCAACGGATGCCTGGTGCCAGGCCGATCCTGGGCGACTGTAGCCTCGCGCATCGCTTGTGCAAGGGCCCCGACGATGAAGAGGCGCTGCTCGCGGAGGCCGGCTTCAGCCAGGCTCGACTGTTCCACGCGGGCCTGGCCTTCCGCGGCTGGATGGCGTATGCCTGACAGGCCTCGGGCGGCGGGCACGCGGCGCCGAACCGGCCGCAGGGCAAAATCCCTGCTCGCCGCGCCGGTCGGCCTCCTTTCCCCATGCCGCCCACTTCGCCAGAACCGCCGATCACTCCGCGCCCGCGCATGCGCCGCCGCGCGCTGGCAAGCTGGGCCGCAGCCCTCGCGCTGGCCCTGCTGCTGATCGGCCTGGCCGCCCAATGGGCCGGCATGCGCGAAGCCAACTTCCAGGCCGACTCCATCCGCCGCGCCATGGAGGTCCACGTGCTGGGCCTGCGCGACWCGGCCAACAAGTACAACTACCTGCCGTTCACCACCGGCCTGCACCCCGAAG
>NNBU01000701.1_pt1 | contig 15243 bp, 14 predicted proteins | sample 1173781 | NCBI WGS metagenome assembly NNBU01 (sample SAMN07173937, study PRJNA388173) | plant metagenome | biome: Plant school; feature: Soil; material: Symbiotic tissue of Blasia pusilla L.; isolation source: symbiotic tissue sample KVJ2 | host: Blasia pusilla | place: Norway: Troms, Kvaloya...
GGACCGCGAAAGTGCGACCCAGATCATGCTCAAGATCCACCTCGATGGCCGCGGCGTCTGTGGGGTTTATTCCCGCGACATGGCAGCCACCAAGGTCAACCAGGTGATGGAAGCGGCCCAGCAAGCCGGGCATCCGCTGCAATGCGTCAGCGAACCGGTTGCATGAACCAGTTGAATTGCGCAAGCTCCAACCCATCTGAGAACTTATTTACAGCAAGGCAAAAGGAAATCACATGATTGCCCAGGAACTGGAAGTCAGCTTGCACATGGCCTTCGTCGAGGCCCGGCAGCAGCGCCACGAGTTCATCACCGTGGAGCATCTGCTGCTCGCTTTGCTGGACAACCCGAGCGCCGCGGAAGTTCTGCGCGCCTGCTCGGCCAACGTCGACGACCTTCGGGCGTCGCTCACCAACTTCATCAAGGACAACACGCCGCAAGTGGCGGGTACCGATGATGTAGACACCCAGCCTACGCTGGGTTTCCAGCGCGTGATCCAGCGCGCCATCATGCATGTGCAGTCCACAGGCAACGGCAAGAAGGAAGTCACCGGCGCCAACGTTCTCGTGGCGATCTTCGGTGAGAAGGACTCGCACGCCGTCTACTACCTCCACCAGCAGGGCGTGACCCGCCTCGACGTGGTCAACTTCATTGCCCACGGCATCAAGAAGAGCGATCCGCCGGAAGCCGTCAAGGGCAGCGGCGAAGCTCCCCAGGGCGAAGGCGAAGAGGGCGGCGGCGAACGCAACGAGAAGGCATCGCCGCTCGAGCAGTTCACGCAAAACCTCAACCAGCTCGCCAAGGACGGCAAGATCGATCCGCTGATCGGCCGCGAATACGAGGTCGAGCGCGTCATTCAGATCCTGTGCCGCCGGCGCAAGAACAACCCGCTGCTGGTGGGTGAAGCCGGCGTCGGCAAGACCGCGATTGCAGAAGGCCTCGCCTGGCGTATCACCCAGGGCGACGTGCCCGAGATCCTTGCCGAGGCACAGGTCTACTCGCTCGACATGGGCGCGTTGCTGGCCGGCACCAAGTACCGCGGTGACTTCGAGCAACGCCTGAAGGGTGTGCTCAAGTCGCTCAAGGACAAGCCGAACGCCATCCTGTTCATCGACGAAATCCACACCCTGATCGGTGCGGGCGCAGCCTCGGGCGGCACGCTCGACGCGTCGAACCTGCTGAAGCCTGCGCTCTCCAGCGGCCAGCTCAAGTGCATCGGTGCAACCACCTTCACCGAGTACCGTGGCATCTTCGAGAAGGACGCGGCCCTGTCGCGTCGCTTCCAGAAGGTCGACGTGGTCGAGCCGACGGTGCAGGAAACCGTCGACATCCTGAAGGGCCTGAAGTCGCGCTTCGAGGAACACCATGGCGTGAAGTACGCGGTGGCGGCCCTCCAGGCTGCCGCAGAGCTCAGCGCCAAGTACATCAATGACCGTCATTTGCCCGACAAGGCCATCGACGTCATCGACGAAGCCGGCGCCGCCCAGCGCATCCTGCCGCCGAGCAAGCGCAAGAAGACCATCAGCAAGGCGGAAGTCGAGGAAATCGTGGCGAAGATCGCGCGCATTCCCCCGGCCAACGTCAGCAACGACGACCGCGGCAAGCTGCAGACCATCGAGCGTGACCTCAAGAGCGTGGTGTTCGGTCAGGACAAGGCGCTCGAAGTGCTCGCCTCGGCGGTCAAGATGGCGCGTTCGGGCCTGGGCAAGGGCGACAAGCCGATCGGCTCGTTCCTGTTCTCCGGCCCCACGGGCGTCGGCAAGACCGAAGCCGCGAAGCAACTCGCCTACATCATGGGCATCGAGCTGATCCGCTTCGACATGTCGGAGTACATGGAGCGTCATGCGGTGAGCCGCCTGATCGGCGCGCCTCCGGGCTACGTCGGTTTCGACCAGGGCGGTCTGCTGACCGAAGCCGTCACGAAGAAGCCGCACTCTGTGCTGCTGCTCGACGAAATCGAGAAGGCGCACCCGGACATCTTCAACGTGCTGCTGCAGGTCATGGACCACGGCACGTTGACGGACAACAACGGGCGCAAGGCCGACTTCCGCAACGTCATCATCATCATGACGACGAACGCGGGCGCCGAGACCATGAACAAGGCGACCATCGGCTTCACCAACCCGCGCCAGGCGGGCGACGAAATGGGCGACATCAAGCGCCTGTTCTCGCCTGAATTCCGCAACCGGCTGGACGCCATCGTCAACTTCAAGCCGCTCGACGAAAACGTCATCCTGCGCGTGGTCGACAAGTTCCTGCTGCAGCTGGAAACCCAGCTCAGCGAGAAGAAGGTGGACGTCACCTTCAGCGACAAGCTGCGCAAGCACCTGGCCAAGAAGGGCTTCGACCCGTTGATGGGCGCGCGTCCGATGCAGCGCCTGATCCAGGACACGATCCGTCGTGCACTGGCCGACGAACTGCTGTTCGGCCGCCTGACCGACGGCGGCCGCCTCGAAGTCGACCTCGACGACAAGGACGAAGTGCTGCTCGACATCCAGCCGCTGTCGAAGAAGGAAGGCAAGTCGAAGCCCGAAGCGGAAGAAGCTGCAACGGGTTGAACGAACCGTGCAATCCGTGGCCAACGAGGCCACGGAGCCGCCTCCAAAGGCCGGTAGCATCACGCTGCCGGCCTTTTTCTTTGGCCGGTGCAATCCGCACCGCCGCTTCAACTCTCTTTTGTCTTGATCCTCCCCGTCCTCAGCCCCGAATGGAAAACCGGCCTCTCCCTGGCCTGGAGCGGCTACATCGCCGTGCTGTCGATCTGGATCGTGATGCAGAAGCGCGCGCCGGTGTCCACCATGAGCTGGATCCTGTCGCTGGCGCTGCTGCCGTTCGCAGGCTTCGTCATCTATTACTTCCTCGGGCCGCAGCGCCTGCGCAAGCAGCGCATCAAGCGGCTGCGCAGCCGCGCCAGCGCCTATGCCCAGGCCGATGTCGCGCTCCTGCGCGACGTGGCGCAGAGCGCGCCACCGGCCCTGCAGCAGATGGCACGGCTGGGTACCGCGACCTGCGGGCTGCCGGTGTCGAGCGCCGTCGACGTGGCGCTGCTGTCGGGCGGCGCGCGCACCTTCGACGCCATCTTCGAGGCCGTGCGCGCCGCGCAGAACCACATCCACCTCGAGTACTACATCTTCGAGCCCGACAAGATCGGCACCGCGCTGCGCGACCTGCTGGTCGAGCGCGCGAAGCAGGGCGTGACGGTGCGCCTGCTGATCGATGCGCTGGGCTCCAAGCGCATCGGCCGCAAGTTCATGGCGCCGCTGCATGAAGCTGGCGTGAAGGTGGCGCTGTTCCACGACACCAAGATCGGCCGCCGCCTGCGCCCCGTGACCAACTACCGCACCCACCGCAAGATCGTGGTCTGCGACGGCCGCGTGGGCTTCACGGGCGGCGTGAACATCACCGACGAGGAAGACAAGCGCACCAACCCCGACGCGTACCACGACGTGCACCTGCGCATCGAGGGCAGCGCGGTGCGCTGGCTGCAGACCACCTTTCTCGAAGACTGGACCTACGCCACCGGCGAAGATCCGCGCGGCATGGACGACACCATGGCTGCGATGCTGCCGCAACTGGAGGCGGGCGACATTCCGGTGCAGATCGTCACCAGCGGCCCCGACAACGCGCTCGAGGCCATCCACCGCATGCACGTGGAGGCCATCCATTCGGCCACGCACCGTGCCTGGCTCACCACGCCGTACTTCGTGCCGGGCGAGCCCGCGCTGATGGCGCTCACCAGCGCCGCGCTGCGCGGGGTGGATGTGCGCCTGCTGGTACCGCGTCGCAGCGACTCGGCCATCGTGAGCGCCGCGGCGCGCTCGTACTTCGACGAGCTGATTGCCGCCGGCGTGAAGGTGTGGGAGTACAAGGCGCGCATGCTGCACTCCAAGACCCTGGTGGTCGACGACCATTGCGCAATGATCGGCACCGCCAATTTCGACAACCGCAGCTTCCGCCTCAACTTCGAGGTCTGCGCCGTGGTTTATGGTCCGGAACTCGCCCGTCCGCTCGCGGCGCAGTTCGAGACCGACCTGCACAGTTCCGGCGCGGTGCGCGCCCACCGGCCACAGAATTTCTGGCGTCGCCTCGGCGATGCCGTTGCGCGCTTGTTTTCACCCCTGCTCTGAATGAACCACACCTTTCTCTGGCACGACTACGAAACCTTCGGCGCCGTGCCGCGCCGTGACCGCCCCTCGCAGTTCGCCGCCATCCGCACCGACGCCGAGCTGAACGAGGTCGGCGAGCCGCTCATGGTCTATTGCAAGCCTGCGCCGGACTACCTGCCCAGCCCCGAGGCCTGCCTCATCACCGGCATCACGCCCCAGGTGTGCCTGGAGCGCGGCATTCCCGAGCACGAGTTTGCCGCGCAGATCGAGCAGGCCTTCTCGCAGCCCGGCACCATCGGCGTGGGCTACAACACCATCCGTTTCGACGACGAAGTCACGCGCTTCCTGTTCTGGCGCAACCTGATCGATCCGTATGCGCGCGAATGGCAGAACGACTGCGGCCGCTGGGACCTGCTCGACGTGGTGCGCCTCACCTACGCGCTGCGCCCCGATGGCATCCAGTGGCCGAAGAAGGAAGACGGCAAGCCCAGCTTCAAGCTCGAAGACCTGGCGCGCGCCAACGGCCTGCTGCACGAGTCGGCGCACGATGCGCTGTCGGACGTGCGCGCCACCATCGCGCTGGCCCGGCTGATTCGCGACAAGCAGCCCAAGCTGTTCGACTTTGCCTTCGGCCTGCACAAGAAGGACCGCGTGGCCACCGAGCTCGGCCTGCCCGCGATGCGTGAAACGGCCAAGCCCTTCCTGCACGTGTCGGGCATGTTCCCGGTCGAGCGCGGCTGCATCGCCGTGATGTGGCCGCTGGCCAGCCACCCGACCAACAAGAACGAGCTGCTGGCCTGGGACCTGGCGCACGACCCCAGTGAGCTGCGCGACCTCGACGCCGATACGCTGCGCCTGCGCCTTTTCACCCGCACCGCCGACCTGCCCGAAGGCATGGTCCGCCTGCCGGTGAAGGGCATTCACCTGAACAAGTCGCCGATGGTGGTGGGCAACCTGCGCACGCTCGCGCCGGCCATGGCCGAGCGCTGGAACATCGACCTCGAAGCCGCCATGCGCAACGCCGCCATTGCCCGCGACCTGCCCGACATGAGCGCCATCTGGTCGCAGGTGTACGCGAGGCCGAAGGAGGCCGCGCCCGATGTGGACGAAGACCTCTACGGCGGCTTCGTCGGCAACGCCGACCGCCGCCGCCTGAACCAGCTGCGCTCGCTGTCGCCCGAGGAACTGGCCAAGGACCGCACCGGTTTCGACGATGGCCGGCTCGACGAGATCCTGTTCCGCTACCGCGCGCGCAACTGGCCCGAGCTGCTGAGCGAAGAGGAAACCGAGCGTTGGGAAGCCTTGCGCGTGGCCAGGCTCTTCAAGGGCGAGGGCGGGGCGCGCACCATCGAGATGCTGTTCAGCGAGGTCGATGCGCTTTCGGAGAATGCCGACGAGCGCGGCGAGGAAATCCTCGGTGCGCTCTACGAATACGCCGAGGCCATCGCACCGGAGGCCTGATCCATCGTTTGCCGTGCGACGTGCGACGTGCGACGGGCGTTACAGCTTGATCCCCGCGCCCTTCACCGTCGGCCCCAGCACGTCCACCTGCTCCTTCACGAAGCGGTTGAACATGGCCACCGTTTCCGGCTGGGCCACGATGCCCAGTTCGGTCAGCTTCTTCTGGATCTCGGGCATCACCAGCACTTCGTTGCACGCGGTGTTGAGTCGCGCCACCACGTCCGGTGGAAGCCGGGCAGGGCCGGACAGGCCGAAGAAGTTCTCCAGCACCAGCTTCGGCTGGTGGAGCTCGACCATGGTGGGAACCTCCGGCATCAGCGGCGAGCGCTGCGTGCCCGTTACCGCCAGCGGCACCAGCTGGCCGCTCTTGAAGAACGGCACATAGGAGGTGATGACGTCGATGCCTACGGGAATGGTGTTGGCGATCAGGTCGGTGGTCATGGGTGCGCCGCCGCGGTAGGGCACGTGCACCATGTTGAGTCCGGTGGTCTTCTTGAGCAGCTCGCCGTGGATGTGTCCGATCGAGCCCGGGCCGCCCGAGCCGAAGTCCATGCGGCCTTCCTTGCGCGCCATGGCCTCGAAGTCCGCGTAGGTCTTCAAGCCGGAGGGCTTGCTCGCCATGACCACCAGCGGCGCGGCGCCCAGGTAGGCGACGTGGCTGAAACCCGCGACCGGGTCATAGGGCTGCTTGTCGAGCGTGAAGGGGCCAAGCGCGATCGGCGTGGTGTTCGACAGCATCAGCGTGTAGCCATCGGGCGGCGCCGCCGCAACCTGTGCGCCGCCGATCGTGCCTCCCGCGCCGGGCTTGTTGTCCACGACCACCGGCTGCCCGAGCTTCTTGGCCAGTTGCTCGGCCATCACGCGCGCCAGCACGTCGCTGGAGCCGCCCGGCGGAAAGGTCACGACGATCTTGATGGCCCGGTCTGGCCATTGGGCAAAAGCCGGCAGTGCGGCAGACGCGACGCCTGCGGCCAGAAGCTGCAGCGCACTGCGGCGCGTGGGATGAAAGGGGGGCATGGCGTTCTCCGCAGACGGGTAAGAACAGGGCTCTTAGCAGGAATCAGGCCGCCGACTTATGCTGCCCGCATGACCGCTCCAGCCGCCGCGCTCGCCGACTTCGCCACCCGCCACCGCAAGCTCTTCGTGCTCACCGGCGCGGGGTGCAGCACCGAATCGGGCATTCCCGATTACCGCGACGTGAAGGGCGAATGGAAGCGCCCGTCGCCCGTCACCTACCAGGCGTTCATGGGCGAGGAGTTCACGCGACAGCGCTACTGGGCGCGCAGCCTGATCGGCTGGCCGACCATGGCAGGTGCCCGCCCCGGTGCGGCGCACCGCGCGCTGGCGCAGCTCGAAGCGGCCGGGCGCGTGGGCCTGCTGCTCACGCAGAACGTCGACGGCCTCCACGAAGCCGCCGGCAGCCGGGGCGCCATCGACCTGCACGGGCGCATCGACACCGTGCGCTGCATGGGCTGCGAGCGGCGCACCACGCGCGCCGACCTGCAACTGGCACTGCGCGAGCGCAACCCGCACTGGGCCGCACTCGAAGCCCGCGCCGCGCCGGATGGCGATGCCGATCTCGAGGGCCGCGACTTCTCCGCCTTCGACGTGCCCGCGTGCACGCACTGCGGCGGCCTGCTCAAGCCCGACGTGGTGTTCTTCGGCGAAAGCGTGCCCAAGGAGCGCGTCACGGCCGCCTTCGCGGCGCTGGAAGAGGCCGATGCGGTGCTGGTGGCCGGCTCGTCGCTGATGGTGTATTCGGGCTTTCGCTTCGTGCAGGCGGCTGCCGCGGCGGGCAAGCCGGTAGCGGCGGTGAACCTGGGGCGCACGCGGGCCGACGATTTGCTCACGCTGAAGGTGGAGCAGCCGGTGGGCGAGGCGCTGTCGGCGCTCGCGCAGCAACTGGCGCCCGAGCCGCAACCGGATCGCGTGGCCTAGAGCCTGTTCACAGGACCTGACGTTCGCCCGGCGCCTTGCAGTGACCGGATGAACGCGTCCACCGATGCCGTGTATGCGCCCGGCAGGCCCAGTTCCGCGTCGATCTGCGCGTGCGAGAGGTCTTCAGGCAGGACCTCCGCGCGGCCACCCATTGCCGCGGCCCGAGTCGCGAATTGATTCGCCTGCGTGCACGAGCCGTCGCGCCGCTGGGTCGAGCACACCAGCAGCATCGGTGCTGCACCAGGCGCAAGCGCGTCGGTGGGCGACACGGTACGCCAGTAGGTGGGGTCGTTGCCGAACACGCGGTCGTAGAAGGGCATGTGGCGACGTTGCATCAGTGCCGCAGTGTCCAGCGCAGCGCTGTCGAGCGCCACGGTGCCAAGCCACGGGCGTGCGCCTTGCCGCCGCGCGATGTCGGGCGATGCACTGATCAGCGCCACGAGGTGCGCGCCGGCCGAATGGCCCATGAGCACGAAGCGGCCCGTATCGCCACCCCACGAAGGCGCGCTTGCCTGCGCAGCGGCCACCGCGCGCGCCACGTCCTGAGCCTGCTGCATCACGTCGACCTGCGGCACGAAGCGGTAGCCCACCGACACCAGGATGAAGCCCTGGTCGCGCACCCAGTGCTCGATCTTCAGGTCGACCACCGGGGCGGCTGCCTTGTTGCCGAACATCCACGCGCCGCCGTGGACCATCACGAGCACCGGAGCGTGGCGTGCGTTCGATGGCAGGTAGACGTCCATGCGCTGGCGTGCATCGGGGCCGTAGGGCACGTCGGCAAGCCTTTGCACGCCAGAGGGGGCGACCGGCGCGCCAACTTGCTGCGCCATCGCCGGAAAGAAGGCCAGCATGCCCAGCCAGGCCGCGCAGATCTGCAGCAGATGTGTCATGACGAAGCTCCCGGAGGACCGAAGAGGGTGGAGATTCTCGCGCGCCAGCCGTCGGCCTTCCAGAGGTCGCGGCCCAGGTTCGCCCATTCGTGGAACGCGATGCGCAACGGGTTGTGGGTGCGCAGCGGCGCGGTGAGGCCGTAGCGCAGCGCCACGTCTTCGCGCTCTGCAGCGAAGGTGCCGAACATCCGGTCGAACACGATCAGCACGCCGCCGTAGTTGCGGTCGAGGTATTCCGGGTTCGACGCGTGATGCACCTTGTGGTGCGTCGGCGTGTTCAGCACCCATTCGAGCGGCCCCAGGCGCGGCATCCACGGCGCGTGCAGCCAGAACTGGTAGAGCAGGTTGGCCGCCAGCGTGGCCACCACCGCCAGCGGCGCAAAGCCCAGCCACACCAGCGGCGCGAAGAACAGGGCCGTGCCGGTGAGCTTGCCCGTCCAGCCCAGGCGCAGCGCGGCGGCCAGCGTGAGTTCGTTGGGCGAGTGGTGCACCGCGTGCGTGGCCCAGAACCAGCGCACGCGGTGCGCCGCGCGGTGATACCAGTAGTAGCAGAACTCCTGCCCCACGAAGAGCAGCGCGAAGGCCGCGGGCGTCGACAGCGAAATGGTGTCGACCCGGTGCGCATGTGCCCAGGCCAGCACCGGCGCGGCAATCGACAGGCCCAGCGCATCGACCGAGCGCCGGCCCACCGCGTCGGCCAGCGAGGCGGCGTAGGCGCGCCAGTCGTAGGCCTGGCGCCGCACAAAACTCTGCACCAGGCCTTCGAGCGTGGCTGCGGCCAGCACGACGACGAGCAGGCCGCCCAGCCACAGCGCGATGCCCGGCCCCATCGACTCGCGAATCAGGTCGAAGGACATGCTATTTCTGCCGGCTGTTGCGTTGTTGGGTCGCGGCATAGGCCTCGATCTGCGCCATCGTTACGCTGCCCGCGCGGGCGCTGTCGATGGCGTCGAAGTTGCGGTAGACCCACGGCATCTTGCCGCGTGCTTCGTCGCGCGTGAGACGGCCATCGAGGTTGGTGTCGGCGGCGCCGAAGCGCTTGTGCAGCTCGGCGCGCATCTGCTGGGCGCGGCCGGCATCGGGCGCCTGGGCGCAGGCGGCGAAGGACACGGCTGCGAGGAGCAGCGGCAGGACGTGGCGGGTGGTCATGGGCATGCTCCCTTGCATCAACGGCAGGGGATGACCGCGCCGGCCGCGCTGTAGCAGGTGGCGCTGTGCGTCAGGCCGGTGCCGCTGTTGTAGCTCGTGCTGCTCTGCACGCTGTTGCCGGTGGCGGCGCTGGTGGCGCTGGTGCTGCGGCTCTGGGTCACGTTGCCCGATGCGTCGCGGCTCGCGCTGCCGCTGCTCTCCACGCTGCCGCGCGTGTCGGCTGCAGCGAAGCCACTGCGGTGGCTGGCCGAGCCGTCGGGGTTGACCGAGGTCGTGCCGGCGCGGGCCGCATAGCCTGCGCCGGGCCCGCGTACCGCGCGCATGTTCGTGGCGGTGGTGCCTCCTGCGGCGTTGGGCCGCACGACATGCCTGCTGGCCGCGCCAGCCTCGGTGGCCGTGAAGGCCGCCGCCAGCAGCACGCCGGCCAGCGCGGTGGAAGTGGACAGGGAAAGAACACGCTTCATGGTCGAGACTCCTTGCAGTGCCGGCCGCGCACCTCGCGAAGCCGTGAAAGCGACTGTGGCCGCGAGATGTGAGCCAACCATGGCGCAGCGCGGTGCGTTCATGACAATCCGTGAGCGCCTGTCCGGGGCTCTGTCATCGTTTGTCATGAATTCCCGCGCGACCGGGCAGGGCGGCCGCCGTTACGATTCGCCGCATGACCGAAGCGCTGGCCCGCATCCTGATTGCCGACGACGAAGCCGACCTGCGCGCGCTGCTGCAGCGCTACCTCGGCGACCAGGGCTATGCCGTGCGCACCGTCGAGAGCGCCCAGCCACTCGACAAGCTGCTCGCGCGCGAGCGCTTCGACGTGCTGGTGCTCGACGTCATGATGCCCGGCGAAGACGGCCTGGCCGTGTGCCGCCGGCTGCGCGCGCAGGGCGAGACCATTCCCATCCTGATGCTGACCGCGCGCGGCGACCCGGTCGACCGCATCGTCGGCCTCGAGATGGGCGCCGACGACTACCTGCCGAAGCCCTTCAACCCGCGCGAGTTGCTGGCGCGCATCCAGGCGCTGGTGCGGCGCCAGCGCATGCTGGGCGCGCACACCGGGCCGGCGCCGGTGCACGAGAGCGTGCGCTTCGGCGCCTTCACGCTGCACCTTGGCGAGCGACGCCTCGAGCGCGAGGTGGAGGGCGCCAAAGAAGACATCCCCCTGACCACCGGTGAGTTTTCGCTGCTCCAGGCGCTGGCGCTCAACGCCAACCGGCCGCTGGGGCGCGAGCGCCTGATCGAACTGGCCCACGGCCGCGAGCACGAGGCCACCGACCGCAGCATCGACGTGCAGGTCATGCGCCTGCGCAAGCTCATCGAGGCCGATTCCGCGCAGCCGCGCCACATCCGCACGGTCTGGGGCGTGGGTTACCTGTTCGTGCCATGAAGCTCTTTCCACGCAGCCTGTTCGGGCGCAACGCGCTGCTGCTCGTGCTGCTCATCGCGCTGGGCCAGATCGGCGGCGGCTTGCTGTTGCGCGAGATGGTCATCAAGCCACGGCTGAACCAGATTGCCGAGAGCGTGGCGCGCAACGTGGCTGCCATCCGCGCGGGCATGCTGGCACTGCCGCCGGCCCAGCGGGCGGCTTTCGTGGAGGGGTTCAACCAGCAGGCGACGGCTGGCCGCGCCGACAACGCGCGCGGCCCGCGCGCGCTGCTCACGCCGCTGGAGCGCGGCTTCGTGCGCTCGGTCTCGGCGCGCATCGCGAGCCAGGGCGTGGAGGCCGTGTGGCGCCGCGAGCCTGACGGCGGCCTGGCGCTGCGGCTTACGCTCGACGGAAGCGATCACTGGGTCGTGATGCCCGGCCTTTTGCCCGCGCGCGAATTCACGGGTGCGCTGGTGGCGGTATCGGTAGGGAGCGCGTTGCTCGCGCTGGCGGGCGCGCTTTGGTTCCAGCGCCGGCTCAACCGGCCGCTGGTGCGCGTGGTGGAGGCAGCGCAGACACTGGCGGTCGGCCGAGAGCCCGTGCCGCTGCCCGAAGACGGCCCCACCGAAGTCGCGACCGTGAGCCGCAGCTTCAATCAACTGGTCGGCAGCCTGCGCCAGACCGAGCGCGAGCGCGCCCTGATGCTGGCCGGCATCTCGCACGACCTGCGCACACCGCTCACCAAGCTGCGCTTGGGCGTGGAAATATTGCGCGACCGCATGGAGCCCGAGCTCGTGGGCAGCATGACGCGCAGCGTGGAAGAAATGGATGCCATCGTCGGCCAGTTCCTCGACTTTGCGCGCGGCGATGGCGACGAGCTCCCGGTGCCGACATCGCTCGACGACATGGCCCGGGCGCTGGGCGCGGCCAGCGCCGACCATGGCCGGCCTCTGGCGCTGCAGCTGGGCGGCGTGCCCGCGCTGCCGCTGCGCCGGCAAGCCATGCAGCGCGCCATCGGCAACCTCATCGAGAACGCCTGGCGCCACGGTCGGGCGCCGGTCACGCTGTCGACGCGCGTGGTGGGGCAGGAGGCGATGGTCGAAGTCGCCGACCACGGCGACGGCATCGAACCGACCGAGGCGGATGCTCTCAAGCAGGCGTTCCGCCGTGGCAATGCAGATCGCGGCGGGACGGCAGGTGCGGGGCTCGGCCTGGCCATCGTGCAGCGCATCGCGCAGGCGCATGGCGGTCGGCTCGAGCTGGAGACACCCCCGGGCGAGGGCCTGCATGCACGCCTGCGGCTGCCGTTGCCGCCCGGCTGACGGTCTGGCCTCGTTCAGTCGGCGCGCTGCGGCGTCATCCAGCTCGTCGCCCCGCCGCGCCCCGCCAGGTGCAGGCTCGCCGTGGCAGCCGCCGTTTCGGCCAGCAGCCGCCCCTTGCGGAACACCTTGAGCCGCGTGGCGCGCAGCCGGATCGCCTCGACCGGGTCGCGCGCCTGCAGCAGCACGAAGCTGGCCTCGCAGCCCGCCGCGATGCCGTAGCCCTCCAGGTGCATCACACGCGCCGCGTTCGTGGTCACGGCCTCGAAGCACTGGCGAATGCCGGCCTGGCTGGTCATCTGCGCCACGTGCAGGCCCATGTGGGCCACTTCGAGCATGTCGCCCGAGCCCATGCCGTACCAGGGGTCCATCACGCAGTCGTGGCCGAAGGCGACGTTCACGCCGGCGGCCATCAGCTCGGGCACGCGCGTCATGCCGCGGCGCTTGGGGTAGGTGTCGTGGCGGCCCTGCAGCGTGATGTTGATGAGCGGGTTGGCAATGACCGCCACGCCGCTTTGCGCGATGAGCGGCAGCAGCTTGCTCACGTAGTAGTTGTCCATCGAGTGCATCGAGGTGCAGTGCGAGCCTGTCACGCGGCCCTGCAGGCCCAGGCGCTGCGCCTCGAAGGCCAGCGTCTCGATGTGGCGCGAGAGCGGGTCGTCCGATTCGTCGCAGTGCATGTCGACCAGCTTGCCGCGCGCGGCCGCCATTTCGCACAGCAGCTTCACGCTGGCGGCGCCGTCGGCCATGGTGCGTTCGAAGTGCGGAATGCCGCCGACCACGTCCACGCCCCGGTCGAGCGCGCGCTCGATGTTCTCGACGCCACCGGGCGAGCGCAGCACGCCGTCCTGCGGGAACGCGACCAGCTGCAGGTCGAGGTAGGGCGCCACCTGGCGCTTGACCTCCAGCAGCGCATCGACCGCCAGCAGGCTGGGGTCGCTGGTGTCCACGTGCGTGCGCACGGCCAGCAGGCCCTTGGCCACCGCCCAGTCGCAGTAGGCCAGGGCACGCTCGATGAGCGCGTCGGCCGTGAGCAGCGGCTTCAGCTCGCCCCACAGCGCGATGCCTTCGAGCAGCGTGCCGCTCTGGTTGACGCGCGGCAGGCCGTAGCTGAGCGTGGCGTCCATGTGGAAATGCGGGTCGACGAAATGCGGCGAGAGCAGCAGGCCCTGCGCGCCCAGCGTTTCGCGCGCCGGGGCGGCCAGGCCCTCGGTCACTTCGGCGATGCGCCCGTCCTGCACGGCAATCGACATGCCGGTGCGGCCGTCGGGGAGGGTGGCGTTGGTGATGAGGAGGTCGAGCATCGTGGGGGTCTCTGGAGGACGGGGTGATCGGTATTTTCCGCCGCGATCGGCGCTTGGCTTACGGGCAGTTCATGCACGCAGGGCGCGTCAACGCGTCCTCTGCGCCCGGTACCGGTACTGCCCCGGCGCCGGCCCCACCTCGATCGTCACGCGCCGCAGCTTGTCGTCGTGCCCCGAGTCGGCCTTGGCGGTCACGACGATGCCGCGCGGCGTCGAGCGGCAGGTCAGCTCCGACAGCGCGACTTCCGCATGGTCGTTGTCGAGCTCGGCGATGGCGACTGTGTGCTCGGCATGCAGGCCGCCGTTGGCGTCGCGCGTCATCCATTGCACGTACAGGAACGACTGCGCGTACTGGTCGGCATGCACCACGCGGTAGGTGCCCTGGTGGTCCTTGCCCCAGGTGCCGCACAGCTGCACCCAACTGACGGCGTCGGGCGTCTTGAAGGTCTCGTAGCTGTAGTCGCTGCCCAGTGCTCGCGCGCCGGTGCCGCACAGCGTCAGCAGCGCGGCGAGCAGCGTGGTGGCGGTTGTCTTCATCGTCAACGTTCCCCCTTGCGGTAAGGCTTCATCAGTGCCTGCGGATAGCTGGCCTTGCGCGCCACCAGCACCAGCGCCAGGATCGACAGCAGGTACGGCAGCATCAGGTAGAGCTGGTAGGGCAGCACGGCGTCGCCCGATTGTTGCAGCCGCAGTTGCAGCGCATCGAAGAAGGCGAACAGCAGCGCGCCGAGCAGAGCCTTGCCTGGCCGCCATGAGGCGAACACCACCAGCGCGACGCAGATCCAGCCGCGGCCGTTCACCATGTTGAAGAAGAAGGCGTTGAAGGCCGACAGCGTGAGGAAGGAGCCCGCCATGCCCATCAGCGCAGAGCCCGCCACGATGGCACCGGTGCGCGTGGCTGCCACCGACGCGCCCTGGCTCTCGGCCGCCTGCGGGTTCTCACCGGCCATGCGCAGCGCCAGGCCGAGCGGCGTGCGGTACAGCAGCCAACCGACGACCGGCACCAGCAGCAGCGCGAAGAGCGTGAGTGCGGTCTGCGCGTTGAGGATCGGTATCGGCAGCCAGTCCATCGGCGCGAAGGGCGTGATGGTGGGCGGCGTGTTCACCTTCGGAAAGCTCACGCGGTAGCCGAAGTAGCTCAGCGATGTCGCCAGCAGCGTGATGCCCAGGCCCGACACATGCTGCGACAGCGCGAGCCCGACCGTGAGAAAGGCGTGCAGCAGGCCGAACACCATGCCCGTGAACGCGGCCACGCCCACGCCCATCCACAGGGGCGCGCCCGCGTACACGGCGAGCCAGCCGGTGAAGGCCCCCGCGACCATGATCCCTTCGATGCCGAGGTTGAGCACGCCCGCGCGCTCGCACAGCAACACGCCCAGGGTGCCGAGGATGAGCGGCGTGGCGATGCGCAGCACCGCGACCCAGAAGGCGGGGTTGGAGAGGATGTCGAGAAGGTCGGTCATGGGGTGTCTCTCCCTCCCCCTCTGGGGGAGGGTTGGGGTGGGGGCAAGCGGCGCTCGCAGTGGAGGCTGCTGCCCCCATCCCGGCCTTCCCCCGGCAGGGGAAGGAGCGAGACCGAAGACGCGAAGGCTGCGCTCATTTCTTCATCCTCACCCGGTACTGCGTGCGCAGCCTCGCCACCAGCACCGCGACCAGCGAGCCCGCCCCGCTCCCGTCCGCGATGTTCGTCGGCACGCCGACCGCGCGGGCCATGGCTTC
>NNBU01000139.1_pt1 | contig 15133 bp, 15 predicted proteins | sample 1173781 | NCBI WGS metagenome assembly NNBU01 (sample SAMN07173937, study PRJNA388173) | plant metagenome | biome: Plant school; feature: Soil; material: Symbiotic tissue of Blasia pusilla L.; isolation source: symbiotic tissue sample KVJ2 | host: Blasia pusilla | place: Norway: Troms, Kvaloya...
GGGGTTGATCTTGAGGAGCCATCCAAGCGCGGATACCCTCGTTCAGCAAAATGTTTTTGGTATAGAAGGTTTCAAACTCAGGGTCTTCCGCCGCCCGTAATTCTTGGGAGACGAAATCATAAGCCCGCAGGTTGAGCGCTAAACCGACGATGCCGACAGCGCTCATCCATAAACCTGTGACTGGCACGAACAACATAAAGAAGTGCAACCAGCGCTTGTTAGAGAAAGCAATACCGAAAATCTGTGACCAGAAACGGTTTGCCGTCACCATTGAGTAGGTTTCTTCAGACTGGGTGGGATTGAAGGCGCGGAAGGTGTTAGCACCATCACCGTCTTCAAACAAGGTATTTTCCACTGTGGCACCGTGAATGGCGCACAATAGAGCACCACCCAATACACCCGCAACACCCATCATGTGGAAGGGGTTGAGTGTCCAGTTGTGGAACCCTTGCAGGAATAGTAGGAATCGGAAAATTGCTGCCACGCCAAAGCTGGGTGCAAAGAACCAGCTTGATTGTCCCAAGGGGTACATCAGGAATACGCTGACGAATACTGCAATGGGAGCTGAGAAGGCGAGGGCGTTGTAAGGACGGATACCTACTAGACGCGCAATTTCAAATTGCCGCAACATGAACCCAATCAAACCGAAGGCTCCGTGCAGGGCCACGAATGGCCACAAGCCACCCAGTTGGAACCAACGGGTGAGGTTGCCTTGGGCTTCTGGCCCCCACAACAGCAATAGGGAATGTCCCATGCTGTCGGCGGGGGTGGATACTGCCACTGTCAGGAAGTTAGCACCTTCTAGGTAGGAGGAGGCTAATCCGTGGGTGTACCAAGAGGTGACGAAGGTTGTGCCGGTCAGCCAACCGCCTAGTGCTAGGAAGGCGCAGGGGAACAATAGTATCCCTGACCAACCTACGAATACGAAGCGATCGCGCTTGAGCCAGTCGTCTAGAACGTCAAACCACCCTCTACTGGGGGCACGTCCAACTGCGATGGTCATCGGACTTAAATCCTCTTTTTTTACTAAAATTGCAACGTTTCTAAGGCATGGCGGAGAGCTAGTGTAACCGACTGCCGTGAGGAATTAACGTTTTTTTTGACAATCTCAAAAGCGTGAAAGCAACTGAGATTCTGAGAGCTTGCTGATTTATGAAATCAGCATTTCTCTTTCTTTATGCCATTACACGTACCATCGGCTAGTAATCTAGCTTGTGGTAACTTAATGATTCTTAACTTATCACACTAGTAAGGGTTTTTGCCTGATACACGGAAGCAAATCAGGCATGAAACAAGAACCGTTATAAATAATATGAATATCAGAAATTTTACAATTTGACACAACTTTTCTCAGAAATGTAAGAAAATTTAGTCTAGATGGGCGTAGGTAGGTCACTCATTCCCAAGAGGTCAAAAAGAGGCAGGGAGAGGGGTGCAGAGGGCAGGGGAGAAAGAATTTTTATCCGCAATTGTGTAAAGAAATTATGTAACGGGCCCTAACAAATTAATTATATGAGTAGCAGCAACAGGGAGGGGCGCAGTTGAGTTTTTGTCAACAATGTTTGGTAAAATGCACACAAGCCTACATTTAATGCAAAAGCATTCAGTGTGGTAGTATCTCACGGGCAATGGTAGTTCAATGACGACATCAACAACGATTAACAAAGGCGATCGCCTCCTGCATCAAAATGTTCTCGGTTCTCGTCGGTTCAGTAACTACTGGTGGGCAACTATCGTTACCTTGGGGGCGGGTGGCTTTTTATTGGCTGGAATATCCAGTTATTTAAAAGTTAATTTACTCATAGTTTCCGATCCAACTCAACTGGTATTTGTCCCCCAAGGATTGGTAATGGGGTTATATGGCGCTGCTGGTTTGCTATTATCCACATACCTGTGGCTGGTGATTTTATTGGATGTTGGAGGCGGTTATAACGAATTTAATCAGGAAACTGGCACAATCAAAATCTTCCGTTGGGGGTTTCCTGGCAAAAATCGCCGAATTGAAATTGATAGCCGCATAGAAGATGTGCAATCTGTGCGAATAGCCGTCAAAGAAGGTCTTAATCCTCGTCGCGCCCTCTATCTACGCATTAAAGGCCGGCGAGATATACCCTTAACACGGGTTGGACAACCGTTATCTTTAACAGAGTTGGAAACAGAAGGTGCTAAGTTAGCCCGCTTTTTGGGAGTTTCCTTAGAAGGATTGTAAGGTTACAGGTTATAGGGTACAGGGTACAGATTATTCCCTATCACCTGTTACCTGTCACCTCTCCTCTGGGTACAGGGTACAGATTATTCCCTATCACCTATAACCTGTCACCTCTCCCCTAATCCCAATGCCCCTCAAAACGATAAGATACTCTGGTTAAATCGGTAACAGGCAATGCGGTTAAAAATGTCACAATTTTTGCTTTCTCTTGTGCTAATCAGTGCCTTGATGTTGGGAGGATGTTCAACACAGCAAGTCGCTTCTAATACATCTTCTCCAACCTCGACAGCTACCTCGACTGAGGGAAGCACCAAGACAACTACTGAAGCAACATCTGTATCTCAAACTAGTAGTGAGAGTATTCCTGGACTGGCAGATTTACCGCGCCTCGAAGGCAAGGCTACTGTAGTAATCACGGTTAAAGGCTCACCCATTACTATCGACGTAGACGGCACTGACGCCCCAATTACAGCTGGCAACTTCGTAGATTTAGTGCAAAAGGGTGTATACGATGGTTTAGCTTTCCATCGAGTAGTGCGCCAACCCCAACCGTTTGTAGTTCAAGGGGGCGATCCCCAAAGCAAAGACCCGAAAGTTCCAGCAGATAACCTAGGAACTGGTAGCTATATTGACCCAAAAACGGGAAATGCTCGTTACATACCTTTAGAAGTTAAGCCAAAAGGTTCAGATACTCCGATTTACAATAAACCATTTGATGCTACTGCTCAAGCTGTCGTATTGCCCCATAAGCAGGGTGCAGTAGCGATGGCGCGATCGCAATCACCAGACTCCGCTTCTGCTCAGTTTTACTTTGCTTTAGCAGATTTGGCCTTCTTAGATGGTAACTACGCCGTGTTTGGCAATGTCACTCAAGGCTTTGATGTCGTAAATAAAATTCAGCAAGGCGATCGCATTGACTCCGCTAAAGTCACCCAAGGTGCTGAAAATCTGAAAACACCTGGACAGTAGGAGGAAGAGAAATCAATTCAAAGTTCAAAATAAAGAATTGAATGTTTGAATAGCGAAAGATTCTTTACTCCTAAAATTCAGATTGATTAAGGTTTGTGTTACTGGTATTGGTTTAGTTTCCGCCTTGGGTGGAAGTTTAGAGGATAGCTGGCGAAATTTAATCGCAGGTAAATCTGGAATTCGGTTACATCAACCATTTCCAGAACTTACACCACTTCCTCTAGGTTTGATTGGTCAAAAACCATCTGAGTTGACAATGTTAACTCAGATGGTTGTTGCTTCTGCTTTGGAAGATGCGGAGTTAGTTCCACCTTTAGCTAATTGTGCTGTAGTCATTGGCTCGAGTCGCTCTTATCAAGCGTCTTGGGAGATGCTGGCGCGGCAAATGTATAGTGACGCGAAAAATTTTCCCGTTTCCTCTTTTGGAAATTGGCTAGATACATTACCTCATATAAATGCGATCGCAGCTGCCAGACAAATCGGTGCATCTGGGATAGTTTTGGCACCGATGGCAGCTTGTGCTACTGGAATTTGGTCTATTGCCCAAGCAGCTTTACTTATCCAAACTGGGCAATGTCAACAAGCGATCGCTGGTGCAGTGGAAGCACCAATTACACCCCTGACTTTAGCTGGATTTCAGCAGATGGGTGCTTTGGCGAAAACTGGGGCTTATCCCTTTGATTTACACCGAGAAGGCTTAGTGTTGGGTGAAGGCGCGGCTGTGTTTGTCTTAGAATCAGCAGAGTTGGCAAAGCAGCGTCAAGCAAAAGTGTATGGTGAAATTCTTGGTTTTGGCTTAACTAACGATGCATATCATAGTAATTCGCCAGAACCAGAGGGGAAAAGTGCGATCGCTGCCATCAAACAATGTCTAGAACGTAGTTGTCTGTCACCAAGCGATATCGATTACATTCATGCTCATGGCACAGCTACCCAGTTAAATGACCAGATGGAGAGTATGGTAATCCAGCGTTTGTTTCCCCAAGGTGTGGCAGTTAGTTCTACTAAAGGAAGCACAGGTCATACACTAGGAGCATCTGGAGCTTTAGGTGTGGCTTTTTCTCTCATGGCATTAAAGCATCAAATATTACCACCTTGTGTAGGATTTCAGCAGCCAGAGTTTGACTTAGATATCGTTACAGCAGCACGTCTAAGTAAAATTCGGCAGATATTATGTTTGAGTTTTGGCTTTGGTGGACAGAATGCAGCGATCGCATTGGCAAATTGAGCCACTCCCCCGTTTTGAAAACGGGGGATTCAGGCATCAGACAGAGATTGCAGTCTGGGACTGTCTAACATCTCCTACGCCTAGAGTCGAACTCCCGACTCTTTTAATATTCAAACTGGCATTTTCGTCTCGGTCATTAACAGAAAGACATGAAGGACAACGCCAACGTCTGACTGACAAATCCAGATTTTCTAAAACGTGTCCGCAACAAGAACAAGTTTTGGTAGAAGGATACCACTGGTCGATATAGACCACAAGTTTCCCCTTTTTTAACGCTACCCATTCCAAGATATCTAGGAAGTCTCGAAGCGCTAGGTCACTAACTTTTCTTCCCCATAAACGTTTCATACCCTTGAGGTTTAGCGTCTCAAAACACAGCACATCAAATTTATTCGTCAATTCATGCGCTAACTTCCAAAACCAATTACTCCTGCGGTTGGCTATGTCTTCATGGGCACGTACTAGATTTTCAAAAGCTTGTTCCCGGTTAGAAGATCCTTTGAGCTTCTTAGAGTGATGGCGACTTGCTTTTCTTATGGCATTCAGGGACTGTTTGAAAAACTGGGGAGACTCAATCTTAGTGCCATCTGAGCAAGTGAGAAATGTTTTTAAACCAAAATCAAATCCCGCTATCTTACTAGTCGTGAACTTGATTTCTGGTGCATCGTTACCATCAACTACAACGACCAGAAATAATTCGCCCAATGCGGTGCGCTTAATGGTCAATGTCTTGATTTTCCCCTCAATCTCTCTAGACTTCCAAAATTGATAAACTCGGCTACCAATTTTAACTCTATTACCACCCAGAAACTTATATCCGGCTTGCTTTAAAGTGAATGATTTATATTTTCTAACCTTCTTAAATCCTGGTGGTCTAACTCCTTTTTTATTGTGTTTAAAAAACAACTGGTAGGCTTTCTCAATGCGTTGACAGATATCTTGTACTGCTTGAGAGCCTACCGTCTGCCAGAATGGATTACACTTTCTTCGCTTGGCAATACGAGACTGAAGTTTTGCACAACTCAAGTGCTTGCCCCACATCCGGTAGTATCGCTTGTGTAGGGCTATGCAATGGTTATAAATCACCCCAGAAGCATTAATCATTCGCTTGAGGTGTCTATTCCGCTTGTGTTGATAGAGCTTAAACTTCAGTGTCTTCATGTTAGTATCATATCATCAATGATGGCATTATGACGGCATGAAAAAAATAACTGTGCGATGCTCAGATGAAGAATACGAGATTCTTGTAAAGTATTGTCACAAAAAAGAGCGTAGCTTAAATGATATTCTCAGAGAATTAATCAGAACCTTGACGGACAAATAAATTTGTCCTATTCGCTTATATCCCCCGCATAAATGACGGGGGCTTTACGCTTCACGACTCGTAAAAACTTGTGGGTTTAACTATCTAACCGCATATTAATTTGCGTCTATATCAGGATATAGAATATAAAACTGTAACAAAAACTACAAAATCACTATTTATTCAAAAAAAAGGATAAGCTAAATACAGATGATATCCGGTTCGTAAAGATACCGCGATTAGGAGAAAATTTTATGATTTCAAGATCCCTGTTGCTGTCAGAACCTGCTTCTCCAGCGCATATATGCCCATTTGATCAAGCCTGTAGCTACTTAGAAGCGGCAGCTAAAGAATTAAATTTAAATCAGGGTTGGCTAGAAATTCTCAGCCACCCGCGTAAGGTTGTCACGGTTTCCATTCCTGTGAAACTAGATAATGGGGAAATACAGGTTCTCGCTGGACACCGGGTGCAGCACTCTGATGTCTTAGGCCCATACAAGGGCGGAATCCGTTACCATCCGGCTGTGACACTGCGGGAAGTATCCGCTCTAGCAATGCTAATGACCTGGAAATGTGCCTTGTTAGGTATTCCTTACGGTGGTGGGAAGGGTGGCATTCCCATAGATCCAAAACGCTACAGTGTTGGCGAATTAGAGCGAATCAGCCGCCGTTATATCAGCGAGTTGATTAAAGATATTGGGCCTTCCGTAGATATTCCTGCGCCGGATATGGGTACATCTGCCCGTGAAATGGCTTGGATGATGGACACTTACTCTGTGAATGTCGGTCATGCTGTACCAGGGGTTGTAACTGGGAAACCCCTTTCTATTGGTGGTTCCCTGGGACGGGAAATGGCAACCGGACGTGGCGTGATGATTATTGTCCGTGAGGCACTGGCAGATAAAGGTAAATCTTTGGCTGGAGTGCGAGTAGCTATTCAGGGTTTCGGTAATGTTGGTGGTGCCGCAGCAGAATTACTATATGAAGCGGGAGCAAAAATCATCGCTGTTTCAACTGGTGCTGGGGGAATATTTTCCGAAGTTGGTCTTGATATCCCCAAGTTGAAAGTCTACGCGGCTGAAAATCGCAAGAGTATTGTGGGTTTTCCGCAATCTGTACCAATTAGCAATGCAGATTTATTAACTTTACCCTGCGATGTCTTAATCCCAGCAGCTTTAGAAAACCAGATCACTAAAGAAAATGTGAATCAGGTGCAGGCGCAGATTGTGGCAGAAGCAGCTAACGGCCCAGTTACTCTTGAGGCTAACTTGGTGTTAGAGGCGCGGGGAGTGACAGTACTACCGGATATTTTGGCGAATGCTGGTGGTGTGGTAGTCAGTTATTTGGAGTGGGTACAGGGTCTTTCTTACGTATTTTGGGATGAGGAGCGCGTCAACCGCGAAATGGAACATTTGATGGTGCAAGCCTACCGCAAGGTGATTCACCAGTCGGAGGTGCGCCAAATTCCTTTAAGGTTAGCAGCTTACACACTGGGGGTAGGTAGAGTGGCGCAGGCGCTAACTGACAGAGGTCTTTACCCTTAAATACAGTACAACGTTAAATCGCATAAGGGCACGGCATGCCGTGCCCCTACGGTGTACTTAGATTTTTTCAAAAATCAAATCGGATTGCTATATATTTTCTATTTGTTATGGAAATATAATTTACTTTCATAAGATTTAATTGCTTTTATTAATTTATTAGTCTATCTTTATCAAAAGACATTCATATTTTCTTTTGAGTGCAAATTTTGTCTGTCTAAAATTGCATTAAAAATACTCCTTACTCATTGCCTACATTGCTTTTAGGTTGAGTACAAAAACACTAGAACCCCACCTCATAAATGCTAGAACCCCGTCTCAAAAACACTAGCACCCATACCCCAATAATTTTTTGTAAGACTTATTAGGTAAGGATTACAGACTTTGAGTACTATTCTAATGAATTTAATAATCTTAACGTGGCTAGGGTAAACTGTTTTGTGGAGAGCGGCTGATATAAATCGTATAGGATTTACGCAGAGATTCCCCTCTACCCCCCAACATTCCTGAGCGCAAGCTTAGTGAACTAGGGGGGACTTCTTAATCTCTCTTTTGAGAGGAGGATGAAACCACATTCGTTGAATCTGAGTGCGTTCTTTCTGATGAATAATCCTACGTTTTGTGAAAAGTTTGGTAACTTTTCAGTAATCAGTGGTCAGTGGTAATTAGAAAAATAACTGACACCTAACTATTTGAAAAATTACCGTTTACACATATTTTAATATCAAAACTGTTTGAAAGGTAGAAATATATAGCTACTTTAGAGAAACAGCAAAAGATATTTTCTTACTGGGTGCATACTACCTAGCAAGGGAGAGCCAAGATGAAAGCCAAACTTTTAAATGTTCTTACAGTTTGCGTAGTTACCTTAGCAGTGCTTTCACCAGAGCTAGTAGTATTTGGCATAGTTTGGGAGCGACATCTGGAGTTAGTAAAGTCTCAGAATTTAGCCTGCCAAGTTAACAACACTAGTACAGATGCTCCCGCTTTGGCTCCCCAGACAGAAGGTACACATTCCCCTCAGACTAGCATCCAATCCTCTGACCGTAATGTGATTCATCAAATGCTGACTGTTGCTGAACAATATAAATTTGCCACTATCCTGCAATGGTTCTTCTTGTTAACTCCTATTTGCGTGGGGTTAGGGATTCTCTTTTACGACAGATATCTTGTTCATCGCGCTGCTGTTTTAAAAGAACAAGTTGAAATGTTGGAAAGGCTGTGGCAGCAAAGTATCGAACAGTAACCAATTCATAATTTACTCACTCAAATCAACAAATTTACCATGACTGAACAACGCCAAAGCCTGTATTTTAACCTGATTGATGAGTTACTGAAATGCCCTAATGGTCAAGAACCAGAAATTTTGGAATCGAAGCCAGAATTGATTGATTCTGGTCTAGTAGAAACTATGTTACAAGTAGCAACTATGTTTGCTCATGAAGGCAATCAAGATGGTGCCCAATTTTTATTCTTTGTGGCGCGTGAGCTAGCTAAAGAATTAGGTTTATACCCAGAAGTTCCCAGTACTGAAGTTGCAAATAAGGAGTAAAAATGCTGCTGACTTCAACGGATGCGGGACAAATAGCTTTAGAACTGCTCATGGCAGACTGGAATATTTCAGAAGAAAACAGAGAGTGGTTCACAATCTTTAACTCTCGTCTGATTGGCGAGAGTTGGTACACTGTGGAATTAGGTGTAGAAGGATTTCCAGATAGGTGGTTTATTCAAGTGTATGACAATGGAGTTTGTGATCCAAACTATACATTTATCTCACCTGTAGGCGGTTCTGAAGGATTTACGGACTTTATAAATGTGCCGGATATCGTAGCAGAGGTCTTAGTTTGTGAACGCAATGCTCGATAAAAATAATTAAAATTCAAAAGTTAGAATTCAATATTGAAATGTGCTAGTTAAATGCATTTTATTTGAATTCATAATTTTCGATATCAGAGCAAATCTACCTGGCGATTAGAAATCGCGGCTACACAAATATAGATGCTTTGCGCCTACTCTTAGGGACTTCCAAATAAAAAATATCCAATTAACTCTTGTGGGGTGGGCGTCTCGCCCGCCGAGTCCGAGTCCATAGGGCGGGCGAGACGCCCACCCCACAATATTGGATAATTTTATTTCTTGGAGTTCGCTTACGAGAACAATTTCAGCGTTAGCGCAGCGATAGCGACGAAGGAGCGTCACCCGCACGGTACCTGTGCGGACTAAGAGAAACATTTGCTTAAGCAACTTAACCTACGGAGATGGGTTTTGTCTGTATAGCTGCGGATTCCATTCATCAAGGCTAGAGGAATACTTTGATATTCGATTCAATATAAAGATGCTTTACGCAAATCTGAGGTAATACCAAATAAGGTGTGCCTCTTTTTTTTATGCAATATTTAATATTTTATTTAAGCCTATTAGGCTATTTTGTCATACTTAACTGACAAAATTATGTTATATTAAATAGCGTGATGGACGCTACAGAAATATCAGTTCCAATGATTGCTGAAGATATCTTAGCCAAGGAATTCACAAGAGTCGTCAACCATTACTATCCGCAAGTTGGGGAATTGCTGGATGGGTGTTATGTGAAAGTCATCACCTGTTTTTGGGGGCGGCCTGCTAGACGCTTGCAATATATAGGAATTTATTGCTCTGACGAAATGATTTCCTGTGTGCAAGCTCAAAAAGAAATACTCAGAGAAGTAGCAGACAATATGGGTTTAATCCAGGTTGTTTGTATGAATGCCAAGCGATTGTTGCGCGATCCGATGTCGAAGGTCAAAGAGAACAACCCACGCCTATGGTTGGAGTTGCAGTGGGTTGCAACTTAGTGATTTATCGCATTAATTGAGAGGGGTAAATACTTTTGTAGAGAGGATTTGATTCCTCAAATATTTAAGCACAAAAGTGCTTACTACAAACCTATCGACCACTAGAATAATCAGCACCTAAGGTGAATACAAAGTATCAACGCAAGTAATGAAAACTGGAATTTTCTGCAATTACGATAATTTTCACCAAGATGCTCGTCGTGCCATGTTTGAGCAAGTCGCGCTGGTAAAACAGGCAGAAAGCTTAGGTTTTGAGGAAGCCTGGGTGAGTGAACACCATTTTAGTGAATCCAATCTCAGCCCGTCTATGTTGCTGTTAATGGCACATTTGGCGGGATTGACTTCAACTATCCAATTAGGGACGGCGGCGGTGTTGCTGCCATTCCATAACCCGATTCGGGTAGCGGAAGATATTGCTACCTTGGATAATCTGTGCAATGGACGACTATTGTTTGGAGTTGCTAAAGGCGGCCCCTTTCCTCAACAAAACAAGCATTTTGCGACACTCCCCAGTGAAGCCCGTCCTAAAATGCTAGAGGCGATCGCACTGATTCACAAGCTGTTATATGAAACTGATGTATCATTTAACGGTAAGTATTATCAGTGCGATCGCCTGACAATTTACCCAAAACCATTGCAGAGTGAAATACCAGTGTATGTTGCCACTGGCGGCGATGATGGTATCGAGTTTGCTGCTAAACATTCCTTCAGCTTGATGGGTGGGCCGCCATTTTCCCTAGAGAGATTGAAAGATACTGTTGCCAAATATCGAGCCTTAAATTCTAGTGGTGCGGAAAAGTTGGTGCTGGCACGCTTCTTTTTTGTTGGCAAAACATTTGATGAGGCTGTGAGTGAAGCGTTACCTTTCGTTCGCCAATTTAGCCAGAAAATGAAAGCTAATACGGCTCAAGTATTGAAAAATAGTGCGAATCCCAACCAAAAACCATTTGATCGCACAAATATTTGTTTCGACGAAGATTATTTGATTGAGAATTCAATTATCGGTGATGTGGAGACTTGTCGAGACAAAATCAAGAAATTTCAGGACGAATTAGATTTAGGTACGCTAGCACTCAAACCCTCGTCTGCGGATTTGCAAAAAAACCTGGACAGTTTGACGCGCTACAACCAAGAGGTGCGAAATTATGTCTTCTAAACTATACCTGCTTCCTCCCGATGATTTACCTCCCACTGAGGTAACGAAACAGGATGGAATGCTGCAAATGGAGCTAGAACAGTCTACTGGCAGATGTTTTTTTCTAGCCTGCGATCGCATTACGCGAGTCCTGTTATCTAATTGTCAGTGGTATATCACAACAAATGCTAGCATCCTCACATTAATTGTTGACTGCCCTGATTTAGTATCTTACTGGCATATTGTTAGCAATATTGCCCAGTTGGGTAATAGGTTAGAGCGGTTTGCTAGCAATGGCAAAATCCGCGTTTATCCGCCATTTGGCAAGGGGATGCCATTTGAAATCAGCGTAAATGAAATATCAGCTTATCGAGATTGGCTTTGAGGTAAATAGAAACTGGGAATCACACAAAATATAGCTGTCTTACACCCTGTACTCCTAAAGTGCAGGGTGTTGCAATTTTTATCAAAGCTGTTCTCAAATTGACATGAATTCGACGGCTCATATAGTATCTGCCTAATTAGCTGAATCAAAAGACCACTAAGAGGTTTTACTACACAAAACCGTCCCTCTCCGAGTCGGAGAGGGACAGACTTGAACTAAAGTTCAAGGCAGGGAGAGGTTTGTCGAACCCGCGTCAAAATAGCAGGTTTACGGAATAGAATTTACTCCTAGATGCTCACGAATTTCGCTAACTTGTACATCCCAAAGTTGATCCCATTTTTGCGCGATAAATTTGCCTGGAGTGTGAGAACCCAACTTGTAGCCACGAGATATTTCTGTCATTAAAGCTTTCAAATTAGTAGGTTGATAAAGGCTAATCATCACCATGCCAAAACTCAAAAGCATGATATTAATGGGAATTGGGGTCTGAGCTAAGAAAAAAGCTTGTAGACCAATTTCACCAACTACATTTGTGTCAAATCCAGCGACTACATGATATATGTCATGGGTGGATCTCCAAAGCATTTTGAGATAGGAAATATCATCAACGACAGGAACTTTTTTGTAAAAATAGGGATCGAATCCTCTAGCTTTCATTCCTCTGGCATAAACATGACCTAGTGTTCCTTCTGGGAGTTTGGCTAAATCATCTAAATTGAAAGGAGCTGGTAGCCAGCGTTCTGTAAACAAAACGTTGACTTCAGGGATTTTTTTTAATTCATCAACAGCTAGCTGTGCCATTTCTGTTTGGTCGAGTGCGTCCTCGAAGTCAAATACTCTATCAGTATTACCATCTCCAATTTTTTGGACACTAGATGCTAGAAATTGAATGTAAGCAAGGAGTCCTTTATCGTTGTTGTAAGTAATTACATTCTCCATAGTAATTCTCTACTTTTAGATAGGATTTTTCTAGTTGAAATCTGAGTCTTCAATATTGGAATATATTTATTCAGTTTTTCATGAATCTTCAGAGGTATTTAGTGAAGTTTTTTGCTATAAATATGTTTATTAAAAATGCTAACTCAGAGAAGAGATGAATGATAAAGACATGGAGCAGCATATTAATCTAAAAATCAAAAGCTTCCTGTTAGCTGCCATTACACTATCTCTAGGTATGTGGGATCTCAGCTTTAACTTGGGAGCCTTTAAAGTTATTTTCTTTGAGAAAATCTTCTTGATTTGGGTAGCTTCATCAGCAACTCTCCTAGCGTGCCTTTTACTTCCACGCAACCGTTCGCCAATTAGATGGCCAGGATTACTGCTGATGAGCATCCCTACATTGTGGTTTATCCTGCCTTTTGTGCCTTTCCATGACATTTCTACGACGGGTGCTTTGCGAAAAATACTTAGTCTCGGCTTAGGAATTGTTGTTTATCTGATTTGCCTACCTTATACTCTCTACATGGTTTTTGCGATTATTAATGAAGATATTGTTCAGCTTTCTCAAAATCTGATTATAAAATTGATTGCGGTCACTTTAATTATTGGCTGTATCGGATATTTCGTTGGTAGTCATAACTATCTTTTTTTATCATGTTTTGACTTTAAAGTGAGTGGCAATGATTTGCCAACAAATTGTCTACAAGAAAGACATAAACCATTACGAAAATTTCGATGAAAATTAGAATGTAGATATTTTCTAATTGCAGGGGCAAAGCATTTTGGTAAAACCAAAGCTTTGCCCAAGTGCTGGTGTTTGCTTACGCCAAAATCACCATTCCCGAAGGAGGTAAATCAATTCGCACAGTTGCGCGACGGTCATTATGATGCTGTACAGCTATAGTTTGGTCGCGGGGTGGGTGACGTAAATATGAATCGCTCCAATCGCTTTTGTATAAAAAAGTCATAGTCGAGTCTGGAGGATGCATGTAAGTATCTACTGTCACTTCTGCACCGCGATTTTCTAAGCCGTTGGTATTGAGCACCATCAACACTTCTGTGTCAAATAAAGTCTGTGACCAAGCAACTAATTCGCCTTGTCCGGGAATTGAGAACGGGGAGTTACAAAAGGATGTTTCACGCAGGTAGTGATGTCCACGGCGCAATGCTTTGCCAATTTTATCGTGACTGTTGCGGATACGTGCGATCGCAGCTATCCGCAAATAGGTAGGATGGTCGATATCGAAAAAATGACAGTCTGCTGTTTGAAATGCGCCAAAAGCACCGCCAAACATTGCTTCTTTGATATATCTATCTTCCGCAACCCTTCCACCTTCTATGCTGGAATCGTGATAGCCTTCATTCCCATCAAAAGCCTGTTCTGTTCCATAATAAATAGCAGGAATTCCTGGCATAGTTAATTGCACACCTACAGCATGAGCAACTTGCTCATAAAGATGAGGCACATTGCTGTTTGCGGCAAATCGCTGTTTATGAGTCCGGGATGACATCTCATAGTCATCCAAGATGGAGACATGATATGTGCCAATTTGGCGGTATTCGCCAGCGAGGTTATTTTCGCTATACAAATCGAAAAATTGCTTGGGATGTACTAAACCTTTTGCAAATGCAGCCAATTCATTAGGAGTCTGTGCGATGTCTAATACAGCACTGAGGTTGCGAGCAATAATGTCTATGTACGCACCAGCCATACTACCAGAGGTTATTTCCCCAGTTAGTAAAAAGTTGTCTTTACCGATAGATTCGGCGTACTCGCGGATAGCTGTGCAAAATTTGCGGGAATCTTCTGGAGAAACGTGCTTGAGGCTATCTATCCGTAAGCCATCGCAATCAGAAAGAGCAATCCAATATTGATAAACTCTGGCTAAAGCTGCAATTACCTCATTTCTGTTGAACCAGTTATCAGCACTCTGGTTGTATGTTACATCTAGGATGACATACATCCTGCGATCGTGGGCAGCATCGATTAAATCTCTTAAATCTTGACGAGTGCCAAAGTGGGGGTCAACATCTAAAAATTCTTGAATGCGATCGCTGTGGTAAGCTTCTAAATCAGAATGTTGTTGCCAAGGTGGATTAATCCACAGTGTAGTTACTCCCAATCGTTGCAAGTAGTCTAACTTACTCTTAATTCCCCTAAGAGTACCACCAACAAACTTTGCCCCTGCTGCCATCCAGTTGGCTTTGTCTTGAACTTGGAATTTTGAAGGGTTGGCGCGGTCAAAAAGTTTCCTTTGATTTTCATTGTCGTCACTGAATCTATCTAATAGCAATTGGTACAAAAATTGGTCGCGCCAACTGATAGGACTCGGATAAACTCTCCCTCGTGGTTTCAGGTCTGTTTCGGAGAGTTGCTGGGGTGTCAATTCTTCAACTTTAGCCATGAGGATTTACGCACAGAGAGGAAAATGGAAGTATGCATTTTAAATGTTAGAAAAAGTACTTTAAATTTTCATTAACCTGAGGAGAGATTTTGTAACTTAGGGACTTCTAAATAAAAAAATATACAACTATTTATTGTGGGGTGGGCATCTTGCCCGCCCGTAGTCAAAGGCTGTCCCTTATACAC
>NNBU01000511.1_pt1 | contig 15092 bp, 15 predicted proteins | sample 1173781 | NCBI WGS metagenome assembly NNBU01 (sample SAMN07173937, study PRJNA388173) | plant metagenome | biome: Plant school; feature: Soil; material: Symbiotic tissue of Blasia pusilla L.; isolation source: symbiotic tissue sample KVJ2 | host: Blasia pusilla | place: Norway: Troms, Kvaloya...
GGTCAACATCGTCACCGGCATCGACATAGATACCGCGCATCAGTTGCAGCAGTTTTCCCGTCTCGGCCAGATAGTGGCTGCGGGTCTTGCCAATTGTCTCGCCGACCAGATGAAGTGCCATTTCCTAACTTTCCCGTATCTCAGATACGAGAAAGTTAGCAAATCCGGCATTCACTTTCAAGAGAAAACTAACTTTTCCGGACTTCAAGTCCGCGAAAGTTAGAAAACGACGACTTAGCGCTCCCGTTCCAGGCCATTTTCCGGGGGTTTTCGCCCGGTCTCCTTTGTCTAGGCGCTCTAAGCTCCCGAGCGCTGGTCTTTTGACTGCCATGGAATCCTGCCCCCCCAGTGGGTCACTTCCAGATGGAATCAACAGTCCTGGCTTGCGACCCTTCTCGCGCAGGATGCGCTAGGGGTGGTGCACGACTGGCTACAAGCGCTGGCTGTGAAGGCGCTGGGATTCGCGAAGGCCCGGGCGCAGCGCCTGGGCACACCGCCCTATGACCCGGGCGATCTGCTGCGGCTTTACATCTGGGGCTACCTGAGCGCGATCCACTCATCGAGGGCGCTGGAGCGTGAGTGCCATCGCAGCCATCGCAACGTGGAGTGCGTGTGGCTGCCGGGGCGCCTCGCACCAGAACACGTCGGCTCTGGTGGCCAGCTGCGCGGCGTTCGTGCAGTTCGCGTGCGCAAGCCGGCTGATCCGAGGCTCCACCGTGGCCATCGATGGCACGAAGTTGCAGGCGGTGGCTTCGCGCAAGGCGGTGATCGGCCAGCGCGAACTGGCCGCGCAGGCACAGCGCATCGCTGCAAGAGATCGACGCCTATCTGCGCGGTTGCTGGACAGCCCGGAGGGCTCGGGATCCGAAGGCCCCGGCGACGGGTCTGCGCGGCCTCGATGCAGCAGGTGCTGCGGCCCTTGTCTTCTCGTTGTTGTTTTCGCGCGCCCCCATGAAAAATGCCCCGCTGTCGCGGGGCATCTTGATCTGAGCGGCCGGCTGACTATTTACACAGCCTGCAACGGTGCGCTTTTCTTGAACAGAAGGAGCTTAGCCCTTCATTGCCTTGATGCTGGCCTTGGCCTTGTCATGGTCGGCCTTGGCCTGGTTCACGCAAGCGCTCTTGGCGTCGCCCGACTGGTCATCACACTTTTCCTTGGCCACTTCGTAGTTCATGGTGGCGGTTTCTTCGGCAACCTTCTTGGCGTGGCCGGCAGTGGGCTTGTAGTCCTGCTCGAGCTGGGCCTTGGCGACGTTCTCGGTGCCCTTGGCTTCCTTCTCGCACACGTCCTTGGCGTTGTCCTTCAGCGTGTCGCACTTGGCCTTGGCAACCTTGTAGTCGGCCGAGATCTTTTCCTTGGCGACGTTGTATTCGTCCTTGGTCATGGCGTTGGCGGCCGACATGGCGAAGCAGCTGGAAGCGATGGCCAGAACGAGAAGATGTTTTTTCATGGGAAGTCCCTCAGTAGTTGATTGATCTGTGAAGCCACCCTTTGCGGCTCCGGTGAATGCAATGTACGAAGGCCAGAATCTGCAGCGGGTAGGACGATACCGATCCCCCAGCTAGGCTGCCGCCACACGCATTCGCAGGCGGGTGGCGCAGCCCTTGCATGCCTGACAAACCAACCCTGGAGGAATCGCCATGAGGCTTCACGCCACCTGCAAGATGACCGTTACCGCCAGCGCCGACTGCCCCGTGGTCGCCATGCTTCGTCCGCGCAGTGGCGAGGCGCAATGGATGGTCAGCGAACGCTACGAGCTGCACCCCTGGGTGCCGACCACCGAGTACGTCGACAACTACGGCAACCTGTGCCAGCGCCTGAAGATCCCGCAGGGTGAGATGCGCATCGAAGTCGACATGATCATGGAAGCCGAAGCCGAGATTGCGGTGGCGCCCGGCGCAGGGGCCGTGTCGGTGGAAGACCTGCCCTTCGACGCGCTGCAGTACCTGCTGCAAAGCCGCTACTGCCCATCCGACAAGATGGGTGATCGTGCGCAACAGATTGCCGGAAACGTGGCGCCGGGCTATGCGCAGGTGGAAGCCATTCGAAGCTGGATCCACGCAAACCTCGAATACAGGTACGGCGTGAGCAACGGCTCCACCGATGCGCTGGACACCTTGAACGACGGCGCAGGCGTGTGTCGCGACTTCTCGCACGTCGCCATCGGTCTGTGCCGCGCACTGCGCATTCCGGCGCGGCTGGTGGTGGGTTACCTCTACCAGCTCGACCCCATGGACATGCATGCCTGGTTCGAGGCCTTCGTGGGCGGGCGCTGGTACACCTTCGATGCCACGCAAGACCGGCCGCGCGGCGGGCGCATCGTGGTGGCCTACGGCCGCGATGCCGCGGACGTGGCCTTTCTCTCCAACTACGGCCCGCTGGAAATGGGTGAAATGACCGTCACGGTGGACGAGGTCCGCGCCGGCACCACCCGCGTGGCGCTGCCAGACTAGGCGCGGGCCGCCCTTGCCGCGTTGCGCAGGTCGCGGATCTGGTCGTGGTTGCGCTGTGCCGCCTGTGCCTGCGCTTGCACGACCTGCCGCACGCCCTGCGGCAGCTGCGCCTTCAAAGCCTTGCGGTAGCGCGCCACGGCGGCGTCCTCGCCGCGCTCGCATTCCTCCAGGATCGACAGCTCGCTGTTCGCGCCCACGGCGCCTTTGACATGCACCCAGCCGCGGTGCAGCGCACCCGACGCCGTGCCGCCTTCGGCGGGCTTGCCGCCGTAAGTGACGATGACCTGCGAGAGCTGCGCCGCCGCCTCGCGGCACTGCGCGGCACGCGTCGCGAAGACTTCCTTCAGCCGCGCCGATTCGACTTCTTCCGCACAGGTGCGGAATCCGGCTTCGCCGTCGCGCGTGTTCTCGAGCACGTCGTTCAGCACATCGACCACGTCGTCGTTGGAGAGCGGATCGCCTTCGGGGAAGGACATGTCTTCTTCACGCATGTAGAGCCTGTCGGCCCGCTCCCAGGCGGCGTGCGAGGCCGGGCGTGCCTGCTCCCATGAGAGCGACGAGGCACCGCGGCGCGCTTCCCACTCGCGGGCCAGCGAAGGCTCGACGGCGGCGAACTCGTCGTCCGCCGTGGCGCGGCGGCTCCAGCCGAGTTCATAGGCCGGCGCGTAGTGCTCGTAGCTCAGGCCGGGCTCGTAGTAAGGCTCGCGGGTGAACGAACCTTCCCAATGGCTGTGTTCCGCGGTCGGGTTGATGCGCTCCGCCACGGCCTTGCCGCCCAGGCCGCCGACGACCGCGCCCACGAGCATGCCTGCCACCGCACCGGCCGGGCCGCCGATGGCTCCCACCGCCGCGCCGGCCACGGCACCGCCCGTGGCGCCCGCACCGGTGCCCACCGGGTGCGCGCCCGGCTCGCCGGTGATCGGGTCCAGATGAAGGTCGTCGCGGTCGGCTTGGTTCTTGAGTTGGGTCATGGTGATTCCTTGCAAAAAATGGATGAAGGTCCGGTCTGGTTTGTTCGGGTTGTTTGAACACCATGGTTCGCCGCTTGCAGCGCCCGCGAGGTCGGCGAGCGGCGCGGTGTGCTGTAGTCCATCCTGCGAGCACAGCGGTGCAGAATCCGGGCGAATGAATTCACTTCCGGTCGTCACCAGCGTTCACCTGAGCCCGGTGCACAAGTTCAGCAAGCCCGCGCAACTGGGCATCCGGCTGCTGCAGGGACTGGGCGTGGAAGGCGACGCGCATTGCGGTGCGACCGTGCAGCACCGCTACGACAAGAGCCGCCGCCCCGCGAGCCCCAACCTGCGCCAGGTTCACCTGATCCAGGCCGAGCTGCTCGACACGCTCGAAGCCGAAGGCTTCCGGGTACACCCCGGCGAGCTGGGCGAGAACCTGTCGACGCGCGGCATCGACCTGACGGTGCTGCCCACCGGCACCCGGTTGCTGCTGGGCGACGAAGCCGTCGTCGAGCTGACCGGCCTGCGCAACCCCTGTGTCTATATCGAACGGTTCAAGGCCGGCCTGCTGGCGCAGATGCGCATCAGGCGCCCGGGTGCGTCCGTGAGCGTGCGGGCCGGCGTGATGGGCGTCGTGGTGCGTGGTGGGCACGTCGGCGCGGGAGATGCCATCGTGGTGGAGCGTCCGGCAGAACCGTGGCGGGCGCTGAAGCCGGTCTGACCCGCGCCGCCGCCGAGGCGCACGCCGATACCATCGCCCGCATGCCCGATCTGCAAATTCCGATCCAGCGTGGCGCGCGCGAACCGATTGCCGTGCAGATCAGCACGGGCCTGCGCGCCGCCATGCGCGACGGGCGCCTGGCTCCGGGCGCGCGCCTGCCGTCGTGGCGCGACTTCGCGGCGCAGCTCGGCGTGGCACGCGGCACGGTGCGCCTGGCCTACGAACGGCTGATCGACGAAGGGCTGGTCGTCGCCCTGGGCGCGGCCGGCACGCGCGTCGTGCAACGGCCGCCGCCGGCGCAGGTGCCGTCCACGCCGGGGGACGGGTCCATCGCAGACGACTTCGCCACCTTCCCCTCCGCCGCCTCGGTGTTCCAGATGGGCGTGCCCGCGCACGACGCCTTTCCCGCGCAGGTGTGGTCGCGCACGGTGGCACGCGCGGTGCGCGCCGCGGCCGGCGCGCCGCAGGTGTACCCCGACCCGCGCGGGCTGCCCGCGTTGCGCGCGGAGATCGCGGCGCACCTGGCCATTGCGCGCGGCCTCTCGTGCCAGCCGTCGCAGGTGTTCGTGACCACGGGCTACGCCGGGGCGCTGTCGCTGGCCGTGCACGCGCTCGGCCTGGCGGGCGGCGCGGCATGGGTGGAAGACCCGGGCTATCCGCTGGCGCGCCGCGCGCTGGGCCTGCTGGGCATCGAGGCGGTGCCGGTGCCGGTCGACACCGAAGGGCTCGACGTGGCCTGCGGCATCGCCCGCGCGCCGCAGGCCGCGCTCGCGCTGGTCACGCCGGGACAGCAGGCGCCGCTGGGCGTGGCGCTTTCGCCGCGGCGGCGCCTGGCGCTGCTCGGCTGGGCCGCGCGCTCGAAGGGCTGGATCGTCGAGGACGACTACCTCAGCGAGCTGCAGCTGCAGGGCCGCGCCGTGCCCGCGCTGGGCGCACGCGACCCGGCCGCGCGCGTGCTGCACATCGGTTCCTTCAGCAAGACGCTCAGCCCGACGCTGCGGCTCGGCTTCCTGGTGGTGCCGCCGGGCGAGGTGCAGCGCTTCACGCGCGCCGCCGCGGTGCTGTCGCCCGCGTCTTCACCGCTCACGCAACGCGCGCTGGCCGAGTTCATGCGCGAGGGCCACTACCTGCGGCACCTGCGGCGCATGAAGCGCCTGTACCTGTCGCGCCGCGACGCGCTGACCGCCGCGCTCGATGCGATGTCGGCCACCTACATCCGGGCAGGCCTCGCGGTGCTGCTGCGGCTGCCGCCGGGCCTGCACGACGACGTGGCGCTGGTGAAGGCGGCGCGGGCGCACGACCTGTCGCCCACGCCGCTCTCGCCGTGGTACGCCGTGCCCGGCCCCGAGCGCGCGGGCCTGCTGCTGGGCGTGACCAACCTGCACGAGGACCGCGCCCGCGCGACCTGCGAACGTCTGATGCGGCTGATCGAGCGGCACGCCTGACGCAGCCCTTGCGCTGCGCGAACGCGCGCATGGTCCACTGCGCGTTGCAAATCTTGGGTCTACCGCGTGCGGGCCACGGTCCGCAGAATTCCTTCATGCACCCCACTCTGATGAAGGACACGGAATGAACCCGACCCGCGCGATGCCCCCGGGCTTCGCCCTCCGGCACGCCGACAGCGAGGCCGAGCTGCACGCCTGCTGGCCCGCCATGCACGAACTGCGGCCGCACCTGCGCGACACGCATGACCTGGTCGAACGCGTGCACCGCATGCGCGAAGACGGCTACCGTCTGCTGGCCGCGTGGCACGGCGACGAAGCCATCGCGCTCGCGGGCTACCGGCTGCAGGAGAACCTGGTCTACGGGCGCTTCCTGTACCTCGACGACCTTGTCACGCTCGAACGCGAACGCGGCGGCCAATGGGGCGCGCGCCTGATCGAAGCGACCACGCGCATCGCCGAGGAAGCCGGCTGCGCGAAGCTGGTGCTCGACACCGGCCTGGCGAACTCGCTGGCGCAGCGCTTCTACTTCCGCCAGGGGCTGCTGACCGGCGCGATGCGCTTCAGCAAGGTGCTGGGAGGTGCGGCGCGATGAGGAACATCCTGCACATCACGGCCAGCCCGCGCGGCAACGCGTCGTTCAGCGTCAACTTCTCGCAGCGCATCGTGGAGCGCCTGCTGGCGCGCGAACCCGACGCGGTGGTCGTGCGGCGCGACTTCGGCATCCTCGGCCTCGCGCACATCGACGAGACCTACGGCCACACGCTCGCGGGCTCCTGGCCGATGCAGCCCGACGCGTACGAGCGGCCCGGCTCGCTGGCGCAGTCGGAGCGGCTGATCCGCGAACTCGAGGAGGCCGATGCGGTCGTCATCGGCACGCCGATGCACAACTACACCGTGCCCTCGGTGCTGAAGGCCTGGATCGACCATGTGCTGCGCGCGCACCGCAGCTTCGGCTTCTCGGCCGAAGGCAAGGTGGGCCTGCTCGCGGACCGGCCGGTGTACATCGCCGTGGCGTCGGGCGGGGGCTACGCGGGCGAAGGGGCGCGGCAACCCGACTTCCTGACGCCGTACCTCGAGGCCGTGTTCAAGACCATCGGCATCCGCGACCTGCATTTCTTTGCGCTGCAGCACACGGTGATGGGCGAGGCGGCCGCGGACAGCGCACTGCGCGGCGTGCAGACGCTGCTCGACCGGAGGCTGCCGATGCCGCTCGCGGCGGTGTGACGGCGGTGGGAGGCGGTGCAAGGCCGGGATTGCCGGCGACCGGGTGCGGTGCCTCGCTAGCTCCTGAGGCTGACACCGATCTGGCGGCGCATTTCGTCCGCCAGCGGATGCAGCACTTCGGCCTTGCGCGCGCCGACGACGCCGTAGCCCAGGCCCTTGTCGGCCCAGGCATAGCCGGCGACTTGGCCTTGTCCTTCATGCCCTTCGATCGGCCGCATCACCGGCGTGTCCTTGTCGACATCCATCGGCCTGACCGTCAGCGCGAGCCGCGAGCCGACGGCATCGTCGTACATGAAGAGCCCAGCCGGGCCGTGCGCCGTCATGACCAGGCGCCCGCCGATGAAGTTGTAGCCCGAGGCCGACAGATCGGGAATCGCGACCTTGCGCCCGAGCCGGGAAGACACCCAGTCGACCAGCTCCGTGCGCTGCGACGGACCCATCTCCACGGGCCGCTCGGTGTCCGACGCATACACGGCGTAGCTGCGCGTGGCCTCGCGCGCCAGGGCGGCGATGCCGGCATCGCCGCCGGTGGGCACGCCGCCGCGCAATGACCATCCGGCGCCGGTGCCCAGCCCGAGTGCCAGCACGACGGCCGCGACCATGCCCCAGGGCCAGCGGCGGTGCGGCGCGAGCCGGTCGCCTTGTTCCCGCTGCGCGTGCGCTTCCACCAGCCGCGCCAGGTTCAGCGAAGGCGGCAGCGGCTCCTCTGCGATGGGTGCGAGGGCCGCCCGCAGGTCCTGCCGGTGCGCGGCGTAGGCCTCGACCTGGCGCGCCGCCTCGGGATGGTGGGCCAGGTACTCGCGCACCTCGCGGCGGCGCGGCGCATCGAGCGCGTCGTCGACGTAGGCGTGCAGGTCTTCTTCGAGGATGGGGCGTGCGTCCATGGGGTCGTCGTTCATTGAAGTACGCGCAGTTTGGGGCGCGCCGGGGCTTGCGCGTCGGAAGGCGCAGCCGAAGGCATCGGGTCGACGCCGTCGAGCATGCGGTGCACGCGCTGGCGTGCGCGCGCCAGCCGCGACATGACGGTACCGATGGGAATGTCGAGCGTCGCGGCGGCCTGCGCGTAGCTCATGTCCTCGACCGCCACCAGCAGCAGCACCGCGCGCTGGTCCTCGTGCAGCAGGTCGAGCGCGCGCATCAGCTCGTGGTGCGTCACGCGGTGCTCCTGCTGCGCGGGGGTGCTCAGTTCGGCCTCGTCGATGTCTTCCACGGCCACATGCAGGCCGCGGCGTGTTTGCTGCCGAAGGCGGTTCATCGCCAGGTTGTGCAGGATGGCAAAGACCCACTGGCGCGTGTCGTCGGCCTCGCGCCGCTGGCCCCAGCGGCTGATGACGCGTTCCAGGCAGTCCTGCACCAGCTCGTCGGCCGATTCGCGATCGCGCAGCAAGGCGCGCGCGTAGCGCCGCAGTGCGGGGATCATCGGCTCGACGAGAAGGAGCAGGTCGTTCATGTTCCGGACATCGCAGCGTGCAACGGCGCCGCGCCTTACAGGCTCTGCACCTGGACCGGGGTTCCGGGCTTGCCGCCCGATTGTGGCGCGATCACCAGGTAGCGCTTGCTGTCCGTGGGAGTCGCGCCCTGGATCTGCTGGCGGATCGGGCCGATGGCGTTCACGATGGCGGCGCCCGCGGGGTTGGTCATGAAATTCGCCAGCGGCTGCAGCGTGCCGCTGCCGTCCGGCTGGTCCGACAGCGCGAGCACGTAAGGCTGCCTGGGCACGAGACCCGTGGCCGAGGCCTGCAGCACCTGCAGCAGGCCCTGGTCGAACAGCGCAACGCTGGTCGGCGGGTTGCCGGTGGACGAGGCTTTCCTTGCCTCGGGTGTCACCAGCGCAAGGTGCGCGACCTGGCCCGACAAGCCGGGGGCCTGCAAGCCCTGCAGGCCGTCGCCCGCTTCCACCGGCACGGCGTTGGGCACGTACGCGATGGCCTGGGGCGCCTGGCCCACGGGCACGGTCGCGACCACGGTGTTGCTGTCGGTGTCGATGGCCGCGAGCGCATCGGCGTTCTCCAGGCCCACGTAGACGCGCTTGCCGTCGCCCGAAGGCCAGATGCCGTGCGGCAGCTTGCCCACGGGAATGGTCGCGACCTGCGAGAAGTCGTCGGTGCGGAACACCTTGACCACGTTCAGGCCGCCGATGGTCACGTAGGCGAAGCTGCCCTTGCGGTTGGTGACGAAATTCACGTGGTTGGTGATCGGGCCCGTGTCGAAGGACTTGATCACCGCGAACGGCGGCTTTGCGTCGAACACCATCGTGCGGCCCACGTCCTTGAGCGTCATCCACACCTGCCTGCCGTCGGGCGAGGCGGCGATGTTGGGGCAGAAGGGGCTGTCCTGCTTCACGCGGCCCACGGTCTGTTTGGTGGCGGTGTCGATCACCACCGTCTCGGGGTTGAACGACGAGCAGACGTAGCCGTACTTGCCGTCGGGCGAGAAGATCTGCATGCCGGGGCCGCCGGGCGTGGTGATGCGTGTCTTTTCCTCGAAGGTGGCCGCGTCGAGCACAGACACGTAGTTTTCGCCGCGCACCGTGACCCACACCTCCTTGCCGTCGGGCGTGAAGAAGGCCTCGTGCGGCGAGCGGCCGACATAGGTGGTGTGCTTGACCGCGTTGGTGGCGGTGTCGATGAAGGTGACGGAGTTCGAGCCGATCGACACCACGGCCAGCGTGCGGTGGTCGGGCGAGAAGCCCATGCCGTGCACCAGCACCTGGCCCTTGTAGAGCGGGCTGAAGTTGCCGGGCGACGGGTCGCCCAGGCGAATCACGCCGAGCAGCTTGTTGTCGACCGGGTCTGTGACGGACACGGTGTTGGAGAACTGCTCGGCGGTGTAGACGCGGTCGCGGTGGCTCATGGGGATGTCGGCGTCGGCGCTGGCGCCCGGCGCCTGCCCGGCCTGCGCGCACGCGGCAATGGCGGCCAGCGCGGTGGCGGCCAGGATGTGGAAGAGGCTGTGCTTTTTCATGTTGTCGCTCTGGGTGGTGAAGGGCTGCGAAGCTGCGGGCGAAGCGGCGGACTACATCCGCCCGACCTGCGTGGGCGCGGGGGCCGAGGGCGGCAGCGGCTGGCCGAGCGCCAGGCGCATCGCGGCAATTTCCTGCTGCTGCTCGACGATGATTTCCTGGGCGATGCGGCGCAGCTGCTCGTTGCCGCCATGGCGCAACTCGGCCAGCGCCATGTCGATCGCGCCCTGGTGGTGGGCGATCATCATGTCGGCGAAGTCGCGGTCGACGTCGCCTGAGGGCTTGATGTTCATGCCGGCCATCATCTTGGTCATGGCGGCGTCGTTCTCCGCAGCGAAGCCGGCCTCGGCCGGGTCGCGGGTGGTGCAGATGTCCATCAGCCCGGCCATCGCGGCGGCGCCTGCGCTGCCGGGCGGCATGTGTGTCGCGGCAAGAGCCGCCGCGGCGCAGGCGATGGCCGCGATGCCTACAGCCAGTGCGCCGGGGCGCAGCAGGCCGCGTCGAAATTTCATCTGCATGGGTGTCCTCTTCGTGGATGGCACTGGGCCGTCACAGAGGTAGACACCGCGGCCGGGGGCTTATTCCGGCGGGGCGAAAAGAAATGCGTCGCCGGGCGTGCCGCTGCGCAGCGGCACCGCCGGGTCGGCCGGTCGCGTCAAGCGCCGACGCGGCCGGCGCAAGCCTCGTTCACAGCAGGTCAGCGGGCTGCGTCTGCCCGCACCGGCAGCACCCAGCCGGGCCGGATGAAATGGCAGGTGTACCCGTCGGGCCGGTGCTCCAGGTAGTCCTGGTGCTCGGGCTCGGCCTGCCAGAAATCGCCTGCGGCAGCGACCTCGGTGACCACCTTGCCCGGCCACAGGCCCGAGGCGTCGACATCGGCGATGGTGTCCAGCGCCACGCGCCGCTGCTCGTCGCTGGTGTAGTAGATCGCCGAGCGGTAGCTCAGGCCCACGTCGTTGCCCTGGCGGTTCTTCGTGCTCGGGTCGTGCAGCTGGAAGAAGAACTCCAGCAGCTTGCGAAAGCTGATGCGCTCGGGGTCGAACACGATCTCGATCGCCTCGGCGTGGGTGCCGTGATTGCGGTAAGTGGCGTTCGGCACGTCGCCGCCCGAATAGCCCACCCGCGTGGAAAGCACGCCGTCGTAGCGCCTGAAAAGCTGCTGCATGCCCCAGAAGCAGCCACCGGCGAGCACTGCGCGTTCTTGACTCATGAGATCTCCTTGACTTGGTCCAGATAGGCTTCGTAGTCCTCTTGCGCCATGCGGTCCCGGGGAACGAAGCGCAACGAGGCCGAGTTGATGCAATAGCGCAAGCCACCTTGCGCCTTGGGGCCGTCCGGGAACACATGGCCCAGGTGGCTGTCGCCTTGCGCCGACCTGACTTCGGTGCGAACCATGCCGAGGCTGGCGTCAGTCAGTTCGCTGACGTGCGCCGGCTCGATCGGGCGGGTGAAGCTGGGCCAGCCGCAGCCGGACTCGTACTTGTCCGACGACGCGAACAGGGGCTCGCCCGACACCACGTCGACGTAGATGCCGGGCGCCTTGTTGTCCAGGTATTCACCGGTGCCGGGGCGCTCGGTGCCGTTCTGCTGGGTGACGCGGTACTGCTCGGGGCTCAACCTGGCAATGGCGTCCGGGTCTTTTCGATAGTCGGGCATGGGGGTCCTTCAGAGGTTACGGGCTCCAGCTAGCTGGGTCCGGGCGTGTCGATATTCAACCGGCGGTTGAATTTCACCCGAAATTGCGAGGCCCCGTACCGAGCGCGGTGTTCCAGACCCCACGATGTCGACGCGGCCTGCCTCTTACCATCGACGCATGCGTACAGATTCAAAAAACGAACGACCGCAGCTGGTCGACATTGGCGTCAACTTTCACTCGGCGCAACTGGCGCAGATCACCGCCGCGTTGCTGGCACGCGCACGGGCGGCGGGCGTGACGCACATCCTGGCCACGGGCACTTCGCTCGCATCCAGCCGGCTGGCCCTCGATCTTGCAAAGGCCAACCCCGGTGTGGTCTTCGCGACCGCGGGCGTCCATCCCCATGACGCCAAAGCCCACAACCAGAGCACGCTTCGCGAACTGACCGAACTCTGGAAGTCCCCGGAAGTCGTGGCCGTCGGAGAGTGCGGACTCGACTACAACCGCAACTTCTCGACGCCCCAGGCGCAGCGCATCGCATTCGAGCAGCAGCTCTCGATGGCCGTGGAAACCGGCAAGCCGCTTTTCCTTCACTGCCGCGACGCCTTCGGCGACTTCCACGACATGCTGGCTCCCGCGATGGCCGATGGTGCCCGCGGCGTGGTGCATTGCTTCACCGGAAACCGTTCGGAAGCGGATGCCTTCCTCGAGATGGGACTCGACATCGGCATCACCGGCTGGGTGACGGACCTTCAGCGCGGGCAAGCACTTCGCAAGGCCGTGCCGCACATGCCACTCGACCGGCTGCATCTTGAAACAGACGCCCCCTACCTGTTTCCGAAGAACGCCGGCAGCCGCCGTGGCCACAACGAGCCGGCAAACCTGCCCTGGGTTGCCCGCGGCCTGGCAGAACTGATGCATCGCGATGTCGGGGAGATCATGCAGGCGTGCAGCGCCAACAGCCGGAGGTTGTTCGGTCTTCCGGGCGACTGAACGGCACGCCGCAAGAGGCGGCCCTCCAGGACGCCGTTGGAAAACAGCGCACCGGCGCACTATTCGGAGGGAATAAGGTCTGTCGCGTTCCTCCCTTGAGAGCACTGCGATTTGCAAACACAGCTTAGGTCGTCGCACAGCTCAGATTCCTCGACCCCAACTTGAACGCCGGTAATAACGTCTGTCGTTCTTTGTGACATTCTATGAAGGCGCTTGAATCAATAGCTTAGGCGCAAAGGCCCGCCTACTTTAGCCACCCACGGCGACGCATCCAGGTGTGGGAAGCCTCAGCTACAGCGCCAAGGGAGGGTCAAAAGATCAGCAACTCGGGCGACAGCTCTGAACTGGCGGCACTACGGTCGCGCTCGCAATTGTTCAGTCCGGGCAACCGGAAGAGTAAACGTCCTGAGCTGATCCTCATGCCTGCCGGCTGTCCGGTTTGGAGTGGATCCGCCGCCGAAAGCTGTCACTCGAGAAACACCGCTTGACGTTCAAGCAAGTCCACCACAACAAAGTAGGGCCAGCCGAAGTGCCGGCGAACGTCCGCGATCCCGACGATCTTGCTGCTGAGTTCTTGGGGCAAGGCATCGATCTCAGGTGGTGGCGCCAGCTGTTGCGTGAGAGCACCACAAGCCTGCACGCCCGTCGCTCGCGCAGATCGCATTGCTCGATCATGATGGCGATGGCGGCACGCTTGGCCTGTGGGGCAGGCCATCCGAGCAGGATTGCACCTAACTAAGCAGAAGATTGTTGACTCAGATCACAATTTGTCCATACCCGAAAGACTTCCGCAGTGGAGACCCATCTTTTTCGTTCGTTCGAGCGAAAACAACGTCAGATCACTCGATCTTTTTGAAAGAATGTGCATGGATCCACAACGACGAAGTCTATGCAATTTGCGCCCATTCTTCCTGATGAGTTTGCTCGCGGGTACCTCAGCCGACTCTGCCATCTGAACCGCTACCGCGACAGGAAAGAAGCTCTTTTCGAGCTGCGAGAAAACTATGCCCCACAAATCGAGAGAAAGCTTTTTCTTCATGAATTGCTTGCAGCCCATAACGGGCAAAACGCAACCTCGTTTCTTCAGAGACATTCGGTGGTTGGTTTGCTTTTGAAGACAGGGTTCACCAACTCCCGGAGGTCTGGCGCACATCTTTGGCCGGCATCATTTGAGATCGGCGCACGCTTCTGCTCAACGTGCGTGAGAAACGATATGAAATCGCAAGGATTCGCTTATTGGAGGACTGATCATCAGTTGCCGGGGGAGCATTTGTGTATGACGCATCGCGTAACTCTCAACGAATATTCCGGCCGAGGACTTCTTCCACAGTCAGCGTTGCACCAAGCAGTCAACCCGACAAAATATCTGGCCGGCGACTTACAAAACAAAGTGCCGATGCAGATCTTCATAGAAGTTCTGCGACGCTATCGGAAGCAGACTTCTCATGTAAGCTGGCAGAGGCTGCAAAAGGATCCCCGTATTCAAAGAGTATTAGCGAGAGAATGTATTAAATCGACTTTCTCTCAAACATACTCTAATGAATGGTTGCTTTCAATCATCCGGTACGGCGTGGAGGACCTTGGAGGTCCAAATCACTCAAAACAATTTGCATCGCCTATCAAGATTGCTCTATTGGCTGGGACCGCATGCGATTCTCCGGAAGAAGGTCTGAAAATGGTATTCAACGCCCGCAACGTCAATACCACCAAGAGGTATTGCAGTGAAACCAAACTCAGCACCGTTCGGGCGTATGAGGGCAACTCAGTGGCGGCGATGACGGAGTTCGCGAAAAGTCATGGTCTTAACGTTCATACATTTGCAAGCTGGCTTACTGCCTACCGAACTCGCGGGCCATCGGCATTCGACGTCGGCGGTTTAAGACCACGCTCGAGTCGATCTATGGCTTGAACCGCACGTCTGGTTCAGTGTCTATTTAAATCTAGGGCGACGGCGCGTTATCGGTTCAATGAGTGCTTGAGACCCCTGCGAAGACTTTCGACGGTTTTCTTCGGTCGCTTCACTTTGTCCGTCGCAGGCTTGGGTGGCAAAAATGAACTTGCGAGCCCCAAATCCTGGCCCAGAGCTTGAACACCCTTCACTTCTGCCGCTGTCATGGAGGCTCTGAGGATAGCGTGACCTCGCTCGCTGCTCAGTGCCTGCTCGAGGAGTGCTTGTCGTTTTTCGAGCTGGGAAGGAGACAATTCAAAAGGACATGACAAGTCCTTTCGATGCTTCAGAACGGTGCCTCCAAGAATCAGGCGCCAATCCTCAACATCCGTGCGTGCCATGCCGAAGCCGGGTGAGTTGTAGCCCTCGCGGAGCTCCGACAAACGGACGACAACACTCGATCTTTCCGCAACTGCCCGCTTCTTTGCGACCCGAAAGCCTTGCACGACGAGCATTCGCAAAATTCGTTTGATCCCCCCGGTGAGCCAGTGTATGTCGATAGCATCGCCTTCAGGGTCGATGTCCAGGAAGGGTGAACATGCGGTTTTGTATGCTTTCAACAGCTCAATGAAGGAAGCATCACTGGGCAAATCCGGAAGCAAAATTATCGGGTCCGAAAGCAGCCTGTGACGTTCTTCTTGAGGGCGTTTGAGCAATCGATGCCCCAGGCTGTAGTTCGCTATGACGAACAACGGAACGCCCATCTGTCGGAGAAACGTTATCGTCTTCGCGACCTGAGTGTGCGCCGCGTCAGAC
>NNBU01000582.1_pt1 | contig 15030 bp, 4 predicted proteins | sample 1173781 | NCBI WGS metagenome assembly NNBU01 (sample SAMN07173937, study PRJNA388173) | plant metagenome | biome: Plant school; feature: Soil; material: Symbiotic tissue of Blasia pusilla L.; isolation source: symbiotic tissue sample KVJ2 | host: Blasia pusilla | place: Norway: Troms, Kvaloya...
GGGATTCAACACGTGTTGGGACCGCGACGCGGCGGGCCTGCTGCGCGCACACGCATACAAGATGAAGCTGAAGTTGGGCGCGGCCGCCAACGGCGGTCGGCTGAAGGCCTCGTGGGAGTTCGACGGCGAAGACGAGACCGCGCGTGCACAGGGCTACCTGATCCGGCTCTTCGAGCAATTGCGGGACGGTTCGCACCGGGCACGCGCGATCGCCTACAAGGTGCGGCGTGCGACCGCTGGCCAGATCCTGGCGCGCGCCGCGGTGTCGAACGGGCCCGACAAGGACTATTGGGATGCGCTCGAGCTCGAGCCGATCGCCACGCACCAGGGCAACGTGTCGCAGGTCGGCACGGGCCCGATGTACTGGCCCGGCAAGAACCCGAAGTCGATGGGGCGCCTGAAGTTCCCGGAATTGCGCGGGCAGGGCTGCGAGTCGTTCGTGATGGTGTCGGAGGACTACGCGGGGCCGGCGGTGAAGTGCGACACCATCGTCTTCGGCTGCTACGTGGACGACGAGCTCCAGGTGGTCAAGTACTTCTACGACGAGCGGAAGGTTCAGGAGAAGGTGCAGAGCACCTTCGAGACGTACATGATCGTTGGGCAGTGGGAAAAGACCGAGACCACCGGGCTTTCGGGCCTGATGGGCTACTTCTACACCTCGGCATTCGACGACCGGCAGGTGGCGCCACCGACCAGCACCACGACGCACATCACCGGTACCGACATGGGCTACGGCCAGCCCGCTTTCGCGACGCCACCGATCCTGTACTGCGTGGGATCGCTCTCGCGGGCCCGCTACTACATGCACCGCACCACGGTGAAGAGCACGTCGGGCTTCGGCATCGACGTGGCCGCATGCGTGCCGGTGTTCGAGCGCGACTGCATCCTCTATCCCTACACCGACAGCACCTCGGGCCGGGCGGAGACCGAGAAGACCGAGCAGTTCGCGATGGCGGACCCGACCTCCTACCAGCTCTGGTGCTACGACAACCTGTTCCACTGGATGGGCCAGACGGACAACCACAACAAGGGAGATCCGCCCTCGAAAGACGGCGTGCCCGTCTACATCGACACGCTGGTGTATTCGCCCACCGAGGTGAGCGACTATGCGGACAGCGGCAACTGGTACAACCTGCCGCCGGGCGGGTTCCTCGACATCACGGCCATCTGCGGGCCCTACACCTCGCGCTCGTCTGGCACGCAGCACGCCGGCGGGGTTGTCATCGGCGGCGAGGCGCCGGGCTTCGAGCCGTTCTCCAGCGAGAAGCTGTTCCCCGCCGAGCAATCGGGGCGGCTGAGCGTGTCGATGAAGGGCGCTGGCTCCGTCATCGCGCACCGGGACATTCCGCACTCCTGGTACTTCGGGTTCTCGCCAGAAGAGCAGACCTACTTCTATCGCGACGCGGTGCATGTGGCCATCGGCGACAGCAGCTACGCAAGCATCTACGAGCAGGACCAGAACGGGCTGCGCCGGCGCTGGGGGTACACGGCGTTGGCGGACAACCGCAGCGCGCACCACTTCATCGGGGTCATCAATGAGTAGCTATCGAGACGACGTTCAAGAAACCGCTGTTGCCGGCAGCTCTGTCTGGCTCGGGCTGGCCAGCGTGACCGAGGAGATCGCACGCGCATCGAGCGCGCTGCTGTTCGGGCTCCTGGTGCTGCACGCAGACGCTGCGGTTGCTTCCGACGCGGTGTTCGACCGGCCCGGCGGCATCGTCATCGAGCACGCGACGCTGAGGGACCAAGTCATCGACGCGCGCGCAAGCCTCGAGGTCATCGCTGAGCGTGCCGCAGCTGCCGACCAGGCCTTGGGACGCCTGCGGGTCGTCCATGCCGATGGCGCGCAGATCAGCGACCAGGTCATCGAGCGCATTGGCTCGCTGGTAGTTGAGTCGGCGTTCGCGAGCGAGACGGTGCTGGCGCAGCGCAGGGTTTCCAGCATGGTCCTTGAGGCGGCGCGGATCGCCGACTCGGCGCCGAGCTTCTCCTCCACGCTGGTACATGAGGTCGCGCAGGCCCAGGACCTCACCACGGGCAGGGTGCATGCGGCGGACCTGGCCGTCGCTTCTGCCGTAGCAGCAGACGAGGTCGTCGATGCGCGCCAATCCGGCGCCCCGGTTGCCGATGTGGCGCGCATTGCCGATGAGGTGGTCGACAGGCTGCACGCTGTCGACCTGGTGCGCGATAGCGCGATGGCTGAAGACCAGATGGTCGGCGAGCCCGTGCACGCGCAGGCCTGGACGGCGAACACCGACTCCTGGGCAATGTCGCGTTACGACCCCGTGCCCTTCACCGCGCTGGTCGTCATCGACGGAGCGCTTTACGGGCTGGCCGACGACGGCGTGTTCGCGCTGGACACGCCGACGACGCAAGCCGCGGTGCTGCGCACTGCGCCCGTCGACGTCGGTCAGGGCGTGCTGGCGCATCCGCTGCAGGCCTTCCTCGAATACGAACTGGAGGAGGGGACCGCCAGCATGGAGGTCACGACCACCCAGTCGGGCGAGGCCCAGACCTATGCCTACGCCCTTCAGCCTGAGGCGGCCAAGCGGCTGACCAACGGCCGCTTCGTGTTCGGCCGCGGCCTGCGCGGGCGGCATTTCACCTTCGCGCTGCGGCTGAACGCCAAGCGCGGGCACATCAACGACCTGAGCGTCAACGTGGCGCCGACGAAAAGGAGAGTGTGATGGGTATCGCACCTGACAGCATCCTGGGCGTGGCGGTTGAGACCGTCACCGAGAAGATGGCCGAGATCGAGGTCTTGGCCAATCGCTACAACGCCATGCTGAGCAGCGCGCTGGCGCAGATCGGCGAGGTGAAGGTGGCGGAGGTGCCGGCGCCGACGCGGCCGGCTGCGCCTGTCGCGAACCCGCCGGCGATCAATCTCGGCGACGCGCCGGTATTCAGCCCGCCGAACCTCACGATGCCGTCGGCGCCCGACGACATCAACATCGACGCGCTGTTGAACGACTTGGATCTCGGCGACCTGGGCGAGTTGCCCGAGCCGCCGACGGCCATCCCGATCAACATTCCGGAAGCGCCGGGCATGGCCGACATCGCGGTGCCGCAGCGGCCGGAGATCGACACGAATGTCGAGCTGCCCGCGGCACCGGCGATCGTCATGCCGGAGATGGAGGCGCTGGAGCGAATCACGCTTCCGGCCTTCGAGTTTCCGGAGTTGCCGACCTTCGACGCAGCGCCGCCGAACGCCGATGGCATCACGGTGCCCGACGTCTTCATCAACTGGGCCGAGCCTGCCTACGAGTCCGAGGTGCTGGACGACCTGCAGGCGAAGGTGAAGGCAATGATGGCGGGCGGTACCGGATTGCCGGCCCCGATCGAGGAAGCACTGTTCGCCCGCGCGCGAGAGCGCGACAGCGCAGAGACGACGCGCGCGGTGCAGGAGGCAGTCGACACCTGGGCCGCGCGCGGTTTCTCGATGCCGCCGGGCATGCTGACGAAGCAGACCGCAGTGATCCGCGAGCAGGGCCGCCTGAAGGCCTCCGAGCTCAACCGGGACATCCTGATTCAGGCCGCGCAGTGGGAGATCGAGAACATCCGGTTCGCAGTGCAGCAGGGCATGGCGCTCGAGCAGCTGACGCAGAACCTGTACGAGAACATGGCCAAGCGCCTGTTCGAGGTGGCCCGCTTCGGCGCCGAGAGCCAGATCAACGTGTTCAACGCGCGCGTGAGCCTCTTCAATGCGCAGAACGCCGCGTTCGGGACGCTGGCGCAGGTCTTCCGCACGCGCCTTGACGCGGCGCTGGCCAAGCTGACGGCGTACAAGGCCGCCGTCGACGGCCAGGTGGCGCTGGGGCAGATCAACCAGCAGCGCGTCGAGGTGTTCAAGGCGAAGCTGGCCGGCGTGCAGTCGACGGTCGAGGTCTTCACGTCGCTGATGCGCGGCGCCCAGGTGCGCGCCGACGTCATCAAGAACCAGTTCGATGCCTACCGTGCTGACGTGCAGGCCTTCGCTGAACAGGTGGGCGCCGAGAAGGCGAAGTTCGATGCGTACGAGTCGCGCGTGAAGGGCGAAGCGGCCAAGGCCGGTGTGCTGGAGTGCCAGTCGCGTGCCTATGCCGCCACGGTGCAGGCCGTGACCAACAAGGCCGAAATCAAGGTCAAGGGCGCGCAGATCAAGATGGAGGCTGCACGCACGAAGGTCTCGAAGTTCCTCGCCGACGTGGACGGGTTCAAGGCGCGCATCGACGCCAGCCTACGTGAGGTGCTCTACGGCACGCAGGTCTACCAGGCACAGGTGGAGGGGTGGCGCGCCAAGACCAACGCGGTGGTGGCCGACGCCGAGATGCAGTCTCGCTTCGCCGACATGAACACGCGCACCAACATCGCCTACGCGCAGATGCAGATCAGCGAGTACCAGGCGCGAATTCAGAACGCGGTGCAGCAGGCGCAGATCGCGCTCGAAGCGGCCAAGGCGCTGGGGCAGTTCTCGGCGCAGTTGGCCGCTGGCGCGATGTCGGCGATGCATGTGTCGGCAAGCATTGGCGGTACCGGTTCGGCAACCACTACCGACTCGCGAAGCACGGACACCCGCTACAACTATAACTTTGGCGGCTGAGAGGGCGGCGGGGTATGCCCCTGTAGGGATCGACCAGAGGAGTGTTTGCTCGAAAAATGGCGCGCATCGAGTTCGAGAGGTAGACCTATGCACGGCTTCAAACCCGCCACTAAACGCGCTCCAGCGCAACACCTTGCCGAGGGAGGCCTGGTGCGGGGCCTCGTCCGTCGCGTGATGGGCATTCCAGAGCCGATTGACGGGGGCGCTACCGCAGCGCCGGCACCTGCGCCGACTCCAGCCCCCGCCCCCCCATCCACGCCCGAGCGGGCGCTGACCCAATACGCTGGCATGGGCGCAACCGAGAGGCGCATGAAGGCGGCCGGGTTGAAAGACGGCGGACCTGTGCGCGGGCCCGGCACCGGCACCTCCGACAGCATCGAAACCGAGGCGCGCCCGGGCAGCTACATCATGCCGGCCGATTCGACGGAGCAGATTGGCCAGGACGGTGTTGCGGCCCTGGGCTTCAGCCCAGAAAAGGTGCCGGTGAACCTTAGCAACGGCGAATTCCAGCTGCCACCCGAGCAGGTGCATGCGGTAGGCGTGCAAGCACTTGATGCGATCAAGGACGCGACGCACGCGCCGGCCGGCACGTCGAGCGGTTTCCGCCCACGCGACGATGACCAGGAGCTCTTCTTTGCCGACGGCGGCCTGATCGACGATGAATCGCGGCGCAGGGCAGCCGGCGCGCCCAGGAGCGGGGCGGACGTCAGCGCGAGCATCCCGGCGCCGCTGCCGATGTTGACGGCATCCATGGCGCCGAGCCCGCAGGCGCTTCCGGCGCCCGCGGCCGCGCCTGCGCCGCGCGCTGAGACAAATCCGCTCGCGCAGACGCAAGGGGCTGCGTTCGGCGTGTTTCGCCGCGAACCGACTGCTGGTACGCGCGGCGGCATGATGCAGCCCTATGTGGCAACCGGGCCCTCGGCTTTTGAGCCGGCTAAGGTACAGGATGGCTCCGGACGCCTCGATGCATTCACCGACCCACGCTCCACGCTGTTCAGGGGCGGCGAGGGTGCGGCACCTGCCCCAACCAGCCGCGGGTTTGCTGGCGTCGGCGACGGGTGGGGCAACGGGCACTCGGCTGTTCTCGCTCCGGCTGCCGCCCCGGCCGTCCGACCGGCTGCGACGGCGCCCGTCGTTGCGCCGACCACCGCGCCGTCGTCGCCCGAGACACCCGCCGCAGCTCCGGCCGCGAGCCAGGTCATGCCAGGCGTGTACCGTCAGGGGAACAGCTACGGTGACTCGCCAGCTGCTGCCGCTACCGGGTTCGCTCCGCGCTCTGGGCCCAGCGCGCAGAACATGGAAGCGGCCGATGCGCTCGAGGCACGCGCCATTGCAGAGCGTGCGGGGGCGCGTGTTGCTGCTGCGGGAGCCGCGGCTGGATTCCAGCCTGGCGGAGGCGTAACGGTCTTTGCCGATGGAGATGCGAGCCGCCGCGATGCACGCAACGCTTCGGTCGGCTCGACGACTTTCGGTTTGCCGGGACAAGGTGATGCGGCCATCGGTGCTGTTCGGGCTCTGCGCGGTGAACGCGAGGATCGTGCTGATGCGAGGGAACAGGTGCGTATCGGGGCGCAGGCGAGAGAGTCCTCGGCCCGGGATGCAGCCGCGTTGCAGCGCGAGATGGTGCAGCAGGCCGGCGCTACCGGCCGCACGCTGGCCGGCGAGGCGGGCGCCAACGCGCGCGCCGGGGCAACCAACGACGTTCAGCGTGGGGAGCTGACGCTGCGCCAGGAAGCCCAGGGCTTCCAGACGCGCGGCGCCCAGCGCGTGGAGAAGTTGTACGAGCAGTACGAAAAAGCCAGGCCCGAAGAGAGGGCCGCGATCGGCGAGCAGATCCGCACGCTCACAGGCAAGGAGCACACCAACCGCTTTACCGTCGTCGCCGGCGGCCAAGAAGTGGACCCGACCACGCAGCAGCTCACGACGCGGCCGGCACGGGTGTTCAACAACCAGACCGGGCAGTTCATCGAGCAGCCGGCCGGCCAGGGGCAGCGGGCCGCGATGCCGCCCGGCATGACGCACCAAGTCGGTACGTCGGGCGGCAAGCCGGTCTACGAGGACGCTCAGGGGAAGCGCTTCGTAGGGGGTTAGGTCACGCCGCTTTGGTCGCTACTAGCGAAATATGGCGACATTTGTTATCATGGGGGGGTTGGGTCTCTGCAAGAGCATTTGGTGAGGGCTTGGTCAGTATTCGGCCTTCACACTACGGGCAGCGGCGTAGCTGACATCGTCGACAGTAGAGGCTGGGAGAAATCTCAGGGGCTCCGAACCACCGGTAAAACGGCAGCTAAGGAGAGGCATCTACCTACCTTGGACCCAACCATTCTTCCAAAAAGCGGCCTAATGGGCCGCTTTTTCATTTCAGGTTCCCAATGATCGCGCCGTTGACCTTGCGCGCTTGGTAGGTCGTTACGATGCTGTAAAAGGTATTGTTCGCGCCGTCAAAGCGGCGTTCGACGATGACGACGCCCGCAGCGCTTCGAAAAACGGCAGACCGGTCTTCGGCAGAGCCAAGGCCATATTCGTAGTGGATCGGCGCACCGGTGACGAGGATCGAGTTGAGCAGATTGGTCACCAGAGGCATCGCCGCCGTTTGGTCGACGGCTGTCGCAAACCGGGCCTGCCAGATGTGCTCGAAGCCCCATCCCCGGCCATTGCCGAGGTGTGTGCCATACCGCAGGTAGATCGGGCCTTCCGCGAACTCCACACCCGCAAGGTCAATCGCCGGAAAAACTCCGAACGAAGCCGTCCCCGTCGCCGGATTGTTGATCGTTGTGGCTGGACTGGGTTTCTTGGCGTATTGCGGATTGCCGGCAACCTGGATCTTCTGCTTTCGCTTCACTCGCCCCTCATTTGTAAGTTGCGAGTGTACCGGCGCCCCCCGTAGGGTTCGACGCGCGCGCACCAAGTCGGAAGACTTGGCTGATGGCTACCGAACTCAAACCCTTTGATGGCGAACTCGATCCTCCTGTCTCGACGTTGAAGCCTTTTGACGGAACGCTAGATGGCGAAGCGCCGAAGCGTACGGCGCTCAACATCGCCAAGGACATCGGCGTCACTGCCCTGAAGGGCGCCGTTGGGCTTCCGCAGGCTGTCGTCGGCCTTGCCGACATTCCTACGGGGGGCCGAGTTGGCAAGGCGCTCGACGATGCAGGTGTCCGTTTCAAGGACACGCAGGACTTCCTCGCCGACCAGTACTCCGATGCCCAGAAGGCCGCGAACAAGAAGGTCGCGGTGGCGGATGGTTTCGTCGGTACCGCCCAGGCGATGCTCGAGAACCCCAGCACGATCGCCACCAGTGTGGGCGAGTCCATTCCCCAAATGGTGGGCGGCGCAGGCGTCGCGCGTGGGCTGCTGAAAGTCGCTCCGAAAATCGGCGCCGCCGTGGCTGGTGCCGCCGGCGAAGGCGTGATCGGCGCCGGCTCGCAGGCCGAGCAGATCCGTGGCGAAACCAAGGACGGATTGCTCACGCCGACCCAGGCGGCCTTGGCCGCCGCGACGGGTGCCACGACCGCCGCCTTTGGCGCCGCGGGCGGCAAGCTGGCCCAGCGCCTTGGCATCGGCGATGCAGAAACGATGCTGGCCCAGGGCTCGATCCAGGGGCCCGGTCGCGCATCGCAGCGCTCCCTCGCGCGCCAGGTCGGCGAGGGCGTGCTGTCCGAAGGCGTGCTCGAAGAGGTACCGCAGTCGATGGCCGAGCAGGCGCTGCAGAACCTCGCACTGGACAAGCCGATCCGCGAAGGCGTGGGCGCTGCCGCGGCGCAGGGGTTGCTCGCCGGCGGCGCGATGGGTGGCGGCGCGGCGCTGGTGCATGGTGCTGGGGCCCGCGGCGAGCCTGCGGGCGCCGCCCCTGCTGACGGCATGGCGCTCGCGCCGCAGGAGCAACCGCCCGCGGCGCGCGATGAGACGCTGCCTGCCGTGGAAGGCGGGGCAGCCAGCATCCAGCGCACGTTCGATCCCCGCGACCCCGGCAGCAGGCCTCCCCTCGATGTGATGCCGCCGGTTCCTACGGATGGCATGCCGTTCGAGGCGGGCCCCGCTGGTGCGCGCCGCGAGTTCGACACGGGCGAACTTGCGCTGGCCGATCGCGCAGCACCACCTCGCCCTTCAGAAGTGATGGGCCTCGACCCGGCTGCGGGCCCGCTGTCCGCGGGCGCGGCGATCGCGGTGGACTCTGGCGCGCATGGCCAACTGCTGCAGGACGCGCAGCGCCAGGTCGATGCGGCAGCTCTGGCCGAACAAGAACAGGCCGTGGCTGCAAACCGCGCTGCGCCGCCGGTGCTCGACTATTCCGACCTCGACGAGCGAGACCGCTCGCTCTACGACGACTACTACCGCACGCTGGACCGCGAGACCGAAGGCCACATGGCCGCGGCGCTCGAGGACCACGTCCCCGACTTCGCGGACAAGCGCAACGTCACCGATGAACAATTCCTCCGCGCACTCGGCGCGAACGATCAGGAGATTGCAGATGCCATTCAAACTGCCCGCGGAGCCGCAGGCCCGGAAGAACGTGCTGGCGGCCCTATTGCGCCTGCGGCAGATGTCGCCGAAGGCGCGCGACCGGTTGCTGCTGCAGCTCCGCTCGAACAAGGACAAGCCCAGCCCACGCAAGCAGTAGTCGCACCGCCTGCGGCCACGTCCGCCGCGACTGCGGCGCCAGCACCGGCCAGCGTGCAGGAGGGCATTGCGCGTGCGCGCGGCCGTCGTGCTGAGCAGGCGTCGGAAGCAGCGCCGGCAACGGCGCCAGTCGCGGCGCCCGCCGGTGTGGCCGCCGTAGGCGGCGTGCCCACGGCAAAGCGTGAGAAGGCGGTGCAGCGTGTGGAGCAAGGAAAGGCGTGGTTCCTGTCGCAGGAGAAGGCGGACGCCTTCGTCAGCGATTCAGGTCTGGGCGACACGCATCAGGTGGTGCCCGACAACCGGCGGTTCGTGGTGCAGCCGAAGTCCACCGAGCCGGTTGCCGCTGCTCCCTCTGAGGTGGCGCCGCCTGTTGCACCGAGCGGCAAGGCGTCGAACGGGGAGTGGGCTGCGTTCGCGAACGACTCGGGCACCAAGGGCGTGCCGCGGGCTGAGATGCCGCAAATCAAGGCCGAACACCGCGGCGCCATGACCAACTTCATGAACGCGCGTGGAATTGCGCACGCCGAAGAGACTGTGCCAGCGGCGAGTCTCAAGCCCACGCAGGCCGAGTTCAGCCCGGCGCGCGTGCAGCAGGCGAAGGACTTCCAAGGGGGCGACCGCGCCATCCTGGTGTCGCGCGACGGGCATGTGCTCGATGGCCACCACCAATGGCTCGCAGCGCGTGAGCGCGGCGGCGATGTCCGCGTTATCCGGTTGGATGCACCCATCGCCGACCTGCTCACGGCTGCTCACGAATTTCCCAGCTCCACAACCGACGCAGCGAGCGCGAGCGCTCCCGCACGACCGGCTGCTGCGGCCAGCGCCGCGCCTTCTAATGAGCCCGAGAAGACCAACGGGGTAAGCGATGCACCCGCGAAGCCGCCACGGGGTGTTGTTGCAAAGGTTCGGCAGGCCAAAGCCAAGCGCGAACTGAAGGCTGACCGGATCGCCCGCGAGGCGGACGAAGCCCGTGCCTCGTACTTCACGTCTGGCAACGTGGTGCGTAGCTACGGCCAAGGCTTCGTTGAAGTCATCAGCTACAAGCCAGCCGACCAGGAGGGCAATTGGTCGGTCACGGTGCGTGCCGCGCGCAAGATCGGCGCGGCGACGTTTGAGCCTATCTCGGGCGAAGCCGAGCGAACGCACAGCACGCAGCCGAGCGAGCGCGAACTGAAGGTCGGACCGGCGGCGCGCATGGCTGGGGCGGGGCCGAAGGTGCAGGTTTCGGCCGCAGCTGCCACTGCTGCCCCAGCAGAAGCCGCGGCAGACGCGGGCAAGATCGTGGACTTCGGCGAGAAGATCGGCGGTGCACGCAAGGATCGTGCGGAGAAGACTGGCGCGCGCGCCTCTGCCGCGCCGAAGGACGACCGCCCGGCCTGGGCCCGTCGCTTCCAGGTTTCGCAGATTGCGAAGAGCCGAGACGGACGTGAGGACGGGCGCTGGGTCATCCGCGACACGCGCTCGGTCGACTTCATGAAGCAGCCTCGACAGGTAGGCCGCGATACCTACGCGACCCGCGAGGACGCTGAGTCCGCGATTCCGCTCGCGGCCGTCGCTATGAAGCATCGCGTGACGTACACGCGAGACGGCAAGTTCGAGATCTGGCGCGACGTGACCGACCGCAAGCGCGTCAAGGTGGTGGAACAGTCCTTCGACACGCGCGAGGACGCACTGCGCTATCTGGCCGAGAACGCCCCGGCGATCATCGAGACCAACACCACTTTCGGGGAAGCGGATCTGCCGCGCCCCGCAAGCGAGCAGCGTATCGGCGCCGCGCGCCGCACGGGCGACGTGAAGGACGGCGACTTCGGCGACACCTTCGGCTTCCGCGGCGTGGAGTTCGGCAATTGGAACAACCAAGCCGACCGCCAGCAGCTGCTGAACGATGCATACGATGGCCTGCTGGACTTGGCCGATGTCATGGGCATCCCCCCGCGGGCCATCAGCCTCGACGGTGAACTCGCTTTGGCATTCGGAGCTCGCGGCAGCGGCTTGAGCGGCGCGCGCGCCCACTACGAACCTGAAAAGGCCGTCATCAACTTGACGAAGATGAACGGCGCTGGCTCCCTGGCACATGAATGGTTCCATGCCATGGACCACTACTTCGGGCGGCAGGATGGCAAGGCGCCCACCGAGTGGGTGACGGACAACGATGGCACACGCTCGCTCAAGGTGAACAGTGACTTCGAGCGCAATGCTGCCAGCGGTGGCATGCGCGGGGAGCGCTCGGGCATGCGCGCAGAGGTCCAGGATGCGTACCGCGACCTGATGAACACCATCACGCGCAAGGCCGAGCAGTACACCGAAGACACGGCCAGGGCGGACAAGTTCGTCGCGACGTCGCGCAATGAGGTCGAGGACCGGCTGGCGGGCATTCGGAAATACCTCTCGGAGAAGCTGCCCGACTACTTCAAGCGCAACAACAAGCCGGCCACGGCCGAGCAGTTGGCCGAGTTCGACACGCTGGCCCAACAGATCATCAACGGCGAGGCACTGGAACTCCGCGTGCAGTCGAAGAACCCGAAGGCCGCTGCGCGCCTGTCCGGCTTCCGCTGGACCAATGACGTGCTGGAGAAGATGAGCGGCATCCTGAAGGCTGTGCGCGGGCAAGCCGGATTCAGCGCAGATCAGAAGGGCACGCTGGATGCGCTGCGCGGCGACATGCAGCGCTACAGCCAGCGCCTGAAGATGTTGGCCGACGCACAGGAGAGCACTGAGAAGACGCGCGCCGTGCCCACCAGCTTCGCAATGGATGCGCGTGAGTTGGACCAGGGCCGCGGGCAGGACTACTGGACCACGCCGCACGAGATGGCCGCACGCGCCTTCCAGGGCTACGTGGAAGACAAGATCGCGGAGCGTGGTGGCACGAGTCCGTTCCTGAACTACGGCCCGGAGAACGCCGGCATCCTGACGCCTTGGGGCGTCAAGCGGCCGTTCCCGCACGGCGCCGAGCGTGTCGCCATCAACAGCGCGCTGGACAAGCTGGTCGGCGTGATCCAGACGCGGGAAGGCGAGGGCGGCAACATGGCATTGTTCCGCCGCTCCGACGACGGCCTGGCCAACATGACGCCGGCGGCCGCCGAGGCCATGCGAGCGCTAAGCAGGATGCCGTACTCGCCGAGGGCGCGCATGCAGGCTGTGGAGAGCGTGCAGAAGACGGTCGACGCGGTCCGTGCGAACTGGAACAACGCACCTGATGTGGTGGTGGCGTTCGACATGAACGACGCAGTGGTGCCAGAGGCGGCGCGTCGCGCCGATCTGCGCCAGCGCAGCGGCGGTGCCCGCGGTGCGCCCGAGGGCTTCTACTACCGCGGCAAGGCCTACCTGATGGCATCGCGACTGGCGAGCCAAGAGGATGCGGCGCGGGTGCTCTACCACGAGGTGCTCGGCCACCACGGGCTGCGCGGACGGTTCGGCAAGCAGCTCGACGGCGTGCTCAATCAGATCGCGACGATGCGGCGCGCAGACGTGGACGCCAAGATCCGCGAGTACGGCCTGCGAGGCGTCAGCAAATTGGACCGTCGCGCTGCCGCCGAAGAGGTGCTGGCGGAGATGGCGCAGAACACGCCCGAACTGCACTTTGTGCGGCGTGCAGTGGCTGCCATCAGGACCTGGTTGCGCGCGCACGTGCCGGGCTACCGTGGGCTGCGACTGACCGACGACGAGATCATCCGCAACTTCATCCTCCCAGCGCGCCAGTTCGTGGAGCGCGGTGCGGGCGCCGCCAAGCCAGGCGCGCAGCTCGCATTCAGCCGGGCAGAGGGCGCCGACGTGGATGCCGAGAGCCGCGCGTTCCTCGACGGAGCGCCGGTGGCCGAGATGAGCGGCAAGGAGTTTGCGTCCGACGGCGTGCCGCTGACGGAGAAGGTGACCCAGTTCTACGAGAACACCGGCAACACGCAGGTGGACGTGGCGGGCATCGGCCTGGTGTCACTGGACCGGCAGGCGGTGAAGAGCAGCCTGTTCCACGGCATCGGCCGCGACAAGGCAACCGCCTTTGCCGCGGTGCCCGACGTGCTGAAGAACGGCAAGATCATCCACGCCGAGGCGATGGAAGGCTCGCGCGACGCTGGCATGGTCTACCACGTGGCGGCGCCGGTACGCATCGGCGATCGCGACATGGTGGAGGTGGTGCTGGTGAGGGCGGACTCGAATGCCAAGCGCATGTACGTGCACGAGGTAGTCCTGAAAGAAAAACTCCGGCAGACCGCCTTCAAAACTGGTGCAGATGCAGCGGAAGCTGGGGTGCAGGCCAGAGCGGGTGCCGGAGCAATTCGTAGTGTCCTCGATCGCATCTACAGCGTCAACCCAGCGGCCGAGCCCGCCGCGACCCCCGACCAGACCGGCACGCCTGCGTTTCGTGCCTGGTTCGGGGGTAGCAAGGTTGTAGACGGCGACGGCAAACCGCTCAAGATCTACCACGGTACCGAACAGGCCTTCACAGCCTTCGATGACGATTTCATCGGCGAGGGCAACGGAAACACCGATTGGGGCAATGGCTTCTACTTCACCGACTCGAAGCAGGCGGCGGACGGCTATGCGCAAGGCGACGAAGGACGGACGCTCGAGGTCTACCTGTCGATCAAGAACCCCGCCCCGATGGAGGTGGTCAACGAGGTGATGGAGCAGCCCGGGGCCGAAATGGACGCGGACTATGTCCGACAGGAGCTCGCCGGCCGCGGCTACGACGGCATCATCGTGAACCACAAGGGCGGCGAGCGCGAGTTCGTTGCCTTCCAGCCGACGCAGATCAAGAGTGCGACTGGCAACGCTGGCACCTTCGATGAGTCGAACCCGGACATCATGTTCAGCCGGTCGACCGTGGGCGAGTACGCGCGCACCGCAGCCGCCGAACTGAACAAAACGTTCTCGGCGCCTGGCCGGCTCAGCTGGTGGCATAAGACGATCGGCACCATGTACAACCTGGCCGCACGCTCGCCGGCGTTCAAGCCCGTGTTCGAAGCCGCGCAGGGCTTCGTCGACGACGTGAGCCACTACGCCACCGACGCGGCCGAACTGGCCCCCAAGCTGCTGCCAAAGCTGGAGACCTGGCGCGACATCAAGAAATCGCCTATCTCGGCTGCCGACAACACGGCTGTGGCCAAGCCCGTTTTCGAGGGCACGTTGACCTGGGCGCGAGACGAGCAGGGCCAGCCGGTGCAGGTGCAGACTCTCATCGACGCTGCCGCCGGCCTCACCGCCGAGCAGAAGGCCCAGCGCCTGCTGCGCAATGGCCAAATCGACGAGCGCATGCTGAAGGCGTGGCAGGGCACGCCGCTCGACTCCTACGAGAAGGCGGTGGCATCGCGCTACGAGTCGCGCATGCTGCAGCCGGGCGTGGTCTGGAGCGACGCCGAGCTGCGCAGCCTGTTCCAGCTGAGCGACGATCAGGTCGCGCTGTACCGTGAGTTCCGGGACGCCACGAACCGCAGCCTCGACACCATGGCGCGCGCCGACATGCTGCGCTTCGCCGGCGACGACGCGAAGGGCTTGCGCACGATGGTGATGGACGCGCCGGACGCGCAGACGGCGGCGGTGCTGATTCGCGACCATCTCGCGCAGCTGGCCAGCGACCAGCCCGACCGTTCCACGCTTCTGATGAACACCGCCAACGGCGTCATCGATCGGGCCGACAAGGTGCGCGATCTGCAGGCCCGCGGCTACGCGCCCCTGTCGCGCTTCGGCCGCTACACCGTCGACGTCGTGGACGCGAAGGGCGAGCGGCAGTACTTCGGCCTCTTCGAGACCGCGCGCGAGGCGAACACGATGGCCGCGAACATGCGCGGCGAGTTCGGTGACGCAGCGGTGAGGCCGGTCTCTTATACACACCT